>Ga0070715_10000158_pt1 | contig 15754 bp, 15 predicted proteins | sample LARL111metaG_FD_71394 | JGI IMG/M metagenome (GOLD analysis project Ga0070715, IMG submission 71394) | Corn, switchgrass and miscanthus rhizosphere microbial communities from Kellogg Biological Station, Michigan, USA - LAR L11-1 metaG | ecosystem: Host-associated > Plants > Roots > Rhizosphere ... | reverse complement strand
AACCGGATCATCGCGAGATCGTCCGCGGTCGCGGCGGCGATCGGTGGGATCGATGAATCGAACCCCTGCGGCATGTCGACGCACACGAACGGCAGGTTCCGCTCTTCGAGGAACGACAGCGTCTCCTCGACGTTGCGTTCCTCCATCCAGCTCTTGTGGCGGAACTCGATCGCCACGCGGTAGTCGGGCAGGCGCTCGACCACTTCGTCGATGTAGGCCTTGGATTCCTTCGAGATCACGAACCACTGCGGGAACTGGAAGAGCACCGCGCCCAGCTTGCCCGCTGAGTGCAGCGGCATCAGAGCGTCGCGGAACCGCTGCCAGACCTCGTCGACGGCCTCGTCGGGGAGCTGCTCGCGGTAGACGTTCTTCTTGTCGGCCGGCGCCTGATCCTGGAGGTCCTTGTAGAGCGACTCGCGCTTGGTCGGGTGGTTGGTCAGCAGCGAGTAGGCCTTGATGTTGAAGGTGAATTCGGGCGGCGTCCGCTCTATCCAGAGCACGGAGTTCGATTCACTCGGCGGGAAGTAGTAGGTGGAGTCGACCTCGACGATCGGGAACTTCGAGGCATAGAAGCGCAGGCGCCCTTCGGCCGACTTGGCGTCGGGCGGGTAGAAGTGGCCGTCCTTAACCAGCGTCGGGTCGGTCCAGGAAGACGTGCCGATCAGGATGCGGCTGGCCATCTCAGATGTACCGCGCCGACGACATCGCCACGACGGCCAGCAGGACGAGGGTGAAGCTCGTTCGTTCGGCCACGACGAGTCGGTACTGGAGTGCACCGATCCGCGCTGCCGCCTCGGGCGAGGGTGGCGCGCCCGACTCCGCAACCTGCGTACCGATCGAAACGAGCCGGCGGATCGTGGGACGCGTGACCGATCCGGCGACGCCAAGGCCTGCGATCGCAAGCAGTGCGCCCACCGTCAACGTCTTCCCGAAGCTCGTCGAGATCCAGTCGTTGAAGGTCGCTTGGAGGTGCCAGTCGTGCCAGTAGAGGATCGCCCCGGCAAGGACCGTGAACACCGCATCGATGAAGACGACGTCTACGAATCGGCGCCTGCGCAGTTCCGCCATGAATGGCGTACCCGCGGGTCCGAGGGTCGCGGCGCTCGGTTGCACGAAGAACACCACGACGAACAACGAGCCGACCCAGATGACCCCCGTGGCGATGTGCACGATCCGCAGGACCACCATGGATGCGTCGGTTGCCAGCATCGAGCCTCCCCGGACGCGCTGCGTCTTCTGCGGAACCAGAGCGCGCGCCGCCAGCTTAGGCGGCGCCTCCGTCATCGCTGTTGGCCTTCTTGCGCAGAACCTTGTCCTTGGCCTGGACAGCTTTCTCCTTGGCCATCAGAAGGAGTCGTTCGGCCCACACGTACTCCGTCGCCAAGATTGCGAGCCCAGCGATGATCACGAGGAGGCCGGGGCCCGGGAGGACGAGCATCGCGATGCCGAGCAGGACGATGAGGCCGCCGATGATCGTGATCGCGATCCGCTTGCCGCTGCGTTTGATGAAGAGCGCGACCGCCTTGAACGGGGCGATGAGCGGGTGATCGTGCCAACGGCGCTCAGCCTCGGGATACCCGGCCTCGATCTGCTCGACGACCGCTGACGCGTCGACCTCTTCGGGGTCATCGCCCCAGATCTCGCGATCTCCACGCCGCGGCGAGCGGTCTGAATCGGCCATGTCGGACTAGTCTCTCATGCACCTCGTTTGGCCCCGAAACTTCCGTAGCCTGCGGTCTTGTCACTCTTTCCCTGTGGATAACTTGCCTTCGGTGAGGTGAATCCCCTACAAACCGTGGCTAGCTGAACTTTGCGCGGTGGCCCCGACCGTGCGGGCGGGAGGGGACTCATGGCAACAACTGCTGCAGCTATCGAGACGTGGACGAGCGCTGCTATCGGTGACACCAGGCGAGCGAAAGCGTTTCATTGGCTGGTGAGTGTCGCCACGATCGCGGTACTCGCGCTACTTCTTGATCTTCACCATCCTTCCGAAAGTGCGGCCCAGCTTGGAGCTTGGGTAGTCGCGTGCCTGCTGGCGGACCTCATGTATGTTCGAATTCGCCGAGGTATCTCTCTCAGTATGTCGCTGCCCGTTGTGTTGGCGGCGGCCTTGCTCTATTCGCCTGCGGTTACCGCACTGATTGCATTTCTTGGCTCGTTGGATCCGCGAGAGATTCGCGGGAAGACCTCTATTGATCGGATTCTCTTCAATCGTTCTCAAGTTGCCCTGTCTGCCGCGGCGGCAAGTGTCGCAATCCATTTGATTTCTCGGGGTGCTTGGGATTGGCCCCTGGTCGTCGCGGCTTGCGGGGTCGGCCTAGTAGCTGACAGCGTCGTCAACGTTGTGCTTGTGGCCACATCGACGGTTCTGTCGGGCCGGGCGGGGATGAAAGAGATTGTCGTCGGCCTATGGGGATCGGAGCCGGCTGCGTCACTTGGTCTCTACCTGTCGATGTGCCTAGTGGCGCCGCTACTAGCGCTGATCTATCGAGATTGGGGAGTTTGGGCGCTGTTGGCGTGCACGGCGGTCTTGATGCCGATACGAGTGGCCCTCGCTCGTATCCAGGCTTTGGGCGCCAGCGGGGATTTGATCAAGATTCGAGATGCCGAGCTCGCCTCTGCAAACGCCGGAGCGCTTGCCGGTAGACGCGACGAGCGACTCATTCTCGCGGGGGATCTCCACGACGAAGTGCTGCCAGCGCTCTTCAAAGTGCATTTGATGGGCGAAGTCCTCAAACAGGACTTGGCAAGCGGTCGACTGCTTGATCTCGATGACGACTTGCCCGAACTCCTGGAAGCGACGACAACTGCCCAGGATGCGGTACGGCGGGTCGTTGGTGACTTGCGCTCAGCGCGAACAGCGATCCGAAACGTTGCGCGTGCGATCCGAACCCATGCGGATCAGATTGAGAGTGATGGGGGACCAACCATCGAGCTCAGCCTTTGCGATATGGAGTGCGCCGACAGATCGGGACTTGTCATCGTGCAAGTAGCTCGCGAGGCGTTAGTCAACAGCTCCAAGTACTCGGCTGCGCGCCGGATTCGAGTGCGACTGACTTGCGGATCCGACGATGTGGCTGAGCTAGTTGTGAGTGACGACGGTCGCGGGTTCGATCCCGAGGACGTTGACAAGAACAGCCACTTCGGCCTTCAGCTCATGGCAGAGAGAGTGGAAGCAGTTGGAGGCAGCGTGCTGGTAACGAGTTCGCCCGGGGCGGGGACAACAATCGCAGCGTCGATCCCGTTGGCGTAGCTCTACAAAATCAACAACCCCCCTGGGAGACCCAGGAGGGTTGAAGGTTAAGAGACACGTTATCGGGCTTACCCGGCCCGCCAGTGGGCGCCACCGGCGAGAGCCAGGGCCGCGATCGACGCCAGCGCGATCGTGATGCGTCGCACAAGCTTCATGGAGACCTCCCTCCGTACGGTCCGGCGGCCCCCTTCTTGGGGGACACCCGGGAATTGTCGGCGGACCCCCATCAGGGGGACAAGCCCGCGCATCGGGCTACTTCATATGGCCTAGATGCGTCTATCTGCTTCAAAGGACTCCTCGAACGAGGCATTATGGAGGTTCTGATGGCCGCCCCAAGCCAGACCCGAGCCCAGTCGATCCTGGCTGCTACTTGCGTGATCGCGACCGTGGGGTTGGTCATCGCGTTGAACGCTCGATCGGGCTGGGATGCACAGCCCCGCTGGCTCTTGTGGGCCGTACTCGTCGCAGGGGTCGAGCTATTGCCAGTCGCCACCTGGCGCGGATTGACGTTGAGCGTCGGATTTCCCCTATTGATGATGATTGCGATTCTTTACCCGCCCGGAGCGGCCGGTGCGATCGCATTCCTCGGAGCGTCGGACCCAAGGGAACTCCGAAAGGAAGTTTCGGTTACAACCGCACTCTTTAATCGATCGCAGGTGGCGCTTTCGGTCATGGCCGCCGGCGCCGTCTTCCACGTGTTCCAGCAACCCCTGACTCCGCTCGATCAAACACCGGTTCCTGTTCTGGTGTTTGCTGCCGCGCTCGCTGCGGTGGCGGACTACCTTGTGAACGCGGGACTTGTCGCAACGTTCATGAGCCTCAAGTTGCACATGCCGTTCCAACAGACGGTCCGCCAACTAACGATCGGAGGCGGCCGCGAGTTCCTTGTCAGTTATCTGGGGCTGGGAGTCCTGGGTCTGACGTTGGCGGCAATGTGGGACCAGGTGGGCCCTTGGATGTTGCCCGCAGTGTTGGCTCCCTTGATCTTCGCAAGGCAAGTGTTCTACCGATCGCGAGCACTAGAGGAGGCGCATGTCGAGCTGCAGGAGCGTGAGGAAATCCTCCGTGAACTCTCGAACAAGATGGCGGAGGAGCGTGCCGACGAACGCCTCCAGATCGCGGGCTACCTCCACGACGACCTAGCCCAGGTCCTCTTCCGGCTGTCGCTTCAGGTCGACATCGCGCGCAAGATGCTGGACAAGCAGGACCTCGAGGACCTCCGCCAACAGCTCGAGAAGATCAAGGAGTCCAAGCAGGAGACGTCCGACCGCGTTCGGGCCGTGATCCGCGAGCTGCACCGCTCACCGCTCGGCGCCGCCGGCCTCGCCGAATCACTCGAGTCGTTCACCGACGAGGTTGGCCGCGACTCGGGCATCCGCTTCCACCACGACGTCGAGGAGATCGACCTCCCAGCTCCGATCGCCCTGCTGATCTTCCAGATCGCTCGCGAAGGCGTCATGAACGCGATGAAGCATGCCGATCCGTCCGACGTCTGGATCGCCGTCACCGAGGCCGACGAGAACATCGTCCTGAAGCTTCGCGACAACGGCGCCGGGTTCGATACCACGGCCCCCGGGCCTGAAGGTCACTTCGGGATGGCGATGATGCGGGAGCGCGCGAAGGTCGCCGGCGGCACGCTCGACGTCGCAAGCTCACCTGATGACGGCACGACCATCACGGTTCGGTTCCCGACGATTCTGCTTCAGCGGGATCAGGATGGCGATACCGGATCGGCATCCGCCAATACTCAGGCGCGTGCTTCCCTCGGTACCCCGGGAACCACAACGCCAACGGCCGAGGGTTCTCGCGGCGCCGTCCCCGCATGATCTGCACGATCGAATAGACCATCCCGCCGTACAGCAGCACGTCGCCCGGCGATAGCACGACACCGATCGGTTCCGGCACCCCGATCACGTCGCCGAGGTGCCACAGGACATCGTCGTCGCTCATCAGATGGTGCTTGCCGACCGTCGCGTCCTGCAGCACCGCTGGGTTGCCGCCCGCCGTGGTGATCGCCTCGGCTCGCACCGGCATCCCGCCGTTCGCGACCACGACGACGAGGTTCAGCAAGAGGCCGGCGATCATCACGTAGCCCGCCGGGATCCACCGGTTCGACAGCAGGAACACGGCGAGCAGGAAGTACGACAACGCGAGCAGCACGGGTCCCACGATCGTGTCCGGGATCGGGCCGATCGACAGCGAGGGGAAGAGGTTCACGATCGCGGTGAGCACCGCGCCGGTGATCGCCAGGCCCCAGCGGTTGATCCGGAGGTTCTCGAACCGGCGGAGGCGCCCGCCGAGCACGTACCCGAGCAGCACCGCGACCGCGACCAACCCGGGGACGAGGAACATGCCTGGGATATTGCCTGTTCGCGTGGGCCGGCGCACGGAAGCCGTTGCCGCCCACGCTCGATACGCTGGCCGTCGTGAGTGACGGAGGCGGCGACTACGGCTACTTCGGCCCCGACAGCGTCTCGTGGCAGGTCCACAAGGAGGTCACGGTCCTGTTCGGCGGCGCTCGGGCGCTCCTCATGCAAGCGGCGCATCCGTTGGTGATCGCCGGCGCGGGACAGACCGGCCTGTTCGAACGCAACCCGTGGAAGCGGTTGCAGCGAACGCTGATCTTGACCTACACGCTCACGTTCGGCACCAAGGCCGAGGCCGATGCAGCGGCCGAACGGATCAACGAGCTCCACGCGCGGATCAACGGGACCGACCCCGTCACCGGACTGCGCTACGACGCGCTCGACCCGCATCTGTTGCTGTACGTGCACGCGTGTCTGGTCGACTCGGCGCTGTTGTTCGAGGAGCGGACGGTAGGTGCGCTCGACGACGCAGGCCGTCAACGCTTCCATGAGGAGCAGATGCTCGCGGCCGAGATGTGCCTCGTGCCGCGGGAGTCGATCCCGCCGACGGTGCCGGCGCTTCGCGCGTGGATGGCCGACGTCGAGGACCGTGGTGAACTGCTCGTGACCGACAACGCGCGTCGCGTTGCCGACCTCTTCCTCGATCCGCCGCACGAAGCCGAGTGGCGGCCGGTGCTCTCGGGCGTGTCGCGCCTGGCGTTCGCGACCCTGCCCCCACTCGTGCGCGAGATGTACGGGTTCCCGCTGGGTCCGGCCAGGCAAGCGTCGGTGGACGCGGCGTTCGCGCTCACCCGTGTGGTCCGGCCGTTCCTCCCGGCGAAGTTCCGGTATCTCGCGCCGTACGACATGTGGCGCCGGCGCCAGCGCGGCGAGATCGTGCCCGATCAGGTCGGGGACGCGCGGCGCTCGCTCGGGATCCGGCTCGGAGGCTGAGCGGCCGGTGGCCGGCGTCGAGGGGCTCCTGCTCGACATCGACGGTGTGCTGGTCACGTCGTGGGAGCCGATCCCCGGCGCGATCGAGGCGATGACGGCGTTCTGGGAGGCTGGGCTGCCGGTCCGTCTGATCACGAACACGACGACGCATCCTCGGGTTGAGCTGGCCACGACGTTGCAGCGAGCCGGTTTCGACGTCGTGCCCGAGATGATCGTCACCGCGGTGACGGCGACCGCCGAACATCTCCGCCACACGCATCCATCGGGCGCCGTGTTCGTGCTGTCCGACGGCGACGCACGCGCGGACCTTGCGGGTGTCCGGCTCGTGGATGACCCCGCCGACGCGGACGTGATCGTCCTCGGCGGCGCGTCCAACGACTTCACGTATGCGGCTGTCAACGGGGTGTTCGGTCGGCTGATGCGCGGGGACGCCTCGCTGGTCGCTATGCACCGCAACATGTTCTGGCGAACGGCGGACGGCTTCGAACTCGACGCGGGGGCCTACGTGACGGGCCTCGAGGCCGCGACCGGCGTCCACGCGGTCGTGTGCGGTAAGCCTGCGCCGGCGTATTTCGAGGCGGCGCTGTCGGTGCTCGGTGTCACTGCGGACCGGGCTGCGATGGTCGGCGACGACGTGGTGAACGATGTCGACGGGGCCCGCGCCGCCGGCCTCACCGGCATCCTCGTCCGGACGGGCAAGTTCCGGCCCGACGACCTCGATCGGGGATCGCCCGATCACGTCGTCGACTCGCTCGCCGACGTGCCCGCTCTGCTCGGGCTGGCTGGCTAGACTCCGGCCGCCATGCCGAAGGTTCACGAGGCGATCGGGTTCGTCGTCGTCGCGGTGTTCACCGTCGGCTGGATCTGGGGCGGGGTCGCGCTCGTGATGAAGAAGGACCCGGGCGAGCGCTTCTGGACGTGGATCACGGTCGAGCAGGTGCTCGCAGGAGGCCAGGCGGCGATCGGTCTGATCCTGCTCGTGCTCGGGTATCGCCCCGACACCTCGCTGCACTACGTCTATGGGTTCGGGCCGCTGGTGCTCCTCGGCATCGCGCACGTGATGGCTCGGGAGGTCGCCGAAGGGCGAACGTCTGGGGGCCGGTGGTCGGAGCCCTGGGTGCTGTTCACGGCGGCATCGTTCATCTGCTTCGGGCTGTCGCTTCGAGCGCTGATGACCGGGCTCGGCATCGGCTGATGCCGAGCCGGGCCGCCTGAGCCAACCCGCCGAGACCCCGCGGTACCCTCGCCGCGTGCCGAAGCCCCTGAAGATCGTGATCTGGGTCGCGGTCTTCGCCGTGTGCGCGGGCGTCGGCGCGTTCGTCGCGTCTCGCTCCAACCCGTTCCCGCCGGGGGTCGAGGATCCCGGTGCGCACCTCACGCCCACGCCGACGCCGACCCAGCCCGTCCCCACCTCATGGACGCTGACGATGCGCGTGAACACGCAGCACACGCTGCATGAAGGCGGCGCCTGCCGGAGCGACTGGACCGTCACCGGCACGATCGAGATCCAGCCCAACGGCAAGGCGGCGGGAGCGGCCGACGCAAAGCTGGCCTCGCCGGCGTCCTGCGACTTCGCGCAGTCGCAGATCCAGGCCAAGGCGATCCGGCTGAACGTGACGGGCACGCGGGCCGCCGGGGTGCTGAGGCTCTCGTTCTCCGAGGCCGGCCGGACGCCGGTCGGGTCCTCCGACCTGGGCGGCTTCACCAACACCCTTCGGTTCACGCATCCGGTGGTGAAGCTCCCCGCCGGCGCGCAGACGGGGCACACCGTCACGAAGGTCACCCGCTCCGACGGCGACCTCGGGTCGTACAGCTCGACCTGGGTGTTACGCGTCGCGTTGCAGTGATCCGTAGCTGATCTTGATGCGCCAACGCGCAACTAGCCAGTTGGAGGCATGCAGTCGATGATTGGCGCCTAATGAACGACGAGAGCCTCCAGCGCGCCAACGCCTTCCTTGCTGCGGTCTCGGATCGGGTCGCTGTGGGCGAGGTCCTACAGGAGACCCCCGCCGAGATCGGCCGTGGGCTCGGGCTGCCGGACCCGCTCTCGACGGCGAGGGCCGTCCGGGCGCTGATCGCGCGGCGACGGCTCGAGGCCGCCAACGGCTCCTACCGGCTGCTCGACGCCAAGCCGCTCGAGGCCGGCGAGCGCGAGTCGATCGGCCGGCGCCCGCGTCGTTCGAAGACGATCCGTGCCGCGACCGCTGGACCGGGCCGCACCGGCGGAGCCGCGTACTCAGACCTCGGCCGTGCGGTCGTCGACAAGCTCGTCGACCTGGGCCGGGAGGCCGCGGAGCTCCGCGCCGAGAGCCGGACGCTCCGCGAGGAAGCCAGGGACGCCCGTGCGGCACGCGATGAGGCAGAGCGGCGCGCGCGTTCGCTCGGCGAGCGGACCCGCGAGCTCGAGAGCCGGGCCGAGATGGCGGAGTCCAACCTCCGCGCCCTGCTCGCCACCGCCCGGACGGGCGGCAACTCGCCCAAGCCCCACGATGCGCCCGTTGGCGACGCCGAGATGGCGGCGATCCTGGGTGTGCTGCGCGGCGATGAGGCCGACGGAGAAGCGACGGAGGCCGAGCCGAGCGATCCACCGCCTGCGGCGGTGGATCAGCCGCCTACGGCTGCTGGTTGATGTCGATCAGATGACAGGCGGCGAAGTGCTGGTCGCCCAGCTCCTGCAGCTGCAGATCCTCGCCCCGGCACCGATCCTCCATCCCGAGCTCGGCCGCGCGGCCTGACGCCACCACCGGGCAGCGCGGGTGGAACCGGCATCCGGCCGGGATGCGCGTCGGATCGGGCGGCTCACCTTGCAAGATCTCGCGCACGACGCCCTCTTCGCCGGCTTCGGGCACGACGTTGAGCAACGCCTTCGTGTAGGGGTGCCGCGGGCGGAGGAGCACCTCTTCGGTCGGACCGATCTCGACCACGCGGCCGAGGTACATCACGGCGACGCGGTCCGCGACGGTCCATGCGAGCCCCAGGTCGTGCGTGACGATCAAGATCGAGATCCGCAGCTCGTCCCGGAACTTCATCAGCAGGCCGAGGATCTCGCCGCGCACCGATGCGTCGAGGTTCGACACCGGCTCGTCGGCGACGATCACCTTCGGCTCGAGCACGAGGGCGCCCGCGATCACGACGCGCTGGCGCTGGCCGCCGGACAGTTCGTGCGGGTACAAGAGGTAGAAGCGCTGCGGCGGCCGGAGTCCCGCGCGGGAAAGCGCCTGCGCGACGAGGTCTTCTTCGGTCTCGCCGTTCGGCCCTTCCTCGATGTGGTGGATCCGCAGGCCCTCGGCGACGATCTCGTAGATCGTCTGGCGCGGGTTGAGCGACCCGGTCGGGTCCTGGAACACCATCTGGACCTCGCGGCGGAACGGCCGGAGGCTCCGAGCGTCCCGCGGGAGGGCCTTGCCTCGGAACTTGATCGTGCCGGCCTGCGGCTGGATCAGCCCGACCAGCGCACGCGCCGTCGTCGTCTTGCCGCACCCGGACTCGCCGGCGAGGGCGAGCACCTCGCCCTCGTGAAGCGTCAGATCCACGCCGTCGACGGCCTTGGCGTCGGCGCCTTTCTTGCCCATCAGCCCACCGATGAGGCCCACGCGTGCGGCGAAGTTCACCTCGAGGTCGTCGATCTCGATGATCGGTTCGCCGAGGTTCAGCGTCTCGGAGCGTGCCGCCTCGGTGTCGGTCACGAGATCACCGATTCCAAGCTCGGGGCGCCGGCGACGTGGACGCACGCGGCGCGCCGGTCAGATCCTGCGTCCCAGAGCTCAGGAACCACGGTCTTGCAGGCGTCGATCGCGCGGTCGCATCGCGGGTGGAACGGACACCCGGACGGGATCTGCTGCGGGTCCGGCGGGTCGCCGCCGAGACCGGTCGGCTTGTGGCGGAAGCGCGTATCGCCGATCTCGGGGAACGCCGCCGCGAGCGCCGCGGTGTAGGGATGCTGCGGCGCGTGGAAGACCTCGCTCGCCTTGCCTTCCTCGACGATCTTGCCCGCGTACATGATCGCCAGACGGTCGGAGACGTCGACCAGGACGGACAGGTCGTGCGTGATGAACAGCATCGCGAGGCCGAGGTCGTGCTGCAGCGAGCGCAGCAGCGTCAGCACCTGCGCCTGGACCATCACGTCCAGCGCGGTGGTGGGCTCGTCGGCGATCACCAGGGTCGGGCTGCACGCGAGCGCCATCGCGATCATCACGCGCTGCTTCTGGCCGCCGGAGAGCTCGTGCGGGTAGTCGTCCTTGCGGCGGGGCGGGAGGCCGACCTGCTCGAGCAGCGCCCCGGCGCGCACGGCGGCTTCCTTCTGTGTCGCCATGCCGTGGACCTGGATCGCCTCTTCGATCTGGTCGCCGATCTTCTGAACCGGGTTCAGCGCGTGCAGCGCCCCCTGGAAGACGATCGATGCGCCGGTCCAACGGACGGCGCGGAGCCGGCCGGGCGTGAGCGCGAGGATGTTCTCGCCTTCGAGTTCGAGGGTGCCCTCGATCTTCGTTCCGGGGGAGTGCAGCCGCAGGATCGCGCCGGCGATGGTCGACTTGCCGCAGCCCGACTCGCCCGCAAGGCCGAGCACCTCGCCCCGCTCGATCGAGAAGGACACGCCACGCACCGCGGGGACATCGCCCCCCTTCGTCGTGTAGGTGACGCGGAGGTCCTCGACGTTCAGGACGCTCATCGTTCGCGGATCCTCGGGTTCACGATCTCATCCATGGCGAAGCCGACCATCGTGAAGCCGAGGACCACGAGCACGATCGAGATGCTCGGCGCCATCAACCACCACCAGGCGTGCAGCGTGAGCGCGCCGTGGTTGAACGCCTCTTCGATGAGGGTGCCCCATGACTTGGCGTTCGGGTCGCCGAGACCGAGGAAGGACAGCTGCGATTCGGACAGGATCGCGATCGCGATCGTGAGGATCGTGTTGGCGAAGATGATGGGCATGAGGTTGGGCGTGATGTGCTTGAGCACGACGTGCGCGTCGCTCGCACCGAGCGCACGCGACCGTTCGATATAGGTGCGTTCCTTGACGGACAACACCTGCGCGCGCACAAGTCGGGCTGTACCGGCCCACGACGTCAGCCCGATGATGATGATGATGATCCAGAAGTTCTGGCCGAACATCGCCGCGAGGACGATCGCGAGGGCCAGCCAGGGAAGCACGAGGAACACGTCGGTGATCCGCATCAAGATCGCGTCGTGGACGGAGCTCTTGTAGCCGGCCCACATGCCGATGAGCGTGCCGAGCAGCATCGAGATGAGGGCGGCGGAGAGGCCGACGAACAGTGAGATCCGGGCGCCTTCGATCGTGAGCGACAGCACCGAGATCCCGTCGATCTGCGTGCCGAGCGGGTAGTGCAACGAAGGGCCGGCCAACCGGGGGCCGTTGGTGGTGATCGTCGGGTCCAGGGCACCCTTGTTGGCGAAGATCGAGAAGATCGCGACTCCCGCGTAGAAGATCAGGATCGCGAGCCCGATCATCCCCATCTTGCTCTGCCGGAACTGCTGCCAGAACCGTCCGAGCGTTCGACGATGACGTGCCCGCCGCAGCTGACGCGGGGTGAGCTTCGTCGGCGGAAGGACCGGGGTCTGAACCTCGGGTGCGGTGATCGCAGGCTCGGTCTTCATCGTCATGCCCTCCGCACGCGCGGGTCGAGATACGCATAGGTCAGGTCCGCGATGAAGTTCGCCAGAAGGACCGCGATCACGGAGATCACGAACGTGGCCTGGAGCACCGCGAAGTCGCGTTGCCGCAGCGCGTCGACCGAGAGTTTGCCGACGCCCGGATAGCTGAAGACGAGTTCGACCGTGATCACGCCGCTCAGGATGAATCCGAACGACAGCGCAACCAGCGTGATGGTCGGGAGCAGCGCGTTGGGCACCGCGTGCTTGCGCAGGACGTACTTCTCACGCACACCTTTGGCCCGCGCCAGGGCGATGTACTCCTCACCCAGGACGTCCAGCAGCGAGCTTCGCATCACGAGGTAGAACTCGCCGACGTAGGCGAGCGTCAGGGTGAGCCATGGCAGCGCCATGTGATTGATGACGTCGGTCCAGTGCGACAACCCGGTCTTCGGGATCGGACTCTCGTAGAGGCTGACCGGGAACCAGTGCAGGGTCGCGGCGAAGATCAAGATGAAGATCATGCCGAGCACGAACTCGGGCATCGCGTACAAGATCATCGAGGAGCTCATCGAGGCCTGGTCGACTTTCCCCTGACGTTTCCAGCCGCCGTAGATGCCGAGCAAAACCCCGATAGCGATGGCTGCGAATGTGCTCGTGACGATCAAGATCGCGGACTTCGCCATCCGTGACCAGAACATGCTGCTCACGCTCTCTTGCGGGTTCAAGATCGTGGACGTGCCGAAATTGAACGTCAGCATCTGCCCCATGTACGAGACGTACTGACGGGGGAGCGGGACGTCCAAGCCCCATTCGTGGCGGATCTGGTCGAGCTGCTCGGCGTTCAGTTTCGCGCCGCTTGCCTTCGCCCATGTGGCGACCGGATCACCGGGTTGCCAAACCCGGAACAGGAGGAACGCGAGGGACAGGACGAGGATGAGTGTGATGAAGAGCTGCCCGAGTTTCCCCAGGAGATACTTCGCCGTTCCCATCCTGCGTCCTGTCCCTCTCGCGCTTCCTAGGCCAGGTCTTCTTCTGACTTACCCCTTCGGGCGACCATCACGATCCCGACGATCACGACGATGGCTCCGAGGATACCCACAATGATGAGCAGGCCCGAAGTGGTGCCGCCGCTGGACGCACTCGCGCCGCTCCGGAGCTGCACGGTGAGCGCGGAGTACGGGGTGTATTGGTTCCAGAGGAACCCATCCGGCTGCGGCGACGTGTTGTCCTCGAGACCGGTCCACTTCTGGCTGTTGTACGCCTCGAGGGACTTGTCGTAATAGAGGACGATCTCGGGGATGTCCTTGTAGAGGATGTCCTGCATCTTGAAGACGATCGCCTGCCGGTCCTGCGGGGTCGCGGCGGTCTGCTGCTCCTTGTAGAGCTTGTCGTACTGGGGGTTGGAGTAGCAGGTGTCACTCCACGTGCCGCACTGGCCCGAGGTGAAGGTCGACAGGATGAAGTCCGGGTCCGGGTCGGGTCCCCAGCCCCAGATGTACATGTCGTAGTCGTTGGAGAGCCATGCCTGTGACAGCTTGCCGTCGCTCACGACCTCCGACGTGGTCGCGATCCCGATCTGCTTCAGCCAGCCCGAGATGTACTGGCCCAGACGGGCGCCGATGTCGGACTCCGCTCGCAAGATGAAGCGGAAGTTCAGATCCTGCCCCGTCTTCGGATCGTTGAGGATGCCGTTGCCGTCCGTGTCCTTGTAGCCGGCGTCGGCGAGGATCTGTTTCGCCTTGTTGATGTCGAAGCCGATCGTTTCGTCCGGCGTCGGGTTGTAGTGATAGAAGCTCGAGAACGGCGGAACGATCGTCGTTCCCGGTTCCCCGTACCCCGCGAGCACCTTGTCGACGATCGTCTGTCGATCGATCGCCCACGAGATCGCGGTGCGGACCGCGGGGTCACGCAGCGCCGGGTTGCCGGTGCCGGGGTTGTTCTTGCAGTACGCGGCCGCGTCCGGTGACGTCGGGTCGCACATGTTGAAGCTCATCTGACCGAACGTCACGGCCGGGCCGACATGTGTGGTGATGTTGGTGCTGCCGCTCTGACTCTCGGATTGCAGCTGGTTGAACAGGTCGACGGAGCCGAGGTTGGTGTAGTCGATCTCGCCCGCCTTGAGGGCGTTCACCATGGCCTCGGAGTTGTCGTACAGCACGACCTTGAACTGGCTGATGTGGGGCGCGCCGCCCCAGTAGTTCGGGTTGGCGGTCATCGTCCAGCTCTGGCCCTTGACCCAATCCGTCAGCTGGAAGGGACCGCTGCCGACCATCGGATGACCCTCGGTGAAGAAGGGCTCCTTGCTGATCTCGTCGCACGTGTCGTTGCCATAGATGTGCTCGGGCGCGATGTAGACCCACGGCGGCCGGATCGGCGCGCTCGTGGGCACCTTCGTGGTCCACACTAGCTGCGTGTCGCTCGGTGCCGTGATCGACTTGGTGAACTCGGGGACCAGGTAGTCGAGCGAGTTGCCGAGCTTGCAATCGAGCGTCTTGTTGTAGGTCCAGGCGATGTCCTTGGCCGTGAACGGTTGGCCGTCCTGCCACGTCATGCCCGGCCGGATGTCGAACGTCCACGTCATCCCGTCCGGGGACTGGGTCCAGCTGGTCGCCACTCCGGGCGCCGCCTGCAGGGTGGACTTGTCGAAGTTCTCGAGGAGGTCGAAGTTGAGGGCGAGGACCTCGTACTCAGGCGACTCGATCGCCTTCCACGGGTTCACCGTGGACATGTTGTTGATGGTGCCCTCGATGAATGTCCCGCCCGAGTCGCCGGCCGAGGCAGACGCGGATGCGGACGCTTTCGCGCTCGCGCTCTGCGCCCACGCCGTCCCGGCGGCCAACAGGACGATGATCAGGCCACTGAGCGAGACGAGGAGTCCTTTTCGGACCGTCCTCATGTGGAGCCTCCTTCCGTTGAAGCGTTCGTGAGGGTTCCTACGTACCTTTACGGGCCCGGCACCACGCCGGGTTGGTCGATGGTGAGCGTCTGTGCATCAGCGTCCAACGTTGCTTGCACCCCAAGAGGCATGGACGCAAGGTGCTTCCCGTGCCCCAGGGGGAGCTTGTAGAGGACGGGGACCTCGAGCGGCAGCAAGCAGCGCTCTAGGACGTCCTCTATCGAGCGGGTGCGCGGGGAGTCCGGGCGGGATTCCCGCCAGTCGCACTCGAACAGTTCGCCGACCACCACGCCTCGGATCTGTTCGAGCTTGCCGGTGTAGGCGAGCTGATGGAGCTCGACCTCCAGGGTGTACGGAAGCTCGTTCACCTCTTCGAAGAACAAGATCGCCCCGTCGAACAGCGGGTCCCACGGGGTGCCGATCAGATGGTTGAAGGTGAAGAGGTTGCCGCCGACGATCGGCCCGCTGACCTTCCCGCCGGCGATGGTGCGGACGTAGGGGTCGTCGGGGTCGCGCGGGACCTCACCGGTTCCGCCATCCGCGAACGCGGCGATCGCGGAGTCCCAGGTGAAGGCCTTCCGCTCGGGAACGCCCATCGAGCCGAACCCCGGGCCGTGGAACGTCGCGAGTCCGCTCTCCTGGCGCAGGGCGATGTGCAGGTTCGTGATGTCGGAGAACCCCATCAGCGCCTTG
>Ga0070715_10000152_pt1 | contig 16103 bp, 19 predicted proteins | sample LARL111metaG_FD_71394 | JGI IMG/M metagenome (GOLD analysis project Ga0070715, IMG submission 71394) | Corn, switchgrass and miscanthus rhizosphere microbial communities from Kellogg Biological Station, Michigan, USA - LAR L11-1 metaG | ecosystem: Host-associated > Plants > Roots > Rhizosphere ... | reverse complement strand
ATTTTTTGGATCGTGATGAAATTCGACAATGGCACCCGAGCCACCGGCGTATTGTTTGGCATCTTTGGCATTGGTCCAGGAGTAAATTGCGCGCGGACCCTCAATACCTTTCGCGTGTTGCATGGTTAATCCCACCTGTTTAACTGACGCGACATCCGTTGGATCAGTGACGTGAAATCGTCGCATTTGTCCAGGCGGAATTGGTGTGGTGCCGGGGGGTGGTGGGATGATGGATAATTTAGAATTGGGATGCGTGGTCAGATATTGTTGCTGCTGTTTAGGCGATAAATCACTCCACCAGTTGGCATTTGCCGCAAACAATAATATACGCCGTTGTAAATTGTTCATGTGCTGCACGCTGTTGCTCATGTTATTCGGCTCCATCCACCAGGTTGATATCAGGGTCTAATGCATGGATTTGTTGCTCAACTTTAGTTATTTGTTTACGCGCGTCAAATTCATTGGTGCCACCGTGTTGATCCAACGCCCGGTAACTGCTGGCCAAACGATAATATAATTTAGCCAGTTTAGCGTGATAGTGTGATTGTTTGCTGTCATGTGATTTAGCCAGTTGCTGTTGTTCACGATATTTCTGGCTATATAAATCCGCAATGTGAGTGTAGCGATGCAATTTCTTGGCACGGGTTTTTATCGTGCCAGGGCGCAAACCGCGATGCTGTTGTACCGCAATAAATTTCTGCAATCGGGATTGCAGGCTCATTGGCTCAATGTTCCTCTGGAAATTTACTGCCGAGGTAATTGATGAAAGCTTTGACGCCGCCGTGTTGGGTGATTAATTTGACCAATTTATCGACATCTGGCTCGGTTTTCATATTGTGGATGGTGGTTTCCAATGAGGTAATTGCATCACGGTTGTAAAAGCTGTTGGGACGCGATTGTTGCAGGATTTGTTTGGCACGCTTGGACAATTTATCCTTGGATTTGGCGTGATACAATTCTAAGTAGACTTTGAAATGCTTCGAGCGCGCCCAGCCGGAAGGCAGAACTTCTGGTCCGGTTAATTGGGGGATAGCTTGTTCAAAGGGAATGGCGCGGCGGGTATCCTGCAACGCCCAGGCTTTTTGGTTATTGTAGAAAAAGAAGGGGATGTGGTTTTGTTTGGCTTTGATCCACAACCGACGAACATTGTAGTGGAACCTACCACCCCAACTGTCGTTTGGATTAACCAAGACGTGCATGGCTTTAATTAATTTGGTAGGCGGCGCAGGCAATGAGACAAATTGTTTGTTGCTCCACAGGCGTTCTTCCATCTCGTTTTGCTTCGGCGCTACTTTACGAAATTCGCGGCCCCAATAATCTACTGGCGCGACTTTACCGTACTTGGTTAAATAATCCGGGTCTAATACCAATACCGTGCCTTGTGGATTATCCACATGATAATGTCCGATTTTTGAGCGAGTCATGCTGAAATAATACGGTGTGGCACCTTGGTCCGAACCGGTGCCGAGATTGGTGGTTAATTTAATCTTGCCGGTAGTGAGGATTTTGACTGCATCACTGGTATTGGTAAAATGGTACAGCTCACCGAGGTAGCTGAACATTTGCAAAGTGCGAGCCAGGCTACTCGTTGGTTTGTAGGGAATTGGCTCGCCATTGGCATTTAATTTATATTGCATGGCAGCTTGGGTGAAAGCGGCTTCGCTGCCGAGATCAGCTAATTCCTGCAAACAATCAGTGGCAGATTTGAAATTCTGCCGACCGACATCTATGGCAGCCTGACGCGCTAAATACTGCGCCCGATTATATACCGGAATTTTGGCGTGTTCATCGGCGTATTTGGTTAATGCGGCATCTAATTGCGCTTGCAAATCACTGACCGGGATACCTAATTCGTGCGCGTTGTTTTTGACGTTTTCTTTATATTCCCGCGCCATGCCATAGGGATGTTTCAGCCAACGCAGGGTTTTAATTACTTTGTCCCAACCGTAAACACTGCCATAGCCAACGTGTTCGGTCATGCGGTGGGTTATGTCGCCGACGTGTTCCACAATTTGTGAAATTACCCCGCCGCTCATAATTCTTTGTACCCGCAACATGGCGGATTCGGGACGACCGCGCTGCATATCGCCCACTGCGACAAAGGCTTTAATTACCTTGTCAGGCAGTGTGATATCTTCAGCAAATATTAATAAATGACGAGTCAGGCTCATTTCGGTAATCTCTGCATTTCGGAGTGTTCGGTGAGCTTGAAGCCAAAGCGTTGATACCACTCAATTAATTTCTCGCGCGGCATGTCGGTGTCATAGGGTGACGCATTCAATAAAATGGTGACGCGGTAGCGGTCGGCAAAACCACACAAGGTATTTAATGCCGCAGTACCTTCACTGCTGTCGGGGTATTTCGCTTGCAAATTTTGCAGCACTACCGTGTGGTCATTAATTGGTCGCAAATTAAAAGTCACACGCAGGCTGACAAATTCGTAATCGCCCCCGACACCAAAACGCTCAGAGTACGGGTCGATTTTCATCGCGGCAAATTGCCGCAAATACCGGCCAATAGGCGATATAATTGTCAAAGTAGTGTCCGCAAACATTAGTAACCGACTTTGTAGACTACTCATTTAATTTGCTCGATCTTGACTGCTTGCAAATCGTGCAACGGATTAAATACATTGAGCGAGTAGTCCTGACTGCCTTCATTCACGATAGCCGCTTGATAGCCCAATTTAATCAACATCGGGCGCAAATCGCGCATGTAGGCGAAACTCAAACCGGGACGCGAGGCGCCACGTTGCACCAGATTATTTAAATCAATTTTCAGGTATGGATCAACGGTTGTCAGATTGTGTTGTTTGACTGCCGCTATCAACTTATTTAACTCATCGCGACGTTGTGGATCAAAGATTTTATCATGTGGAAATTTCAATTGGTAACTGTGCAAATATGCCGGTTGATCGGTGGTCGGCTTGCCGGATTTAAATACGGTTTGATTGGCGTAGTCCCGCGCAATGCGAGCGTGTGGTGACAGAAAAATGTGCTTATCGTGCAAGCTGGGCGAACCGCCACCGTGATAAAATATCACGGCATCATCAGCAAATATTAATAAGCGACGTTTAAGACTCATGATTAAAACCTAGCGATATCGGCGTAGTACGGTCCGCCGGTTTGACCACCTATTTTAACTAAAATACCGCGATTCCGATCAAACCAGGAGTGCGCGCTACGCGCTGGGCTGCGTTCTAAACCAAGATGCCGCATACCTTTATCAAAAAGATCATAAGCAACGGCATCTAATATACCTTTGTTGTGCGGAAAACCTTTATAATTCCAGCGGTATTTCAGTTTCTTGTCCTTGACAAAGCCGTGCGCCTTCAAGGCTTTAATTACCTCGGCTTCCAGTTTCGGATCAGCCGCCGCGAATACACGAAGCGGTTCTGCGAATACCGCAAGACGTTGTGCCAGTCTCATTATCTGCCACCTATTCTAAGTAAAGTAACCATATGGGGTATCATACACCAATTCCTCCGCCTAAATGGTTGCAACGCCACATCCGTAATACATTAAAATACTATCCAAAATCCGGTAAATTAATTTGGGTAAATCCAATAGCTAATCGGCTAAAGCCAGGCGATTCTGCTGGTAGTCTTGTTGGTCGAGGTTATTTAACTGGTAAAGGTTATTTAAGAATTAAATTTACTAAAAATAATCAAACAATTAATGTACTAGTCCATCATATTTGTTGGTTCCTATATTATGGAGAATGGCCACCTAGACAACTAGATCATCATAATACTAATTCACTTGATAATAGAATTAAAAATTTGCGATTAGCTTCTTCTAAACAAAACGGTCAAAATAAAGGATTACGAAAAGATAATACTAGCGGCATAACTGGAGTGCGTTGGCGATTTGGTAAGTGGTGGGCAAGGATTTATTATAAACATAAATTAATTGAGCATAGTTTTCCTGATTTCAAATCAGCAGTGCAAGCAAGGCGTAAGGCAGAAAAGAAATATTTTGGACGTTGGCGTTATTCAGGTTGATTTCTTTTTCTTAGAATTTGATAGTAGTTTTTGTAAATCGATTTTCCCCCTTTCTGGTACTACCTTATCATTGATAAAAATTCGACCTATTTTGTCATTACCATCACCATCAATAGATACTTTAGCTTTTGGTTTGGCGTTGGGCGAATCACGATCAGCTTCAATGTTGAAGCTGTGGCCGCCGTTTGCGCTGTTACGTACGTAACGCCAGAACTCAATTAAATCTATAAGACTATCCCATTGGTTTAATTCGATGGTCAATTTAACCGGATAGCTACCATTGGCTGGGCGGGCAAATGTCGCCAGACGGCGGAGTAAATTACTCATTTTAACCTCGATGGTGCTTCAATGGAATCCATTTGCCGTTATGTTTAATTTGAATATGTTCGGGACGAATAGTGTGTGGAGTCCAAACGTGGCGTGGATTTTTAGTATGGGGTGGCAAATGCTTACGTGGTACCCGCAACATTGTACCACCATAGTCTGACGAGCCATCCGCTGTGAAAAAATGCACATTAGATGGTCCCACATTTGGATCACCACCGGGTTTTTGTGGACGTAAACCGTGTTCTTTTATCGAATTTATATATGCCGATTTTGTGCCGTGATATACATAGCGTGATTCGTGAACCGTAGCAGTAACCGGTTTTTGCTGCCGCAAACCCTGCACAATATGTTTAATTGCCTTGGCGTTGCTGACCGCAGTATCCGGGTAGGTCACGTCACCATCGAGTGCCGCGATTATCCCGTTGATATAATTAAGTATATCAGCGTAGGCTTCGTCACTAGCGAATACTTGTAATCTGCGGACCAGCGAACCCATGACGTTCCATCCCCTGGGCAATTTGGCACTCAATCATTAATTTAACTGTCGCTTCCTCATCCGGTAACAAGGGTTTATGCGTATCAGTCCAAACGGCAGCGCGCTCGATGCGGTCACTTAATGCATCGAAATCGTCTACCAGCATCCAACCGCTGATTATTTGACGCAATCCATCGCGCATGGTTGCCTCCCATTAGATTTTTCCCAAGCGATTATGTATCATGGTTTTGCGCTTACGATTTTTCCTAATATCGTGGTTCTCGCGCTGCGCTACCCGGCTCATGGCTTCGGCGAGGGATTTATTTATCCGTGAATATAATTGGTGCTGCCGCTTGCGTGACGTGTTGCGTGGTTGTCCATTCTTTTTCAAATCATGCGGCATTAATTTATCATCGTATTCGCGGCCCAACAAAGTCTGTGGCCGCTTAATACCAAAGCGATTGACACCGCCGCCATTCAATCGATTTAATTTCGACAGTATCGAGGCTTGGGTTTCTTCCTCGCCGCCTTGTGGTTGTTCTGGCATGTAGTCGGCTAATTTATCCTGATATTGCTTCACTCGCTTGCGGAGTTTTAATTCTTCCTCCTGGTTGTTCAGCACGGCATAAATATCAATACCGCCAGCCAAAGCCATCGCGGATAATGGCACCGGCACACCTTTTTCTTCCAGGCTGGCCAGCAATTGTAAGTAAGCCTCATCGCCCTCGGGCCGCAGATGTTTTTGCCACATGATGTGCGGCATGGCCAAATCTTCGGTGTTGATTTTAGCATCATGGATATTTAATCCATGTCGCGTGTCGGCACAGAAACCGTAGGGTCGCGATTCACCATCACCATCATCGTCTGACACCATGTAGGAATTAGACGATGCATTATATACCGCATCCATTACCCGCGATTTGCCGAGCATTTGATAGCGATCTTTGGTGTAATCATGACTGACCGCAATGGCCGGGAAAATCTTTTGATAGAAAATTTCCTGGGTTAATAAGGAACGGAACGAGCGCATTCCCTCAATGAACACGGTCATCGCCGCATCCATTACATTAAATTGCGCCTCGCCGGTAATGAAAGATTCATTAATTCCTAACGCGCGGTATTTAGCAGTGGAGAAAAAATCAAACACTTCATCGACGCGCCAGAAGTCGGATGCATTGCGTACTTCGTTGGGTTGAATACCGGTACGGGTAACAATAATTGCCCCGGTCGGGTCCATGTCAGCGGCTAACCATAAATCGCGTTGCGCTTCCATATCCGCCATTGTTGGCACATAATCATCGCCATCGCCGCCAACCATAATATGTAAAATTGCCCGCTGCCGTCGGTATGCCTGATCGATGCTGCCGCGCCACAAGGCTTTTTCCATTAAATGGATTGGCAAAATGCGTTCGTAAAATGACGTGCCCATTGAGTCACTAGATAGTGAACGCCGTGGAATATATAATGTGCTTTCTGGCAATAACGGAATGCTGGCACCTGCCTTGAAATTCTTTTGCATATAATCCGGCATCTGCTCCAGCAATTGCCTGACGCGCGGATCGTTCTTGTTGGACAGGATTTTGTTGAGTGAGTCAGGAATTTTCAAATCAATTAATGGGTCCATGCCATAGAATGGCACTTCGGTTATGGTGCAAAAATCAATGTTCTGCGGCATCACCGCAGTAAACATTTCCTGTTCTTCATCGTATACCGTGGTGCCGATGAAAGTACCTAGAGTTAAATAATCCCGCGTGATGGCTGGCAGCAATAATTTAAGCCGCATATTTTCAACCGACTTGTGGTAGGTATCCAGCACTTCCTTATCGCGTAAACCTACCAGGTAAAAATCACTCCACGGTATTGTGGCGTAAATATCAACAGCGCCACCAGCAATAGCATCATGATAATAAATATCGCGAAATATACGATTGCGTATGTGGCGATCCTGTGGAAGAAATTCTTCCAGCATCCCCAGCGAAATATTTTTACTAATAACTGTTTGCGCACCGGAGAAACCACCTTGATTTAAGCCAAACGCTTCGCCGGTTGCGGTGGTTTGGAATCGCCGCCCATTGCGTTTATGTTCTACCGCATCACTCATGGATGCGACCATGCCTTGCGGCATCCGCCGTCCATAAGGTGAACCAATTAATCCCCGTCCACCTTGAGAATTACCTGTAAGTGCAAATCTTCTCAACCCGTCAAGAATGACACATCTCCTAGTTAATTGTACCTTACGGTGGATAGTGGTTCAGTGTTGTCCGGTAATTGAATTAATATCGGGTAGCCATTGCCATCATATTTTGGCACCAATGCCATCACATGACAATTAGTCGGTATCACGGTAAATCCTTTGTAAAATCCTAGCGGTGCATGACGCTGCATCCACTCTTTGCCGGTGATAATTAATGCCTCACCAAATGGTCGCCGTGCCGCACAATAATTCTGTAATGCGTGGTCAAATTCATGGGTACTAATCATGGCGGATTGCCACACCGCCAGCGGCAAAGCTTCCATATTGATTACCACGCGCGGGTAATCAGTAATTATTTTGATTTTATTCTTCTGCAATCTGGTCATGTATCACTCACGATAAGGCAACACGATGCGATCCTCCAAATGTATCCACACTTTAAATGGCGCCTGACCATAGGTGCCAGCCTGGGCTAATTGCATTGGTCTGCCACTTAATGGCGACAGAGGCGGCGAGGTAGGGGAATATCTTAATTGATCGGCAGAGGCAATTACCGCTGCATGATTGGACTGCTGCTTGCGCGAAAATATCGGATCATATAATTCAACCTTGGTACTGGCCGTGGCAACCTTAACCTTGTCAGGGGTTTTAATTACTGCGGCAGTGCTGCTCTTTTTGCGCTTGGCCATATCCTTGCCGGTCGCATGAGCATCCTCCAGATCATCCGTAAAATACCCATGATCGGGATTTTTGTCACCAGCATATTTGACCACATATGATGGGCTGTATTTTGAATGTCCTTCGTCTGTTTTGATAGTTATTCCGAGTTTCAACAATTCCTGTTTAATTGCAAGGAATTGCTTCGAGCCGCCTGCGGTGATGGTTTTGGTCATTCGATTGGTGCCTTTTCGGTTGCGTGATACATCGACTGATTACGGAAAAATTCGTGGTGCAATTCCACCACATTCGGTACGCCGGTGGCATATCTGCCAGCATCTAATTCCATGCCACGTTTTACCCGCTGCATGTCAGCATAATATACCATCAACGATTTGCCGGGCGCCTTACCACGCCATTCGTGCAATGCCTCACCTACTATTAATGCTTCGGTCAAATCCTCGGGAATAAAACCAAAGCTTTGCGAACGATCATCGACAAATTTTATCAGGTAATGGTCGTTCATGTCGATAATTATCACACCTAATTTACTTAGTGCGGTGCGGACGGCATTCAGAGTTTCCATGATATTCCCCCATCATGGGATAAATTAGCTTTTGCTACAGAAAAATACCTTTTCGCGCAGCATATATTGCTAAAGCTTGTTGCGGCGAATTGTATTCACTACGACTGTACCAACCAGAAAAGCTATGACGATTAATTCCTAACTTACGACATGCCTTGGCCATAATCATATCTTTGCCATACACTGTGACGATCACATTATCTGATTTATTACCATTTTGTTGCGGTGGAGTTTCCCAACGACAATTGCTTGGCGTATAATCGCCGTTATTATATTTTCGACCAAGAGTTTTTCCTTTAGGTCGTGGTCCCATATCAGCTAAAAAATTCTCAAAACTATGACGCCAACGCTTGCAAACTTTAATTCCACGTTTTCCATAATGTTCGTATACGGTGCAATTTATGTCATAGCATCGTTGCATCATGGATGACCAGCTATTATATTCACGGGATTTGCTCAAACCATGTGTGGTTTTATCTAATATTTGTTGGCGATGACAACCACAACTTATTGTGCTACCATCACGTAAATGTGCGCCAGAAACAATTTTTCTAGTTCCACCACAATTACCCGTGCATTTACAAAGCCACCGAGGCCGTGGCTGATCTGTCGATGAATTGGTGACGCGGTATAGTACAGTTAATTCACCAAAACGTTGTCCAGTTAAATCAATAACCGGCCTACCTGTCATCGATTTGCTCCAAAACTTTGGACTAAACCTATAGGTCCGTTGGAACCCATGATACCGCTATTGCCTATGTTAACATTAGTACCGCCGCCACCGCGAGAGGCTACGGCTCCTGCAAACGGATTTCCTCCGACCTTTGCATTGGCTTTTCCGGTACAGAAAGAAAGGTAATCATCATCGGTGACGAAGGAATAACACAGCACTAATGCCCGTAATAAATCATCGGTGCTGCCGTCACCCTTCACGATATCTTTGCCAATGTCGTTGACGGTAATAAACTGATACATTAAATGTGCAATAGGCGCCTTGATAAATCCGCGTGGATAATTATCACCACCTGCCAGTTCAATCTCACTCAGCTTCATTTCCGGTTTAGGCACCGCGAAATTTGGCTCATGGATATCAGCGCGCACCGCTTCAAAATCGCCATATTTAACTGAATATGGTTCAATTTCGATATTATGGATGGCTTCGGCATCATGCAGCAATTTCAAATTCTGCCAGCGGTCCGACACCAGCATCTTGATATTTAATTTCTCGATTACCTGACCGATCACATCCTCGAAGATCGCATTATAATTAATCGGAAATTCCGGGGTTGGTAGGATTTCAATGAAGGTATCAAAGAACGGCATCCCGGTATCTTCATCGCGGAAGCCCGCTACCAATGCAAATGAATTATTATTATATCCAGCATCTAATGCGGCAATACGCTTATTCTGATCGCTGACCAGGAAGCGTAATTTGCCGGTCCGCATTTCGCGATTGGAACCAGATATAATATTCCGCTGAAACACCTGCACGGTATTGCGTAAATCACGCTTCACGATGCCCCGTAAATTATCTAACTCATGGATGTATGGGCTGGCGGAGTTAGGTGGCACTGCACCAAAATCGCGCCAAGCTTTCTCGGGATCAGTGGCAAAATCATCATCGAAATCGCGTTTATTTAATGTTGGATTAAACTCCCAGGATGCATAGTGAAAACCATGCACAAAGCGACTGCGCTGCGAGCGTTCGTAATTTCTCACCATCTGATCTTTCTTCGACGATGGCGAAGATATATTACAAAAGATTGGTGCGGGCATATAATCAAAGCCGCGTTTCAGCATCCGATAATACGAGGATCGCACAGTGCGGAAGGAATTGGATAGTGCGGTATAAATTTCCGAGGCGGATTGCTTGACTTTTTTCTCGGAGCCTTCCGAGGAATCAAACCAGCCTAATTCATCGATGATGGCGACAAAGCTGGTATCACCACGTAATTTACGTTTATCGGGGCCTGCTGGTTTAATTGCCAGGTTGCGTATGCGGTAATTCAGGAAAATATCATTAATCCGGTATAGCCGCTCGCCATATTTTTCGCCGTAGTGATCCAACATGGCGTTGAATTGCTTGAACCACGGTTTGGTAGTGACGTAATTAAATAGCGGCGCATACAATTTGTCTTTGGCTTTTTGCCAAGTCTGCGCAACGAACGTGCCATCCAAGGTATCGGTATCCAATAAGCCAAATGCCTTGGAAGCGTTCTGCAATTTTAAGTAGCCATGCAGGGTATAACCGGCATACATCACTGAACCTGCCGATTTACCGGAACGCTGGCCAGCAAGGCCCGCCAATTCCACCGGCACTTTAATTAATTGCTCGCGATACAACTCGGATTTACGCGCCTTGCATTTCGGGCAGACGCCAAATTCAAGTAGCTGGATGTTCTCCAGGATTTCAGAATAATCTGCCTTGCGTGGAATGTTCCAAACGTAATCTTTGTTGGAACAGCGCGGGCACCATTCAGCAAATAAGTGTACACCGGCTTCGATCTGCTTAGGGTAAGGTTTAATATCGAGGAATAGTTTGTCAGTGGCGAAGGTGAAGAAATTCGGCGCTAATTTAATGTCGCTATCGTCAATTCGCATATCGGGTGGTAATGGTGAGCGACTTTCCGAAGCGATTGCCTTGTCAATTAATCGTTGGAAATCAACGCTGCCTTCATCAACGTTGACAGCCTCCTGGCGAGTTCGTACCTTGACCACATTTAATTGGGATTTGGTTTGATCGTCCGGCGAAGTACGAATGCGGCGGAAACGCTCGCAGACATAGCGCCAATTCTTTTTTGGATCATGGCAATTAGTAAAGCGGCGACAGAATAAACAATTCTTATTAATTTGTGCCTTTGGGCTTGTCGCGGTCGTAGGTGATGCGCGGTCGCTGTCGCGTGAACGGGTTTTCTCGCGGAGTCGTGCCATTTTTATTACCTCGACTTATCGCCGGGACATTTGGCATACGTCCACTGCCGAGTGGGGAATTACTTGACAAGCGAATTGTGCCAAAGTCTTTAGCTATCTGTAAATTGACAATTTGCTTGCGTATTTCACGCGGGATACGATAGAGCGACAGCATTCGGCGTAATATATTAAGGCGAATTATCTTGCGGGCAAACGCGGTAATCTCAGTGGTATCAAACGTCAAATCAGTGGCATTCAACTGATTATTTAATGCTTCGGCGGCGTAGTCTGCGGCACTGATAAATGCCAAACTACGCATGGCCAAACGTACCATCGATGCACTGGCAGTTTTGACCGTAACATCAAAACCATCTAATAATTCAACCGGATTTATGTTGGGACGCGCTTCATTAACTGCGGCGATAAATTCGCGTTGCTTGCGGCGTTGCTCTCGTTTAATTCGCCGCATGTGCCGAGTAACATCGATATCAGGGCGCTCGTTGACTGTGCGGCCCGGTGAAATCTTCGTCGTCGAGGAGTCTACGGGATTTTTCTTTTCTGAACGTGTTTTCGCGCGCAGAGGTTTTATTATTTTTTCTGCGTCGCGATTGCGGCTGATCTTCCTGACGCGATCTTTGGTACGCTTCGGTGGTCTTGTCATCTAAATCCACAACTCGCATGTGCTTAAAATCTTCACCAACATAAAAAGTAAAATCCTCCTGATTGCGGGCTTTCGGTTGTTCAATAGCGATGATTTTGGCATCACGCGATTTTTGGTCGGCGTAATTCCACATCCACATATTTTGTGCATGTTCCTTCATTGCACGGGAATACCGCAATATATTTTCGCTGCTCAATTGCGCACATGCTGCCACCACCATATTATTAATTACTGCGAAGCGTTTGCCAAACCGTGCTACCCGGCCTAATAAGCGTGGGTAATCCTGTTCATCGGCACCCTTCATCAAACCAATGTAGTCAATTAATATTATGTCATAATTCATCGGCTTCAACAAAAACAGCAATTCTTCGATACCAACATCTTCCTCTGGCACGAAAATAGAAAGTAAACCGCCACGACGTTTAATTCGCTGATGGTAGCGGAATAACCTGCGTAATCCTCGGCGCCGCAATCTGTCTGTCATGCGACGCGGATCAATTACTTTACCCATGTCAATTCGACCAACGCGAGCTAAATGTCGCTGGCCAGTTTCGATTTTTCCCATTTCTAATTGCACGATGCAAACACGAAAACCTTGCTCGGCCATATTACCGGCAACCTGATTAGCCACCACCGATTTACCGCCCGAGGTAGTGGATGCTAATAACCAAAATGAGCCGCGCGGAATACCGATACTGCGCCGATCAAATGATCGGATACCAGTAGGTAAATAATTGTCGCGAATTTTCTTACTTAAAATGCTGCGGATGAAATTGCGTGCTTCTAAATCACTTTGCCCTAAATGGACAAACCATTTTTCGCTCTCGCCACTAGAGCGTGCCTCACTTAATTTTTCATTGATATCGGTAAGGAAGCGGTCAACGTCGATGCTGTCTTTACGAAATTCTTTATAGGCATAATCCACTGCGAAAAACACCGCACGCAAACGGCGCAGATTGTGTAATTGCCTAATTAATCCGTCCAGCCGATCAGTGCTACGCACCGGCTTGCGACGAAAGCGCCGCATATAGCGTCGAGTGTCCTGGCTGAGTGCCGGGTCATTTAATAATTCGATCCACGGCACAATCAGGCTGCGCTCACGCGCGATATTCATCACACGGGCATAAATCTCACGGCCCATGCTGGAATAAAAACACGCTTGATTTAATACACTGGATAGCTTTGCCAGCCGCGATCTATTATGGGTGCTGGTCAGAGTCTTTAGAATGCGCAGTTCTAGTGAACTGCTTACCGTGCGGATCACGATGCTCTTTCAAACTTGATGGCGTTTAGGAGACGGAGCTATATTTAATAGATATTTGGGACGCACGCCGAAATTATCAATGCAATATTGGAAAGGCTTCGGACCATGAATTAATAATATAGTTGGTCGATCACAGATGCTTTGAACGATATCATGTACTTTACTGATCTTTGATGCTGGCATATTAGTGGACAAACCATCCAGCACCAGCACATTGGGTTGGGTATGCCGCCCAGCAGTGTATTCAATTAGCAATTCATTTTTGAACTCGGCATTGGGGATGTGCCATAGTGGGCGGCTGTTGTGATGGGTTTCGGGATAATTCATTGCATTAGATAAATATGCCCAGAATAACACCACAGCAGTTTGCCGAGCGAGCATAAACCTATGCTCACTAGTAATTAAATAAACAAATGGAGTGATCGGGGTTTTTGCTCGTATGGTGGTGAACCAATGTGCTTGGCGATCTGGCTCAACTACCATGGTACGACGCTGACCAATATCCAGCGGTGCAGATAAATTGTCCAAACTAAAGTCAATCGTTTGAAGTAATCCTCCTGGCACGCCATGCAAAATTAGAAACTGCCTAGCTTTACCGTTCGGATTAATTTGCCAGTTCTGCCAGATGGCTTTCACGTTCTCACTCAGTTAGGATGACGAATTTAATCAGTACTGGTATAGTTATCGGTGTAGTTATTAAGCCAAGTATTATAGCTAAAACCAATGACCAAAAGATCAACTGCATATACCAACCGATTTCGGTTAGAATATCTTGAGTGAGCGAATGCTCCGTCCACACTTTATTGGCTTGTGGATTGGACCATACGTATTAATTGCAGTGACATTTTGTTTTTCCCTGACCAGTTTACATCTTCGGTACTTCTGCCCGCGTATAAATATAGCCACCGTCGCATTTACATTTGTGGAACTCCCCAGCGATCCCCTCGCTAAGTGAGGTATTTGCGGAACGGAAGCCCATACCATGACATTCCCCACATGGTCGTCTACTTAATATTTTACCCAATGGTGCAGCGGTTGTTTTATCTTTTCTGATTTTGGCAGGCACCTGTGATGACATAGCGAACAGTCCCACTGGATACCTATTAAATTAGTAACCAACGCTACTTTACCGACCAGATGCCAAGCGAATTTTACCTAATCCGCGTTGGGTACCAATCACTTTATTTGCCGTAGGCTTGCCACCATTTATTAATTCAGTGGAACTGACACGCTCACCGGGCTGATTAGGCGGTTTGTAGCTGTATTCCTTGGCAATCATGATGGCGCGTTTGAACTCTGGCGTCTCCATTTTATAGCGCGCTGATTTATCCTTGCTACGCAGTCCCGGCAAAACCTCTTTCCAAAACAGTGATTTAAAGCAGCCGGAACTCTGTGGAATACCGTCAATAAATATTTTGACTACCGGTTGCTTTTTATTAGGTGCCCAGGTGGATACCCGATGACTTAACTGATAAAACATCGGTGCGCCAACCTCGGCATCCGCACTCATCGGCACTACGATGTACGCCATCGTCGGTAGTGATAAATCAATACCTACTCTAATCATCTTGCGAATTGCCACCAGCACTTTATGCTGGCCATTATCCATCCGGCGCAACACGCGATCTTGCAATTCCTTGGTTTTCAACACCGCACTATATAAAGCAGCGGTTTCTTTCGGCCATTTTTCCTGGCGTTTGTTGCGGTTGATTTCCGCCTGATTATTAATCGCTTCCACCAAGGCTTTGGCGTGCGCGACAAAATCCACCGGAATGATAATACCAGTGTGACCCGCGCGCAAATCCTTGAATACCTCACGCACAATTAGTTTTAATCGTGGTTTGCTGCCCGCGAGGAATTTCATCGCATAAACCCACGATTTATAATCGTAGTGTGAAGTTATGCCGGTTTCCACCAATTCGATATTGGGAATTAATGCGGTCACATCGGAGCGTGCAGCCACGCCGCCGAGATATTGTTTAACTATGGTAGACAAACCATCCTTGCGATCTACCGTAGCTGATAATCCACCCCGATAGCGGCAATTTAATCGGGAAATAAATTGTGCGTAGCGTAGCGCCCCGGCATCATGGCATTCATCAACGAATATCAGCGAGTAGTGATTATTAATATATTCACGGATGCGGGCAATGCTCTGCTCATTGCGAATGAATTTTTGATAATTAACCAGGGCAACATCGAGGCCCTCGAAGTCTGACATTTTTTCCACCAGCCCGACCACTGGCCTACCGGTTTGGCGCTCGATTTGCTTGGCATTGGTAAATGCCGGATACTTTCTATTGCCGCGAAATGTGCGGCGGAATTGTTTTAATAGCGAGCGTAGGCTGCACACTACCACCGCTTTGACACCCATTTCGCAAATTATCTTGGCAGCAATTGCAGTTTTGCCGCCCCTCGGCGGTACTTCAATTATACCACCCTGGCGGCGCAACCAATCCTTGACTATTTGCTCTTGATTGACAGTGCGGCGATCATCAATCACTTTGCCGGTATATAATTTGCCGGTGAATTTGAGATCAGAATCAAATGGAATGATCGGGCGCAAATCCTGCGCCGTGGCCATATCGACGTTGAATATCTTTTCCACCTGCTTGGGGCGTGCTGGTGGCACCGCGATATAATTAATCCCGTTGTATTTCTTTTTGGCCCATAATTGCATAATTCCCTTAAATGCTGGACAAGCATCGCAGGTGGGCGAGTGTCGCGCCCCTTCCTTAAATATTTCGCAACGATTGCATTTAGTCTGGGTATATAATGGCACTGAATAATATTGATCGAGTAGTTCTGGATCGAAACCCTTGTTCGGAATAAATATGCGTGAACTAATCAGAATCGGTGCTTTGGCGGGGCTAACCGGCATTTAATTATCAATCAATGTTGTGTGAGTAAAGGTGCGGTTGCTCGCTAAGAGGCGATGGGCCTTCTGTCGGATGACCCCACATAGCCAAATGTTTAGCTTGCGCTTCGGTAATTACTTGCGGCAGCTTGGCATCGCGCGCCGGGTA
>Ga0070715_10000151_pt1 | contig 16217 bp, 30 predicted proteins | sample LARL111metaG_FD_71394 | JGI IMG/M metagenome (GOLD analysis project Ga0070715, IMG submission 71394) | Corn, switchgrass and miscanthus rhizosphere microbial communities from Kellogg Biological Station, Michigan, USA - LAR L11-1 metaG | ecosystem: Host-associated > Plants > Roots > Rhizosphere ... | reverse complement strand
GTGATCACCTCCATCGCCGTGGCCGCCGTGCAGAAGCTCGATGACCATCCGGTGCGGTATAGGTTCCATACCACGCTCTCGTCGGTCTACCTGCTCTCCGGCGCGGTCGCGATGCTGGAAGCAAGCATTCACCGGGCGTCGTCCCCGCTCTTGGAGATCCCGGCAGCGGTCAATCAGGTGATCAGCTCAGACCCGAAACTGAGCTAGCCCCGCCCTACTTCACGCAGAGGCCGATCACGACGCCCAGCACGAGCCCCGCCCCCGCGAGCCCCAGCGCCTGCCCTCGCGTGAACTCGCGGCTCCCCGAGCAGAAGGGCATGTCGTCCATTGCTTTCTGGATTTCCGAATGGTCGCTGTCATCGGCCGCGCGGATCACGTCGCACCCTGGCACGCTGGGCGTCTTCATCGTCATGCAGTTGTCGAGCTCCCGGCTGTAGCAGGGCGGGAGCGCGGCTTTGGCCTGGGCTACGAGCGCGGCGCGCTCCGCAACGGTGAGGGCGGGTGTGGTACCGAGGACAGAGCGGGGCATGGCGCCCTGAGCCTACCGCCAAGTGCCAGCACGGGGCAATTTTTGACTCGCTTCGGTGGCCCAGATACGCTGCCCACATGGCTCTCCGTCGCCCACCGCCGCCGCCCATCCGTCGCCCCCAACCTGTTCGTTCGACGGCGCCCGGCGCGCTCGGCCGCGTGCAGCGCATGAGTCGCGAGCACGCGGCGCACGAGCGGCCGTTCAATCCAGAAAAACGCGGATCCTGGAGGGGGAGTTCGAGGGACCTGGTCGTAAACCGGAGGATGAAGACGAACACGCGGCGGTACACGAGCTGGGATGACGAGCCGGAGATCTTGCCCGAGCTCGACGGCTACCGCTTCTATCAAGACAAGAGTAAGACTGCGGTCATCGTCGATGAAGATGGACGGGTCTTCTATCTGACTAACATTGACTATCCGCGCGGCCGGTACGCGAATGAGCAGCTGACTGGGCTGTGGTTCGGGGAGATAGATCCGACGCTGATCCTGAGCTGGCAACCAAAAGGCAGTCTCGAGGCGGCGCTGGAAGACGATGCCGGATGGCTGGCGGATCATGCACCGGGTCTGATCATCTCTGACAAGGAGATGAAGGAGTACTACGACGACGCGCGTAAGGAGCTTTCAGCGGATGCCGAATTCTCGGAGCTCGACGAAGAAGAGCAGGAAGAGAAGATCCGGGAACAAGCTGAAACCGATCTGACGTACACGGATAGCGGGTTCATTCTGTCGTGGGCGTGGGGCGATATTCAGATCGACGAGGGACTCAAGCGGGCGGCAATGTGGCTTTCGTATCACCTCTACGAAGAGATCAACGGTGATGAGGATCCGCCCCACGGCGGCCTGTCTGATGACGAGAAACTCGTGGGCGAGTTCATCGAGATGGCGGCGGAGTCCCACGACATCGATCCCAAGGATGCTTTCCTCACGACGGAGCTCGAAGCGGAACTGAAGGCTTACGATACCGAGCTTTGGGCGGCGCTCAAGCAGGCGGCCATTCTATTCCCACCGAATAATGGGTTTGCGCCCGCCATCTCCTTGTGGGATGCGGAAGGACCGTACCTGGTATTCATGACGCTGCAGGGGCATGGCGTCGGGATCTGGGACGGCAGATGGTCTAAGTTCTACTCGGAAGCAGAGCTCGAGCGCGTACAGGAATTTCTGGAATCCAAGCTCAGTCACTTCGCTGATCGCAGCGGCGCGGGGAGCTTGCTGGAAGCGCTAGAGAACGCGGCGCGGGGAGAAGAGTGATGTCGTTTCGGAAAGATGTTCAGGCGCTCGTCGATCGCTACCGGCTCGATGACTCGGTGACGGATGCAGTCGTAGCCGCCGCGACACGAGGCAAGAAGGTGCACGGCGCATACAGCGCGCTCAGCGAGATCAACGATCTCCTCGAGATGCACGGTGTTGAGAGCATCACAATTGGTGATGAACGATACGACTATTGCAACGCTGGCGACACATACGCACCGACCGTTGTCTACTCCGTGAGCGATCAGGAGTTTTTCGTATCGGACTATGGTTCGGTCGTCGAACAAGCCGAGCCGAGCGCGCTAGAGGAGGCTTGGGACAGCTGGCTCGCGCGTGATGTCCGCACCGGTATCATCAAGGAATGGGATGAGCTTGGTGAAGGGCCCGCGGAGCGGCTCGGTGAGCGCCTCGAGGCGTTGAGCGATGAGGCGCTGCTCGAGAAGTTTCAGCGGGCGCTCCCGGATGATACCGGCGGCATCAATGCCGAGATCGTGTTCGAATCTGACGGCTCGATCTTCGTGCACAAGCTGTCACATGTGATCGAGCGGCTCGCCAAGTCGCTCCGCACCAGCATGCCGAACCGGAGCCGGGGATCCTTCCGGAGCCGTCGATAGCCCACGAAGAAAGCGAGTCCACGCCCATGAAGATCTGGTTCTTGATCCCACTGTCCCTCGTTACGCTGACGGCTGCTGAGTGCCGGCACAGCGAGCCCACGAAGCCCACGCCGGATTACGACGCCTCGCCTGACCCGCGCGACGTATTCCCCTCCGATGATGAATACGGCGCAGGCAAAAAGCCCGACGCTGGCGTGCCCGCCGCTAAACCCTAACCGGTGCGAAGCGCGAGCTCTGGGAGCCGCGCACAGAGCTCGCGCACGAACTGCGGATTCGAGAGTGCATGCCGGCGGCGGCGCTGGATAAACGCCGCCGTGCTGCACCCCGAGCTCCCTGTCAGATAGTGGAGCGCGCTCGCGCTCACGATGCCCGAGCGATTCAGGCCCATCTGGCAGGTGACGAGCACGTTCTGATTTGCACGGATGCGGCGCTGTACGCGCTGCGCGGTCGCCTGGATGGCATGCCAGGTCGCATCCGGCATGGGCGTCTGGGTGTCGTCAAGCGGGCAGCGTAAGACTTCCACGCCGGGGAATGACTCGGTGGGAGGCTGATATTCCTCAGCGCATAGCACAACCACCGAGAACCCAGCGTGACTCAGCTCCGTGCCCAGCGGCGGACGGGCTCCCTGGAACAGGCGTGTGTAAATTGGACTGATGTCCATGGGAGGCAGCATACCAGACCACTGGCCGGTCATGGCGCGAGTTCAGTGCTGGGGTGGCGCACTCGAGAACGCCGCTGCGCGCTGGACGGTCGTAGACGCCGATTCGGAGGGCAGGGCAGCGTCGAACTCCTGGATGATGCGATTCAGCACGACAAAGTGAGCATCGGGCCAGCTCGCGGCCCACGCACGGATGCCGGCGGCGAAGTTCTCGTGCAGCACGAGCTCGTCGCGGAGCTTGCCGACGATATCCTGGCACTGCACCTCGAACGCACGCGTCTCGCGGATGAACGCCTCGATTTTCTGCGCAGCCTCCTCCATGTCGCGGACCGGCTCGCCCATGGCCTGCGTGAGGCGGGCAAACGCCGCGTTGTCGGGGCGCGCAGTGAAGCGGTTTAGGGCTTGAAACCACAGATTTTTCAGCGAATTCAACATGGGGAACTCCTTACAAGTGGGGTGGATCTCGTCGCGAGCACCGTGCTCCGCGCGCCTCAAACCAGCGCCAAGCAGCCCGGGCAAAACAGAGCTCCCGGTCCTTGCGGTACGCCTCTCGCAACTCACCCAATGCATACGGGTCGCCCCCGACAATTCTCCCCTCCAGAACCCAAAACCCGAATTCTCGGCCGGCGATCTCCACCCAGAGCCAGGGCAATTCCCCACCAGGGTAGTAGGTGATCTCACAGGGGCAGACGGTCGCCGCCAACCGGATCAGGCTGTGCGTGCCTGGGGAGAGGCCGTCCCAAAACGCCAGCACCAGATCGGGGCTACTCTCACGGAGCATTCGCTCGTTGCGCAGCACGCCAGCGCGCTTACCATGCTTGCGCCACTCACTGGCTGTCACCGGATAGCGCGTGACTCGGAAGCGATGCTCGGCAAGCTCGCGCGCGAGTGCGTCCGCTGTTTGGTCGACGCCGAGCGCATCGCCATGATGGATCTTGCTGTCGCGTGGGAGCGCCCACATGCGCTGCCGCATCAGCGATCGAAAGATGTCGAGTCGCGAACCACCGATCACTACGCTGATCGGGGACTCGTCAGCCAAGCGGGCGCTCGAGGCGCCAAGCCGCCCACACGATCACTAGCAGGAGTAACCATCCAGGGAGATACAACATGTTCAGGCCTCCTCGAGCAGGTCGAATAGCGAGCGCTCACGCAGGCAATGCCTGCTGAACCAGATGCGCTCTTTTTCACGGTTGTCGTTGTCTGCTGAGGCATAGCCGCGCGCGCCCTTCCAGGCATGCATCGTCCAGCCCGGCGGCATGTCGTGCTCACCCTCATAGCCGCAGAGTGCGATCCGGAGATCAGAATCGTCGCCGTGCTCGATTGCCCACTCGCGCACTTCTTGCGAGAGGCCCGCGATGTCGTGACCGTAGATCTTCTTCGATCGGAGACTCACATCGTAACCCGGATCCAAGAACACCCCGCAGGGGTGCCGGCCGCCAACGTTCTTGCCCTTGCCGAGCACGCTCGGACCGAGCACGCGCTTCCAGTCGCCGCATACGATCCGCACGCGGCGGAGCCGCGCCTGGAGCGCTCGAAACCACTCAAGGCAGGGCGGAGCTGCAACACCATTGATGCCGCGGTCATTGCCGATTGCCGGGAGCCCCGTGGGCACGGGCACGCCACGGCTGGCATAGCCGCCGCCGTGATCACCGACGCTGACGTTCGGCATCTTCTTCGAGATCGCGCTCGCGTGCACGCCATTGCCGTGCGCGCCGCTGTCGACGCGGAGCGCAGGCAACTGATGTGAGAACATACCCTTGCCGGTGTGCTTGGCCCGCGCCGGTACGGCGAGGTCAGGGATCTGTTGCTTGAACACGCCCATGCCCGAAGACGTGCCGCTCACGTGCGGGCGGACGTTGGCGTTACGCTCGAGTTTGGACGGGTCGCACCAGCCCGTCCCGATCCACAGGCAGATGCCGTAGACCCACCAGCCCGCAAACTTCGCATCAAAGTACTCGGGATCGGCACGCAGCTCTTCGGCCAGTACAGCGAGGCGCTCAACCAGCCAGACATGGCGCGCGTGCAGATCGAGCTCCGAGACTGGCCAGTCACACCAGTGCGCGACCTCATCGGGCTTGGCCGCAATCGCGCGCCAGAAGTTACAAATACCGCCGTCGATGTCGTTGACCGTTTCGATCTTACCCGCCCCACCGGGTCGCCCGAGTAGCATGGCGCCCGATCCGAAAAATGGCTCGACGTAGTTCACTACATCCGGGCCGAGCGCGGGCCAGACCAGATGCGCGCAGCGTCTCTTCCCACCAAACCACGGGAACGGTGCTGAGAGCAGCTCGCTGGTCATCAAACTTGTTTACCAGGCACGTCGATGAATTCGATCCCACCGAGTCGACCCATCACGCGGATCAAGTTGGTGGAGAACGAGTCGTAGAAGCCGCGGCAGACAGCCTCACCGCCCTGCATCGTGGAACGATGACAGACGAAGTGACTGTCTTTCCTGAGGCACTGCTTGATGATATCCGCGCGTCGCGCATCGGATACGATCTTGTTCTCGCTGAACAAACACTCGGGACAGCGTTTTTTTAACACCTGGAGCATGGCTCTCACTCACCACCGTAGTGAAATCGGGCTTGGTCGAGTGCTTGAGTGAGCTCCCTGAGCGCCTCGGGCTTCCCGCCGACATCCGGATGATGCCGCTTGGCGAGCTCGCGATAGCGCGCCTCGACCACTGGGGTCGAGAGTGCCTCAAGCAGATCTTGAGGGAAGCCCAGCACTTCCCACCATGGACGCACAACAGCTGCGCCTGGAGCTGGCGGCAGCGCCCCGAACGCCGAGTAAGCGCGATCCATAATCTGGCTGGCGCCTGCGCGGTCAATCGCGCGCAATCCATCGACGGCCAGCCCGATCGCTCGAATGTTTTCGTGCACGCCATACCAGCGATCACACGCCATGACACGCTCAGCGTTAGCCGAGGTAATCCAGTACACCGCCACGCCGGCATCGTCAGGCGTGCGATAGTTAGAGAATGGTAAGCCGTCTTTCCTCACGGGGATATTAGTCGAGATCACGATCGAGCCGCGGCGTGCGCCGAGCAATCGCAGCGATTCGACGAGGTCTCGCGTTGCACGATCGGTCGTAACTTGGTAGCGCGAGCGACCGCGTTTCTCGGGTGGCGTGCGATCCCAGCCGTCGGGCCATTGGAGCGGGTATGCTTCAGTCATTGTCGGGACTCGTGCAGGCTTTCAAGGGGTTGAATCAATCTCGTCAAGATCGGGTTTCGGCGAACCATTCTGTTCATAGGCAACGAAACACGCCGCTCATTCGGTTTGGCTCACCCTGACCGCGTGGACGAGGTTTCAGGCGAGACTTCATCGCACTCTCCATCGAGGCCCCCATGGGTGCCTGCGTTTCCGGCCCGGTTCGAGTGGCGGAGGGCCGCCGCGGGCATAGCCGCGTTTGTGATCAAAATGGTCGAGCTCCTCGTCAAGCTTATCGACGCCCTGCACGTCGCCGTGTAGCCGTGCCTGATTTAGGCGCTGCAGGAGCCGCAAGGCACGCATGGCCGTAGTGTCTGGGATTACATGCCTGATCTTGGTCATTACCGGGCTAGGGTCAGTCGTGTGATCGCGCGCGACTCACCCTCGGCGATCCCATCATAGGCTTCCCACTCAAGTGCAAACACGCGCGGTGACCCCGTGATGACGAGCTCCTCCCCGCGAAGAAACCCGCGCGTCTTCCCGCACTCGCACAGGCGCTCTGTTTCGATCAGCTTCACGATGTCGTCGCAGTGACGACAATTGAGCAGTCTGAGCGGCGGTTCCGACATGCGAGCAACGCACGCTACCGCAACCGTGCCCATGCTGTCAACGTGACAGCACGTTGGGTTGTTTCAGATGTCCGGAAATGTTGGGTCGAAGTATGCAGCGCGGGCGCCGAGGCCGATGCAGGTCCAGGGTTTCCCAGAAACTTGGTAGCGGCCATCCGCGCCGCGCGAAGCAAGCTCAAGTGCCGCCGTGTCGTCAGGGATGAACAAGTAGGCCTGGTTCTCCGCAGCGTACGAATCGATCCGTGCGATGGCGCAATCTTTCCGGTAGGTGAAAAACCGACCGCGTGCTGTCACTGTGTGGATGGTGCCCGGATACCGGTCGCGGCCAATGAACACCGTGATTGGCATACCGGGTACTGGGTGACGTGTCTGCTCCCAGATGAGGCAGAGATTCGGGCGCATAGCTACCGGCGCGCGCGCTGTCCGTAGAGGAACGCGCCTGTGCGGATCTGCGTACGATTGAGCACGTCGAGTGCTTCGTCGAGCGCCACCTTGGACGGCTTCGAGAAGCAGCTCGGGCAGATTGCTGATGGCGCACCGACATCGCGGTTCCCTTCGTTGAACACCCGGTCGACCGGCAGCTGCCGGAGCCCGCATCGGGTGTCCGTCCGAAACCCGGGCATGTCGGACTGAGTCGGCAGATGGTCCACGCCTGCGGGATTCTGAGAGTCAGGATGTGTGCGCACAACGAACACTGTCATTTCACTCATGGCAAAAACTCCCTGTTGGTTGATGTTACCCCACGCCGCGGGCCGATCTCCCCCAGATCGCCCCAGTTGTTCATGGGGACTTCCCGGCCTTGGCAGCGAGAGAAATCAACCACTCAGCAAATGCTCGTGGTGTCCTGCGGCGCTGCTGCGCCGAACAGACTTTGATGCCTTCGGGCACAACACCTCCCCGTCCTTTCCGGCAATAATTGCGGCCACCAGATACCCAATGCGTCGGCACGCGCCCGGGATATGGAGGAGTCACAGGGGGGCTTGGAATTCCGACAAGATAGAGCCAGGTGCGCTTCCTTGCAGGGTGCCCCCATTCGACTTGGCATACTTCGATGGTCGTTCCGCCGAATTCGTCCACAGCACCAGGTGCCCACCAAAACCGTTCTTCCATGGAGGGTTCTGGCATACCAAACGCCGCAAACGCCCTCGACCCTGCCGGTTGCTCCAGTACGCCCCCCCATCTACGAACGGCTGCTACAGCGGGGGCCATACAGTCTATATCTTGCAGTCGCCGTGCTCGATTCGGTACTTTCATGTGTGCCAGCGAACCCCATGGCCCGCAGGGTGGGTGAGCAACAACAGGCCATGGGCCAGGGTAAGTTCGAGCGTCGCGCCGCTCATCCCAACACGCATGCTTCCCAAGCAGGCCTGGATATGGCCCGCGAGGATCGACGAAGAGTGCCGCCACTTCAGCAGGTTTCATCCCCACGCTTTCGGCAGCGGGAACGACAACCGTTTAGCCGCCTCCCGCTTCTCGTGTTCCTTGCGCATGTCGTAGATGGCCGTCGTTTCGATTTGCTCGTGACCAGCAAGCTTCATCACGAGCGCTAGATCCGCGCCGTTGTTGAGCAGGTTCGTGAGATACGATCGTCGCAAGTCATGTGGAGTGAAGGCTTCAGTGGGTTTTTCGAGGTCGAAGCCCGCACGCTCCGCAGCGCCGCGGAGCGCGTAGCTCACGCCATGACCCGTCATGCAATGCGTCCGGTTCAATCGTGAGCTCTTGCGCAGGCTGGGGAATAGCCACGGTCCGATCGAATACCGCACCTCGAACCAGCGCTGCAGCGTCAGGATTGCGTTATCGAGAGGGACGAGCCGCTCTTTGTTGCCCTTGCCGAGTACACGGATCTCCCGCTTCGGGATGCTGACCGCATCGACGACGAGCGAGGCCGCCTCAGCGCGCCGCAGACCGCCGCCGTAGAGCAATCCGATGAGCGCGGCGTCCCGTCGGCCCAGCATGTTGTTGGGGCAGGCCTCCAAAAGGACCCCAATCTCCTTCGGCTCGACGTAGCGACCGCGGGGGAGCCGCGTGCCGCGCACATTGCGCGTGAACTTGATCCGCACGAAGGCATCGCCCGGCATCAGCTCGAGCTGGAAAGCCTCACGGCACACGCCGCGCACCGCACTCAACATCTTGTTCGTGGTCGCCGGCTGGAACGCCGCGCCGCTCCGCGTGCGGAGCGCTTGCACGTGCTGGTAGCGCAAGAGATGCCATGCAAACTCCTCAGGCGACTTACCAAAGCAGCTCGAGACTCGTGCAAGCACGCTCACCATTGTCGAGCGGGATTGGTCGGTCCCGAGGCTCGCCAAGTACACGTGATACGGGTTGCGATCGCGCGGCAGACCGAGCTCCGAGACCAGCGGCAGGCGCCAGATGTCCGCCTCCGCTTGCGTGGGAGGCTTTTCATCGAACGATGCTACGAGCGCGGCGACGGCCAGCGCCTCTTTGATTGGCTCGAAGCTTTCAGGCATCAGTTCAGGGGGTTCACCCCGGGAAGGAATCCGCGTTCAGCCAGAGCAACAGCAAGACCAGCGCCGCCGTTCTGCTCGTCCAGCCATTCATTGTAGATTTGAGCGAGCAACTCTTCCGAGAAGCCGCCCTCATTGACGCGCGTGGCGAAAGTGTACCAACCCGCCTCGAACTTCGCGCGGGCAAGACCTTCCAGCCGCGCGATGAGCAGGTTGAATATTTTCCCACCTTGCTCGATACGCACGAACACACGGTCCTCGTTCTCCGTCAGCACGGATAAACATTCTGCCGGGAACTTCAAGCGGCGGAGCGCTTCGTGCGTTGCCCAGAGTTTCTCGAATATCTTGAGCTGACCAGTGACTCCGCAATTCAGTAGGCTCATGGCTTGTGCCCACAGCGCTCGGCGCCAAATATGGCTTTCTACGACTCCCGTGTTCCAAACTTCTTGAATGCCGTCGGTACCCTCGATAACCAGTGGCTGGCCGCTCGTGCTGAGGTTGTGAATTTCTCTGCTCTCGCGGGTGTAGATACCATCGGCATAACCGTCGGAATCGTTCTTGGCGTATGTGATAGCGGCCTCTCGCGCTGAGTAAGCTTCGATCTCCTCGGCATCCTCACGCTGGCTATTCAATTGATCCCATACGAGGAATTTTGGCATCGGTCAGTTTCCTAGCTCGGCCATGGTTGAAAGTTGAGTGACTTGCTTAAGCGCAAGGGATGGTGCGGCGCACCTGACTTCGTCAACGCCAGACAATGCAGCGGGCGGCTCAGGATCTGAACGACATCCTCAGAACGTTTCCGAGCGCACGGATGATCGCCCCACGCTACGATCGTAAACACGCGCGGCAGCGCAGCCAGCACGAGATCGTTTAGCTCCCCGATGGGATCGGGATGTCCTGCCAATGCACGCGGGTCAGTCGACTTCAGCGCGAAGAGATTCGCTACCAGAAGCTCATCATGACCCGCGCGCTTAGCATGCCCAGTGATCACGCGCAGCGTCGCGTCGTCATCGAACGCTGAAGCGGTCGATGGGTTCAGCATCACAAACAGCATGGCACGCGGAGAAAACTCATCGTCAACTGTCCCGTTGTGCCAGATGCGCCGAATCAAGTAGCGGTACCGCTGATCTTGAGAAAACCAAGCTTCCGATGAAGCCGTCAGGTTCCGCTGCTTGTAGAGGCGATGGTCTATAAACCTCATGGTTTACTCTCACTCCTGTCGGTACGGCTCTCAAACAGCTCGAAGGCCGACCAGAACACCGATTCTGACACTACGATCATCACGCCAGTCGGATCTGTCACTAGCCAATCACCAGGGCTGACGAACAGCTCGCTGTCCTGCCGCCTGATAATGGCAACGCCCTCTTCAATTGCACGCATGTGCCCGACGTGCGCCCAAGGTTGGCCAACCAATGTTTGGGTATCGGTAACCAAGCCCTCCACCTCAATCCCAGGGAACCATTGCAAGGCTTCGAACAATGCCAGCTTGTTCCTAACGAGGAACTTCTCACCGTGCATAGGCAGTATTGCCTGCGTGGCTGCATACAGGGCCCGCTCTTGGAGCAGTCGGTCATATTGATGACGAGCGGCATCGGTCATGAGCGAAAGCGCAAGCCTCAGCCGGAAAGCACTCTCCCTGCCAGCTGCTCGGGCTACGTCTAGCTCTCGGTCCAAGGCCTCGCGCCGCAGCACAGCGGTATACTCCGATGCCTGGCTAGCCGTGGGCCATGGCGGCGCAGTTGCTGCTCCATCGACGTCGGATGGCGTCCCGCAAACTTGCGGTTCCTCCGTTTTGCTCATCTTTCATTCTCCTGAAAAATGGCCAGCTTGCTCGGGCCACTCCACCGCGCGCTTTGTCCGGAACCAATACCCATTGCGGTCTACTTCATCGGCTGCACCTGTGGGGTCTTCACTCCCAACCTCAAGCAGCTTGTCATCCGGGATCTGCTCAAACGGGTTCGTGCGCCGCTCGTCGGCTTCATCCTCTTTGTCGAAGCCCATGTCCTCGACGAATAACTGCCAGCAGTGTTCAAGACCTCGCGCTGCGTAAATGACGTCCGCATTCTGGAATAAATGCAGTCCACCCATGGGCTGCATTACTGCGGCGTCAACACCTTTTTCCTGGTCTTGCATGACTGAAGTCTCCTCAATGTCAACATGTTTTGCGCGGACGTCGTCGTGCCGATCTCTGGCGCTTCCGCATCCGCGGCAGGTTCCATTTAGACCGCTCCCTGCTGTTTTCGCGCGACCGGGCGCGACGAGAAATCCAGCATGATTTATGCTGAACCATGAGGCCGGTCGCATAGAGACCCTCCTCGGGTCGCCCCAACCGGTGACTCGCGCGACCCGTCGCCGACCGGTTCATGATCGAGCAGCCCCAGCGGCGTACCTGGCCCGCAGAGCACGCACGATGCGTGTTGCCCTGATCAACGCCAGGCAGGTTGCGCGTCCTGCCAAGCGCTGCGCGCGATACCAGCAGGCATTGCACATATCTGGCCCGTCATCGGGCGCGCCATTGCACCACCCGCAATAGCGGCGGCACCCGGCGCAAAGGTAGACGCCGCCGCATTCATGCCGGCCAGGTCCCGTATGAATCACACGCGGGCGTGGGCGCGGTGCCTCAAACGCCCATTCTTCGTCCGTCCAGTCGGTTTTCTCACGCCGCGCCATCGGGTGCTCCGTTATTCGGGATTTTACCACACTTCGTTCTGGAATCCGCATTCCAGTAAGCTATCTGATGACGGGTTTACCGGGCTCGAAACATCCAAATCCCGAGGGTTATCAACAACAAATCACGAGCCTTCTGATACGACTCGATTTGTCTTGTAACTTCCTGCGCCATAGGCGTCTGCAATTGCCGGCTCGCGCCAAGAATCACCTCCAAAGCAAGGTCATTCCAGATATTCCAGTTCATGGCTTCGCCTTCGCAAGCTGCTCTGCTGCTTCCGTTCGGAGCATGGCAAGTTCCTTTACAAGATCCTCTGCCGGAGTCAGTTCGGCGAGATACGCTTCAGACAGCTTAAGCGCCCTCAGCCCTTCGCCTGCACTGAGCGCGGCGGTGATAGCGCCACGACGCGCAATGTCCCCCTCGATGCTCGAGGCAGTAGTCAAGCGTGCGATCTCTTCTTCGATCCTAGAAACCTCCCCAAACGCGAGATTTGCTTCCACGCCCGGCGGGAGGTGCTCGGCCCGCAAGATCGCTGCGGTCACTCTCTCGTTTAGATCACTCAACAGATCCGATTCCTGCCTATCAAGCAGTTCTTGGCTTGTCCAGCGGCAGCTGTGCCCCTCGCGATTCCAGTCATGGATCTCTTCCCACTCTGCCAGAGTCGCAATGATTGTTTCTACCTTCACCAGCCTCCGCACCACTGACTGCTCGGGCTCGAATCCGGACAGGTACTTCCAGACTCTCAGAACCTCGCCTTTCATGTAGGCGAGTTCGTCGTAGGCAGGTTCCTGACGCGGAGCGGGCGCCGGACTGCCGCTCTTCTCCGCTTCTAGCTCGGCGCGGAGCTGCGCGATGAACAGCGGCCACAGAACCTTGACGAACATCCTCACCTGCAATGGCGGACAGTAGGAAAGCACCTCGCTTGCATCAGGCAGCTCGGTGTTCAGGTACCATTCACTCCTGTCCACCTCATCATGCCAGTCAGTGGGGATGTTGTTCCACTCCGTCCTGGCTTGGCATTTGTCGATGTTGCGGGCGCGACGCAGCCTGATGATCAGCTCCCGGACATTCCGATCTGTCGCGTTTTCATCGAGTTCATTCTCTCCGCCTGCCAGCTTACGAGTGATATAATCGTCGTCCACCTCACACAGAAACTTCCTGAACTCGCAGCCAGGATGCGTGAACCAGTACCCGTAGTTTCCGTGGTCGCTAATGGTCGTAATGCATCCGTCATCGGTGACCCAGATGCGCGCCCACGTGTGGTGGGTACCACGCACGTGATAAACCCGCGTCGGAGGCGACACGGTGGCTCCTAACTCATCCTTGCGCAGCGGCGGCATTGGGATTGGCAAGCCGCACTTGATACAGAGCCCTCCGAGGTAGGATGACCTGTGATCGCAGCTCACGTCGCTGCTCCAATGCGACTGCGCTCACTCCAGCAGTCGCGACAGAAGCCACATGCATAGAGAGTCGGGCACGAACACCCCGAACATACCGCAGGCGTCAGTGGGGCCGCCGTCGTCGGCGACCCATTCACGGGATCGATCTGCGGTGCGCAGCGCACGCACAACCCGGGGTTAGCAGGAAGGCTGCACGGCAACATGCAGGGCAGCTCCTCACGACACTCCAAGCAGCAATGCTTATGCAACGACATCATGAACCTCGGTGCTTCCGACGCTCTTCCTGCATCAATTCCATGAGGACCCGCAGCCGTGTCTGATCGCTTTTTCGTCCATCATCAGAACCAGCTCGGTCTCGGTCGCTGATCCAGAGATACGCATCGCGTACCCACGCTGCATCCGCAAGCGCATGATGCTTTACGCCGTTCTGCTTGGGCAGGTCGTCCAACGACAGATGGCAATCCTCCATCAGCTGCTTGAGCTCATGGTGCCAAAACGGAAAGCCTTTCGGCAGGTCGACCATGCGGCCGTAGAGCTGGCAAAGCACCACCCAGTCATAGCTGCCAAAGTAAGTCCAGACCTCTGCCACTTCGTCGTGCGCCAGCAACTGGTCGCGGACATTGAGCGCAATGGTGACCCGCTCAGACCGCACGGAAGTGCCGAGGCTCGGTAGTACATTCTGCTTCAGCCACGGGCTGCAGCGTTCCGGATCAAACTCATTACTGACCGCGTAGTAGCTATGCCCGACCTCGCTGACTAGGCCGAGGCTGATGAGCTCGATCGTCTTGCCATTGTCATCAAACTCTGTATCCAAAAACCAACGCATCTCAACTCCTCCTTCTGCCCGGTGGGGCCATTGGTAAGTTCTCGCGACGCAGTACTGCTGGCGGCGGCACTTCTCGGCCGCGGATCCGCTGCTGCTCCGCTGGTGACCGAGAGCTCCAATCATTGATTGCCTGCGTGACTACATCGAGGCGCGCAGCCACGCTGCGAAGCCAGTCCATCTGACGCGGGGTGAGCTTCCCACCACGCGGCAGGCGCATGCTCCACTGCTCGAAGGCTTCGAGCTCACGCTCGTCGAGGCGCTCACGCTGCTCGAGCACGGCAGACAGCATGTCAACGGCCGCGCGTTGCTCCTCCGCATCATCAGGGCGCGATGGCTGGAATCTCATGAGGTCCACTTTATCGGAGTCGCTTCAGAACGGGATATCATCGTCCCCGCCTCCATAGTCGGTATCGTCGTAGCTCCCGGTACCTGAATCCTCGCGACTCTTCCGCGATGAGCCGCGCTCACTCGATGGTGCATCATCATCATCGTCTTTCTTCTTCCGAGTCGTACCCGCTAGGACGACGTTGTGAGCGACAATCTCGGTCTTGTAGCGCTTGGTCCCTTCGCGATCTTCGTAGCTCGACGTGCGGAGGCTGCCTTCCACCAGGATGCGCGCGCCCTTCTTCAGAAACTTCGCCAGTGCTTCTCCGCGCTTGCCCCACACCACGACGCTATGCCACTCCGTGCGCTCCTGACGCACGCGATTCCTGTCCAGGTACGATTCGCTCGTCGCCAGGCGTAGTGACAGCACTCCCGTGCCGCCATTCGTCATCCTGAGCTCCGGGTCGGCGCCCAGATTCCCAAGCAAGATCACTTTGTTCAGTCCTTCAGCCATCGACTTCTCCCTCTCTCCGCGTCACCGGCGTACTCCCTACCGCATCGTCCTCAAGACTCCGGATCCGCTCGCTCAGCGTCACGTTGCGCCGCACAGCTAGCTCTACTCCGATGATGCCGGCCGACCACGACCCGTCATTACCGAGCGCCTTGCGGAGCGCGATGCGGCACTCCTCCAGCTGCTCGAGGCGACCCCGCTGGAACGCATCCTGCTCGCCGAGCGCCGCCGTCAGCAGCGTCCTGAGTACTTGCGCATCGATCTCCACGCTGCCGCTCTTCGGGAGCCGCTGCCGCAGCTTCACCAGTGCTGAGTAATCTGTTGATGTCATGCTTGTTGCTGGCCCTGACTGCGGTAGCCGTCCAGCACAAACTCTGCAGCTAGGTCTTTGACTGGCCAGCGGGCGAGTACGGCCTGCTTGACTGCGTCCGTGAGCGGCAGCCCATCATCGGCGCCGAGCAGTTCGTGAAGCTCGTTCATGACGCGCCAATAGTGCGTCACCACCGCGCGCAGCTGCTTTATGTGCTGGTCTCGTTCCATCAGGTACGTGAGCGAGTCACGAGCATCCACGCGATCCAAAATCTCCTGCACACGCTGCTCGAATTCTCCGCACTGACACTCGTCCTGGATGAGCGCCTCGAGCTCACTGCGCAGGTCTTCTGCCTCTGCCCCGTCTGCCAAGCAGAAGAAGCTCGAGCGAATCACTGCCCGCTGGTCCTCCTCATCGAGCTCGTCGAATGCGCGCATCACCAACCGCCGGAGGAGGTTGTTCTGGGGTGTGCTTTCCTCGGCCAATCGAGTCACGAGGCCCTCGACCTCGTCCATTGTCAGTTTTATTGTCGGTTTCATTGTGACTTTTCTTTCTTGGTCGTGGCCTCTGGCAGCATGCGGCGGGACGCCGACCCAGGTGGGCCAAATCCCAACATGCACGGCGCCAGCTCGGCTTCCTTGCCCCCCGCCTCTGTGAGGCGCGCGTAGCCCAGCTCTACCGCCTGCTCTTGGATGTCGTTCCCTAAGAAGTCGCGACCACAACTCAGCGCCGCTTCGCCCGCCGATCCACTGCCCATGAACGGATCGAATACGAGCTCTCCTGGCTGGGTGCTTTGCTCGATGAGCAGCCTGTTCACGCCTACTGGCTTTTCCGTGGGGTAGCCGGACTGCACGCGCTTTTGCACGATGAAGTCACTCGCCTCC
>Ga0070715_10000149_pt1 | contig 16332 bp, 13 predicted proteins | sample LARL111metaG_FD_71394 | JGI IMG/M metagenome (GOLD analysis project Ga0070715, IMG submission 71394) | Corn, switchgrass and miscanthus rhizosphere microbial communities from Kellogg Biological Station, Michigan, USA - LAR L11-1 metaG | ecosystem: Host-associated > Plants > Roots > Rhizosphere ... | reverse complement strand
CTGTCGGAAGGCGACGTGGTCCGCGTGGTTGCGACGCACGGCGTGACGGCAGAATATGCCGAGGCCCGCCGGCGCGAACCGATTATCGTTCCCGGCGAGGGAACGACGCTGCAGCTCGCTTCAAGCACAAGACGGCCGGTCCAGATCGCCGATATTCGAGCCGAGCCTGCCTATCTCAATGACCCCCGGCGGTTTGCCATTCTCGATCTCGCGGGTGCCCGCACCATCATGGGTGTGCCGATCGTCATGGAAGACAAGCTGGTGGGCATCATCAATATCTACCGCACCGAGGTCCGGCCGTTCACCGACAAGCAGGTCGAGCTTGTCAAGAACTTTGCCGCCCAGGCCGTTATCGCGATTGAAAACTCCCGCCTCCTCAGCGAGCTGCGCGAATCTCTCCAGCGGCAGACCGCAACGGCCGACGTGCTGAAAACCATCAGCCGCTCCACCTTCGATTTGCCGGCCGTCCTGCACGCGCTGGTCCAAACCGCGGCACAGCTCTGCGATGCCGACAAGGGCACCATTACCCGGCAGAAGGATGGCGCGTTCTACCGCGCCGAGTCCTGCGGCTTTTCGGACGACTTCATGAACTATGTGCGCGACGTCCCCGTTGTCGTCGATCGGCACACCGCGACGGGGCGCGCCCTGCTCGAGGGCGTCGTCATCCACATCCCCGACGTCGAGAAAGATCTGGAATATAGTTTCGGTGACGGTCCGAGGCTCGGCGACTATCGCGCGCTGCTCGGGGTGCCGATGTTGCGCGAAGGCGTGCCGATCGGCGTCATCACCTTGACCCGGACCGAGCCGCGCGGCTTTACCGACAAGCAAATCGAGCTGGCCGCAACTTTCGCGGACCAGGCCGCGATCGCGATTCAGAATGTCCGGCTGTTCAATGAGACCAGGGAGGCACTGGAGCGGCAGACAGCCACTGCCGAAATCCTTCAGGTGATCGCCAGTTCGCCCTCCGACGTGCAGCCTGTGTTCGATGCAATCGCCACAAGGGCCAACAGCCTGATCGGAGGCTTCTCCAGCACCGTCTTCCGCTTTAGCGATGGCATGGCTCACCTGAAGGCGTTTACGCCGACGACGCCGAAAGCAGATGAGGTCCTCAAATCGACTTTCCCGCGCCCGGTCGCGGATTTTCAGCCGTTTCAAATGGCGCAGGCCGGCAAGGTCACGCAAATTCCCGACACCGAAGCTCCAACATACGAGCTCAAGGAAATTGCGCGGGCGCGCGGCTATCGCAGCATGTTGTTTGCGCCGCTGATGAACAAGGATGTGTCGATCGGCTTTATCGCGGTCACGCGCGTTCAACCGGGCAATTTCTCGGAGCATCACGTGCAGCTTCTGCGGACTTTTGCCGACCAGGCCGTGATCGCGATCGAGAACGCACGGCTGTTCGACGAGGTCCAGGCTCGCACGCGCGAGCTTGCCAAATCCCTGGACGACCTGCGCGCCGCGCAGGACCGCCTGGTGCAGACCGAGAAGCTGGCTTCGCTCGGCCAGCTCACCGCTGGCATCGCGCACGAGATCAAGAATCCGCTCAACTTCGTCAACAATTTCTCGGCGCTCTCGGCCGAATTGGTCGACGAGATGGACGGCGTACTCGAAGCGGCCAGGCTCGAGGACGAGAAACGCACCGAACTCGACGAGATTCGCAAGCTTCTCAAGAGCAATCTCGAAAAGGTCGTGCAGCACGGCAAGCGCGCCGACTCGATCGTCAAGAACATGCTGTTGCACTCGCGTTCAGGTTCGGGCGAACGGCGGCCGGTCGAGATCAACGCCATCATCGACGAGAGCCTGAACCTTGCCTATCACGGCGCGCGTGCCGAAAAGCAGGGCTTCAACATCACGCTGGAACGTGATTTCGATCCCTCGGCCGGGATCGCCGACGTATATCCGCAGGAGATCACGCGAGTGCTTTTGAACCTGGTCTCGAACGGGTTTTACGCCGCAACCAAGCGCGCGACTGAGGCCGGCAATGGTTTCGAACCGAGGCTGAAGGCCGCGACAAAGAGTCTCGGAGACATGGTCGAGATACGCATCCGCGATAACGGCACGGGAATTCCGCCTGATATCAGGGAGAAAATCTTCAACCCGTTTTTCACGACCAAGCCGGCCGGCGAGGGCACCGGGCTTGGCCTGTCGATGAGTCATGATATCGTGGTCAAGCAGCACGGCGGTACGATCGACATTGCGACGGAACCCGGTGCATTTACCGAATTCATCATTACATTGCCGCGCACGATGATTCAGCCAGGGGCAGGGGAGCCAAAAAATTGAGCACGTACATTCTCGTGGTCGACGACGAGCCCGATATCGAAAGTCTGTTTCGCCAGCAATTCCGCCGCGACGTGCGTTCGGGGCGTTTCATCATGGAATTCGCCGCTTCCGCGCCGGAGGCGCTGGAGCGGGCCAAGGCCATTAGCGATCCTTCGCTGATCCTGATCCTGTCGGACATCAACATGCCCGGTATGAGCGGCCTGGAAATGCTGCCCAAGGTGAAGGCGGCGCGGCCCAACGTGCCGGTGATCATGATCACGGCTTACGGCGATGAGGCGACGAGGAAGAAGGCGATGGCGCTGGGTGCGGCCGGGCTCTTGACCAAGCCAATCGATTTCGGCTGCCTGCGCCAGGAAATCGACCAGCGGCTGGCACGCGCGGCGTAGTCCACTCACTTGGCACTTGGCCCTGACGACAAATGGCTCCGAAGCTTTTTGGCTCCGGAGCCATCACTACACCTCAGACTCAGTTGCCGGTCGGCAACGCGATCGTGACGCCTTCCTTTGCGAGCTGATCCCTGATGAACTGGAACCTCTCGTAGTTGGTCAGCGTCACCGGCCCGGAATAGGATGAGCTCTGCACCTTGCGCGGCGGGTATTTTACATAGGTCTTCATCAGTTCCTTGATCGCGTCGCTGATCGTTATCATCACCCAGGTACGCTCTGTGTAATTGTTCATGAAGATGTCATAGCGTTCCTGCGGGTCCTGCCAAAGGTCGAAGACCTGCGGCACCGTAGCGACGTAGCTTTCTGCGCCCTTCCAGCCAAGGTTGGAGTCGACGGCAAGGCCGCCCGTCTTCACGCCGTCATCGCCGCGCAAATTGAACACGGCCTTGTAATTGCCGGAACGCGCCGCACCCGGCGTCAATTCGTTCTCTGTGAAATAGAACCAATTCTTGCGTGCCGACTTGCCGGTGCCGAACAGGATTGGCGACATGTCGTAGCTGTCGAAGATGATCGGCTGACCGGTGCGGTCGTTTTCCGGCAGCTTCACGCCTGCAAGTGACGCAAAAGTGGCCATGTAATCCAAACCGCCGACGATGTCTGAATTCCTGGAGCCGGCCTTGATACCGGGACCCCAGGCGAGCGACGGAACACGGTTGCCGCCTTCGCGCACTGTGCCCTTGGTGCCGCGGAATGGCGTGTAGCCGGCGTCAGGATAGACGTCCTGCCAGGCGCCGTTATCGGTGGTCCAGAACACGTAGGTGTTCTTGTCGAGTCCGAGTGCGCGAATCTTGTCCAGGATCCGGCCAATCCGCGTGTCGTTCTCGACGACGGAGTCGGCATATTTGCTCTTCGAAAGCGACTTATATTGGAATTCCGGAGCGGGCATGTTCGGTTGGTGCACCTTCATGAAGTTGACGCTCATGAAGAACGGCTGACCCGACTTGCCATTGCGGTCGAGATATTCGAGCGCGGCCTTCTCGACGTAGCTGTCGAAAAACGGAATTCCGACGACGCCCGGTCCGCCGTTGACGACGGGCGTGTCGACATATTGACCGTTGATCTTGAAATCCTCTTTCGCGGGCTGTCCGGCATTGCCGGACAATGCGCCCTTTGTCACGCGCTGGAACATGGCCCGCAATTCGGGATCCATGTCCGGAAACCAGGTCGGATCGGCGTAAGTGTAGGCATTGAGGTGATAGAGACCGGCATATTTCATCTCGTCATAGCCCTGCGCATTAGGAAGCGCGTAGTCGGCCTCGCCGAGATGCCATTTGCCGGTGAAGAATGTCTTGTAACCGCCGGTCTTGAGAACCGAAGCCAGCGTCCACTCAGCCGCCGGCAAGCCGCCGCCTTCACCTTGGAAAGCGACGGTGGTCATGCCGCTTCGGTTCGGAATTCGTCCGGTCTGCATCGCTGCGCGCCCGGGAGTGCAGCTCGGCTGCGCGTAGAATGAGAAGAACTGCATTCCCTCGGCGGCCAGGCGGTCGAGGTTGGGCGTCGCCATGCCACGGTTCTCGCCGCCGCCATAGGCGCCCGCATCGCCATATCCGAAATCGTCGGAGACGATCATGACGATGTTGGGTTTCGATGGTTGCTGTTGCGCGAGTGCAGGGAGCGCGGTCACGGCCAAGACGACCACGGACGCGCACAAACGCGGCTTCCAGGATTTCATGAATGGTACTCCGGTGCGAGGACTCAGGCTGCCCCGAAATATTCGAACATCGACGCTCGGATCGATTTTGACCTATATCAACGCACCGATCTCGCTGGCGCGAGGCGCTAGCTTGCAGCGTCATCTTGAAGTTTTCATCGATGATTTCCCGCAGCTCGTCGGCGCTTGCGATGGCGCGCTCGGCCATGATCTCGCCGTCGCGGGCCTCGACGACAAACCGGCGATTGATCAATTTGTAGCGTCGGTCGCCGGCCAGCCTCTCCATCACCAGCATGTTGGTAAAAGGCACATTCGGACTGGTCGAGGTGAACCAGCTGCCGAGTTCGTAGTCGGCCGCAATTTGCGGCTGCAGGTCGAAGACGTACATGATCCGCCAATCTGCCGCGCGTCTTGCGGCGAGCGAGAACAGGCCATCCGACCGGCTCAGCCGGTAGGTGCCCATCGCGGTCTGCTGATTGACATCGCTCTCGAGCCGCAATGGAGCGTCGAGCAGGCAAGCGCCAAAGCCGACATCGGCGAGGTAGGGACCTTCCGGAAGATCGACCTTGAGCATCATGTGTACCTTCGGCCCGAGCGGGCTTTCGGGCGGCGAATTCCAGCGCACGCGCCCACCGAGCCCCGTGACCGCAAAGCCGATCGCCTCCAGCGCGGCCTTGAACAGCGCATTCTGCTCGAAACAATATCCACCGCGGTGGCTATCGACCAGCTTTGCTTGCAGGGACGCAAGATCAAGCCTGACCGGACGGCCCAGCAGCGGGTCGATGCCTTCAAACGGGATGGCGGAGAGGTGCGCGGCTTGAAGGGCCGCCAATGTTTTCAAACCGGGTTCGATTCCCTTGTCATAACCGATGCGCTTCAGGTATTTGTTCAATCTGAATTCGCCCGACATTATTGCCCCATAGCCAGCGACAGCGAATTACTATTTCATGGACGGGGTTTCGAAGCCAGCACGACGCCTGACGGCACCTCGTCGGCTTTGGGCGGATCATGGGCGCCGCGCAGAGGCGACGTGGGATAAATCAAGACCTGGATGCATTTCAGCGAGGCCACGCTGACCTTTCCGCAAGCGCTCGTGCTGCGCTATTCCCGGCTCGAGCCCGAGGAGCGAATTTGAAGTTCCATCGGTATCGCGGCAATGCTCGTGATAGGAACTTCAAATTCATAGCCGCTACTCAAATCAACAAGTTGCCAGAGCTCCCTTGATTTCCGAAGTTCGCATCAGACGTCGCCGCGATGCGAACTTCGGAATCGGAGCTCTAGTCGAGGGAGACGCGAATGACGCCCGATTGCATCATGCCGAGTGCGCGTGCCGCGTTGAGCGACAGATCGATGACCCTGCCGCGAATGAACGGCCCGCGGTCGTTGACGCGGCATTGAATCGAGCGGCTGCCGTAGCTCACCGTGACGATGCTTCCAAACGGCCTCGTGCGGTGAGCGCAGGTCATTCCGTTGCCACGAGCGCTGTAGTAGGAAGCAAGTCCGGATTCGGCCTGAGCGGATGAGATGGGAAGAAGGGGAAGGGCGGCAATCGATAGATACAAAAGTTTTCGATACATGGGTCCTCGCTGACACGTGACCCTGCCCATGGGCGTAGCATGCCACGAAATTTGTCGGCAGCTGGGCCGAATCTGGGCTTTTGTCGAATGTGACTCACATGGGTTAGGTGCGGGTGCGCGAATGTGAAGCGTAACGGTAGCTCGTTCCGGCTCCGTGATGCCGCGCCCGTTGCGGGGTGTCCATTCGTCTTCATTGTCTTGATTTTTCGGAGTCGTGCGTTGTTCTGCCTTCGGCCGTGCGGCGGATGACCTCGGTGGAAGCCGTGGTCGGATTGTTCTGCATTGCCGCCGTGATCGCGGGGCCCTGATCGTCGATGCGCACGCGGCGAAACGTCGCTCCTCGGTGCCGGGCGAGCGCGGCGCTTCGTTGAGCACTTCAGGATTTCGATCGGACGAATTCTCTAAGGAAGCACCGTCATCGATGTCAGGTCGCTCGCTGCCGTACCGGGCGACAACGACGCCAGACTGATGACGATCAAGAACACGACGAGGAGTGCCACGCCGGCGAGCACCATCGTCGTGCCGTCATGGGTGAGTTTTTTGCGATGATTGATGTGATGAAATTGAGCAAAATTCACGGTCACGTCCTCCGTTGACAAGGCCATGAGAATCTCGAAGCCGGAAAGCAATGATTTCGTCAGTTGTAAATTGCTGATTGACGCTGCAAAACAATCTGAACGCGATGACAAGCGGTGATGTTTTTACGAAATCGCGAAAACAAATCGCGCTGCCGTTCTCGCGATGTCATCGCTCGATGCAGAAATCATCTGCCTCGTGCGGCAGGCGCACGGAAGATGGCATCACAACGTTTCATTTTTATTGCAGTTGTGAGTTAGCAAATCGCATGCCAAAGGGCCGTCATTGAAATGATTTGCGTTTTGCATTTTCGAAGGCGTCAAATAGAAGCCATCGATCAAACCTTGGGCAGGTCAGCCTGCGCGCAATCCCCGCATCGCCGACAGATGCGGCCGAAAATGCAAAGACGCGCCTCGCCACCGACGCGCGGTGGAACCCTTCTCCATCGCGCTCGCAATGCAGATGGATTGGGAATACCATGCAAAAGCCGGAATTTTCCCGGACGATCCTGTCGGCGGCCATTGACTAACATGCGGCACGCCACACGTTGAAAATACGGCCGACAATGAAGTTGGTCGGAGCAGAGGAGATGTAATGACTCCACCTGCAAATCGTGCCGCAGTGATCGCTGCTGCATATGCCCGGGCACCAGCGTAGCGGCTAACCCACGGACACGTTCCGAGAGCGGCCTATGGTCCTCATCAGTAGGGCATGGATCAGCTTGGCCTCTCTCGGTGCGGGCGGCGCGACTTTCTTGCTGACGGATCGGCGATTGACGTCGTCGCGGCCTTCGTTGCCGATTTTTATTTCGGAACGAGCTTTTCTCGTTGCGCTCCGCCGCACCGCCGAGTTTTCTCTGTATGATCACCGCTGCAAGTCTACTCGGACGAAAGTTCGAGAACGATCGGAGCGGTGATGGGTATCGAGACCGAATTGAAGTTCCGCGTGCCGCAACGCGGGCTTCAAACTCTGCGCAGCCGGAAAATTCCCGGCAGCACCATGGGCGAAAGCTCGGAGAACGATCTCCGCTCGATCTATTTCGACACCCCCAGGCTCAAACTGAAGCGCCGCGGCCTTTCCTTGCGGGTGCGGAAGGCCGGCGGCAAGCATGTTCAAACGATCAAGGCGGACGCGCCTGCCAGTTTTGGCCGCGGTGAATGGGAGACGGAGGTCAATGACGGTTTTCCCGACCTTCGCAAGGTCAAGGGTACGCCGCTGAAGCAGATCGGCGCAAAGAAGCTGCGCCGCAAGTTGAAGCCCATCTTTGAAACTTCCGTTCATCGCACCGTCGTGCCTGTTCGCACCGGGGGAAGCGAAATCGAGCTCGCCATCGACCGTGGAAACATCAAGGCCGGGCGGCGCTCAAGCAGAATCGAGGAGGTCGAGCTCGAACTGAAGCGCGGCCGGCCAGCCGACCTCTTCCGCTTGGCAAAGACGATGGAGAGGCGATCGGAAGCCGAACTCTATCTGCGAACCAAGTCTGAACGAGGCTACGAGCTGGCGCAAGGCAACGAGGGCCAGGTGGTTTTTGCAGAGACTATCGAGCTCGGCAAAGGCGTGGCTGCGGGCGAAGCATTCCGGACGATCGCGCGCTCGTGCGTGCACCATTTCGCCGATAACGCGGATGCCGTGCGCGCTTGCGATCCGGAAGGCGTCCATCAGATGAGAGTGGGATTGCGTCGGCTGCGTGCGGCAATCTCGATTTTCGCGAGCCTCCTGCCTGACCGCCGGACCGAAAGGATAAGGACGGAACTGAAATGGTTGACGGACGAACTCGCGCCAGCGCGCGAGATCGATGTCTTCGTCAAACAGGAGATAAAGCCCCTTGGCAGTGGCGTCGTGCCGAGAAGGGCCAGCAAGGCGCTCGAAGAACAGTTTGCCGCCAAACGCGATTCCGCGTTCGCTCGCGCCCGGAGGACCGTCGATTCAGCGCGCTTCCGCGCCCTCTTGCTCGACGTGCTGACCTGGATCGAGGGCTCGCATGACCATTCGGCCGATCAGGCGGGCGCGGCTGCCACCAGGTTCGCAACCGATGTTCTGCGTCGACAGGTCAGGAAGGTCCTCAAACAGGGAAAGCATCTTGCAAAGCTTTCCGCACGCGGGCGGCACAAGGTTCGGATCAGGGTCAAGAAGATCAGATACGCCGTCGAATTTTTCGAAAGCCTTTTTCCGAAGCGTCGTCGAAAGGCCCTTGCACGCCTGTCACGGCGCTTGCGCAGGATCCAGGACGCGTTGGGATCGCTCAACGATTTGATCGCCCACCGCCAGATGGCCGCGGCGGCTGCGCTGCACGCGCCGCGACGAAACAGGCGAGCCCGCGCCTTTGCCTCGGGCGTCATTGTAGGCAGGGAGGAAGAGGCGGCAAAGCCGCTGATGAAAGTGGCGATCAGGGAAGTAGGCAAGCTTCGACATGCCGGCAGATTCTTGTGACGCTTCGCCCAAGGATTGGGACAGACGATCGTCCGACGGCCGGTGCGTCAGCCGTCTTCCGCGATCAATCGTTGCCGCTTAGGCTTCGAAAATCCGGTCTGACCTCGGCGTGGCGGGCCCGAGAGGGCCCCGCTGTCACAATTTTTGGGTCGCCAGCTGAAACGCGATGTGACAGAATTAATTCAGTTAGATGTCAGTTTGGTTACGCGCGGGAATTGTACCATGAGTTCGCAATGGCGTGCGCGCCCAGCTTCGCTGGCCTGGTCAAATCCGGTTGCCCGCTGGTGGGCGCTTTTGACCTCGGTTAGCGGTGCAAACATCGCGGCCTGGTTGCTGCTTTACAGCCAGTTTCACCAACAACCAGCTGGAAGCCTTGCCGGCCTGCCCGGCTTCACGCTCGTCTGGCGCCAGACCATCACGCCCTCCAGCGCGCCCGGCCTCGAACTCATGCTGTTGCTCTGCGCGGCCTATGTTTTCGGCTGCGCGTTCCGCTCGTTCCTTCCGCGCGCCGACGTTCAGCGCATCTGCCTGTTCGATACCTGGCTGTCGAGCGTCGCCGTCGGCCGGTCGGTGGCGACGGTGGCCGAGGTTTGTTTCGCCGCGCAGTGGGCGATTCTTCTTTATCAGCTCGGCAGGCTGACCGTATCGGACACCACCTTGAACGCAGCTCTGGTGATCGTGCCGTTGATCCTTATCGCCGAGTGTTTCTCGTGGTACGCGGTGCTGACCACCAATTATCTCTTCAACGCGATCGAAAATTCGATATGGGCAGTTGCCTTCGTCGTGGTTGGAGCAGGTCTCGGCCGCTTGTTGCCGGAGTTCGATGGCGTGGTTCGCGTGATCCTCATCGCCGCGATGACGGGCATCGCCTTCTATTTGGCGTTTCTGGTGACCGTGGACGTGCCGATGTATCTCAGCCGCTGGCGGGCCGATACGGCCAGCGGTAGCAGGCGGCTGCGGCCGATTGAAGGCCTGCGCGATGTGGCGACGCGCTGGGTCGTGACCCACGACATTGCCCATTGGAAAGACGAGATTGCCTGGATGTCGCTTTATTTCAGCATGGCAGTCTGGGCCAGCCTGGCGCTGTGCGTCTTTTACGCGCTGATCCGACTTCCTGTATAGCGTCTCCGAAGGCGTTGCCGCTCATGAAATCGTGCAGCGGAACAGCACCTCGATGGTGGCGATCGTCAGCACGATGGCGATCGCCGTCAACACCACTGCGCGCGGCGTGAACGCGGGGTCGGGCCCGGGTTCGGCGATCGGAGAGGCAACCTCGACCAACTCGATCCAGCGCGCGAGCGCAGGGTATTGTGACCGATCGACTTCCACCCAGCGATCCAACCACCGCGTCTGCGCGATCTCCTCATGCGCCGTCTTCGGTGACGGCTGATGCCGCGCGCGTTGACCGATCGTCGTGCCGGGTTTGATGATCTGAAAAGCCCTGGGTGTCGGCACGGTGTCCCAGCAATGTTCGCGTGGATGCAAATAAAGATGCAGCGAAGGAAAATGCTGACGCGCTTCAATCCTCGTCATGCAGGATTGCGAAGCTTCCGTTGATGTCGTCAGCGCCAGCAGGACAAAGGCCAAAACAGCAGTCACTGCGAAAGGCATCTCTTGCTCCATTCGGATACAGTCGTGCCTCCGCCGAGGTATCGCAGTGGTAACCCCTACAGATTGACGAATTGCAAATGCACACCCGTTCTCATGGGCAACAGCGGTGTCCAGTTGATGCAATCCCCTGCGTTCAAAATGGAATACGGAAATCAGCGACGGATGATTTTGGGGGTGCACGATTTAAGTGATGCTGCGTTGGCGCAATACAACCTTAAAGCAAGCGGTGATTTCCTGGCACGATCGCGGCATCAATGCGGCGCCTCAGCGCGCCCAAATTTCGGTCCAAAATCCGCCCTCCGACTCAGATCAAAGATGCCGACTGGCGCGCGTTCGACTACCAGAATAGGGGGATGAGCCATGGGACCCATACATCCGACACATGGCACGCAAGGACGCCTCGATGGAGCGCCGCTTGGACGTGACGACTACGCTGACAACGAGTACACCGACGAAGATGTCGTGTCGCTGCTTGAAGAGAATGCCCGGCTGCGCAAGCTTGTCGTCAAGCTCTCGGAACTCGTCCTGAGAAACGTCGTACAAGCAAAGTGACGGGTTGTCGCCGTCCAGTGACTTGATGCGAAGGTCTTGCCCCGCCGCCCGCCGGCGAGGCAATCCATGCCCCTCTGCGCCGACGATCCAGCCCGCTTGGCGGGAGGTATTTTGCTACGTCGGGGGTGATTGATCGCGCGCCGGCTTGCGCCAAGGCGGACGGCATCCGTAGAGCCTCGATTTCGCCCGAGGCGGGCCTTTCACTCTGACGCCGTTTCCTGGTCTCTCATCGCCAGGCCAAGGACCCGGCACCGCCTTCGGCATTCACTGATAAAACACTGGTCGAAAATGGAAACCGACGCGCCGGCCGCGTGCTTTCCTGGCCGGCTCGCCTTGTGCTTGCGGAACGGATAAGACTAATTTCGTGGACAAAGAGAGCGCGGGCGAAGCTTTTCCATCCCCGCGGAACCAGGTCGGGGAAACGGATCATGTCATTCTTGGTGGATCGCCGAGGGCTCGTTCGCGCGTCCTTTGCCCTTGCCGCGGTGCGGCTTGCGGCAGTGGGCCTTGCAGCGCCGGCGCTGATCGGGCGGGCCGAAGCGGCAGTTCTGAAACTGAAGTTGTCCTCCTCGCAGGCCAACGATGCGAAATTTGCCAACGGGAGAGTTTTTTACGACAACCTCGTCAGGCAAATCGCCGCAAGTCCGCTCGCCGGGCAGGTCGAGGTTGCATTTTTCCCGGACAATCAGCTGGGGCAGGAGATCGACGTCATCAACTCGGTCAAGCTCGGCGTGATCGACATGATGGTTTCCGGCTCCTCGATTGCCGCCAATCTGGTGCCGCTGGTCGGCACCTATGACCTCGGTTACCTCTTTGCGTCCTTCCCGCAGCAGACCAAGGCGTTCGACGCCGGAGCCGCCCCGCCGATCGAACAGGCGCTGCTCAAAGGCGCCAATATCCGCATCATTGCCTGGGCCTACAATTTCGGCTCGCGCTCGGTGCTGGCGCGCAAGGCGGTCAATACGCCGGATGATCTAACCGGCCTGAAGATCCGCACGCTGCCCAATCCCGTGATCACCGAATGCCTGCGCCTGATGGGAGCAGCCGCTACCCCAATGGCGTTCGGTGAGATCTACACGGCGTTGCAGGCCGGCGTGCTCGACGGGCTCGAACATGATCCGCCCACCATCGTCGCCTCGAAATTCTACGAGACGTCGAAATTCTATTCGCTCACCCAGCACAATTTCTCGCCGCTCGCGATCTACCTCTCCGAAACCACTTTCAACCGCATTCCTTCTGTCCAGCGCGAAGCCTTCATCGATGCGGCGAAGAAGGCTGCCGCCGATACCCGCGCGCACGGACTCAACGTCGAGAAGGAAGCCCTCGCCCAGCTCAAGGACAAGGGGGTTGCGGTGATCGACTGCGACCGCGAGGCATTCCGCAAGCGCGTTCTTCCGCAGACCGAAGCCTTCGTCAAGGCGCGCCCCGAGGCCAGGCAAGTGGTCGATTTGATCCGCGCCACCTCGACATAAGAATGCTTGACGCGGCTGAAAACTTGTCCGGTGCACCTGTCGGCGTCGGTCGGCAGGCGACAAGCGCATTGCTGATGATCACCGATATCGTTGCGGCAGGCCTCCTCGCCGCAGACCTTGCGGTCGTGATCTACTCGGTGCTGGCGCGCTCGCTTTTCAACGCGCCGGTCGAATGGGCCGACGACGTCGCGCGCGGGCTGATGGTGGCCTCAAGCTTTTTTGGCGCGGCGTCGGCGCTGGCGCGCGGCGAAAATCCCGGCGTGATTTTCTTCCGCTCGTTGTTGCCGCGGGCCTGGCAGGATGTCGTCGACGATCTCGGCGCGGCGCTGGTTTTGATCGTTTCAGCCTATGTCGCGTTTCACGCCATCGAGATGGGCTGGCTTACCTCCGGCCAGACCACGGGCTCCGGCTTGCCGCTCGAACTCACCTTCTATCCGATGGGACTGGGTGCGGCCTGCATGACGGCGTTCGCCGCCGAAATCTTTTTCCACCGCGGTTGGCAACGTGTGCTGCGTGCGGCGGCCATCCTGGCCGCAGTCGCCGGCGTCTTTCTTGCTGGCAGCGCGCTGGTTCCGGACGCCATGCCGTCTTCCGGCACGCTGATGCTGGTGGGCTTTGCCTTGACCCTCGCCGGCGGACTGCCGATCGGTTTTGCGCTGGCGCTCGCCGCGCTGATCTTCATTCTCGTCGAGGGCACTCTTCCCGGCGTGATCTTCGCCCAACAAATGGCGCGCGGAATCGACAATTTCGTGCTGCTCGCGATTCCCTTCTTCATCCTGGTCGGCTACCTGATGGAAGCCAACGGCATGTCGGCGCGGCTGATCGAATGGCTGCAACGCCTTGTGGGAAGGATGCGCGGCGGCCTAAACGTCGTGATGGTCACGGCGATGGTGCTGTTCTCCGGCATCTCCGGCTCGAAAATGGCCGATGTCGCAGCCGTGGGCGCGGTGCTGGTTCCGGCTTCGCGCAAATCCGGACAGAACCCGGGTTCGACAGTGGCGCTGCTCGCCGCGTCCGCCGTGATGGCGGAGACCATCCCGCCTTGCATCAATCTCATCATCCTGGGCTTTGTCGCCAATCTTTCGATCGGCGGACTGTTCGCGGCCGGCCTGTTGCCGGCCGCGCTGATGGCATCCGCATTGATCGCGGTGTCGATCCTGTTCGGCAGGCGCGATGCGGCTACGCCTGCGGCCGAGCTCTCGCGCGCGCAGGTGAGACGCATGTGGCTGGGCGCCGGCGTGTCGCTCGGCCTGATCGCCATGATCTTCATCGGCTTCAAATCGGGCTTTGCCACCGCGACCGAAATATCCGCCTTCGCCTCGCTCTATGCCATCGCGGTCGGTTCGGTGGTGTTTGGTGAACTGACGCCGCGCGAGGCCGCGCGCAGCTTCGTTCAGGCGGCCGCGCGCTCCGGTCTCGTGCTCTTCATCGTGGCTTCCGCGCAGTCGCTGGCTTTCGTCTTGACATTGCAGCAGGTGCCGCATGCGGTCGCGGAGTTCATGGTGGGGCTGTCGCACCAGGGCGGCATCTCACTGTTCATGCTTTTGTCGATCGCGATCCTGATCGTGATGGGCTCGGTGCTGGAGGGTGCGGCGGCGCTGATCATATTCGGGCCGCTGCTGGTTCCGGTGGCCGGCCAGCTTGGCATTGCGCCGTTGCATTACGGCGTGGTGCTGGTGATCGCGATGGGCATTGGGCTATTTGCCCCGCCGCTCGGGCTCGGGCTTTATGGCGCCTGCCTGATCGGCAAGGTGCCGGTCGAACAGACGGTGCGGCCCATGATCGGCTATCTCGGCCTACTGCTCGTTTGTCTGTTGGTCATCGCCTTCGTGCCCGAGATCTCGACCTTCCTGCCGAAGCTGATGGGCTATTGAAAAATTTGGCATCCAACAAACGGTCTGTCGAACCATGAAAATCCTCCTCACCCACACGCCTCACATGCGCGACAATTATTATGGCGCTCGCGCGCTTTCCGGGCTGCGGTCGCTCGGCGAGGTCGTGCTGCATCAGGGCCATGAGACGCTGGAAGGCGCGACGCTGATATCGGCCGCGCGGAATTGCGACCTCATCGTCGCCGATCGCGCCACCGCGGTGCCGGCGCCGATCTTTGACGGGCTTTCATCGTTGAGGGCGGTGTTGCGCTGCGCGGTCGATATTCGCAACATCGACGTTGTCGCCGCATCATCGCGCGGTGTGCTGGTTACGCGCGCCAAACCCGGCTTCGTCGAGTCCGTCACCGAACTGGTGCTCGGCTTCCTTGTCGATCTCAATCGCGGCATTTCCCGCGCGAGCGCGGCCTATCAGGCCGGCGAGGTGCCGATCGCAAGGATGGGGCGGCAGCTTGCGGGCACCACGATCGGCATCATCGGCTATGGTGCGATCGGCCGCGCGCTGGCTCCGCTCGTGGCCAACCTCGGCATGCGCGTCTTGATCAGCGATCCGCATGTCACCGTGGAGAACCCGAACTTCCGCCAGGTCGATCTGCCGACCTTGCTGGCTGGCTCCGATCACTTGGTCTGCCTTGCGATCGCCAATGAAGCGACGGAAAATCTGATCAATGCCGAGGCTTTCGCGCGGATGCGGCGCGATGCGGTGTTCATCAATGTCTCGCGCGGCAACCTCGTCGATGAAGCAGCCCTTGCTTCCGCGATCTCGGAAGGACACATCGCCGGCGCCGCGATCGATGTCGGGCGGGCGCCGGATCAAATGCCGACGCCTGCGATTGCGAAGCTCGAAGGCGTCATCGCCACGCCTCATATCGGGGGCCTGACACCGCCGGCGATCGAGGCGCAGGCGCTGCACACCGTGGAGCAGGTCAGTGCGCTGGTCTCGGGCGCGGTGCCCGACGGTGCCGTCAACGAGCAGAGCTGGACCCGGCGGATCTGATTTTTCGACAGTCGAAGCGAATCGGTTATGGATGTCCTGTGGTTCGAGAGTAAGTGATGTCCCTTGCCGATTACGCGTCGGGACCGTTCCCGGTCCTTGCCAAGCTTGCTGGTCTGTTGCGTTATACCGCTTCGGCGATTTTTCGTTTCTCCGCGCATCTCCGCCGCGCGAAGCCAGCCGAAAAATCTCCGGCCAGCGATTTTGACCGCGCCCCTCCCGCCATCGTCGAGCATTCGCCGAACGACAAGGTCGTCGCCGCGCTGGAAACCGACCCGCGCGGGAAGCGGGAGCTTCTGATTCGGCGGCGTTGGGCCGAGACCGGCATGAGGATGTGGAGCGCAAGGGTTCACGGCGCCGGAGACGCGCCGTTGAACATCCAGGGCAGCGTGGAGTTGCTGCCGCCAGAGCCGGGCGAGACCGTGCGCCGCTACGACAAGCTCGAATTTCGTCTGCTCGGTGGGCGGATCGTTTGCGAAGGCGTCGTGGTCGATCCGCCAAAGCGCACAAGCTAGCTGCCAACAATCCAGCGCGCGCAACTCGCCGGCGTGAGCGTCCTGCGATCTCCCGCGCGTCGCGTGAATCATGTTAGATCATGATGCGATTAAGTGGAATCGCATCATGATCTCATCTCTCTGTTTGAGCGTGATCTTTTCGGAAAACCGGTTTCCACTTTTCGGCTCTCGCGTCAGCAATCGACCGCACTGCGGTGCCTGGCGAGCCAACGTGTACTGAACTGTCACACACCCGCAGGGTACGTTCTTACCCACTTTGATATGGGTCAATCTGCACTTCACACCGTGGTTCCATCCTGCTCCTGGAGGAGCAGGTCGGAATGAAACGATGGAGTG
>Ga0070715_10000147_pt1 | contig 16586 bp, 29 predicted proteins | sample LARL111metaG_FD_71394 | JGI IMG/M metagenome (GOLD analysis project Ga0070715, IMG submission 71394) | Corn, switchgrass and miscanthus rhizosphere microbial communities from Kellogg Biological Station, Michigan, USA - LAR L11-1 metaG | ecosystem: Host-associated > Plants > Roots > Rhizosphere ... | reverse complement strand
AGCTAGTCTTCAATCTCAAAAAGATAATGCAAAGCCATGAAGAGTACAGGATTAGGAAAAAGGAAAAAGATGTCAGAAATCGAATTGCACTCTAGTGGCATAGAATTTCGGGGCTCCTTTTTCTTGCTCTAATCCTTTTCATATTTTCTTAATCGCTCCTTTAGAGAGTCAATTTCATCCTGCATTATTTTTGTTTTTCTTCTATTTGATACCTGTTCTTTTTGAGTAGACCACTTACAATTTTCTGGTGAATAATTTCCATTAACATCTATACGGTCTATGGATGTTCCTTCGGGCTTTTCACCCATATCTTTAACGAAATTTTCAAATGAATCTAACCATCTTTGGCACATAATTATTCCTCGTCCACCATAATGAGGATATGCTTTTTCTTTTTTATTATAACAACGGCCTTTTATTGAATGATAGCAATTATAAATTGAAGTTTTATGATATCCATGTTTTATTGGCTTTGGAGCTGCACAAGATTTACATTTTGTAGAAACTCCATTCATTAAAGTATCCTGTGTAATGTGATCTCTTCTTCCACATGAACATTCAACAAGCCAACAAATCAACTTCCGATCTAAAGCTGGTTCAATTATAAGCCATTCTCCAATTTTTTTCCCATGAAGGTCTTTATAAAATTTTAGTCGTCGATGCCCCCAAAACGAATTTGATAATGAATGATTATTTTTATTGTTTTTTCTTAAAAGTATGTATTCTGGTTGTGGTCTCTTACCTGTTTCTTTAAAGAAAAGACTAAAATCTCTTGTCCATTCAGCACATAGTATTTTTTTGTGCTTTAAGTTTTGCCAATTCCTATATTCATAAGTGATTTTGTCGTGACAATTTTGTCCGTGCTTAAGATTTCTTTCTTTTGTAGCGCAAGACATACATTGAGATGATGCTCCTCTCAAAAGATCATAAATTAAAACAAACTTTTCTAACCCACATTCGCAAATACATTTTATATAATCGCTCGATGCCCTTTTGATTCTCTCATTGGTTGTTTTCCACTTCCCATAGACTTGATTGGCTCCAATCAAAGATAATTTTAATATATGATTTTTTACTCTTAACTTGGGCATATCTAAATTTGAGTCGCTTATCATTATCTGCTCTCCCGGCTTTTAGGTTCGGGATGAGTATATCCGAAAGAGAGTCGAGAATCCACTTAAAACTGTATGGAAGATTGTCATGTTCATCTAACTCTCTAGGCGCGTACCTGATAAATGTTATCAAACAAGGCAATTTTATATATTCTCTATAATTGCACATGAAGATGTGCACTCGCTGTTTTTGTTGACGATGTCTTTTTGCTTTTCTACTCCAATGTTCGTTAGAATTAGCTTCATTGACAGCCTGAATAGGCATAGTCAGAGCGACTATGCCTAAATCTAATTCAACTTTAGCCTCAAAAAGGCAACTGCTCATTTGCAGTTTCTCCTGGTTGGATTGGTTGGACAATAGATGCGCTCATTACAACGCCTTTACCATTAGAATAACTTCTTGTTGATTCTTTAATGAATTCAAGAATTTGCTTTTCTCTTGTGCGTGATTCTATAATGTAAGATTGATAAAATTTCTTAACACCGTTCTTGGTGACGCCGATGGAAGCCGGGCTCCAAAAAAAATTCCCATCTTTGTTTTTCTTTTTGGCATAGGCGATAGTATAGGCGTTATCAATCATGATTTCGGCAACTGCTAGTGTGTATGGATCTTCTGGGAATTCTTCGTAGCTTGATAGTTGGTATGTCATAGTATTTCCTTAATTTTTGATAGTTTTAAATTGTAAGTTATTGATTTTGTGTAACATTTTTGTTTTTTTAGTGCAAATGGTTTTGTGGTTTTACCTCCCTGTCCAGTTTTAGTTGTTCTTCAAGTTTTTGAAGATTTCGTTTTGTGGGGCTTAAAGCGCATATTTTAGCCAAAGCAAGGGTGTGGGTCGGAAAATTATTTCTGTTCAATTGGTGAAGCTTTAAAGTGGCAAATTCTTGATCTTCCAATCTATTCACCATTATCCAAAGCGTGAAATTCAGGAAAATGCTTATCCATAAAATGATAAGTCTCGGTTGAGATGACTCCAAGCAAAAACGTACCCTTCATTCGATTTTCTATTTCTTCGCTTGTTATGCCTTTGGTAATTTTTTCCAAATTTTCATAAAGTTCATTTGTGAATTCAAATACTTCATTCTTAAATCCTTCAATTTTAGCTTCTTCGTATGCAATTCTATCTTCTTCTATGCTCATTTCATATCCCCATGTGTAAGTTAATTTTGCTTGGTCTTTTCGCAGCTTTTCCAAATCCGAATTTAGGTTTGCCCAATCTTTGCATAATCCTTGCCAGCTGGCGCAGTCTTCTAGGTATTTATCGGTCATTTTTATCCTAAAAATGCTCGCAGAATTAACCGCGAGCAATTGTTGAATCATTAATTTGAAAATTTAGATCGCCATGTCGGCGTTTTCTTTTCTTCTCGTTTTTTTTCTTCCATGGCCTTTTCGCCTTCCCATTGTTTTTTTGCCATTTCTCTTTCCCAGATCTTTTTCTCTCGGTATTTGCTCATATCCGAGGATCTTTTTATACACTTGTCTTCTACGCACATCCAAGCGTAAACATTTATTCCATCATGGCTGCAAACAAAACCATGTTGACTAGAGCAGTAAGAACATTTCATATCTCTTACAAACTTAGTCGGTTCGATTATTTTTGCCATGCCATCAGTAATTTCCCAGCGAATTAGCTTATTCGAGTCCGTAGGCTCGGAGCGTGTCTTGTAATTCTGCAGCAAACTTTTCAGGCTCTTTGTCACCATAATTAAATACTTTTGGGTTGCATTGACCGAATGGTATTATTTCACATTCTGATCTATGTATTTGAAACTTAGCCTTATCATTTTTCTTTTCACTGAAAGTGGATACATAATTTTTGTTAATTTCAAATATTTCTTCATTAGTTAGTTTTATTTTTGGTTCGTTTTCCTGGGTGCAAAACCAGTTCATTGTTCTGTAAAGTGTCGTTTTTATCTCGATGCGTTCGCAGTACATCAATCCCCTTTTCACCTTCGCCTCATCGAAAAGAGAAAGCTTTTGCTTTTCTTTTTCGGAAAGGAACTCTGGTTTGATTTCTTTTAAGAATTCGAAAACAACCACGCCTCCCCCATTGGGGGTTGGGGGGTGTTCTTCTTTTATATCTCTACCTTCTCTTAAGTCTTGTTTGTTGCCCTCAGCTTGCCCTTTGCTTGCCCTCGGCTTGCCCTTTTGATTGCCCTTGTTTTCAAAACTAATGTCGCAAATATCTGAGTTTGTTATCTTTATGATCTTGCTTTTGGTTGCCCTTTTGATTGCCCTTTTTTTGAAGTTTTCGAGTTTTGCTAAAATTTCTTGACATTGGTGATTTTTGGCTTTTGTCCAATCCGGATTCCAGATTGTTTCAATAAAACCCTTTTCCTCTAAATGAATGAGAGCAAGTCGATATTGTTTTGGTGATAATCCGCATTTCTTTGATGTGGATTCGACATCGGTAAAAGCTTCACCTCTTAAAAGTCCATCAAATGAATCGTCTTGAGTTCTTGCGCGACGAGATAAATAGGTTAAAAGAAGATAACAATTTGGATGATATTCTTGGAGCCAATCCGTTTTTTCGGAATCGATAAGCTTAATAAATCTTTCAGACATAGCACCTCAAAAAAACAAAATCGTTGATCGAAATTTTCTGGTGTGCTATATTGGAGTTATTCAGGCTTCCAGTATAGCTCACACAGCTATGTGAACGTTCCCGACGTCCAATCGGGGCGTTCACAAACTTATAATTTCTCCAAAAACTAGCACAAACCACATTATTCATCCACTGAAAAAGATGGCTGCTCGCACCAGCATAAGTAATTTCCATCTTCATGCCAGAACGCGTTTGTGTAATTTGTGATGCAGCCGATCTCGTTTTTGGAGACCTCGGTTGTGATAACGTAGCCTTTTGATTCCAAGAATTTGATAACTTCCATGTGTTTCTTATCGTCTTTGCTATTTGTGATGACAAGTCCGCCCCCATGTAATGTTGCATGTAAAGTATGTTTAAATATCGTATACGATGGTTGACCGTAAGACATGATCTTAAGGGCACATTCTGAACAAAGCTGACACATGATTATCCTTTGCAGTGATTTTGGTTATTTCAAGCGCAATAGCATCTCAATAGCTCAGTGTTCATAATACGTTACCATTATTTTAATCAAAGAAAATCTTCCTAAGATAGGTTTTGTGTTGCCTAAAAATTCTTTTAAGATTCACTCTGATATTTCACAGGAGAAAAATTATGAAAGAAATTTTCGATGATATAATTTTCGCTTTTAACCATGATGGCCAATTCCGGCTCATCATCATCAGTATTCTTTTAGGTTTTTTTGGCTTTGGTCTTTTTGCGGCCTACTCGCTTATTTATTACCCAGTCTGATTGTTTTGTTGTGACATGTCCTTGAGAGGCTTCTTCAATTCTCCACCCTACATCAATGCGCGGTAAGCGGCCAGCAAGCATCTGATTTAGACCACTTAGTGATATTCCGATTATCTTTGCGAATTCTTTTCTTGTATGTCCAGAACGAAATAAATATTCCCTTAAATCCATTTGTGAGACCTTTTTTATGTTTTATGTGTTTTTTTTCTTGCACTAAAATCTTCGATTTTGCTATCTTGATATCACAAGAAACAAATACATGTCAACGATTCGTTTTGGCATATGTATAAAAGGGAAAAAAAAGAAAGTAGAGTCTCAGAAACTCTACTTTCAAGAACAAAAAGGCAGATTCTATGATACATGACACTATAGACCAAGCAGTGAGAAATTTGGAAATGATTTCTGAGGCTTTCGAAAAAGTCGCAAATGATCCAAAGTACTACAACACAGATTTCAGCCATTATCTTGAGCAATTTTCTTATGCTCTGTATAAAGATGCAAGAGAGATCAAAGAACGCCGTGAATTGATAGGAGGTTGGTAATGTTTGCACTAGATCCATACGAAAGAAATTATGAGGAAGAATGGATGGACTATATGACAGCAGAGTTTATGAAAGAATCTCTGGATATCATTGGACAAAACAAATTCTTAGAATCACTTAGATACTCATTGGCATTAGCAATAGAGAGCGGTGAGGTTACAGAATTTGATAACGATGACGGTCTAAGTTTGGATCATGTAGCTTGTTTTATGTGTCAATATTATCCCACTAAACGGCGTGAGATGGAAGCAAGTGCTCGCTATTACAGATACATTGACAAGCTGATGAATAATGTATAAAAAATAAGGGCTGTGATTAGTGCACAGCCCTTATAATGTCCTAGACTTAACAAATGAAAAGGAGGAGGAAATATGAAAAAAAACCTCGTTCCACATCCTATATTATGAAAAATTTAATTAATGAAAAGGAAAAAATATGACTACTGAGAATTTACCAGCACTGTTGCCTAACCAGGCTGAATTTAATATGTTCCAAACGATTGCGAAGAACGCTCAAGCGTCTGGGTTGTATGGAGGTGTCGGAGGAGAGGCTAAAATCTTTATGGTGATGCTAGCGGCCAGGGAATTAGGAATTAGCCCTATGCTTGCTCTCAATGGGGGTTTGTGGAACATTCAAGGAAAAATCGAAATCTCAGCCAGGCTAATGAATGCAATGATTAGACGTGGTGGACATACAATGCAGATCACTAGCACAGCTCAGGAATGTGTAATCAAGGCTAAGCGTGCAGACACAGGAGAAGAACACACAGAGAAATTCACGTGGACAATGGCGGAAAAAGCTGGTCTGACCAAAGGTAACGTATGGCAAAAGTATCCAGAGGATATGCTTTACAATCGCTGTATGAGCAGGCTAGCTAGAAGATTATTCCCTGATGTAATCGGAACAGCTTACGTGGAAGGTGAAATCAGAGAGGCTGTAGCACCAGAAAAATTGCCAGAATCTAAATATGAAGATATCACTCCACATATTGACGCGAGTTTGTGTCAGGTTCAAAGTGACACAAATGTGTGTCAAGAATCAGATAACATAACCACTGAACAGCTCTCAGAATTCAGATCACTAGGTGAGCAGATTGATGAAACTTGCAGAGAGAACATGCTTAAGTATCTTTTCGACAACTTCTCTATCACTGAAGATAGTCTAAAGGTGATGCCCGTGAAAGCATTCGTTGCGTGTAGAGCGGGAATGCTGAACAATATCAAGATGAACCAACAACAAAAGGCGATGTAATGCCAATCATTGAAAATATGGTCCAGGGCAGCCCGGCTTGGTTAGATTACCGCCGGGCTCATATCATGGCGACTGAGGCCAGCATCATCCTTGAGAATAATCATTGGAAAGATGTCTTAGAACTATACGAAGAAAAGCTAATGATGCGTCCAGCGCAAGAAGTTAATGCAGCAATGGCAAGGGGTAGCGCTCTAGAACCTGAAGCACGAAAACTTGCTTGTGAAATGATTGGCATTAAATTCGAGCCTTGCGTTTTTGAAAATGAAGCTCACATATGGATGGCAGCATCATTAGACGGGCTTAGTGAATGCGGTAAATATGTTTTGGAAATCAAATCTCCAAATGAAAAATCTCATGTTATGGCCATCAATGGTGAAATTCCAGAATATTATTACGATCAGGTACAACATCAACTCGCTTGCACAAAAGCAGAGATGGCGTACTATTTTTCCTATCGTCCTGAGTATGAGAAACCTCACGCTATTGTTGAAATAAGACCCGATCAAGATTACATTAAGACCATGATTGAAAAAGAACATCAATTTTATAAATGCATGTGCACCATGTGTCCCCCTACTTGGGTCTTTAAGGAGAAAAAAAAGAAAAAATATGCTTAAAAGTGCTTGACAAGCATTGTATACTTTGCTTTTTATTTGACTAGATACGCTAATTTTGTGTATACGTTAGCGCGTCTAAAGACAAAAACAAATGAAAAGGGAGATTCAAAATGAATACAATTGTTGAGCAAACAAAAGACTATGATGTCTTTTTAAAGCATAAGTGTAACCGCCCAGTAGACGAATCGGCTGTCGAAAGGCTTATGAATTCAATTCAGAAGCGCAATAGACTTTCTTCTAAACCAATCTGCGTTGATCCTGATTTCTGCATCATCGACGGACAGCATAGACTAGAAGCCGCCAAACGTCTTGGAATTCCCATCTATTACGTACAAGAAGATTTTTGCTCGGATGATATGCTTCAAATGAATGCCAATCAAAAAAACTGGCTAATCACAGATTATCTAAATTTCTACAGCAAGACAAAGGGTCATCCTAGATACGATGATTATGTAAAACTTAAAGAATTCATGGACACAGAAAAAGTCACTGTTAGCATAGCTGTGCAATTGCTTAATAGCGATCGCTCATCAGAATTTTTCAGAAAATTTAAAGACGGAATATATCAATTTCCAACAGAAGAAGAATTCGGTGAGGCTATGGAAAAAAATTCTAAGATTAAAGAAACGATTGATTACATAAAAAGGAAAACCAGCGGCTCAAAAGGATGGCTGGACAAAGTCACTTTTTACAGTGCGATGGTAGATTTTTTCAATGTAAAATCCTTTGAATATAAAACCTTCCAAACCAAGCTAGAATATAAGCTAGACTTGCTAAGACCTTGCACAAGGCAATGCGACTATGTAAGAATCTTCAAAGATATCTACAACTGGAAAAACCAAAGCCCAATCACAATCGAATCTTAAATAGGCTTAATCGGCAGGCTCACTGTAGGTGTTACAGTTGGGCTTGCCGCTTGTTCTTCATCTACCATGTCTGAAGACTTACCATTGCCATTAACGTTTGTAAGACTCACGGTGCACGACGTTAGACTTAGTATTGCAATGATCGTTAACGCATTCTTCTTCATACAGAAATTCCCTGCTTACTTTAAATTTTCTTTCTGATCTTTCTTTTTCCCACTCTTTGCAACCAGTGAGGCTAATCATACTGATTATAAGCACAGCTATTTGTGTTTTCATAGGTCTTTACCTTTTCTAAAGCTTGTTTTGCTGCTGGAAATATTTTTTTATCGTGATCGTTTTTAACTTTCTCAATATAGTCTTGTATTCCATTAAATAGATAACCCATTGAGAATGCGCATTCAATAACGTCATCGTTGTTTAAGTGTCCTTTTAAGGACTTTATACTGGTCGAAATATATTGTAGGTGTTCGATAACGTCTTCGTGATCCATGTTAGTACTCATGTGCTTTTTTGGCGCGTTTCTTTAGGGATATTGCAGCTTCTCTTGCTTCTTTTCTCTCTGTCAATTCATGCTTCTTTTTCGTTCCAGTTTCTGTTTTGGCTTCTTTAGCATAGTGTTGAGCATCCTTTGTCAACGCTTTAGCAGCCTTTTGCATTATTTTTTTGTGCATTTTTCTTACTCCGTATATATTGAAATAGTCTGTCAATCAAGTTTTCTCTTTCCATGGTTGTCATGAAAGATGGGTCTGAATGATCTATAAGAGGATTGTTATTTCTAGCTTTTTTGAATGTTAACCAGCGATTGAAATTTTTCTTAAAGTCCATTACTTGCCTTTTTTCTTTTTTGAACTTAGCCCAGCTTCGCTAAGGGCAATCGCAATTCCTTGTTTAGGATTTGTGACCACAGGGCCTTTCTTGGAACCACTGTGAAGTGTTCCTTCTTTCATTTCGTGCATCACCTTACTAACTTTCTTTTTTCTTGCTTCTTTTCCTTTGGCCATGTACAAGGTCTCCAAAAAGGGGTTGTATGAAAAAGTTTTTTCTATGCTTAATTTTTATACCATTCATGGCATTTTCTCAAGGGGAAAATGCTCATTTCGATAAGTGTAAGATGGAATTTCATCTTAGAAAGATAAGATCAGAATTGCATGCTATTGAAAATTCAATATCACCAGATCATTATTGCCGAATGGCATATCATCTCAAGATGTGTGAGATCCTTATTTTTTCAAAAAAAACTAATCCCTAATGATCTTCAATATTTCTTGAGAGATCAAATAACCTCCAGAAGATAAGGGATGAACAGAATCTTTTGTATGATTAAGGATAATATCTCTTGTTAAGAAAGGAAAAAACTTAACATCATTTTCCAATGCAAGAGTTTGATAAATAGAATTAAATCTTTCTAAATATTTTCTTCGGCTAAATGTTTCACTAGAAAAAGTTAGAAAATCAATTTTCCCTATCAAGATTTTCACGCCATAAGCATTTGCAATCTTAACAGTTTTTTTAAGATTTTTAATCGTTTGTTCCGGCTGCAATCCACTTAAATAATCGTTTATTCCAAGGGTAATGATTACATAATCAATATCATTTTCTTGAAGCATTTTTTTAATCCTTGAAGGCCCTGTATGAGATTGTGAACAGGATATGGCATCTTTCACCATATCACAGGCTGTTTCATCAATTAAAAATGTTGCAAAAGATTCATGACCTGGTGAATCAACACCGATAGAATCGGCTATAACACCGATAGATAATGCATTCAAGCGTATGCTTAAAGCAATAAAAATTAAGAATAGGTATTTCATTTTTTCTCCACATGAGTTTAAACAGCAACATTATATAATGTTCCTATGTTGAATGACCTATTTCCGTTTGAATAGGCTGCCCATGTTATATTTACAGCACCAATTAATTGCCATGTCAAATAATTTGTACCACCTGTTATGTTAGCACATGCGAAAGTTACTGTTGCTGCAGCCACAATCGTTGTACATGGTGCAAATGTGTTATTAGCTGGATTAAAAGGTGTAATTATTCTTGCATCTACAGCACCCGAACCATCAGTTCCTGCATCTGTAGCTAAAGAAATATCTAGATGGCATATTCCATTGTGTTTTATTTGATAACGTCCCAATGTTGATGCAAATGTCGCCGCTGTGCCACCGTTCGGAACTGTCAAAGTAGAAGAGTTTGCACCAAATTGGCCCAACGGTATTGTGAAAAATGTGTTATCATTAAATCTTCCTACTCCATCAGTGCTTGCTAGTGTCTGCACTGTCCAGTCATTACCAGAGGACATTTGCATTCTAAATGAACCTATACATAAGCAAGGTTGTGTAGCATAATTAGCGGCTGTAATCGTATCAAATGAGAATAAAGATGTTTGTGCATTAGTTCCTGGAGTACCTGGGAAACCTATATTTCCTGCTGCAGGTGCAACAGTTTTATGCGGAGTTCTTCCGCACATGAATTGAACTGCATTTTCTGCACTATTTAATACGGCGTAAATGAAGAAAGGAACGTCAACTGCAATCGCAACACCACTGGTAAATCCGAATAAATTACTTACTATTTCCGAAGTTCCTGAAGCATCTGTAAAATTCTGATTCGCAGTTAATGCTATAGTGACTAATGTTCCTGGGGTTGTCTTGCTTGGTAATGTAACATATCCAGGGTTAGAAGCGCCTAATGATGCTGTAGATCCTTGCACAGAAAAAGATCCTGTTCCTGAATTATAATTTATTCCTAGATTGCTATATCCGACCGTGAAATTTGAAGGGGTATATAAAAGGCTTCCAGCTCCAGTTGTGAATGTGCCACCTGTGGATGTGGGAACTGCAAGTGTAGGATCTGCTCCAGTGCTTCCAATTGGCAATTGACCGTTTGTAGCTACTCCAAGATTAGTCAAAGTGCTAGATGTTGCAGCACCAAGAATCAATGAATGATTAGTTACTGCTGTACCTGTGAAGGCGGTTCCTGTGAATCCACATATACCAGTTGTTGTCTCGTTTATACTATTTCCTGCGACCATATATTACCTAATCGTAAAATCCTGTTATAGATACCTTCAAAACATATGTTGTTGCAACAGCTCCTGAAGTTATATTCACATAAATACCTGTTCCAGAGGCAACAGAAGAGACTAAAGTAACAACTGGAAAATTCAGTAAATTATTTGCTGCTAATACACCCGTCAAAGCTGAAATCCCTAAAATATTGTTATATGAAGCACCGTTTGTGCCTATGCTATAACTGGCAACTGTTACAAATCCCGAAACACTATTCAATTCAGTTGTTACAGAAACAGGAGTGAATTGAGATATAGGTGTAAAAAGTAAAGTTGATCCTGTCGTCTTGCCATCTATTCCAGAAACGGAATAAGTGAAAAGTCTGTTGTTTGTTGCGTTTCCTATTACCATATTATGACAAAGTCCAAGTTCCTACTACTGAATCGGCACGCCATACAGTGGAAGCACCAGCAGTTATACAAACAAGTTCAATGCAATCACCTACGTTATTTGAAACAGCTGTTCCAGTTACACCAACAGAGCCAGAAGATGAACCTATAAGGATTTGTTGGTTAGCATTGGGAGTAATAGTTGCAAGGCCTAACTTCCCAACGATTTTAATTATATCTCCAAGAGATGCTGTAGCAGGAAGAGTATAAACCACAGTTGCAGAATGATCTGTGATATATCCTGTTTGAACGGCCAATGATTGAGTAGCACCAGTTGCATCTACCCAAGTAAAGCCTCCACCACTTACAGCAATAGTAAGGGTTGCTCCAGAACCAGCCGTTTGTATTCCTCCACCACCTAAGATATTTAAATTATTAGATGATGGTGTAGCGGTTCCTGTATTAGCAGTAAAAAGTTGTGGAACAGAAGTAGCTAGTGTAACAAATCCAGTAGCAGCAACACCAAATCCTGCTGAACTGAAATTCGATAGTCCAATTTTTGTTGCATCGGCGGCGGCTAAGGCTTGTGAAATTTGAATATTTGTTGTAAGTGTGCTTCCTGCTCCTGCAATTGCCACTGGAGTTGTGCCAGCTGCAACCGTACCAGCAAGTAAATTAAAATTGTTTGCTGTAGGATTTAATTGGCCGCCTGTTGTTCCAGTAAGATGCTCTACAGCTGCACTACCACCTGTCAATCCGATGGTAATTGTATTGTGGCCATTTGTTATAGTTACTCCAGTTCCTGCCGTTAGTGTGTTTGCACTTATAAAAGGAGCAATTGAAGAACCAATAAGCAATTGACCATCTGCAACCATTTGTGGGGCTACTGGCTTCACTTGTCTGAAGTCGACGTTGGCGGCCATCAAAGTGCCATTATTGAAGCCTGTGAAACCTGACATTATACCACCTGAATATAGTTAAGTTGTGCATTCCATCGTATGGTTTTTCCTGCGATTCCTGTGACCTGAAGAATGATATTATTACCACTGTTAATGACATTTAAATCTGTAGCAACCATACTTGCTTCTTCATTGTCTACAAAATCAGAGTCTGGGAATATGGTGACAGTTGCTCCGTCTGTTCTTGCGCCTGCATCGACGTGATATGAAGCCCCTGCGACATCTGTAGCATTAAATGCAGCTAATTTATATTGAAGATTATAAACAGCAGCAGCCCCACTGGCAGGAAATGAAATCAATGTTGTAGGAGTGGCATCCGTGGTAGTGACAGAACCATTTTGACGATTTGTTAATGTGACAGTTTCTGTACTTGTACCAGCATTCCCGGCAATAAGAACACCGTTGCTATTATTAGCATTAGAGGTTCCACCAACAAGATTTATGTTATTCGCTGTTGGTGGTACAGGTCCGCCAGTATCCCCTGTAATAGTCTGAATAGGAGCTCCGCCACCGCCTCCACCAGCTATATTGATAATTCCTGCTTGGCTCAAAGTAACCTCTAAACGTTAATTATATATTGAGAAACAAGATATACCAATCCTACTCCGGCAGCACCTTTGATCATTATTTGTGTGCCTTCTGGCAATGCTGGCATAGCACCGTCTCTTCCTACCTTGCCCTCATCATAGAGCCAAAAAGAATTAGCAGGAGCAACGTCCATGTCATTTATTCCATCTATGGAAATAGTGACAAGGACATTTGAATTATTTACTAGCTTAACAATGTATGCAGGATGTGCTAAAGGAGTGCCTAGATTCACATATGATCCTGCCAAAGTGGCTGAATCTACGCTTCTTAATGTCTCCCAGGCAACTCTATTTGAATAAGCCATATTTTAATATTTTCCTATTCTATTTTAGTTTCTTCTTTTACTTCATCAGACACTGGCAAAGAAGCTTCAGCCTGAGCTTTTGCTTGAGTTGCTATTTGATCTTCAATCTGTCCAACAAATTTCTGGAATTGGAAAAGCATTTCTTTAACTGCTTGCAAAGGTGTATCCATATCGCAAAGGAAAAGGCCTTCTTTTTCTGCAACGATAGCTTTCAATTGTGTAATATTCTTTAACATAGTTTTTTCTCCTGGTTTTCGCCTTTTATAGACGAAAACCAGATTAATTTAAAAGATTTAGTTCATTACCCAGCCAACAACTGTGATATTTGAAGTAGTTGTTGTTGCACCTACGCCGTTTGTAAATGTCAAGGCAACTGTTCCAGCTCCAGGAACTACACTCTTTAATGATACAGCAGAACCTGTGGTCGTTCCTGACCATGAAATCATTATATCTGTAGACGCTCCGGAAATAACTGTGTTTGTTATTGTAAGTGTTTGGTCTGCGTTTGCTGCAATGCTAACTCCACTAAACACAACTTTAAAGTGTCTATTGCTTGCAGTGAGTGGGCTTGCGCCTGCTGCGACATCTGTAGGAGTTACAAGAATACCACCTGCAAGAGAAGCGTAGTCAGGTACAGCAACTCCGCTAGAAGTAACGCTTATACCTCTTCCTGTGCCTGCGGAAGTGTTGACTGTGATTCCAACCGCTGCGCCTGAGGCCAAAGTATTTACTTGTGGGGCATTGACAACTAGGGAAGAAGTTACTTGTCCGATAGTGATTACATGAGCTGCAATACCTGTGCCTAAATTAATAGCTCCGGCTCTAGTAGCTCCGGAGGCTAAAATATTAACTGTTTGTGTGCCGGCAGTACCTGCACCATTCATAATATTTAAGGTATTGTTAGCTCCAGGGGTTGCACCATTTAAAATACTCACAACGTTAGCAACTGTATTCGATGCTGCGTTATTAATGGCTACAGTTTGCCCAGCTGTTGAAAGACCAATAGAAATTAATCCAGTTCCAAGAGCTGTTCCTATAGTATAAGTTGAAGTTACCGCACCATTGACAACGAAGTTGTTTGTGCCTACTGATAAGGTCATACCAGTGGTTGATGTAACGTTACCAATAGCTATGGTAGTCGCTGCCAATCCTGTAGCTAAAGATAAGCTTTGTGTAGTGCCTGTGGAATTTCCTGTCAGGACGTTTACAGCATATGTACCAGCAGTACCAACACCAGTCATTAAATTGAAGGTTTGAGATGCTCCTGGTGTTGCTCCAGCAAGAACGTTAACCACGTTAGTGCCTGCAATGGTCGCAGCACTTGAAATATTAACGGTTTGACCTGCTGTAGAAGCTCCAAGTGTAATAGTGCCTGTTTGTGTGGCTGAACCAATCGCCATCGTAGCGCCGGCAGTGGCAGTAGATAGAGTAAAGTTACCAGCTGATCCTACGACAATACCTATAGCTCCAGCACTTGCACCACCGATTGTAGTGGCTGCACCACCTGAGTTATTGATTAATGCTGTTCCTACAACTGTCAAAGCGCCTGTAGTAAGTGTTCCACTACCAATAGTTGCTCCACCGTTGAATGTAGAAAGACCTGTGAATGTTGAAGTTGAAGATACAGCAAGCGTAGTTAAGGAAGCTAATCCCGAAACTCCTAAAGTCCCAGTTATAAGTGTGTTTCCACTATTAACAACCCCTAATGTTGATGTTCCTGTAACACCCAAGGTAGTTGAAAAAGTACCAGATGTAGCACTCAATGCAGCTATTGTAGATGCACCAGTAACGCTTAAAGTTGTTGAGAATGCACCAGATGTTGCACTTAATGCCGCAATCGTAGAAGCACCAGTTACCGATAAAGTTGTACTAAAAGCTCCTGATGTGGCACTTAAAGCGGCTAGAGTTGTTGCTCCTGTAACACCTAATGTTGTTCCAACTGTTACCGCTGCTGCTGCTGCTAAAAGTCCAGATGCTGAAAGTGTTGTAAAAGCTCCACTGCCTGCAGAGCCATTACCAATAGGAAGGGATGCTGAATTAGATAAAGCTGAGGCAAGAGAAGCAGGATTGATTACATGATTATCCGTTAAAAGCCCTGCTTGGGCTTGGGCATTTGTTGCCAGAAACACATAACCTTGTTGAGCTGTAGTAGCTGGAACGCCAGCACCGGCAACAACCCCTGCAATCACAGTAGCTACATCATTAGAAAGAGGAACAATTGCACCAGCAGGAGCATTTCCTGATTGTAATTGTGCTAGTGTTGCTAATTCTACTGTACCAAAACTTGTTGTTGTTGCAGGATTGGCTCCAGCAGTCACCCAGGTAGAGCCATTATATACGTACTCAGTAGCTGGTGTTACAGATATGTCGAAATAATCTTGACCTAATTGTGCTTTAAATGATGCTGGAGGTGGTCCGTAGCCTTGAATTGCTGCTGGAGGAACCTTTATTAAACCACCAATGCCGACCGCCATTCCCATGGGAAACCTCTTGTTGATTGTTAAATTCAAATTTAACATATTGCAGATAAATGTCAATCTTTTAATTTAATCCTTACCTTAAACGAATTTACTTAACAACAAATGACAACATGTGATAATGTAGGAATATGAACGAAAACCATAAAAACAAAGACTTTTATACGATTAGTGAATTTGCTGAGAAATTACAAGTTCATCCTAATACCGTGAGGCGCTCTATAAAGAATTCTCATATCAGTGCTTTCAAGTTTGGCACTGACAAGAAGGCTATTTATAGGATACCTCATACTGAAATTGAACGTATCATCATGTTTGATTTAAAGAAAAATATTGTTAGACAAATGAAAGAAAATAATGAAATTTGAGAGAAAAAAATAATGGAAAATGGAAACACAAATAAAAAATTTTTTTGCCCTGATTTACTATTCATAGCTCAACAATTGTCTAGATATTCAGATACTGTAAATTTAATTACTGATCATTTAGCAACTTTATTAGACTGTGATAATGAAAATGAAGAAAATTATTCTAGATTAGTCGGAATAATTTTACAACAAATATTTGATAAATTAATCGACACACATTCTGAAATAAAAGATTTACGTGAAAATTTTCCTTCAATGTCAATGTCGGAGTGGGAAAAATTTAATGATAAATGGGAAAAATTTATCGACAAAATTGATGATTTAAAACTTAATGAAAAAACCGCGATTTATTAAAAAAAGGAGAAAAATAATGGAATGGTCACAAGTTTTAACGATTGTTGGTGTGAATACAGGGCTTATAGCTGCTTTAATCACAATCATCGTATGGATGGTGAATAAATTAGATAATGATGTAAAATCTGTTTGCAGTAGACTTGATGGGCATGCAACTAGGATTGACCAGCTATATCATATGTTTATAGACTTGCTCAAGGAAGGAAGGAAATAATGTTTTTAATATCCGCTTTTGGCTGGTTTTTGTTTGGTATCTTTGCTGTTATCTTCATGAATATCGATAGATAAATCCTTAAAGTCTTCTGGATAATTATTTTGTAAATATTTTATTTGGCTATTTACTAGATTTCTCACAGTTTTTTCAGATCCAGTTTTAGCAGCATTTACAATGCCTTGATTCATTCTTC
>Ga0070715_10000144_pt1 | contig 16737 bp, 15 predicted proteins | sample LARL111metaG_FD_71394 | JGI IMG/M metagenome (GOLD analysis project Ga0070715, IMG submission 71394) | Corn, switchgrass and miscanthus rhizosphere microbial communities from Kellogg Biological Station, Michigan, USA - LAR L11-1 metaG | ecosystem: Host-associated > Plants > Roots > Rhizosphere ... | reverse complement strand
CGCAGGCGGGGCCGGCCTGCACCCATCCCGGCCACCGCGGGCCTGGGCACCGGGCCGGCTGGTACGCCCGGGCCGGGGCCGGCTGACCCAGCCCGGTGACTGGCGGGCCGCCCCGGCTAGGGCAGAGTCAGGATCTCGTGGCCGCTAGCGGTGACCAGCACGGTGTGCTCGAACTGCGCCGTCCGCTTATGATCCTTGGTCACCGCGGTCCAGCCGTCGTCCCAGACGTCGTAGGCGATGGTGCCCAGGGTGAGCATGGGCTCGATGGTGAAGGTCATGCCCTCTTCCATGATCACATCGACGTCCGGGTCATCGAAGTGCGGCACGATCAGGCCGGAATGGAACGTGGTGCCTATGCCGTGCCCGGTGAAATCGCGGACCACGCCGTACCCGAACCGGCGCGCGTACGACTCGATCACCCGGCCGACCGCGTTCAGCGGGCGCCCGGGTGCCACCACGCGGATGCCCCGCATCATCGCCTCGCGGGTGCGCTCGACCAGCAGCCGCGACTCCTCGTCCACGTCGCCGGCCAGGAACGTTGCGTTGGTGTCGCCGTGCACGCCGTTCAGGTACGCGGTGATGTCCACGTTGACGATGTCGCCGTCCGCGATCACCGTGTCATCTGGGATGCCGTGGCAGATGACCTCGTTCAGCGAGGTGCACAGCGACTTGGGGTAGCCGCGGTAGCCGAGCGTGCTCGGGTAGGCGCCATGGGAGACCAGGAACTCGTGCCCGACCCGGTCGAGCTCGTCCGTGGTCACCCCGGGGGCCACGTGCCGGCCCACCTCGGCCAGCGCGCGCGCCGCCAGCTGGCCGGCCACCCGCATCCGGGCGATGGTCCCGGCGTCCTTAACGTCCGGTTCGCCGGTTCGCGGGTACTTCCGGCCGACGTACTCTGGGCGGGCAATGCTGGACGGGACCTGCCGCATGGGAGAAAGCCGGCCAGGATGGAGCAACGTCGCCATGTTCTGGGAGTGTAGTGCGCATGAACGATGATCAGAGCTGGTGGTACTGCCTCACGCACCAAAACGTGGAGCAGGGGCCCGGTTGCCCGGGCAAGGACCGGCTGGGCCCGTACGCCACCCGGGAAGAGGCCGAGCACGCACTGGACCGCGTCCGGGAGCGCAATGAGGAATGGGACGCGCAGGACGAGGTCCCGCCTTCGCACGATCATGGGTGATCGCCGGCCTGCCAGGTATCGTTGATGCTGCGACGAGGCCGGGAAGGGGCGCATGGTGGCTGAGGACAGCGCTGATGGCAGCCTCCCGACCGCTGCCCGGGCCCGGATGGCAGAAATCCGGCAGAGCGGGACCTGGGGCTCGGCCCTGTCCAGCGACGAGTTCGCGGCGATCCGCGGAGTCGGCTTCGAGCCGGTCGGCCAGGTTCTCGGCGCGGCGGTCTACAACATCGGCTTCACCGGCGGCTACAACTGCCCGGGAGCGTGGTCCGGCTACGGGTCTTACGCGCAGGCTTACCGCAGCGTGACCCAGGTGTCCGGGCGCGGCGGCTACGGCTCGTTCGGCCCGCTGACGCAGGCCATGTACGACGCGCGGCACCGGGCGATCAGCCGGATGCTGGCCGAGTGCGCCGAGCTGGGCGGGCACGGCATCGTCGGTGTGTCCCTGTCCATCGGGTCCTTTCCCGCGGGCGGCCTGGAGTTCAAGGCCATCGGCACCGCGGTCCGCGCCCCCGGCGCGGCGCCGCTGCGCGAGCCGTTCAGCTCAGACCTGTCCGGCCAGGATTTCGCCAAGCTGATCCACGCCGGCTGGGTGCCGTCCGGGCTGGCCCTGGGCATCTCGGTCGGGGCACGGCACGATGACTGGCTGACCGTGGGCCAGACCCGCTGGGGGGCAGGCAACGCGGAGGTCGTCGGGTACACCGAACTGGTCAACGACAGCCGGCACGACGCCCGCCAGCAGCTGGAAAAGGACGTCCGGCGGATGGGCGGCGAGGGCGTCGTGGTGTCCCGGATGGATATGCGGGTGCACGAGCGCGAGTGCCCGATGCAGGAGCACGGCAAAGACCACATCGTGGAAGTGACGATCGTGGGCACGGCCACGGTGCGCTACGCCGCGGTGGCCAAGCCGCCACCGCCGTTGGCCATGCTGTCTCTTGACCCGCAGCGCCGCCAGGCCGCGCGGGTCCGGCTGGGACGCTGACTGGCCAACCATGCAGCACGAATCCGCAGGTGAGGAGAACGATGACCGACCAGCAGAGCACTGAGCTGAGTGTGGAGGGAGTCCCGCAGGACGCCATACGGCGCCTGGCTGAGCTGCGGCCGGGACGCCCCGGGTCCATCTTCACCTCCGACCTGTCGGTGAACGAGTTCCTGCTGGTCCGCGAGGCCGGTTTCCGCCCGCTCGGCCTGGTCCTGGGCAGCTCGATCTACCATGTCGGGCTGCAGATCGGGCGCTGGGGCAAGAACCAGGAACTGGATGTGCTGTCACAGGCCATGTACCACGCCCGCGAGCTGGCCATGACCCGGATGGAAGCCGAGGCCGACGCGCTCGGCGCGGACGGCATCGTCGGCGTGCGGCTGGACGTGGAGCTGAAAGAGTTCGGCAACGACATCGCCGAGTTCATCGCGGTGGGCACCGCGGTCAAGGCTGAGCCGGACGCGGGCGGGGGCGGCGTGGCGGAGTGGCGCAACAACAAGAAGCAGCCGTTCACCTCCGACCTGTCCGGCCAGGACTTCTGGACGCTGATCCGGGCCGGCTACGCCCCGCTCGGCATGGTGATGGGCTCCTGCGTGTACCACATCGCTCACCAGCGGCTCGGCGGGAAGATCAGCAACATCGGCCGCAATGTGGAGCTGGAGCAGTTCACCCAGGCTCTCTACGACGCGCGTGAGCTGGCTATGACCCGGATGCAGGCGGAAGCGGAAGAGCTGCACGCCGAGGGCATCGTCGGGGTGCAGCTGCGCCAGCACAGCCACACCTGGGGCTCGCACACCACCGAGTTCTTCGCGATCGGCACCGCGGTCCGGCCGCTGCGCGAGGATCACGTCATCGAGCGGCCCACGATGGTCCTCAGCCTGGACGGCTGAGCGCCGGCCGCGGGCCAGGGCGCTGCGGGCTCAGGGCGCGTCCGGGCCGTCCGGGTGCGGGCCGACCTGCAGCGGCTCGAGCTGGCTGAGCTTGGCCACGCCGATCTGCTGGGCATCGGCCAGCACCGTGTCCTGCTGCTTGGTGGCCCGCTCCGCGGTCTGCTTGGCCAGTTCCGAGGCCAGCCCGCCGAGCTGGCGGACGCCCTGGTCGTCGACGAGGACACGGCTGGCGGCCAGGATGGCGATGCCCTCCACCCGCCGGGTGCCCGCCTCCGGCCGGGTCAGCGCCGCGCCCACCGTCGCCGCGGCGAACGGGTCCGCTGGGTGCGTGGTCAGCCTGGCCCGTTCGGCCAGCACCCACTTGTGGAACTTCATGACCTCGCCCTGCAGCGGCAGCGACCGCACGTCCGTGTCGGACAGGCCCAACCGCTTGCCGGCGGTGAAGCAGCGGGCATAGGCGACCAGCGCGGCCGACCAGAGCGCCTGCGGCACGACCATGTCGCGCTCGTCTTCCGGCCTGGCCAGCTCGGTGAGCAGCCGCTTGCAGCAGTCCATGACGAACTGCAGGTCCTGCACGGTCGCCACCAGGTCGGCCAGCACCTGAGCGGACGGCAGGTCGAGCGGGACGGTGGGCAGCTCAGACGATGACGTGGCCATATCCCCGATCCTCTCACCCCGGCCCAGCCGGTACTGATCTCACATCCGGACACCCCGCAGGCTGGCGTCGATGAATTCGATCACCCAGCCGAAGCTGTCCTCGGGATCCCCCGCCTGCCGGCCGGGGTGAGCGGTGACGTACCCGGCGGGCATCGCGGCGGCGATGCCCGCCCCCTCCGGCCCGGCTCGCGCACGTCCACGCTGGCCACCCGGTACCCGGCCGCGGCCAGCTGGGGAGCCAGGAACCGGCAGGCATCCCGCTGGCCGCCCATGCCGGGCGCCAGGACCACCAGCGGCCCGCGGCCGGGCCAGCGCGGTCAGGCCGGGCTGGGGGCCATCGCGTCCCGGACGTGGTGGTAGCCGGACCTGACCCGGAACGCGATGAAGATCTCCATCACGCCGTAGATCACCAGCCAGACGCCGAGCACGACGGCCAGGGTGACCAGCGACGGGCCAGGCCAGACGATCACGATGATCCCGGCGATCACGCTGAGCGCGCCGATGAACCCCATCCAGCCGCGATGCGGCAGCTCACGGTACGCGATCGCCGTGTAGATCTGCGAGATGCCGTAGGCCACCCAGTAGATCCCGATGAGCAGCGCCAGCGCGACCACCGAGACGATGATGTGCCGCACCGCGTACAGCCCGACCAGGATGCCGAGCAGCCCGAGGATCACGTACCACACCCGCATTCCGCCGGACTCGTCGGCGGCGAACGCGTTGATGAACGAGAAGATGCCGGACACGATCAGCTGGATACCGAACAGGACGGCCAGCGCGACGACCGTCGGGCCGGGCCAGGCCAGCGCGATGATCCCGACCGCCACCATGAGGATGCCGAAGAACAGCAGCCATCCCCAGTGACGGCCCACCCGGCCGAGCTGATCACCGATATCTCTCGACAGAGGAGCAGACATCCAGGCCTCCAGTTATTGCGACGAAAATGCGATGGTGTACATGATCACTGGGTCCGCCGGGGATGTCTATGTCCCCCTGGCCAACAATCCGCGAACCTGGCCGTGCCGGCGGGACAATGCGGCAAATCCGGGCTGCGCCCCGGCCAGCCGTATCATCTGGCCATGCGGCCACAATCTGATGACCAGGCTGCGGAGCAGCAGCTCGCCGACCTCGGCCGGGCGCTGCACAAGCGCGCGGACACGCTGGCCGCGGCCATGGCCGCGCGGATCACTGGCGAGGTGACCTTCTACCGCGAGCATCCGGACGTGGTCTCACCGGCTGAGCTGCGCGACAGCTGCCACGCGCACCTGGAGTTCGTGCTCGGCTCGCTGGGCGCGGCCACCGCCCGGGACACCTCGCCTGCGCAGGACAACGGGCGGCGCCGCGCCGATTCGGACGTCCCGCTGCCGGTGCTGATGGACGCCTACCGGGTCGGCAGCCGGTTCATCTGGGAGTCCTTCGTGGACGAGGCGGCCAGCAGCGGGGCCCCGGACAGCCAGACGCTGGTCCGCGCGTCGTCCCGGGTGTGGATGCTGCAGGACGACTTCATCGTGGCCATGGCGGCCGGGTACCGGGACGCGATGACCGCGCGCGTCCTCAACCGCGAGCACGAGCGGTCTGCCCTGGTCGGCGCGCTGCTGGAGGGACGGATCACCGAGACCAGGACGCTGTGGGAGACCGCGGAGATCCTGCGCATCAGCCGGCGCGGCCCGTACGTGGTGGTCGCCGCCGAAGTCCCTGAGCTGGGCCGCCAGGCGATCAGTGACGCGGAGAACCGGCTGCGCGCCGAGGACATCTCGTCCGCCTGGCGGCTGCTGCCCGACCTGCAGGTCGGCATCGTCGTGCTGCGCACGCCCGGGCAGCTCAGCCGGCTCGTCGCGCTGCTGACCAGCCGGGCCACCCACCGGGTCGGGGTCAGCCCGCAATACCAGGCCCTGGAGCAGACCGGGCAGGGGCTGCGGTTCGCCCGGATCGCGATGACCGCGGCCGCCCCGGGCCGCGCGCAGGTCACCGTGTTCGACCAGGCCCCGCTCGCGGTGACCGCGTCCAGCACCCCGGAGGTCATGGGGCATGTGGTGGATTCGGTGCTCGGCCCGCTGGCCGGGCTGCCCGCCGCGGAGCGGTCGGTGCTGCTGGACACGCTGGAGGCGTGGCGGGACGGCGGCGGGTCGGCCAGCCAGGCGGCGGCCCGGCTGTTCGTCCACCCCAATACGGTGCGGCACCGTTTGCGGCGCATCTCCGCGGCCACCGGGCGGAGCCTGTCCGCGCCCCGCGACGTGGCCGAGCTGTGCCTGGCCCTGGAAGCCGCCCGCCAGAACCCGGCCACGCCGTAGGGGGTGGCGGGTCAGGTGAAGGCGCTCAGGCCGGTTATCTTTCGGCCGACGATCAGGGTGTTCATTTCGCGGGTGCCTTCGTAGGAGTAGATGGCCTCGGCGTCCGCTACGAACCGGCCGACGTTGTGCTCCAGCAGGATGCCGTTCCCGCCCATCAGCTCGCGCGCCCAGCCGACCGTCTCCCGCATCCGCATCGTGCAGAACGCCTTGGCCAGCGCCGAGTGCTCGTCCCGGGCCAGCCCGGCGGCCTGCATGTCGGCCAGCCGGGCACACAGTGCGGCCGAGGCGGTGATGTTGGCCAGCATCTTCACCAGCAGATCCTGGACCAGCTGGAAGCCGGCGATCGGCCGGCCGAACTGCTCCCGCTGCCCGGCGTAGCCCAGTGCGTGCTCGTAGGCCCCGCGGCCGCAGCCCACTGCCATCCAGGCCACCCCGGCCCGGGTCAGCCGGAGCACCTCGGCGGTGTCCCGGAACGACCGGGCATTCTGCAGCCGGTCCGTCTCAGGGACCCAGACGTCGTCCAGGGTGATCCGGGCGTTCTGCACTACCCGCAGCGCGATCTTGTCCTGCAGCTTCTGGGTGCTGAAGCCAGGCGTGCCCTGCTTGACCACGAACCCCTTGACCTGGCCGTCCTCGGTGTCTTTGGCCCAGATCACGATGAGGTCGGCGAATGTGGCGTTGCCGATCCAGTTCTTCTGCCCGCGCAGCACCCAGCTGTCGCCGTCCCGGCTCGCGGTCGTGGTCAGCCCGCGGGCCGCGCCCGAGCCCACCTCGGGCTCGGTCAGCCCGAACGCGCCGATCTGCTCCATCCGGGCCATCGGCGGCAGCCAGCGCTGCCGCTGCTCCTCGGACCCGCAGACGTAGATCGATCCCATGGCCAGGCCGCTGTGCACGCCCTGGAAGGTGGCCATGGACGGGTCGGTCCGGGCTAGCTCCAGCGCCACCAGCCCGTCCAGCAGGGGGCGGCCGCCGGGGCAGCCGTAACCCTGGTAGGGCAGCCCGGCGATGCCCAGCCCACGCAGCCCGGGAATCAGCTCATGCGGGAACTGGGCGGTCACCCAGTACCGGTTGATGACTGGGGCCACCTCCTTCTCCATGAACGCACGCACCCGGTACAGCAGCGCCCGCTCGTCATCGGCCAGCAGTTGCTCCAGGCCGTAGAAGTCGGCGTCGTGGGACATCAGCGTTGCCTCTCTTCCAGCGGTGCCGCGGCCTCGGTGAGGAACTGGCCGATCATCGGGGCCAGCAGCGCGGGCTGCAGCGCTAGCTCGACATGGCCGCCGTGGTACACGTGCAGCCGGGCGTGCGGGATGAGCCCGGCCAGGACCCTCGCGTTGACCAGCGGGATGATCGGGTCGTCGTCGCCCGCCAGCACCAGGGTGGGCTGGCGGAGCAGCGGCAGCAGCGGCAGTGAGGTCCAGCCGGCCGCGGCGGTCAGCTGGTACAGGTAGCCCAGGGACGGGCCGACCCGGGTCCACGGGTGCAGCACGCGGACGATCTTCTCGGCGTCCTGCCGTGCGCTGCCGCCGTAGAGCTGGCCCGCGATCCGCCTGGTGTAGCCGGGATCCAGGTAGCGCCGGGGCGTGGCCAGGGTGGCCAGCACCCACGGGTTGCCCGGCACCATGAGCGCCCCGGCCCCGGTGGCCACCAGGACCACGCGCCGGCAACGGCGGCGGGCGGACAGCGCGAACTGCTGGGCCACCGCGCCGCCCCAGGAGATGCCGAGGATGTCCGCGCTGTCGTGGCCCAGCTCGTCGAGCAGCCCGGTCAGCAGCCGGGCCAGCGTGCGGAACCGGTAGGGCCGGCCTGGCAGCGGCGAGCCGCCGACCCCGGGCACGTCGAACCGGATGACCTCGATAGCCGGGTCGAGGGCGGCCACGAACGGGTCGAAGGTCTCCAGGCTGGCCCCGATGCCGTTGGCCAGCAGCAGCGGTGGCCCGGTGCCGGTGCCCGGCCGCACGGCGATCCGCACCAGGGTCTGGCCCACGGTGAGCATTCGCGTGCGGGGCAGCCGCCCCCGGCCCCAGCGCGCGGCGCGGTCAGCGATCGAAGACATAACTGCCCGGTGCGGCTTCGAGCGGCGGCAGGCCGGCGCTACCTGGGCCGGCCGGCGGTGGCACCTCCGGCCCGCCGCGGGCGGCCAGCCAGCCGGCGAAGTCCGGCCACCACGAGCCGGGCACAGCCTCCGCGCTGGCCAGCCAGGCCTCCGGGTCGGGCGGGGAGCCCGGCGCGGTCCGGTACACCGCCTTGGTGTTGCCCACCGGGCTGACCATCGACGCGATGTGCCCGCTGCGGGCCAGCACGAAGCGGCAGTCCCCGCCCAGCAGCTGGGTGCTGCGGTAACAGGACTGCCACGGGCACAGGTGATCAGCGGCGCCGGCCACCAGATAACAGTCGGTGCTGACCGCGGCCAGGTCAACCGGGCTGCCCAGCAGCTGCGCCTGGCCGGGCACGGTCAGCGAATTGCCCAGCGCCAGCTCGATGAAGTCGCGGTGCACCCCGGCGGGCATCCGGGTGGTGTCCGCGTTCCAGTACAGGATGTCGAACGGGGGCGGCGTCCGGCCCAGCAGGTAGTTGTTGACCCAGTAGGTCCAGATCAGGTCGCCGGGCTTGAGCCAGGCGAAGATTTCCGCCAGGGCCGCCCCGTCCAGGTAGCCGCGGGCCGCGGACGCGGTGATCGCGGCCTGCGCGGTCCGCGGGTCGATCAGCGCGGCGGGCAGCCCGGCCCGGGCCTGGTCCAGCACGGTCACGGCCAGGGCCAGCCCGGCGACTTCCTTGGCCCGGCCGGTCTGGGCCAGGTGGCCGAGGACCATCGTGGCCAGGATGCCGCCCGAGCACAGCCCGAAGACCAGCCCCGCGTCGGCTCCGGTGATGTCCAGCGCCGCGGCCAGCGCGGCCAGCACCGCCTCGCCGTAGGTGTCCAGCCGCCAGTCCCGGTGCCGGGCATCCGGGTTCCGCCAGGAGATCATGAACACCTGCTGGCCCGCGGAGAGCAGGTACTCGACCATGCTGCGGCCTGGGGCCAGGTCGGTGATGTAGTACTTGTTGATCACCGGGGGCACCACGAGCAGCGGCCGCTGGCGGACCGCGTCGGCCGCCGGGGCGTACTGGATCAGCTCGAAGACCGGGGTGCGCAGCACCACCGACCCGGGTGTCACGGCCAGGTCCACGCCCACCGTGAACGCGTCCGGCTCGACCATGGACGGGATCCGGGGCGGGGTCGCCAGGTCGCTGGCCAGGTGCCGGGCACCGCGCAGCACGCTGCTGCCGCCGGTGTCGATAGCCGTCTTCCAGAACGCCGGGTTCACCACCGGGTTGTTGCTCGGGGCCAGCGCCTCGGCCAGGTTGCCCAGCTGGAATGACACTCGCTCGGCGTCCGTCCAGTCCAGCCCGGCGTCAGCCTGCAGCTGGGCCAGGGTGGCGGTGCCGGCCAGGTAGGCCTGCACCACCCGGCGGAGCGCCGGGTTGCCGGTCCACGCCGGGTCGGCGAAGCGGCGGTCCTTGGGCGCGGGGGCCAGCTCCGAGCGCCCGGTGGCGATCTGGCCCAGCTCGCGGCCCAGGCCGGACAGCCGGCTGCCGAGCAGCCGGGGCTGGGCGGCCAGCCGGGCGGCGAACCGGGCCATGGCCATGCCTGGCACGAACCGCCGGGCCGGCCCGAGCGCGGCGTCGGCCAGCAGCAGGTCGAGTGAACCGGCGGCGTCCGCCGCCGGGCCGGGCTGCGGGCCGGCCGTCTCCGGGGCCGGGCTCATGACAGCGGGTCCCCGGGGAAGGTGACCTCGCGGCGCAGGATCTTCCCGGTCGGCCCCTTGGGCAGCGCCGCCACCAGCCAGACGTGCCGTGGGTACTTGTACGCCGCCACCCGCGCCTTGACGAACGCGCGCAGCTCGTCCGGGGTGGCGCTGGCCCCAGGCCTGAGCGCCGCGGCCGCGCCGATCTCCTCGCCCAGCGTGGGGTGCGGGATGCCGATGACCGCCGCCTCGGCTACCGCCGGGTGCTCGTACAGCACTTCCTCGATCTCTCGCGGGTAGACGTTGAATCCGCCCCGGATGACCAGGTCTTTCTTCCGGTCCACGATGAAGAAGTAGCCGTCGTCGTCCTGCTGGGCCAGGTCGCCGGTGCGCAGCCAGCCATCCGGGATGGCCTCCTGGGTGGCGTCCGGGCGGCCCCAGTACCCCTTCATCACGTTCGGCCCGCGGATCGCGATCTCGCCGACCTCACCGGCCGGCACGTCAGCCCCGTCCGGGCCGGCCAGCCGCATCTGCACGCCGCGTACCGGGGTGCCGATCGAGCCGGGCTTGCGTACCTGGTCCGGGTGGTTGAACGAGGCCACCGGCGAGGTCTCGGACAGCCCGTAGCCTTCCAGGATGACCGTGCCGAACGCTTCCTCGAACGCCCGGAGCAGCTCGACCGGCAGCGGGGCGCCGCCGCTGATGCACACCCGCAGCGAGCTCGTGTCGTAGCTGGCCCGGTCCGGGTGGTGCAGCAGCGCCGCATACATGGTGGGCACGCCTTCGAACACGGTGACCCGGTGGTCCTGGATGATGCCCAGCGCCTGGCCCGGGTCGAACCGGGCCAGCAGCGCCAGCGCTGCCCCGGCGTGCACCGCCGCGTTCAGCCCGCAGGTCAGGCCGAAGCAGTGGAACAGCGGCAGGCAGCCCATGACCACGTCGGACGGGCCCAGGCCGAGCAGCGTCGACTCGGTCACCAGGGCGTTCGTGTACAGGTTGGCGTGACTGAGCTCGGCCCCCTTCGGCTGCCCGGTGGTGCCCGACGTGTACAGGATCACCGCGGTGTCGTCGTCCGCACGGTCGGCCAGGCTGGCCGCGGGCGGCTGTGCGGCCAGCACCGCGCCGAGGTCCGCCGGGCCGGCCGGGACGAACCCGGCGCCCGCGGCCGCGGCGCCCTCGGCCGGTTCGCCCGGTGAGTCCGCGGCGGCGAACAGCATGCTGGCCCCGGAATCGGTCAGGTAGTACTCGACCTCGCGGGATTTGAGCAGCGGGTTCATCGGCACCACGGTGCCGCCGGCCCGCAGGATTCCAAAGAACAGGATGCAGAACTCCGGCACGTTGGGCAGCATCAGCCCGGCCCGGCTGCCCGCCGCGAAGCCGCGGCTGGCCAGGAGCGAGGCGACGCGCGCGGACAGCTCGTCGAGCTCGCCGTAGCTGATCACCCGGTCCCCAGCCAGGATCGCCGGATGCTCCTTATGCCGGCTAGCCGTATCGGGAAGGATCTGTGCGAGATTGCCCATCGTGCACCTCCGGGGACACCACCGTCACCTCCAGCATCGGGGGTGCTGGCCCTGATGTCGATGTCCGCCCGGCACAGCCCACCGGGCCCGGCATGGTCGCGGCGGACAATGCCGGGAGCTGAAGCGGAGGTGGCCCGGCGCCCTCAGGCGGCGCTGCCGGGGCGGTAGCGGGCCGCGATCACCTCTGTCAGCTGGGTGGCGAGCGCGGCCGCCTGGTCGCGGATCTCCGGGATCGCGGTCGTCTCGTAGCGCAGGCCGCGCAGCGTCGGGCCGAGCGTGAACAGGGTGCGGCTGGGCGTGCCCGCGGCGTCCAGCACGGCGCCCGCCGGGTCGGCGTCGAGGCCCAGCCGGTGCGGATCGGGCCGGGCCTGCCCGCGGTCGAGCAGGTCGCGGAGCAGCGGATCGGTGGTGGCGGTGAGGTCCGCGCCCGGTCCGGTCGCGTTGACCAGCCAGCCCGCGGCCAGCTCGGTGGTGGTCCCGGGCTGGTCCACCCGGACACGCAGCTGCCCGGCCTGTTCGGTGACCGCGGTGACCCGGCCGCGGTGCACGGTCAGCCGCCCGGTGCTGCGCAGCCGGGTGAGGTGCTGCGCGGTGGCGGGCGGCATCCGGTGCCGGTGGATCTCCCAGTACCGGGCCACGTGCCGGAGGAACAGCCGCTGATCGGCCACGGGCAGCCGCTGCCACAGGGCGGGCAGGTGCGGCCGCAGCGCGTCGAGCACGTCCTGCCAGTGCTGCGGCCGGCTGGTCATCGCGGTGCGCACCTGCCAGAGCAGGTCGGCCAGCCGGACCGGCCCGCTGTCAGACAGCACCGGCAGCCAGATGGTCTCGCTGCCCGGCGCGGGCATGCCCCGGTGCACCTGGGGGAGCAGTCCGTGCCGGGACACCGCGCGCACCGCGGTCCGGCTCCGCCCGCTGGTCACCGCCGTGGCCACGTCCAGCATGGTCAGCCCGGTGCCCAGGACCACCACCGGGCCGCCGTCCCGGACCGCGGCCAGCGCCCCGGGCGCCCATGGGTCGGGCACGCACCGTGGGCTGTCCGGCAGCTCCAGTGGCGGCCGCGGCGGCGGGTGCCCGGTGGCCAGTACGGCCAGGTCGGCGTCGAGGCAGTCGCCGGCCAGCGCCAGGCGCAGCGGCCGCCCCTCCGGGCCGGGCCGGATCGCCACCACCTCGCCGGTGATGTCGGCCACCCGGGCCAGCGGCTGGGCCTGGCGCTCCGCGTCGGCCAGCAGGTCGCACAGGTAGCGGCCGTAGGCGTGGCGGGGCAGGAACTCCTGGCCGGCCAGCCCGGCGGCCGCGGCCCACCGGGTCAGGTGATCGGGCTGGCCGTCCAGCGCGCTCATCCGGGCGGCCGGCGCGTTGAGCAGGTGATCCGGGTGGCTGGTGGCGTAGGCCCGGCCGAGCCCGTGGCGGCCGTGCCGGTCGATCAGCACGATCCGCAGCGGGCAGTGCTGGCCGGCCGCCGCGCGGAGCAGGTGCACCGCGGTCAGCGTGCCGCTGGCCCCGCCGCCGATGATGGCGACGACCGGGCCGCGGGCCGCTGGGCGCTGCCCGCGGGCGGGGGAACGGGGCAAGATGGTCACGGGTCTGCTTCCGATCCGGGTCAGGCCACTGGCTCTGGCACGCCCGGCGGGCGGGCCGCCTGCTCGCGGGCCTCGGTGAACTGGCTGTCCGGCCGGGGGATCCCGTAGTGCTCGCGCAGGGTGGCGCCGGTGTACTCGGTGCGGAACAGCCCGCGCTGGCGGAAGATCGGGATCACCTGCTCGGCGAACGTGGCCAGCCCGGACGGCAGGGCCGCGGGCATCACGTTGAACCCGTCGGCGGCGCCTCGCCCGAACCAGTCCTGGATGGTGCCGGCCACCTGCTCGGGGGTGCCAGTGAAGGTACGGTGCCCGCGCCCGCCGCCGAGCCGCCCGATCAGCTGCCGGACCGTGAGGTTCTCCCGCTGGCCCAGCTCGGTGATCAGGTCGAAGCGGCTCTGCGCGCCCTCCACTCGCGGCCGGCCGTACACCTCCGCGGGCAGCGGCTGGTCCAGGTGCAGCGTGTCCACCGGCACCTCAAGCACCCGGGACAGCTGGGCCAGGCCGTACTCCGGGATGATCAGCTCCTCCAGTTCGTCACTCAGCGCGTGCGCCTCGGCCTCGGTGGACCCGATCACCGGGACGATCCCGGGCAGGATCTTGATCAGGTCCGGGTCCCGGCCGTTTCGCCGGGCCCGCTGCTTGATGTCCGCGTAGAACTCCTGGCCATCGGCCAGGGTCTGCTGCGCGGTGAAGATCGCTTCGGCGTAGCGGGCCGCGAACTCCCGGCCGTCCGGCGAGGATCCGGCCTGCACCAGCAGCGGGCGGCCCTGCGGGGAGCGGGGCACGTTGAGTGGCCCGCGCACCCGGAAGTAGTCGCCCGCGTAGTCCACCTGGTGGATGCGGCTGGTGTCGGCGTAGAGGCCGGCTGCCTTGTCACCCAGTTCGGCGCCGTCCTCCCAGCTGTCCCACAGCCGGATGGACACGTCGACGAATTCGGCGGCCCGCTGGTAGCGCTCGTGGTGGCTGGGCCGGTCGTCGAGGCCGAAGTTCTGCGCCGTGGTCCGCTCGGCCGTGGTGACGATGTTCCACCCGGCCCGCCCGCCGCTGACGTGATCCAGCGAGGCGAACCGGCGGGCCAGGTTGTACGGGGCGTTGTACGTGGTGGACGCGGTGGCGATCAGCCCGATCCGGCTGGTCGCCATGGCCAGCGCGGTGAGCAGCACGGTGGGCTCCAGCGCCCCCGCCGGGCGGTGCCGGGCGCTGTTCCACAGCGCCGGGCTGTCGGCCAGGAACACCGAGTCGAACGTGGCCCGCTCGGCGATCTGGGCCAGGTTGCGCCAGTGCGCCAGGTCGAAATTGGCGTACGGGTTGCTCTCCGGCAGCCGCCACGCGGCCTCGTGGTGCCCCGAGCTCATCAGGAACGCGTTGAAATGCAGCTGCCGCTGGCTGCCGCTCATGGTCATGCCTCCAGTCCGAAGATCGTTCAGGTGTTCCGGGCCGCGCTCAGTGGGCCAGCACGGGCGCGGCCGGCCCCGCTGCGGGCTGGCCCGCCGCGAACCTGCTCAGCGCCGCGGCCCGGTCCAGCGCGGCGGCCACCTGCCCGGCCCATGGGTCCAGCACCCGCGCGGGCTGGTCCAGGTCCGGTTCGAGGAAGGCGAGCCCGGGCCCGGGCACCGACGCGCCCAGCTCCAGCAGCAGCGGCCGCAGGTGCAGGTCGACGGCCATCGCGTGCTGCGGCAGCCGCATCACCAGCACCGGCAGTGCGGTCACCGGGGCGAGTGCCTGGTAGTCCAGCCGGTCCAGGAAGACCTTGAGCAGGCCGGTGTAGCTGCCCTTGTAGGTGGGGCTGGCCACCACCAGCAGGTCGGCCCCGGTGACCTGCTCGACGGCGTCCTCCACGGCCGGTGATGGTTCATCCAGCAGCAGCCGCCGGGCCAGTGTGGACAGATCGACCACCTGATGGCCGGCGGGCAGCCGCGCCGCACGGCAGACCGCGTCGGCGGCCAGTCGCGCGATACGGGCCGTTCTGGATGCTGGTTTGGGGTTGGCCACCAGGACCACGACATTCATGGCTGCCTCCGTCACGCGCTGGCCCGCAGTTGCGGCCGCCTGGCCTGGCCGGCCGCGGCCTCCCGGCGGCGGATCTCGGGCAGCACGCCCTCGCCGAACCAGTAGGCCTCTTCCAGGTGCGGGTAACCGGACAGGATGAATTCGCTGATGCCCAGCGCGGCGTACTCCTCGATCAGGTCAGCCACCCGCTCGTGGCTGCCGACCAGGGCGGTGCCCGCGCCGCCGCGGACCAGCCCGACCCCGGCCCACAGCCCCGGGTAGATCTCCAGGTCCTGCGCGGAGCCGCCGTGCCGGTAGGCGGCGTGCAGCGCGCGCATCCGGTCCTGGCCGACCGATTCGCTGGCGCTGAGGATCTGCTGCGCCCGGGTGATCTCGGCCGGGTCCAGGTAGTCGAGCAGCCGGCTGGCCTCGGCCCACGCGTCGGCCTCAGTGTCCCGGGTGATCACGTGCAGCCGGATGCCGAAGCGCAGCGTGCGGCTCTGCGCGGCGGCCAGCTCGCGGATCCAGCGGAGCTTGGTGGCCACCTGGTCCGGTGGCTCACCCCAGGTCAGGTACACATCCGCGTGCGCGGCCGCGACCGGGCCGGCCGCGGGGGAGGAGCCGCCGAAGTAGATGCCTGGCACCGGGTCCGGCGGCTGGAGCACGGTGGCCCCGGTCACCTGGTAGTGCTGGCCGGTGAAGTCGAACGGCTCGCGGCCCCAGGCTCCGCGGACGATCTCCAGGAACTCCGCGGTCCGGGAGTACCGCTCGTCGTGCGAGAGATGATCGCCGAACCGCCGCTGCTCGTCGGCCTGGCCGCCGGTGACCACGTTGAGCAGCAGGCGGCCGCGGGACAGCCGCTGGTAGGTGGCGGCCATCTGGGCGGCCAGGGTGGGCGAGGTGAGCCCGGGGCGGAACGCGACCAGGAACTTCAGCCGGCTGGTTTCCCGGGTCAGCGCCGCGGTGGTCAGCCACGCGTCCTCGCACCAGGTGCCGGTCGGGGTGAGCACCGCGCTGAAGCCGAGCTGCTCGGCCGAGCGGGCCACCTGGGCCAGGTACTCGATGTCCGGCGGCCGCTGCTGGGCGGCCGCCCCGCGGATGTGCGGGGCGTCCGGCCCTCCGGCCGGGGGCAGGCTGTGCCCCCGGCCCATGATCGACCGGCCGTCGCCGGTGGTCGGCAGGAACCAGTGGAACGTCAGGGTCATGAGCTCGCGCCTCCCACGACGGCGTTGAACGAGGTAACGGCGAATTTGCTGAAGTCCACGTGCCCCGGGATCAGGCCAGCGGCGGTGAACGCGTCGGACACCTGCTGCTCGGAGGTGATCACCGCCGGGGTGATCGGCACCGCGACGGCGGAGTCATCCGCGGTCGCCTTGGTCATGATGCCCGGGGGCAGGCCGGTGGCCTTGGCCCAGACCGCGGCCCAGGCCGCCTGGTGGGTGGCCGCCCAGGCGTGCGCCTGGTTGAGCAGCTTGAGGTAGTCGCGGATCGCGGCCGCCTTGGCCGGGTCGGCCAGCGCGCCCCGGGCGGCCACGGTGAACGAGTACGGGCTGCCGTAGCCGGCCCCGGTGACCAGCGCGTGCGCGTGCGCCTGCCCCTCGGCCTGCTCGACGAACGGCGACCAGACGTCCCAGGCGTCCACGTGCCCCGAGGACAGCGCGGCCAGGCCCTCGGCCGGCTGGAGGTAGTCCAGCGTGACGTCGTGCACGGACAGCCCGGCCTTCTTCAGCACGGTCAGCAGGTGGTAGTCGGACGAGCTGCCCTGGGCCACCGCGATCCGCTTGCCGCGCAGCTGGGCGACGGTGTGGATGGCGGAGTTCTTCGGCACCAGCAGCGCCGTCCCGCGCGGGTTGGCCTGGAAGGCGCCGACGATCGCGAGGTTGTCGCCGCCTGCCGCGGCGAAGACCGGGGGAGCGTTGCCCACGC
>Ga0070715_10000136_pt1 | contig 17264 bp, 20 predicted proteins | sample LARL111metaG_FD_71394 | JGI IMG/M metagenome (GOLD analysis project Ga0070715, IMG submission 71394) | Corn, switchgrass and miscanthus rhizosphere microbial communities from Kellogg Biological Station, Michigan, USA - LAR L11-1 metaG | ecosystem: Host-associated > Plants > Roots > Rhizosphere ... | reverse complement strand
CGATTGGCGAATCCGTCAGGTAGTCTCCCGCGTCCGGCCTTAAACAAGACAAGTCGCTTCCCTTCGGCAGCGAGGGCAAGACGGATCGTCTGGTACTTGTCGCGCGTCAGAGTGTAGTCGGTCCCGGTCTGAGGTAGATCGCTTGGAGGCACCAACGAAAACATCTCGCCCTTGTACCGAACGACGCCGGTCTTACTGATCGTGGCTCCTCGAAATCCTGCGGCGGCCTCTTTGAGCGCCATCCGATCTTCGAGCAGTTGATTCTGCGTGTAGTCCTGATCTTCGATATGCTGATCGAGGTTTTTGACATTGATCAACGTCTGATCGCGACCGTTCGGCTGATCGGGGATAGGGCCATTGGCGATCCGATCCGCCACATCTGCGGCGTCGTCAAGATCCTTGGCGTCCATGATCGGTTTCGGATTCGGGATGCCGTCTGGTTCGCGCGTGTCCTCTGCGAATTTTCCGACGTTGGCAAAGCGCTCCTTAGCCGCGTTGAGATCGTCGGCAAGGAAGTTCGGGACGACCAGTCCCATATCACTGAGGCGCTGAATGCGATCCGTTACTTCCTGCACGCCTTGCATGGCGTCGCGGTGCTCGGCAGCAATGTCTAGAATGCGTGGAGGGGCCGTTGCTTCGTCGATAGGGTTCGTATCGTCTTGAGGTTGCTCGGCGTCAAGGATGCCGCCTGGTTGCTCCTCGTTCGGCGGGACGTTATCTTCAGGCTGAATATCGCCTTCTGGTTGGATCTCGTCTGGCTTCTTCTCAGCGAGCGGTTCGACGGCACGTCGGATTGCGCGTTTATTATCTACGTCCTCCATCGCTTGGGTATGCCAAGCCTGGACTTCCTTTTTATCGACGCCTTGCTGATCGGCGTTGTCGGCCAAGAGATCCGCCGCAACCTTCCGGTTGAGAGGATTCATCGCCGGATCGTTGAGAGCGTTATTCAGCGCCGAGGCTTGACGAGCATCTTTGAAGTGTGAGTGAATACCGACTGAGCTGAACAGGAGACCGAGGCCGCCTCCAACAATAAACGATTGTTTAGCGATATCAGCATAGTCCCCTTCTGGCTCCGCACCGAAATCGCGCGAGACGTGTTCTTCAGCGAGGTTCTGAGCGACTTCTGTCCCACCTTCTGCGGCCACGGTTTTCGCAGCGGTCGTGGTGATGTTTTTTGCAAGCGCGGGAGTCGTCTTCTCTGCAATAGATCCACCGAGCGTCTTCGCGAATGATTTTGGATTGAACCCTAACGCGCGAAGGCCGAACCGGTTAGCAATATATTCACCCCCGACTTCAATGCCGCCATTAATAATTCCGGCGACTGTCGCATCTTCTTTGCTTCCCGTGGCCTTTTCAACTTTCTCGAAGGTCTGTTCTGCGGTCGAACCGAAGAAGGCCATGAGGCCGCCGAGTTGAGTAATGGCCGTTGCGACCGTTGGTCCGGTTGCCCGTGCAATATCGATTCCTGCCCGACCATATGCGTTGTGACCTGCGTAATCTGGTTCGGTGCCTTCGGCATCCTTGGCGACCTTGTTCTTCCAGAACTCTAGGATCTCCGGCGTCGTTTTATTTGCGTTACCGAGACGTGTGAAGAACATCGCCTCTTGCTTCAAACTGTCAGGAACGTCCTGCGTGAAGCCGAGGCGTAAGTTACGTCCAATCTCATGAAAGACGTTTCGAGCTGGCGTGGCCTCGGGACCGCCGAACATCGAGAGATCGGAAACGTGAGATTCTTCTGGTTGCGGAGTGGTGTCCGGAGCGGACGGGGCGTCGAACATACTCAGATCTGAGTCGGGCATGTGAGTCTCCAGTCAGGAAATATATGTTTAACAGTATAAAGAAGAGCCTTCTCGATACTGTTTACAGTATAAAATTATGGCGTGACAGCGTACTTGTAGCCGTTCCCGGACATATCCGGTTGCGCGGGAAGTAACTGTGCCATCAACGCGTTCACGTCAGCAACCAACTCTTTTGGAGGCTGATTGTTCCGCGCATACTTTGGCCCGAGGATCGTGAGCAACCTGTCTTTGAGGTCCTCTCGTGTCGCGGGCTTCTCTTTGACCCCAGGCTTCGTGATCTTATCGAGTAGACTGGTAATCGATTTCCGTTCATCCTTCGTGAGTAGTGTTGCCAAATCCTTCGGCGTCAAACGCTGATCTGGCGGCGTCCCTTGATTCGCGAGGCCGCCTGGCGAGGTCTGACGATTCGCGAGTTCTTGCGCCGCCTCTTGCTGTGATCCGGTATCCGCAGACTCCGGTTCTGGAGCCGTTTGCGGAGGTGGGGTCACCTGAGGCGGAACGGCATTATTGACGAGACCGCCTTGCATCGCGGCTCCCATATTCTCTTGCGTGCTCTGATCCGGCATCGGGACTGTCTTTGTACTGCCTGGCGCAGGAGGAAGACCTTGTTTCTCTGGGACGCCTGGGATGAGCCCATTGTCGCTTGACGGCACGGGTACAGGAGCGGATTGCGGTGTGCCCTTTGCACCGAAGACAGATTGAGGATCGATGCCTTTCGCGACGAGCTCCTGTACCATCGTCGCGTGGTTAGTCGGATCTTGGAGACGTTGCGCGTTGGCCTTCATGTAGGAGGCCGCTTGATCGGGCGTGGCGGCTTTCAATCCAGGAGGTACAGCGGCTTTGTCCTGCATCCCGTACCTATTCTCAGGATCGGCCATGCGCGTCATATTCTGATACAGCGTGTGATTTTCCTTTTGCAAGGAGTCCCGTCGCTCAGGAGCGATTAAGGGATTTTGTAATTCGCGGTCATTCCCCTTGATCATGACCGTCATGATTTCGCCGAGGGCTTTTTGGCTGCCTGTCCAATCGTGAAGCCCTTTGAACGGCTTGCCGTCCTGCATCACCGGAGAGAGATTGCCATGCCCGTCCAACTTGAATAGCGAGCCATCGGCTCCGGTTTGCACGGTGTAGCCGTCCTTTGCAGCTTCACGTACAATCCCAGCGAGGGCCACCTGCTGCCCAAACTTAGTTTGGTCCTGACGGTCGGCGTGCGACATGCTATTTGTCGCGATTTCTTTGTTCGCCGCAAGTGTCGCGGCCTGTAACTCCTTCGTGAGATCGGCGTGCTTCGTCGCGGCCTCAGCGGTGGCATTGCGACCGAGCTCGTTTTCCGAATGCGTGAAGACGTTCTGAAGGTCATGCAATTTGATATTCGCCGCGAACTGAGAGGTCTGTAACTTCTCAGCATGCGTCATCGTCTTTTCTTGCAGTGCACTTTGCGCGTCGAGCCCGCGTTGCTGGCGTAGATCGTCGTGGGCCTGACGGGCGTCCTCCAGATCCTTCGTGAAATTCAATTTCTGTGCGTCTTCCAAGCCTTTCCCAACCCCTTGACCGAATCCTGACGCCATCGCCGCGCCGACTAATCCAAATGACATCTTAGGCTCCTTGCGGGGCTACAGGTTGAGGAGCCGGTTGCACGGCGACCGGTTGAGGAGAAGGTTGCGTCGTCGCACCCTTCGTTCCGCCAAACTGATCGGGATGCGCTTTGGCATAATCCGCGCCTGCGGCCAATTTATTTTGGTCGATCTTGAAAAACTTGAGGATCGCAATCGTCAACGCATGCACCATCTGCGCGAGCGTGTTCCGGTCGGTCTGCGCGCCCGAGGCTTTCTCCGCGTAGTCGAGAATATGACAGAGCAGCGTGATCCCTGCGGGGACCGCCATCGGGATACTCATGCGCTGATTGCTGTGTTGATAGATCACAGCGAGCATCGAAACGACGCCCTTCACAGCGGTCGGCGGATTGACCTGGCCTTGTGCAACGGCCTTCTGAAGGTACTTGTGTGTCGTATCGTGAAACAACATTTTCATCCCGGACACGACGATAGCTTGATAGTCGGCTTTCTTGCCAGGCGGTAACTGTGCTTCGATCTGTTGAATCATCTGATCGAGTATCGGATCGTGTACTTGCTCTGCTAGACCGCTCATGATGCCGCTCCTACAATGTTCGGGGTAACCTTTGGCGCGTTCGGATTCCCTTGGCCTGCAAACTGGACGATCCCTGGCGTCGCGGTTGCGCGAGAGAGTTGCGTCTGGGCAATCTGTTGGCGTTGGCTGTTCACGAGTTGATCGAACGCGAGCCGTTGCGACGCGGTCATGCCTTGGAACATCCCGCCGACCGCACCGGAGAGCCCTTGGCCTGCGGTCATCGTGAGGGCCATTTTCGTCGCCGGATCGAGTTTGCTAAACCAGTCGAACATATTCGTACTCGAATCAATCGGGGCAAGATTTTTGCTGCTGAGGCCGCCCCATCCGCTGACGACCGCCCCGTCAGGCAGTTTCGGTGCGGTCGTTGCTGCGTTCTGGACTCCGCCGGTCACACTGTCCACACTTGGCGGCGGGGTAGCGCTCGGCAGTCCGCCCATCTCTGGCGTGTCCCACGTATTGCTTCCAGCGCTTGGTGAAGGAGGCGTCGACGATCCTGTTACGGGCGATTGCGCGGCGGAGTTCGCCAGTCCGGTATTCACGTCCGTACTCATATCGGCGAGTTGCGGCAACTCAGAAGGATTCGCGTTGGCAATCGGCGTCGCGTTTGGCACGGAGGCGAGATCCGCTCCGGTCGCGGCCTTTGCCATCGCGGGCGTGGCGCTCACCCCCTCGGAGGCGATGGTTGCCCCGCTGGCATCGAGCGCGGTGCCTGGCGCGAGTGGACCTTCCATTGCCCCTTGCACAATCGCTTCGGTTCCCGCGTCGGCAGCAAACAATCCCGCAGACGCGGCAAGACCTGTCACCCCTCCGGCGATCCCGATGCCTGCACCAATGAGACTCAGCGTTTTGTTTCCGGTGACGGTTCCTGCTACGCTGAGGCTGCCTCCGACGACCGCAGCGGTGAGCGCGATATCGGTGATACTGGCCGCAGCGACGGCGGTGGCCGCAGCATCGGCGGCAGCCACGATTGCCGGAACGACGACTTCAAAAAATCCACCCACAACTCACCTCATAAATGTTTTTCGAGTTCGACGTGTACCGCCGTATAGCCAAGCTTCTCAAATAATTTTTGATCAGGCCGTCCGAGATGGACATGCTGATGAAAAATGGAAACGCGTTCCGCCCATAACTGATCTTCGGTATAGCGAATCAACTTGATCGACGTGCGTCCTCGGTACGCGGGACGCACAAAGAGCGAATGCTGGGTCGCTTCCCACTCCCCTTTGTGCCAGAGACTCGGTACGATGTACACGGCGCTGTATCCGATAAGCACGCCGTCACGCCGCGCCGTATAGACGCGCAACGCGTTATGGGTTTCAAACTCAAGATAGCGGGCCTTGTCAGGATCGAAGGTGCCGTCATGCCGGTTCTCGTCCCAGTGCTCCTCAAAGAGGGGCATGAGCTCGTCCCAGATATCGCAGATCCACTCACGATGGACGGTGACCATGCTGTACCCTTACCCGTACGTGACGTTGCCTTGCGCGTCCACTCGCCCGACCACGTTCCCACTTGGATCGAGCAGTTGCCCTGAGGCGTTGACGCTGTACCCCGCCGACGCCAGATTGGCGTTGGTTTGCTGAAACGCTGCCGTAGGAGCCGATCCGGCATACATGGCGTTGCCTTGACCTGCGGCCATGGCCTGCGCCTGAGTCGTGTACAGTTTCCCGTCACTACCCGCCCACCCATATCCAGGAACCTGATAGGTCGTACCGGGAGCCGGAGGTTGGTGCACGATCCCGTCCGACCAGGTTGAATTCCAAAAGTCTTGCCCAGGTTGGGGAGATGCCCCTCCCGGATTGGTAGTCGGCGTGGTCCCAGCGGCAGCCGGTACGGTCGATCCTCCGCTTTGGTTCGTCCCTCCGCTTCCCGATCCGCCAAATCCGGTACCGTTTGCGAAGAACTGGCCGAGATTCAAACTCTGGAGCTCGCTTTGTGGCGTACCAGCGGCGGACTGTGCTTGCTGTAAGCCTTCATTGAGGAGATTGATCTGAGATTGAATCGCGTTCGCCTTCGCCCCGGCGTCGAGATTGGCGTCCTGTTGAATCTGTGCGATGTTGTTCGCGACCTGATTGAACATCGTGGCCGCGTTGACGTTTGTCTGTAAGAGCTGCTGGTTGTTCGCATTCAACGTCCCGAGCTGCCGCTGCACGTCGGCGCTGATATTTGCCGTCGTAATATTGGTCTGTGACTGCAATTGCGCGATCTGCTGCTGTGTCTGCGTCGTCATCTGCGTCGTCTGAATCTGCGTCGAGGAACTCAATTGCTGAATATATTTTTGCGTCTCGGATTGCAATTGGGCGAGCGACGTATTCAGATCGGCGGTATTCTTCGCCGTCGCGAGCGTCTGGAGGGCCGTATTGATCGAGGCCGCGTTCGACACGTCGGTGCTCGTCTTGAGCTGCGCACCCAAACTCTGGGCGGTATTCGCGGCCTGCGCTTCGAAGGCGGCCTCCGCATTCTTGGAATCAGCGGTCTTGCTCATCGAGCTATAGTCTTGCTGCGCATTTTGCTGCGCCATGGGCAACGCTTGTGCGATGACCGCTTGCTCGGCAGCGCCTTGCGCGATAGACGAGTTGACGAGCCCTTTCGCGTTTGCCCCGGCAACGGCGTTCTGTCGCGCTTGCTGCATCAACACGGAATCAGGCGCGACGATTTTCTGGACGGCGGTAGAGACATCGGCGGACGCAGGCGTGACATAGCTCGTCGGCGCGTACCCTTGCGAAGTCGGGGTCGTCGCGGTCGCTTGCGCGGGCGTGTACCCGGTGACGCCGGTACTTGGACTCGTCGGCGCAGGGCCGCTCGAATCGACCAGCCCCGGTTGGGACGGCGTCACGTAATTCGGATCGCCTGGTTGCGGACTTCCATCGGCTGTAGGCATCGTCGGTCCTTACTTCGTTGAGGGCGTATTCATGGGAAGCTGGAGGGTCGGGAGCTCATCCTCTTTCATCGTCCCGCCCAAATAGAAGGTCGTCCCGAGGACCGCTTCTTTCGCGATGTAGCCATAGACGAGTCCCACCAAGCCCGCTTGAAAGTTATTCATCACGACATTGGGCATTTCAAAGGCGTACCAGAGGAGCGCGCCACTCATCCCAATGAAGGAGACGCTGTACAAGAGCGTCAGTAAGGCAGGCATGCGGCTCTGCGTAGACATTTCCATCTGACGGGCCGACGCGACATCTTGCACGCGCGCTTGATAGTAGACCAGCTTTTGCTGTTCGAGGGCGAGACGCAGTTGATTCGCTTGCTCGGGCGAGAGATGAAATTCGTCAATGATCGTTTTGATCCCGTCAAAGACGCCTTCCACGACTTTCGCTCCCGCTTCGCCTACGGCTCCGGCTGGGGTCGTCGCGCCGATCCATTCGAGTAATCCCATAGGAGCTCCTTATTTTTTCAGATCGGAGATGACGGCCTTCGCCTTGGCGAGTTCCGCGTCGACGCGCGACTGGATCTTTGACTCGTACTTATAGGTGAGGATCGAGCCTGCGGCAAGCAGGGCCACGGTGTACACGATATGCAGATAGGCGTAAAGATGGTCCATAAAATCCTCCGGTAAGCGTTGCGTCATGCAACATTCAGTATATCATCATCCACGAACTGGCAATGCCAGATCTCCAAACCTCCCTCATGGGTCAGGAAGAGCTGTAAAAACGGCAAACTATTGATTACATTGGTGGTCAACGCCTTGCGCTCCAGAGACGGCACCGCGAGGTCGAAGGCACGCCGTGCCGGATGGGCGAATCGGTTCCGAAGATCGTCTGGAAGGGCAGCCAGGACGCCTAGGAGCCCTGCTGAGAGGCTGTCGACATCCCGGACCTCGGGGTGTGCGTCGACCCAGGCTTGCAGTTGCGGTTCCCGATGATACACGAGCCCGAGCCAATCGCGCGTGGCGGCAACATTGACGGCCATCGCGTGGGCTTGCTGTGCCCACGGGCGATAGCCGCTCGTGAACTGGACCCACGGGCAACGCGTGAGCAAGAAGTGCGCGGCGGTTGCGGTACGTGGACTGAGATCAGAGAATTCGATTGACACAGAGATTTTCCTCGTGGTAGAGTGCGCCATCACACACGGAGGCCACCATGTTCTGCTTCGAACCGCTCGTCCTGACCGGCTATCTGTTTATGATGCTGCCGCATCGCACGAACGGCGCGAATCTCAACGCACCGATGGTCGAGGTCATCTCATGCGATCATGGCCTCGGTCTGAATCTGAAGGCCTCCCAATCGGGCGTCTATGCGGCAAGCGCCCAATATGGCTTTCAATGGTCGCTCGGCGAGGACTGGCGATTTACCGTAGCACCGAACCTCGGTGTGGGGTATCACGATGTCATGGTCCTCGAAGAGCAATCGAAGCTGACGTTCAGTCTCGGCGGTCGGATTTCCCTGAGCTACAAGAGAGCGGATCTCGGCGTCGAATGGTGGCACAACTCCAACGCAGGCCTCGGGGATCGCAACGCAGGTCTCGATATGATCGGCGTTACGGGAGGCTGGAAGTTTTAAGGTATTTGATACGCAATTGTCCCACCGACTGTGACGATGCCCCCGCTAGGAAAGTCTGATATTTGCAAAAAATATCGAGATTGGCCGGACCCGAAACACCCAAATCGCATGAAATTCCCTGTATCGATGGCTAATCCGATCTGTGGGTAATTCGCATTCTGCATCCCTCCAGCGACCACAGCCCCAGACCATACTCCAGGGTTGCTAATTACCGCAGGAGCAAAGGGTAATCCTGTTATTTGCACGTCCCCAGAAGCGGTCGACCAGGTAAATGTGGAAATGCTAAAATAAAAATTGACGATAATAATTTTATAGAGTTGAACGTATAGCCCTTTCCATCCGCTTGTCGACGCGATTAAATTCCCAGGCGTCGCGCATGTAAAGCCCGGATTCCACTCCCCAGACGCGTAGACCACGTCGGCAACGAGAGCTGTCCCCCCTGCGTTGACACGTACAAGGTTGTTTTGTGTCATCGGCGAAGGAAGGAGGGCAAACCCTGCCATAATCGCGTCGAACTCTGCGCGTAACGCAGCGGATGCTCCAGCCGGTCCCGTGTTCGCCGCAGGAACGCCGCCGTGATTATAATAAGGGTTACTCATGCTGTACGTTATCCTGTAAAATAGGCTATAGAACCTTCCAAAATAAACTCGCCTCCTCCGCTCGCGATATTCGATACGGTCAAGGGAACCGAGGTGGTGTTTGCCCCGCCGTATTGTACAAAATTTATTGCCGGTATCACAGACGGATCTTGAAGGATATACGCAACAAACTTAGATTTTCCTGCGCTCAAGGTAATGGCGGTATAGTTTGGGCTCTCTCCAGCGGAGTACGTATCGGTGAGCGACGGGCCGTACGCAGGTAGAAAAGGAAGCCCCGTCACGAGAGCCTGGCCTGCTGCGGTTGTATACGTGAGATTGAACCCGAGAAGGTAACGTAATAGGATGAATTTTCCAAAGCGCGAGTAGCTTCCAAGTTGATACCCTCCTGCGCCAGGTAGGTAGTCCACCGAGAGATTTCCAGGAATACTAAAGGTAAATACCGGCGTCCACGTCCCTGACACGACGTAAGGGCTAAACAGTCCAATAACGCTGCCGGTTGAGTCGACTTGTGCCGGTGCCCCCGCAGGTGTCAACGGAGGCAACTTTGCAAATGCTGCGGAGACTAAGGCTAATTCCGACCGAAATCTTGCAGACAACGCACTCTCTCCGGTTGACGGATAGCCAGTGTGATTGTAGTAGGGATTTGACATATACCGTGTTTCTTATGACGTTTGATATATAATCGATCCAGAAATATCAACGGTCCCGGCACTTGGGCAATCCGCAATTACGACCTGTACGTCATTGATTCCGACGTTAATTCCCAAAAAAAATGACGAGGAAGTCACTAATGCGCCCATTAGATATGTAGCGTTCGTAACCCCTTGCGCGATTACTGGACCAACGAATTTTGCTCGTCCGTCGAGAAGCCCACCGATTGCTGGATAGGGAAGGGCTCCGACGAGTAGAAGGCCCGCTGCCGTCGTCCAGGTAAAGGAGCTTGTTTTGACACGAAGATTTACAAAGACGAGTTTCCCAATACGAACGACGTTACCTTCTCGATTGGCGTACGTAATCGATAAGTCTCCTGGCGAATTGCATGTAATTGTTGGAGTCCATGTTCCGACAACGCACGGGTCCCCTGCGATTAAGGCGGTACCAGATCCATTTGCTTGCATCAACGCGTTTGCAGTTAGAACCGGGAGGAGATTAAACCCTGCGCTGATTGCATCGAATTCGGCACGAATAGACGCCGAACTTCCGCGCGATCCAACCGAAGGACTGTTGCTTGCGTTATAGTACGGATTTGCCATTAGCGCACTCCTCGACGCATGCTGTAGTGCACGATCAGCGAGTTGATCGAGAAGGCGTAAATATAGTTCGTCGTGGTGGTGAAGGAGAACTGAATATTTTCTCCCGTTCCTGTGAGCTCCACTTCAGTCGGTTGGAGTGTCGAGCCGTCCCACGTAAATTGATCCCAGACAAACGCATCCCACGCCGGAGGGAGTACAAAGTTCGAGGCGTACGAAATCGGTGAGGCCTGCATAATATTCTGTGATCCGTACCCGAGCAAGTAGCCGACGCTGAACGCAGCGTAGAAATTTCCTTGCGTCTCGACCGAGAGACGCCTAAAGCGCTTCAGCATACGCGGCGAGTGCACGTTGTTCCAATTCAACGTCAGGTACGCGTCGAGATTCGCGCCGTCGAACGACGAGCCTCGCTCTTGCTGCATGACGAATCCGCCCGTCGTGGCTCCGAAATAAATTTCCTCATTCCCGGTTGAACGCAACGTGTCCGAGTTCGAGGTACAGAACGGAATATCCGGGTACTGTATCTGCATCGAACCAATGTCTTTCCCATTAATGATCGTGGTAAAGAGCGCAAGGCCGTCGCTGAAGTATAAGCGGTACTGACTCTTGGCACGGCAGAGACCGGAGCATTGGGACTTAGCCCGTTCCGCTTCGATGAACGGGAAGATATTCACGGTCAAACTCGCTTGTGCAAAGTTTCCGTACGCTAAGGTGGTCTGTAGACTGGTGATGCCTGGCGCGTCGAGCACGTAGCTATTGAGCAAATTCTGTCCAGTGTAATGCAGGCCTCCGCTCCCGTACTTATAGACGGTCAGATTGTAGCTCGCGATATCGGTGCCATACAGCACGAAGGTTGTCTGAAGTCCGTAGATAATCATGGAGGACGTAGTCTGCGAACCAGGAGACAAGAGGAACCCTGTGATGGTATCGCCCGTCGCAATTTCTGCGGCTCCTGCTGAGGCAGACCAGTTATAGGGCGTCGCTGTCCCTGATCCAATCCATGAACTCGCGAACGCGCCGACGAGATGCTTCGCGTAAATGATCAAATGCTTCGGCGCGTCGATAGCCGTCCCGGTGGTGATGGGGCAGAGTGTCGTCCCGTCGAACTCGAACATGCGGTTGACGCCGTCGCATCCATAGAGACGCAGTGTACCCGCTTGCCCGAAGAAATTCCCCGTGACAAATTCAAAGTGGCCGCCGACCGTCATCGTGATCGCAGTCTGAACGCCACCGAGCGTCACAGCAATTCCACCCGTCCCCGTTGCGGCTCCTGCGGCAAAGTTGCCTCCTGCACGACCACTGATAATAAAGCGGCCCGTATTCACGCCGCTCGCAATGCTCCCAGTCTGCAACATGACGCGCTTGATCGTAGCCGTGACGCCGCCCTGTGTGAGGGTGGCCCCGTCGACGATCCCGCCTGCGGCGATATTGCTGAAACTCACTTCCTCATTGAACGGGACGTTGACCCATCCGGCTCCCGACGACTTGTAGAGCAAGGTCGTCGTACCACCAGCGTCGTCCCGAAAGGCGTACGTATTATCCACGCCGCCGACTGTGAGCGTCGCGACACCGCGTACCGGTCCGCTTCCCGGAACGGCGGCGATATCGGCACGATAGTTATCTGCGGCCAACGCGAGGTACTGGGCATTCAGGAGCGAGGTAATGATTGCGGTCTGTGCGGTCTGCGTCCCGATGGTCGTCGCCCCAACCTTCACCACTTCCGTTCCGTTATAGGCCCCCGCAACTTTCGTAACGACCATATATGCGGCGGAACCTTGCACCACGGAAAGGATAACGCTGGTTGCGCCTGTGGTATTACCGGTCAGCGTTTGCCCTACGCTTGGGACGTTCGTGAATGAGGAGACTTGGACGATAGCATAGGACGCCGCCGATGGAGCGGGACGCCCGTCGTAGCGTTCATAACCCGCAATGCGTCCGTACCCGCCTGTCGTGGTGATCTCAAAATTCTTCGAGTCGCGGACTACACCAGGGCCAATCTCCAACGTCGGGCTTGTGATGTCCCAACCCTGTTTGAGTTGTACCACCTCGTACAAGACGGGAGGATGGCGAGAGTTATGCGAGACGGACATCGGCATGATTAGGCGAGCGCTCCACCGACTTGGATTTCCGGAAGGCGGTCTGCGGTAATGCGACGAATCATTTTATTGTATTCTTTTTCACCACGATTATAGACTTCTGCGGCGTTCTCAAACGCGCCGTAGGACATCATCGCGTGATAGACGATCAGCATATTCCAATAGGTCGGAATGCCGCCTTGAATACCGGACGCGCCGATGGAGGCTGCGACGGACGCAGGGGTATCCGTATCGTTGAGCATAGGCTGAGGGGCGATGAAGTAGTCGCCGAGGATGGTGTACCCGTTGTCGGCAATCGGCCCGAGGACAATGGATTTATCCGGAGCAATCGCCACGACATAGGGACGTGTGCGTTGATTTCGAAGGGCTCCAATCAGGAAGGCGTCGCGCCATCTATCGTAGTGCGTTTGTTCGAGATAGGTCTCACCCGTAATCCCTGCCGAAGTCAAATAATTCCGGAAGGTGTCACGAATCCACAGGGAATGGGTCGCAGCCGTGAGACCACAATCGACAAGACTGTAGGCCGTCTTTGCCGTGTTGGTCGTCCACGTGGCGGTCGCACGGAAAAAGTCCCAATCCTGGTGCGAGCCTTGAATCTCTAACCACGCACTGGAGACCCAAGTGACAATACGATTGGCTTCCCCTACCTGGCCTGCGACGGTGGAAAGCGGATTGCCAGCGACGCCGCATTCAAGTTGGACGCGCTGGCAGAGATCGAGGAATGTCAGAGGGTTCGCGACGGACATAGACCCTCACGTTGGGCAGTTAGGAGTTGGCGCGCACCAGCAGTTCGATCCACTCGGCACCACGAGGATCTTTATCTTCGAGGACGCTGAAGGAAAGAGCAGAGGTTGTGGACCGTTCGACGAAGTTCTCAGGATCTTCATTATCCCGCTGAATGACGTTCGTCTCGATGCTGTCTTTCTTGGCACGGGCGAGCACGGTGACGTATTTTCGTTTGGTGTAGAAGGAGATTCCGCGCGGGAAGTACCCCATCGGTACCCATCCGTTCTTGAATAAAATCTCTCCTGGAATGCTGTTGATCGCGATGTAATCGGTCGCGCGCCCTTGACTCTTCTCACCACCTTTATGGATTAAGATCTTGATTGGCTGTTCGTTGAACGCGAGTTCGTCCAACTGATTCTTTGGCAACGGCCCTTCGGCCAACACGATATTGGAATCGCGAACGATCTCTTCGGTAATGGCGGGCATCTTCAATGCCGCGCGCTGATTCGGCTTGAACTCGCGCGTATCGAGCTCGCGCTTGATCCGTACGGCCTTACGAGGTGCTTCGGCGGTAGCTAACGACATGAACCCTCCGCATGCTGTGGGGCCGCCCGAAGGCGACCCCGGTTAAGACACGGACCCTTAGGCGACGACCAATCGGTCTGGGAGCGTCGCGAGATTGGCGACGGAGATGCCAATACCCGATACGTTCCAGTTATTGGTCCCAAACAACCAGCCCGCTGCCGACGCCGCGTTCTTCGCCTTAATGACGGAGTACGCGAACGGAATGAACGAATCCGGAACTGCCGGAAAGTTCGGTGGCTGCCAGGTGAAATTGTCCTGGGCATCCAGCGCGACGAGGTTGCTCTGCGCCACAGCCATCGTGGACCCGTCGTTCTTAATCAACCAGAGGAACACGCACCCTTGCCCTGGGGCATTGGCAACGGACCCTCCGCCGATCAAGGCGTTAAACGCTTTGCCCGTGACGATGTCTGTGGTCGCACTCGCGCCACCAGCCACGGCACCAACCGACTTCAGAATCGACCGAAACGAGGCGACGAACGCGCTCGTGCTGAAGGTCGTCGCGGCTCCCGACAAACCCGTCAGCAACGGATTGGTCATCACCTGATCGACGCCCGGAGTGGAATACTTGTCTGACATGATCGTCTCCTTGTTTCGTCGTGCGGAGAATAGCGAGGCTACTCTCCGCACGACGCCTTGTCTTTTATGCGGTCAAGATGGAATGCCACTGACCGACGTTGATACATTCAAACTGCATCGTCTTGTTCGCGGCCAGCGCAATCGCTGTGTTCGCGGCCAAGGCGTTGATCGCGTCCCCCGTTGCCGGGAAAATATTCATGGAGTTCGCGGCGGCGGCGTTAACCACCGTCATGCTCATTCCGGGAATCGCGACAGGAAGCGTCACCGAATCTGCGGCTACCGCAACCGTGGTAACACGGGCGTTACGATAGTTGAGATTCAATCCCGCTTGCCCACCTCCAGAAAATGCCGTCAGACCGTTATCACACGCCCCGGCTGGGAACAAGGTGATCTGCCCGTTCATATACTGGAAGCCAATCAGATCCCCAAACGTGTCCACAATGAAGGACAAGTTTGGAAGGACCGGGGTCACTTTCGCGTTGAGAGGAATCGTATTACCTGCCATCGTGAGGTCTCCTATTCCTTTCTCACTTACGCGAGGTTCTTGATCCCGACGTTGCCGACTGCCATCCACCCGTTGTTTTCAACGAGGGCGGCCTTCCACCAGATCGTACCCGCATATCCCCTCTGGCCGAACGGATCGGACTTGCTGATCTGTCCAGGAGGAAGGTAAGTCGGAGCCAGGGACTCTTTGCCTCGGACGGCAATCTGAGACCAGGCGTCCTGCGCGCACACGATGAACTGATACACGTCGACGTTTGAGCCTGACGCACTCTGCAAGTTCGTCGACCCAACCGCCGCACCCGCGTCGCGCAAGGAGACAAGCTCCGGCGAGGTGATGAAGCGGAAGCGTTCGCACTTGCCGATCTCGTGCATCATCGGCTTTCCTGACGCATACTTCTCAATCGGCACAAACCCAGGAAGATCCCGGATGTCCGGTTCCGCGTCCGTGTGGATGTAGACCGTGAAGCCTTGCGACACGGCATCGGTGCCGTAGTTATTCGAGGCCCCCAGCATGCTGTTCACGGGTTTTGCGTGATTCGCTTGCAGGCCCTTCGCAATTTTGCGAAGCATCCCCAACGTAAGCGGACCGTTAACGGTCGCCACCGTGGTGCCTGTCCCGGCGAAGAATTGATTGGTGCACGCCTTCAGGACGCCGTAGATGATCAGCTCGTTGACGAGTGTCACGCGCTCACCGACCTGACGGATCATTTCCTTCGGGATATCGTCCTCGTAGAGGTCGTACGTCTTGTCCGTGAAGCCGTACAAGCAAGAATATTGCTGTACCACGACCTGCACGTCCATGGGCACGATGCTCTCCGGTGGAGGCGTCACGCCTTCCGTCGTCAGATGCGCCTGCACGATCACGTTCCCTCGATCACCGGTCGCGGCTGGGAAGAAGGTGTTCTGCGTGCTGGCATTGGTGCTCAAGGCACCGAACGGGAGGAACCGGCGAGCAACATACGTATCGCTGTTGTTCTTCGGCATCTTAACCTGGCGGCCTTCTTTGCTCAGCACTTCCATCGGGACAGCGTGACTCAGAATTTCGCCCTTATACTTATTCAACCGCCCAGGGGTGAGCGGAAACGTCTGCATCGAAACTGGCATGATTTACTCCTTAGGTATTTCCGGTTTTGAACCCGAGATCGAATTGTTCGTCGTCGGATAACACGGTCTCCCGTGCCGCCGAACTCTTTTTTGTGACGGCCTCTGAGAGGCGTTCTTTTCTGGTATCGACAGCGGTCTTGGCTTTCGGCTGTGCCGCAAGACGTTCGTTGTAATCGGTAAATTTATCAATCGACCGCGCAACGACTAAAGGATTCCACGTCTCCAGCACTTGCTTCTGATACGCGGCGGGCTGCGTCTGCACCCACGCTCTCCATGGACTCTTTACCGGAGCATTCGGATCTCCGACAATTTCTCTCCAGTCTGGATAGAACTCCTCAATCGTCTTGAACGCCTGAGCTTTCTCCCGTTCCGGTTGCGTCTCCGTTAACCGCTGATCGACCGCTTTCGTGACTTCAGACAGATCGAAAGTTTGAGATGGGGCACCTTTGACTTTGACTCGGCTCATCACACGGGTCAAAACTGGAATCAGCTTCTCAGACAGATCCTCGAAACCCGCGTCCGAGAGTTCCTTGAAATCCGCTTTCGAGAGCGTAATGGGTTCGGTCGACGCCACAGTCGAATTTTGCAATTCTTTCAGCGTACGTTCGAGACCGCCCATCTTTCCAAACGCAGAGCCGAACTGTTTTTCCATCGAGCCTTTGATCTCTGCCACCAGATTTTGATTGGCGATCAGATTCGTCAATTGCTCTTTGGTCAGCGTAGCAAGTTCCGGTTCCACAATCTTCGTGGGAGCCGTCTCTTCCGTCGCCGTATTCGGCACCGTCTTCGGTGTTGAATCTGCGTCCGGCGCAGTCACGGTGCCTTTGAACCCGGCGTCGAATTCCGCGTCGAGCTCGGCATCGAGTTCTTCAGCGGCCTTCGCTTCGGCGTCGGCATGTTCCTGCGCGAGTCTTGCTTCTTCGGCTTTCTCTGCGTCCAATTCTGGCATCCACCCCTCCTCTCGCTGGCATTACTGTGAGCGAGTTACGTTGCGCCGTGTAGGTCGCCCTAGGCGGCATTAAAATTGCCCGAGAACAGGCTCCTCTTGGAAAGGGGGCTCGTCCCCTGCAATAAGTATACCACGGACTTCGGCGAGCCTCCCACGTAGGCGATTGGTCTCGTCGAAGTCCTTGGTCTTCTCTAAGTCCGTACGAAGATCTTCAATCCGAGTCCGTAAGGATTCTGCAATCCTGTACCACACCTCTGATTGCCGGTCGTGTTGGTTCAATGCAATCATTTCTGGCTAAACGCCTTTCCTTTTTTCGCTCGGCCCGGAACTTGCACAGGAGGGGCGAGCGCGCTCGTCGCAGACAATTTATCTCCACCGGACGGCGTGTGGTGCATATGGAGATCCTTGACGTGTTCTGCGGCAGCCAGCTCT
>Ga0070715_10000134_pt1 | contig 17517 bp, 29 predicted proteins | sample LARL111metaG_FD_71394 | JGI IMG/M metagenome (GOLD analysis project Ga0070715, IMG submission 71394) | Corn, switchgrass and miscanthus rhizosphere microbial communities from Kellogg Biological Station, Michigan, USA - LAR L11-1 metaG | ecosystem: Host-associated > Plants > Roots > Rhizosphere ... | reverse complement strand
GACTCCGCCGCCTTCCGCGCACCGTTGCGCTCGAGCACGTTGGCGGCGTGCTGACGCGCGACCTCGCACGCCATGGCCGCGGCGCGCATGCGGTTGATGACCTCTTCATTGGTCGACTCCTGGCGGGCGTAGCCCCACGCTGCAGCGGCTAGCAGCTCGAAGGCGGCTTCGGCCGTCAGCTCGGGGCGCTGCTCGCGGAAAGCGTCAACGAGCTGGAACACAAGCCCCTGAAGTTGCGTTTGCGCGGCGATGGTAGCGGGTGTTTTTGGTGGTTTGGACATGGTGCAATCTCCTTTGATTCGAGCATGAAAAAGGCCCCTCGAAGGGGCACACGAGCAGGCCGGGGGGTTGGCTTGTGCTCGCGCGCCCCTTCGAGGGGCCTTGACGCGGGGAGTGAGAGGGCTAGTTTGGGCATTGCCGGTGCAATCGGCCTTTGGCCCCCGGACGCTGCTAGGCGTCGCGGGGGCTATCTTTTGGGGCTAGGTGGTCGGCGGCGGCGCCGGGGGCGTTGCGGGCGCCTCGGGGGCGCCTGCAGGGGACTGCGTTGCGGCCGTCGACGGCTGCGCCGCCGGGGCTTGCAAACGCTCGAGCGAGGCTTCCAGCGACCGCAGGCGGTTGATGACCGACCCGTCGACGTTGGCCGCGCTGATGAGCTGGTCGACTTCGCCCGTGAGCGCGTTGACCTTGGCCACCAAGAGCCCGTGCGCTTCGACGGTCGCGCCGATGTTGTGCAGCTGCAAACGCCACTCGCGGGCCTCTGCGGGACTGTCCAGCAACGCGAACACGAAGCGCTCGAGCAACGCCAACCGCTCGAGCGGGTCGGATGGCTCTTCCGTGAGCGGGCCAGCTTGCGGGCGCGTCTGCTCGCTGAGCGCAATGGCCGTCGACACGGGCGCGGGTTCCGGCTTCACGTCAATCACTTGACGAGCCGGCGCAGCGACCGCGGGAGCGGCAACGGGCTTGCCGGTGCGCTTCGCAATCTCTGCGGGTGAGTTGAAGTGGCGGAACCCTTGACCGCTTCGCGTGGGAGCGACGGCGCCGCCCTCACGCTTTGCAAGCTCTTCGGGTGAGTTGAAGTGTCGCATATTGGCGGTTGCCATGTTTCGCTCTGCGCGCTGACGCTCAGAACTGCTTAGCGAGGCCGACGTTTGCGGTGATGGCGCCTTGCGTCCGGTCGGTGCCGTTCGCTGCGAAGCGCAACGTAACATGGCCCGCCGTCGCCACGCTGGCGCCACCGAAGATGATACCGGACGCGAGCGCGGTATCGAAAGACACCGTCGCGACGTCGCCGACCTCTGCGCCGACAAACACGAAGTCGACGTCGGCCGTCGCGCCTCCGGAGATGGTACCGGGTGTAATCTCGGCCGACTTGCGACGACCAACGAAGGGGCCAGACTGCGAGCCGCGACTAGCGGCGCCTTGAACGGGGAGGACCATGATGGGGGTTCTTTCGGGGTTTCGGGTTTGAGGTAATCACGAGGCCCAGCAACGCGCTAGGAGCCCCAAGGTTTACGGGGGGAACGGGCCGACGTCGGGGGACGTTGTCGGCTCGGAAGGGGGACTTGACAGCCGCGAAGCGCCCGTCAGTGCCTCGAAGCGGGCGCCGTCCGGGAGCACGACTTTCGACTTGAGATGCCCCACAGCGACGGGGAGCAAGTCGACGCCACCAAGCGCGCGAGTCAGCCGGTAATCCTCACCACGCCAGCGGCGCCGGCCGTCGTCGCACAGCTCAGCGCCGGTCGTGGTGAATTCCCAAAACTCTTGGCCGCCGTCGTCGACGTACACCGGGGAGCGCGTCGCAAGGCTCACGAGCGTCGCGACGGGGATTGCCAAGAACCCGAGCCCGCCCATGTAGCGGCCGCCCGGCATGCGCTCGAAAGCGACGTCACCGTTGCCGAGCGCGTAGCACGCAGAGGCGACGTTGCCCGTCGTGCGACAGTGCGCAATCACGAGCCCCGCAGCGCGCGTGCCAAACACCATATCGTCGTCAACCATCAGCACGACGTCGAAGGGCAACGCCGGCTCCGCGCGCACGAAGTTGACCACGCGCGTCAGCGACTCGTTGCGCTGCAAGGCCACGTCGCTCGAGCCGGTTTGCGAAACGAGCGTGGCGCCACAGTTGACGAGGTTTGCGACGCACGCCGCACACTGTTCGTCGATTGGACGATTCGACGAGCGAACCACGACGACGTTTTTCATCAGCCAACGACCTCAACATCGAACGAGAAACTATTGACGCCCGCGGGGATGCTCCCGGCGCTCGTCGCGAACACGAGCCCGAGCTTGTCGCCGGACGTGAGCGCGACCCGTCGGCGCGTTGACCACTGCATGCCGGTCAGATTCGCGTCGTTGTTATTGAGCACCCCGGCACCGAGAGGTGGCCCAAGCGAAAGGTCCTTGTCCACCAAGAACCCGTTGAGGTCGATTGCCAGCGAAGCTTGCCCCGTTTCGAACAGCGTAATCTGCAGCGAGGCAAGGGCCGTCACGAGCACCACGCAATCGGGGCCCGTGTACACGAGCTGGCACGATGCGCTCGCTGGCGTGTCGACAGCGAAGAGCGAAGAGCCCTCGTATAGCACGCCGTCGAAGGGGTCCGACTGCGCGAGCGCGACATACTTGCCGTTGCCGCTGCTCGCGGGGAACGACGGCCAAGCGTCTGAGTCGGCGGGATTGAAGTTGAGCGAACCGAACGCCGCAGCGCCGCCACTCGAAGGCGTGAGCAGCGCGCCAGCTTGACCGGTGCGGGGAACGACAGTGTTTGAAGCGACCATGGGAAACCTTTCGTCAGCGAGCCCATCACGGCACGGATACAACGACCGTCGCGCACCCGAGCAGATTCACGCCACTCACGACGGTCGCGTTGGCGTCATTCTTCTTGAACTTGAGAAACACTTTGCCGTTCGCAGCGAGCAGAAACGGCCCCGTGTCGAGCGCTAGGCGCACGATTGCAGTGGTCGGAAAAACGAAGATACCTTCGGACGACAATTGGTTATCCAACTCGTCGAAGAGCGCCGCGGTGATGGCGACTTGACCCGCGCCCGAAGTGAACGTCACTTGCAGCGCGAGCGCGGTTTTGACGCGTACGGTTTGCGGCGTGCCGCCGTTCGTGAGCAGCGCAGCATCGGCGCCGGCACCGCCGCCCATCGTATCGACCGCGCTCGTCACGAGGAACGGGTTGCGCTCGTTGAGCCCGCTAACGAATTGCGGGAGCGTCACGAAAGTGTCGTCGTCAGGCGTAGGCGTCGCGAGCCCCGACCACGGCGGCACGAGACTGGACAACAAGAGCACCGCGGGCTCTGGCGTCGGCGGCGGCGGCACCACGGGCGGCGGCACGCCTTCGAGCCCCTTCCCTGTCGCGTCGAAGGCGAGCAGGTTGCCCGGCGTGCCTTCCAAGATGGCGCCAGCTTGGCCGGCGCGAACAACGAAAGCGGGGTCGGTCATGTTTTGGCTCCTACGTACATCTTGACGACGGCCGGCGCGACCGTCGCAACGACGATGCCGGTCCCAAGAGCGATGGCGGGCCAGAACCACCATTGATGCACCACGCCGGGGGGCTGCTCGATGATGTCCCCGGCCGCGTTGCGACGGTCGGTTTGCCCTTGCGCCTGCTCGAGCGTCTGACCGGTTTTGATGACCTCGTCGACTTGTTTTTTCTCGGCCGCGGTGACGGCGTTTGCGCGGTTGAAGGCGTTGCGCAAGTTGCGCGCGTGGTCAACGTCGGCGTCGCTCCAAAACCCGAACGGGTTGAAGTCGGCCGGCTTCGTTTTCTCGTACCACGTGACCCAATCGTTGAATGCGATTGCGCCGGCCGGCGTGGCGGGCGGGGTCCGGTGCATGAAGTCGTTGATAGCTTCGACGTTGGCCGCGTTCTCGCTTGTCGTACTCATGAGCGCTTACCGCCTTCCCTGTGACCCCAGACCATCAACGCGAGCGCAGCCGCGGACGCGACGAGCTTTGCCGCAATGGCCGCGGTCATCATTCTGCGGCCGCCGCTTCCGGCTGTGCCGCCGCTTTGGCTGCAGCCTCGTCAGCGTCGGCCTGCTTGGACACTTCGGCCGCTTCGGCGACCTTGCGGTCTAGCTCGGCGCGCTCGTAGCCGAACACCGTGCACAGGAGGGTTGCCTCCTCGTCGTCAACGAAGTTGAAAGCGACGAGCGACGCGAGCTTGTCGATTGTAATCTTATCTTTGAGCTTCGTGGCCGCTTCGACACGGTCCGCGCCCGTCGTTTTCTTGAACCCTTCGAGCAGCTGCGGCGCAGCTTTCTTGACGCCTTCCCACATCTCACGGCGCAGCTCGTGCTTACGGTCAAGCTCTAGCTGTTCGCGCATCTCGACACGCTGGTCGCGCAGCATCGTCTCTGCGCCCTTGACGAATGCTAGCCGCGCCTTGTCGCCGTCGTTGGCGCGCTGCACGAGCTGCTTGTTTTGGTCGAGCACCGCGGTCACGAGCGTTTCGGACGACTTACCCAAGCTCTCGAGGGGCTTGGTGAACGCCACGACTACCAAGCGTTCATGGTCCTGCGCTTGCTTCGTTTGCTTCAGCGCGACGTCGAGCACCGCTTTCCAGCTGTCGCTGATAGCGCGCATCTCGGCCAAGAGCGGGCTTGGCGGTTCCGCCTCTTCGCGGCGCGGCATACCGTCGAAGCGCACCAAGTCTTCCGCGCTGTAGAGCGTGCCTTGCTTGGTTCGCTTGGTGCCGATGATGCCCGAGCCGACGAGCGCACGCAGCTGCGCGACCGTGAGCAAGGTGCGCTCGAGCGCTACCGCAACGGTCACCCATCCGGGGTTTTCGTCGACTTCCGTTTCGGGCGACGTCACATCATCATCGTCGTCGTCAGTGCGGCTCATGAGCGGCCCCCCTTGCGTTTTTTCTTGGTTGGTTTTTGGTGAATGTACGTCCAGCGATTGCCGTGCCACAGCGCGACGTCAACGCGCCCATGGCCGTAGTCTTTGCGGATGCGCGCCTCCGGAAACTGCTCTGCGAAGTCTTGCGCGGCGCTGATGCCGTCGAAGAAACGCAAGTGGTGCCCGGCATGCACGCTGAACTTGAGCTCAGCGCCGCCCGTCACGAGCCCCCCTTGTGCCAGCGCCACCACGCAGCACCAAGCGCAAGCAAGCTCAGGCCGACACCGACAACGACACCGACGCCAGCCGCGACGGCGCCGCCGAAGAGTTTTGGCCAGCCGGTTGCGTCCGCGAGCGCTGCATAGTTGTGCGCGACTGCTTTGAGGTAGTCGGCTGGCGCAAGCTCAAAGTATCCGTTGGCGTGCTGCGCGTTGACGGCGGCTTCGAGGTCGCCTTTGCCGATGGCGGCTTGTATCGCTGCGGCGCCGACCTTGCCCCGCTTGCCGCCGTTCAGAATGGTCGCGGCGACACTCTTGAAACCCTCTTCGGGCGACGAGTGCTTCTTATAGGTGCCGATGTACGGGAGCCAGACTTTCGGCCCCACGCCGTTCCACGGCGCGCCGTCCGGATTGCGCCAGCCAAAGTCAACGTGTTTGAACGAGCCCGCGTCACCCGCGCCCTGCTCGGCTCCCCAATTATTGGAGCCGGCGCCCTCCGTGCCCGTGAGCCCATGAGCCTGCGCGAACGCGAGCGCGACGGGATCTTTCGGCGGATTGGCCCAGCCGGCGCCGTAACCGCCCTCACCGCGCGACACGGCTAGCACGTATTGCCGCTGCGGCTCCGGCAGTGCCGGGAGCGCGCGCTTTGCCACCGCGTAAGCGTTTACGTCGGCGGGGTTGCCCTTGGGGGGCGACGATGGCGAAGAGGGCTGCCCGGCGCCCACGTCGGCCGGCGTGAGCCCTAGCGCGGCGAGAGTCTTTGGCCCGGGCAGCGCGTCGACGACGAGGCCCTTGGCTTTCTGGAACACACGCAGCGCCGCCTTGCTCTTCTCGCCCCACGCGCCGTCAACGACGAGCGCGGGCTTGGCGCCGTTGTCGTTTAGCTTTTGCTGAATCGGCTTGTAATTCATCGGAACCCTCGAAGCGTGAGGCGCGGCGCGCGGAGCTTGCGCACGTTGCACTTGCAGCCGAGCGACGGCGGGCCAGCGACACAGTTAGCGTCGTGACCTTGGGGGATGCACGGAATACGAAGCGCCCAATAGAGAAACATCACTTTCTCACCCCTCCGTTTGAACGCAGCCAATCAACGAGCGCTGGCACGGCTCGGGCGAGAAGCGCTCCCAAAACTGCCACCACGAGCAGAGCAAGCGGGCCGCGCCACTTCGGCGGCACGATGGCGAAGAGCCCGAGCAAGGTTCGCTGAGCCGCTGGCAACGAACGAAAACGCAGGTTCGCCGTGATGCGCTCTTGGGACTCGAAGCCCGGGTCACTTGGCGGCTCGCTGCTTTCTGGCATCAGAGCCCCAAGAACCAAACGAGCGTGGGGAGCGCGACATGGGGCGCCGCGTTCGTGTTTACGATTCGGACCGTGGTCGCGAAGCCCGGGAGCGGCACCGCGCGACCACCCGCGCACACTTGCGCGTCATACACGGCCAAGATGTTGCCGCCGTTCATAATCTCGAGCGTGACACCCGTGGGGGTCGCGGGGTTACTACCGCCCGGCGTGTCGTTCGTCAGGAACACCGTGAACGACTTCGCGAAGTCGTGCGTCGGAAAGTCTTGGAACGGGTGAGCGCCGCCCGCCTCATCCAAGAACGCCTGGGGCTCCGTGTACGTGAGCGGCTGCGAGCTGGTCGAGGTCGAGCCCTTGGCCACCGACGCGCGCAGCGCGATTGACCCAAGCGACGGGTCGTACGCATGCCAGCCGATGGGCGCGAAGCTGACGGCTTTCACGTCGACACTGTTTGCGACCAGCGTGAATTGCGACCCATGAAACCAGTCACAGTCAAACGAGTTTTCGATGCCGCCGCAGCCGTAGGTGACGCGGGCGCGCATGTCCGCGTTGTTCCCGTCCGTTTCATCGCTGCGCGCGAGCTGCACGCTGTGCACGTGCGGAGGCCCGTGCATCTTCGTGAGCTTCGGCGAAACGGTTACGACAATGTCCGCGTTTCCGGGCAGCGGCGCGAAGTGCTGGTCGCCCCACAGGTTGTTATTCACCCACGGCCCACCTTGCGGCTCGAGCGTCTGAAACGCGAGGTCGGGGTTGTGCGCATCCCCGTGCAGCGAGTACAGGGCGCGCGAGAGCAGCGGGCCGAAGATGCCGCGCAGCGCTTCGGCGACTTCTTTACCGAGAGTCACGGAGCCCCCGAACGCGCAGAGCGCGAGCGAAAGCAGCCCCCGGCGCGTGAGCAATTCACGGCGCCCCCACGCGGAGCACCATGCCGGTTTTGGCGTGCACACGGAAACGACGAGTCACGCGCTGAGCTGCAGCGTGACGACCGAGAAACGTCAGCATCGCTGCAGCTTCGGCGTTGCCTTTCTCGCTCGCGGCTTGCGCGTTTGCGACGGCTGCGAGCGCCGCCTTGCGGTGCTCGGGGTCTTTCGAGTTGACCCCGTTCAGCACGTTGACGACTTTGGTTGCCGCAACATGCGAGTGATTCTGAATCGTCGCAGCGTGCCCCACGGCAAGCCCCACGTGCACGGCCTTGGCCACGTCGGGGGGAAGTTGCTTCATGGCTTCGACGAGCACGACGTCGGCAACCTTTTCCCCCTTGCTCAGTTTCGTCGCCACGCTGAGCGCGGTTTTCAGCGCCGACTTTTGCGCATCCGGAAGCGGGAGCGCTGCTAGCGCCGCCTCATCCAAACGTTTACCTTGCGCGAGCGCCGACGCTGCGCCGAAAGCACTCTGCGCGATGGCTCCGCCCGGAATGGCGCCCTTGATACCGGACATGACGGCATCGCTAAGCGGTTGCCCGTTTGCGAGCGCGAGAGCTGCGCCCATCGCGCCGGCCACACCTTGGCCAACACCCGGAACGAAGCTCACGACGGTCGCGGCGTAAGGCGCAATGGTTTTGATGTCCGCAACCTGCGCCTTGAAATTGTTGATGAGCGCATGGTCAAGGCGCGCGCCGCTCGTGATGCTCTCAGCGAGCGACACGGGCGCGATTGCAACGCCGTACACGGCCGCGAGCGGCGCACCCACGACGGGGACATGTTTGATAGCGTTTCGGATTGCGGAAAAAAAGCTCATGGGGTTTGCCTCCGGTCACTCGTTGTCGACGTGCATTGCCTGTTCCCACTCTTCGCGACGCTGCGGGTCCGCCGCTGCGAAGCGCGCCAGCTGCGCCTGATAGACGGACTTGGCGCCCTTGGGGTCTTTCTTCGGCCACATGACAGGGTGCGGGGGCACGATGCCATGGTCTTGCGCGAGCACGAGCGCGGTTTTCGGACCGTACAGGCCGTCGATGTTGCCGACGTAAAACTTGCGGTTACGCTCGAGCAACTGAAAGTCGGTCACCGCCGCTTTGACGGCGGCGCTCGCTCGCGCTTCCGCGAGCGTCATGCCAGAGAGCAGCTGCGCGAGCTGGCCCGCCTGGCGGCGCGCTGCAGCACTGTCAGCGGCCGGCGCGGGGTTGACGCCTCCCGGGCCCTTCACGGGCGGCGCAGCCTTGCCAGGGCGCGCGTGGGGCGTCTGATTGATGGCGGCTTCCAACTCTGTCGCCGCGCCTTCCAGCGACGTCGCTTGCGCGTCGAAGCCATCACCGCGCACGGTCGCGGCAACACTGCGCATGACCGTGGGGTCGCCACTCTTGATTGCTGCAGCGACGGACGCCACGACGGACGCCGGGACCTGCGGGCCGTCCGTTGGCGCCACGGAAGCGTGATGCGGCTTCGTGAGCAAGTAGCCGGTGCCAACCGCGAGAGCCAAACCGCCGAGAATGAGTGGGAGCATGAGACGTTGCCTTTCAGAGCCCCAAAAAGCGGGACGGGTCTTCTATCTTGCCGGAGTTAACACGCGAGCAGGCCGGGCACACGTGCCGCCTATCGGCGACGCTCAGCCGGACACTGCACGCAAAACAGATGCCGCGGCGGACTTCGCAATGCATGCGCAACGGTCCGTCGGGGGCTTGGCCGCAGCCCGAGCAAACGCCCGAGCCGTCGTCCCATTCGCCGCACTTGCAAAGGCGGCGCCAGTACACTCTGCAGTCGGCGGGCTCGCCGTCTTCTTGCAGCTCAGCGGTCCGCGCTGCGCACAGGTCGTCACAGTCTCCCCAGCCACGACGGAGCACCGTCACGTAATCCGCAAACTCTTCGACCCCTTTGGGCCATGGTTCGGGCTCGTAGACAACTCCGGACTCGTACAGCCGAGGAAGCGGCTTGCCCTGTGCGCGGGCGTTTCGAATCGACACGCGGTTACACGCCACCACGCCCCGCAAAAACCCTTGCGTGAGCAGGGCCAGAGTTTTCCCGTCGCGGGTACCGACTCCGACCGTGGTGATGAGCGTGAAACCCATTACGACCTTGCGACGCTCAGACCCAAGCGGGTCCGATGATACTCGCGTAGAAGGGGTGGTCGTTCGTGTCGATGTTGGTCACCGTCAGGGTAATATCGATGCCCGGACGCGCGATGTAGCCGAGCAGCGCGACGCCCACGCCGGTTTGGCTGAAGATGTCACCATGCGCAGCCTCCGAGTTGACGAACATGCTGTCGCGACCAATCACGAGGTCGTTGATGGCGAAAAAGCCGCTCAACGTCGACGGCAGCACGAAGCGCTCCGTTTGAAACGGACGCTGCGGGCGCGCCGTCAAGATTGCAGTCGCACCAGCCGCGACGAACAAGGTCCCGTTCGCTCCCTGTGGGAACGAGCAAACCTGCGTTTGGTTCGTCGGCTGGATACGCTGCACGGTCACATGTGGGTTGCCCTGGTGATGCGGATGCGGAGCGCGACGACGTCCGCCGCCGACAATCAAGTCAGCGCCCATATCGTCACCGCCGCCGCCGGCATCGTCACCACCAACACTCAAGTCATACATTGTCTTTGCCTTTCGTTGTGTCACTCGCGCTGCGCGACAACGTGCCGCGCAGCGAGGGGTTTTGCTGTGCGCGCTTGCGCGCGTCTTACGCGGCTTGCTTGACGCCGCTCGCGAGCAGTTTCGCTTTCACGACGTCGCCGGTTCCGTAACCGAGCATGCCGTGCGAGAACGCACCCGCGAGCGCTGCGTGCTCGTCGAAGAGACCGAACGCCACCGCGGCGCCGACGAGCGAGCCAAGCGTGAGGTCGGTTCGAATCTTCGTTTTCGGAAGGTGCGGCATCTTGACCGCGGCCACGCCGGCAATGCCGCCACCGACGCCAGCGAGCGCGCCGCACGCGACAGTCATCAGGCCGTGTTTCGCGGCTTGCTTGTGCTTCGCCATGCCGTTGCGGATATTCATCACGTGCTTGATTAGCTCGTGGCGGCCCTTCGCAGCGAGGTGAGCGGGGGCGTGTGCGAGTGCTTGCGTCGTCATTCTGGTTTCTCCGATGTTGTGGGGGGGTTTTCCCAGACCCATGGGAGCGCGCTTTTTACCCAGGGTCAAAACTCACCCCGGTTCCGGCCGAAAACCCAGGGGCCGGGTCACGGTCTACCCATCAAGTTTTCGCGCCGGCCGCCGTATGCTTGGGCAGGGTTCGACGCGCCCAAAGTCGTCGAGAAAGAAAAGGGCCGACATGGCCAACGAAGAAAAAAAGCAGCCGTGGGGTGACGCGCTCGCGCCGTTCGAGCGCGAGACGAACGGAACGAAGAACACGACGTGGATTGACCTCGGGCCAGTGTGGCAAGGGGACAACGGCTCGCTGCAGCTCACGCTGCACGTCGAGCCGTACCACTGGCGCTCACACAACGCGGAGCGCCGCATCGTCATCAAGAAACGCGAGCAGGCGGAGCCGCAGCAAAACAGCAACACGAGCCGGCGCGGTGCCCGGTGAGCGGCGCTGAGCTTGTGCAAGCGGCGCTCGAGCACACGGGCGTCAGCATCGCCACGAGCGCCGACACGGCGCGCGCCATCGCACTGCGCGGACTCGTCGCCATGCTCAGCACGTCGGTTACGTTCGTCAGCAACGGCGGCGCTCCGGGTGGCGACTCTTTCGAGGGACCTTGGGAAGAGCTACCACATGGCGTGCAGAGTTACTGGCTCACGCTCGCGGGTGTCATCAACAAGGTCACTCGCGAGCCCGGCTGGTCGGGGTCACTCGGAGGTGTGCCGTGACGCGCGAGCAGCAAGACACGGACCGGGCGCTCGTGCGCGCGGAACATGACTGGCTGCTTGCGCGTGGGTGGATTGCCTCGCGCCCGTTCCGCGACGTCGCGGAGCGGGTGCGCTACTCGCATCCCGGGGCGCCCTCTGCGCGCCCTGACTACGCCGCGCGCGACGCGCTGGCCATGACACGGGCCGACCCGCTGCGCTTCATGGCGCGGCGCTACGTCACGCCGGGGCCAGCATGAACAACACGCAAACCATCGTCGCGTGTCTCGATGACCTTTCCGCGCTCTGCGCGGAGAATGGCATCACGAAAGTAGAACTCGGCGCCGCGCTCGTCGCGTACGGCGCCGGGGTCTTGCTTTCGGCGGGGGTTCCCCTCGCGACACTCGAAGCCATCACGAGACAGACTTACACGTCGGCTGGCATCGCCAAAGGGGAGCATCGAACATGACCCAGCCGGCGATTCAGGTAGTGCACACGGGCAACGCAGCTCAGCCGTGCGCGCAAGGCGTCAGGCGGCATGACTGGACCATCTTCGCGATTGGTCAAGTCGTGCCGTGCTGCGGCTACGCGACACAGTGTCCGGCGCGCGTGTGCAAGGTCTGCCACCGACACGAGGAGGTCGCTTGAACGAGCTAAAGCCGCACGAGCTGGTTCACGTACTCCCTCACACGCGCAAGCCGGCCAAAGCTCGCGCGCACAACAGCGACCCGAGCAAGGTCGCGACGTCAGCAACGCACGCGCTCAACCGCGAGCCCGACCACGACGACCGAACCAAGTACGCGAGCGCGCTCGCTGGCGTGCTCCGTCGTTGGTTCGGCGACGAGGGGCTCAGCGTTGCTCGTGAGCTTGTCCGAATCTTGGAGGGCGGCGCTTGACCTTCGAGCTTGGCTTCGCGTGCTTCGCGCTCGTCGTGTCCGTCGTCGTCGCCGTCGCGACATGGCGGGCACGATGAAAGCGCGGCGTGTGCTCGTGCCCGTGAAAGAGCTAGAGCCGGATGCTCACGCCGCGCGCACGTTCCGCGTTGACGTCCGGGTCAACGCTCCCCAGCTCGAAGACTGGCTCACCGTATCGAATCGAGAGCTGGACATGTTCGCGGCGTTGCACCTCTTCCACGTGTGGTGCAAGCGGGTCCGGCGCGGGACTCGGGTCGGGCGCGAGTACAAACCGACTGCGGTTCGCATCCGGCTTTGCAGCGAGAGCGGGCACCTCACCATTGCGCAGTGGGGCGAGCCCGGCGAGTAGTACGAAACGGCCGTCCCTGAACTCATACGTTTCACGTGTGGGCAGGGGCGGCCGTTGCTCGTTCATCGCCAGCGGGACAGAGCGCCAGCGCCACTCGCGCGACATGCGCGCCTCTTCGACTTCGAGAAGCGCCACCGACACGGCGCGCGCGACAGGGCACTTCAGCTTGACGAGCGGGATTGCGGCGTAGGCCGTGCGCGTCGCATCGGGCAAGCGACGGATTAGCGTCCCCGTGTACTCTTCGTTTTTTTTCTTCGGCGGGAGAAACCCGACGCCCGCGCGCAGCCGGCGAAAACCCTTGCGAGCTGCAACGGGTGACTGCGAGAGCTTCGCAAGCTCGCCCATTGTCGCGTCAGCGGTGCCGGCAAGCTTTGCGATGTAGCTTGCGAGCGCGTCGACGTCGGCGCCGCGCTCCGCGACACTCTGCGCGCCCCACCCGGTGGACATGGCAATGGTGAGCAGCTCGCCGTCTAGCAGCGACGCTGAGCGATGCGACGAGCAGCCCTTGCGATGGCGCGGACCTTCACACGCGCACGGCCGGAGGCGCTTCGCGTAGTCAGCTGCGAGAGCACGAGCAAGCTCCGGCGCGTGTATGACGAAGTTCATGTGTGGCCAGCCGGTGCGATGCGACTCGACCGTCGCAACCCACTTGCTCCCGAAGTCTTGCCAGCCTTGGGCCTTGCAGTAGCGCCGAAGGCGCTTCAAAAAATTACGGCTCTGCTTGCTGAGCGCCGCGTTTGCCTCGTCGGCGTTCGCCCAACGCTTTTCGGAGTAGACGCCGTTTTGGTCGAGCGTCAGCACCATGAACACGTTGCCGGTGGGGTCGAGCGGGGCGAACGCTGCTTTCATCCGAGCGAAGGCAACCGACGCCGAATGACGAGCACAGCTGCCCTCGTGCCGCCACGAGCCGCAGAGCAACGGCCTACGCGAGACACGCGAGGGGTCCGCCTTGGCCCACGTGTACAGCGCGTCGCACCCGCAGCGCCGCACGTACAGGGGGAGCACCTTGGGGCGCTGGTAGCCCCACCGTAGGGGCTTGGCGGCCGTCTTTTGACCCGGCTCGCGCTCCGTTGTCGCGCTCACTTGTTCGTATGTATTGCCAAGGGGCTCGAGAGCGCGCGCCGCTTGGTTTTCCCGGTCGCCCGTAGAATCAGCCCGCGGGCCGCACACGGACCGGCGCTGCGCCTGGCGCGCTGCGCCAAGAGTCCGGAACCGGCTGACGGCTGGCGATGCCATGCGAATTAACTTGACACTAGCCGCGCTTGTCGTTTCTCAGCGCGACGGGCGGGCGATGGGCAATGCGACACGGCGGGGTCGCGCCAGCTCGCTTCCCTCCAAAAGATGCCGCCGCACCACGAGCAACACCCGCGACGCTGAAACCCGCGCGTGTGCGCTTCCCAGACTATCTGCCCGCAGCGCGTGTGCCCGCTCTTCATGCTCGCCTCGACCCAGCGAGCGAGGTCGACAAGCGGCGCGGAAGCTGCTCCGGAGCGCGGCACGGAGGCGTTATTATCGCCGGCTCGGGATTACGTTTGGTCGACGGAAAGAGGGGTAGGAGGCCGGCGCGAGAGGGCTGGCTAAGGGATGGTCCCGGCCGACGGGCGAACACTTTCCAAAACAACGTCACGACGAGGCTGCGAAGAAACCTCATCACGGCTGCAGCTTCGCTCCGCTCAAACCTCCGGTGGGGAAGGCGGGCGCCACGCTTGCGCCTGCAGTTGCAACACACGGGCTCAGTGCACACGGCGCAGTGCGCGCAACGAAGTCGCGTCACCGCGACACCCCGCACAACGGCTTGGCGTCGCTCAGAATTAGGCGCCCGTGCTGACTGCACAGCGGGGCGCGGTGCAAACGACTTTGCGGGGCATAGAGCGAAACGACGGCGGCGCGTTTGCACTGGCGCCAGCTGTGCACGACTTCGCTCCCGCCGACAACGCGCAACGAGAAAGCGATTGCCTTATCACAACGCGGGAGCGTCACGACTCACCGCCGGGGACCGGACGCCACGTCTCTTCGCGCCAGTTGGGGGCTCGAGTGGGGCTCGAGTGGGCGCCGGCGGGGGCCAGGTCGGCGCCGGCGGGGGGCGAGCTCGGGGGCAGCTCGGGGCACGTCGGCGCGCACGGCAACTCAGCTGCGAGCGCTTCGCACGCGCGCACCAAGCCGTCCGACACTGCCCACGGGATTGCGGCGCGGCGCTCAGCACGACGACGGCCGGAGAGCTTCGTTTTATCGCGAGGGACTTGGGCCTCAAAAGGCGGGAAGACTCCCCACAGGTAAAACGAGCCGTAGCAAGCGACGGGCGGACCGATGCGGCTTGCAATGGCGCGCGTTGCGCCGTGCACGTTTTCCAGCACCCACCACCGCGGCCGCAGCGTGCGAATGATGCGCAGCGCAGCGTCGACGAGCACGAGCCCCGCGTCGACGTCGCGGTGACGGCTGGCCGTGCTGAGCTGCGTGCACGGGGGCGACGCCCACACAAGGTCAAAGCGACCCGAGCCGTCGAAGAGCCCCTCGGGTTCCCACGTCGCGAGGTCGGCGCGAACGTCGCACGCTGTGCCCTCTGCGTTGTCGATGCGCAGCACTTGCCACCCGCGCACAGCTGCAGCGCGCGACGCGGAGCCGGACCCCGAGAAGAGGTCAAGCATGCGAAGGGGCCTCATCGCGCCCACCTTGCAGCCGGTAGCCGCTTCGCTGGCGCCTGCTCGCCCCGTGGGCGCTCTATCGCGTTTGGAGTGACGGGCTTTCCCTGCCGGCGCTGCGCGGCCGCGAGCACCGGATAGCGCAGCCCAGCGACGACGCGCGGCGCCCCCCCTCGCCCACCCGCGAGCACATCCCACCAGTTGCGGCGCGTGCGAACGCCGCGAAGCCTCCACAGCGTAAGTTGTCTGTCGATTGCGCTTGCGACGAGGTCATAGCCGTGCTCGCGAAGCCACGGCCGACAGTCTGCGAGGTCGACGGTTTGCAGAGTCACGACAGCACCGCCCACACCCAAAGGCGCGCTTTCAACCGCGACCACCACGAGGGATGAAGCAGACAGGGCAAGCCGGCTGCGCCGCTCGTGCGACACCCGCAGTCGTCGCGCGTCGACTTGCAACACCAGCAAACGACGGACAAGCCGCCTGTCATGACGTCGCGAAACGACGCGCCTTGATAGCGCGAGCGCGGGCCACTTCGGAAGGCGTGCCTAATGCCCCCCGGGCTGCGTTTCTTGCTCACGGCGCGCCGCCGTTGGCTGCAGCATTGAGCGCGTCGACGATGCGCTGCGCGGCCGTGGCATCCCAGCACAACGCCAGGCCGACTTTCTCAAGGTCGTCCAACACCGCAAACGGCGTGCTCGTCGGCACGAGCCCCAACACCGCGACGGCCGGCACAAGGCAGTAGCGCTCGCGACCGACCTTGCCAGCGAGCGCGACTGCGCGGCACTGCCGAAGCTCACCGTCGCGGTCAACGTCGACGACTTCGTGTTTTGACCAAAGCTCCCCGCAGTGGCGACACGGCTGCGTTTTGGGGTCGGGCCCTAGTGGCGGTTGAAAGTAAACGTAAGTCGCTGCGGGGCGACTCACGGCGCACCTCGCAAGCGCCACGCCGACCAATCTCCGACCGCTGTGGGAAACGGAGGCGTGCGCACCGGCCACCCCGCGCCGCCAACTTGCATCGCCGGAGTTGCGAGCACGAAGCGCAGCAAGCTCAGCGACGTGTACGGGTTCAAAAGGTTCATGTTCGGATCTCCCCGCACGCGCAGAGCGCCGCGGCCGCGTCCGATTCGAGCCACGCTTGCGTGTAACGCTCCGCCAATGCAACGCCCTCCCCGAGCGTCGCGGCTTGCCCAATGACCTTGTGTGCGTGACTGGCGAACACCGCGCTAGCAGCTTCCAGGTCGGTCACGCCGCGTTTTGGCGATGCGACCTCGAAGCCCATCACAACGAAGTCGCTCGTCGACACCATGACCGCGAGCACGAGCCCGTCGGCTCGCTGCGCCGTCAGCACCAAGAGCGACATTGAAAGCCACGTGGGCGGCCTAGCCTTTCGTTTCGTCATGGGTTGCAACCTCCGGCGCACGACCACGTCCAATCACCATTGGGGTCACGGCAGGGCGCGACGGCGGGGCACGCGCACAGCGGGCAGTAGTCTGGCGGAGTCGGCGCGCGCAGCGTGTCGAAAACCATCTCGTGCGTCTGCAGCGGCACGGGTTCGACGAGCGCTTTGGTGATGGCGAAACAGAACGCCATGCCAAAACCGGGGATACCTGCAACGCGCTCGCGCTGCGCGTGCCGCACGATGGCGTCGCGGTTCCGGATTGACTTTGAGCTCATGTGCTGTGCCCCCACATCACGGCTTTGACGTCGTGCTCCGCAGAGGGACCGACGAGCGGCCCGTCGAAGAGCAAGCGCACCATGATACCCGGGTAGAGCGCATCCCACGACCCCCACCCCTGCCCCGGCTCTTTGCCTTCCGCTCGAGCGGACACAACCTGCTCGTACGTTTGCGAGGTCATGAACCAGAGCGCCGGCACCTTCCCGAAGCTGACGAGCACTTGGTGTTGGTTGCCGATGATGACCGCTTCGACGCTTAGGTGTGCAGCGTTCCAGAGCATCAACCCGCGTGGCCGAAAAGGCTTCTGCGGCGACGCCGAAAGCGTTCGGTCGATGGCGCCGCCGTAGCCATCATTGACGAACGGGAGCAACGCCTCACGGTCAAGTTCGTGCGGCGCCGGGGGCCCGAAGCGGTGCTCGAGCGGACCACGATGGCGCACAGCGCGCGAGTGACCAACGGCAACCGCGTCGCGTTCCGCATCCGTGAGCGTGTTCGGCGGAAGCAGGCCAGCGAAGCGCGAGCACGTCACGTAGTGCCCAAGCGCGCCGTCAGCGTAACGGTCGGCGCTGCACTCCGAGCAACCGCGCGGACCTAGCGGCGGCTTGACCGGCGTCTCGAACGACTGCGCAACGGCGACGACGCGCGCCGTGTGCTCTTCGCAGAAACGACCGCCCGGCACAGCGTTGCGCGGACACATGTCGGGGTAGTGCGCGCATTGCTCACGCACCGGCTCGAAGCTCTTCGGGAGCGTCACGACTCCGCCGCCTTCCGCGCACCGTTGCGCTCGAGCACGTTGGCGGCGTGCTGACGCGCGACCTCGCACGCCATGGCCGCGGCGCGCATGCGGTTGATGACCTCTTCATTGGTCGACTCC
>Ga0070715_10000132_pt1 | contig 17692 bp, 11 predicted proteins | sample LARL111metaG_FD_71394 | JGI IMG/M metagenome (GOLD analysis project Ga0070715, IMG submission 71394) | Corn, switchgrass and miscanthus rhizosphere microbial communities from Kellogg Biological Station, Michigan, USA - LAR L11-1 metaG | ecosystem: Host-associated > Plants > Roots > Rhizosphere ... | reverse complement strand
CCGTTGCCGGCCCGCGGGCGGGGCACCATGTCCCCCGGCACCACGCTGGCGTCCTCGGGGGAGGTGCCCGGCGCGCGTATCGCGTAGCTGACCGCCTCATCCGCCGTCATCGACCGGCCCTCGGCCAGCAGCGCGCTGGCGCGCAGCTCACCCAGGGAGGTGCGGGCCGGCTCCAGCACGTCTTCCAGCCGGGCCCCGGCGCCGCGCGACGGCGGGTGGCCGGTGGCCGAGCGCAGTTCCAGCGCGGCGCCGCCCAGCTTGGCCGCCCGCACCGCGTGGCCGGCCCGGGCTTCCAGCGCGGCGAACGCCTCCAGGCCGCGGGCGACCGGCAGCCGCTGCCCGGTGGCCAGGCTGAGCGACAGGCTCTCGGTCAGGCTGGACCGGCACAGCCCAAGGTCACCCTGGGCCAGCGCGACCGAGGCGATGCCGGCCAGGCAGCGGGCGATCTCCGGCCGGGCGTCGATCTCCTGGTACAGCGCCAGCGCCGCCTGGAAGTGGCCGATCGCGGCCAGGTGATCATCGCGGGCCCGCGCGACCGAGCCAAGACCGTACTCGACCTGGGCCACCCCCCAGCCGTTGTTGTCCCGCAGCACGTCCAGGGCGGCCTCGTAGGTGGCCTGCGCCTCGCGGAGGCTGCCCAGCCGGGCCATGCCCGCCGCCTTGATGCTGAGCGCCAGCCCTTCTTCCCAGTCATTGCCGATCTTGTGCGCGGTGGCCGCCGCCTCATCGATCCGGGCCACCGCATCGGCCACGTTCCCCGCGCGCAGGCTGGCCACGGCGAGCAGGCGCAGCGCGCTGGCCTCGTGCGGGTCGCCGGCCTGGCGGCACAGCACGAGCCCCTCACGGGCGCAGCGGCTCACCGTCGCGTAGTCCTGCTGCTCGAAGGCCAGGTCACCGCGGAACACCAGGGCCGGCCCGCGCACCTCGGCGGGCACGCCGCCGGCCCGCTCCAGGAACCGGTCGAACCACTCCGCGCCCTCGGTGACATCGCCGTGCGTCACCCACGGGTTGCGCATGGCGCCGCACATCCGCAGGCCCTCCGCGATGTCCCCGCGGCGCAGCGAGGTGGCCAGGCCCAGCCGGAAGTTGGGCAGGTCCGCGGTGACCTGCCGGTACATGGCCACCCGCTCCGGCCAGGACGGTGCGCCGCGGACGAACGCCTGGGCCACCACGTGCTCCGCGGCGGCCAGCACGTAATCGCGGTGCCGCAGCTGGACGCTCTCCTCCTCGCCGGAGGCGAAGAGCCGGCTGGCCGCGTACTCCTTGATGGTGTCCAGCAGCCGGTACCGGGGTTCACTGCGCAGCTCGTGGTCCACGCTGACCAGCGACTTGTCGATCAGCGCGGTCATCAGGTCGAGTACCGACGAGCCGGGGATGAGCTCGTCCGCGCAGACCTGCTCGGCCATCTCCAGGTTCCAGCCGGCGAACACCGACAGGCGCCGCAGCAGGATCTGCTCGGGTTCGCTCAGCAGCTCATAGCTCCAGTCCACCGCGGCCCGCAGGGTCTGCTGGCGGGCCGGGGCGGTGCGGTCCCCGGAGGCCAGCAGCCGGAACCGGTCATCGAGGCGGCTGGCGATCTGCTCCACCGACAGGGCCCGCACCCGCGCCGCGGCCAGCTCGATGGCCAGCGGCATGCCATCGAGCGTCCGGCACAGCCGGGCCACGGCCTCGGCGTTGTCGCTGCCCAGCGCGAAGCCGGCCCGGGCCGCCGAGGCCCGCTCGGCGAACAGCCGCAGCGCCTCGTGCCGGGGCAGGTCGGCCAGGGACAGCGGGTGCGCGGGCAGCGACAGCGGCGGGACCCGCCAGACGGTTTCCCCGCGCACCCGCAGCGGCTCACGGCTGGTGGTGATCATCCGCAGCTGCGGGCAGCTGGCCAGCAGCTGGTGCACCAGCTCCGCGCACCCGTCCACGATGTGCTCACAGGTGTCCAGGATGAGCAGCAGCCGCCGGCCGCGCAGCGCGGTGGCCAGCGTGTCCAGCATCGGCTGGTCCGGTTCCTCGCGGATGCCGAGGGTGGCGGCGATCCGCCGCGGGATCAGGTCCGGGTCGGCCGTGTCGGCCAGCTCCACCAGCCACGCCCCGTCCGGGAAGTCCGGCACCAGATCGCAGGCCAGCCGCAGGGCCAGCCGGGTCTTGCCGATTCCCCCCGGGCCGCACAGGGTCAGTGCGCGCACGTCACTGAGCAGCAGGGCTAGCTCGGTAAGGTCCCGTTCCCGGCCGATGAAGCTGTTGGGTTCCGCCGGAAGGTTGCCTGAGCTGGGTGGGGCCGCAGAAGTCATGGCATCGTGGACCGTCTGGTTGGTGGGGTGGGGCCGGCGCCCTACCGGGCTGATTCTGTCATTCGCTGATGACCACCGGGATACTGCTCGTGTAGTGAAGCCGACCGAAATACATCACTTTGACCATTGCCCACCACTGCGTGCCGCGTCGGGTAGTAACTGGTACCCGGACATGATAACGGAGAGTGACGCCGCTGCCGGGCGAGATGGCGAAACCGCGCGTCCAGGGATGAACCGCCGCCCAGCTGCCAACCGGCGAGATGAGCTGAGCCTCGCCGCGCACCGCTGAGGCCGCCCGGTTGGCCAGCTGGACCGCCAGCTCACCAGCACCGCCCGCGGGCAGCTCAACCGCCGGGGTGAGCACGGTGACGTCCAGGTCGGCGGCGATGGCCCGGCGGTCCGCGTCCAGGGCCGGCAGCAGCTCGCCCAGCGGCTGGCCCGGCCGGGGCGCCGGGGGCAGGCCGACCTGCACGGCGGCCACGTCCTCGTGGGCCTGGCCCAGCCCGTCGCGAATCCGCGCGGCCAGGAAGTAGTGCCCAGCGGCGGCCCCCGGCCGGCCGCGCACGCTCAGTTCCCACTCGGCGTAGCCCAGCGGCGGCAGCTGGTAGCTGAGCGGGCCACCCGGCCCGGCCACCAGCCCGTCCGGCACATCCAGCTCGACGGCGCCGGCGGCGCCGTCCGGCCCGGCCGCCACGGTCAGCCGGACCACCGCGGGGCCGGTGCCGCCGGGCAGCGGCACCCGGGTGGGGGACAGGTGCACCGCGACCGGCAGGTTGCCCGCGGGCGCCGGCCCCTTGCCGTGCAGCCAGTAACGGGTGAACACCGGCTGGGCCGGTTCCGGGAGTTCCGGCCGGGCGGCGGAGGGCGGTCCCCCCGGAACGGCACAGCCCAGGGTGACCGTGCCCGCCGGCCCGAGCTCAGCCTCGGCCTCGCCGCCGGGCAGCACCGGGACGGGCGGGCCGTCGCCGTCTTCGGCCAGGCCGGTCTGGTGCGCCGCGGTGATCCCGGTGAACAGGCTCAGCCGGGCCGGGCCCGGGACCCGGCGGCCCAGGTCGCGCAGCCGGGCGGTCACGCCGCCGGCGCGGTCCGGGGTACCGTCGCGGCCGGCCGCGAGCGGGTTGCCCCGGGGCTTGAGCGCGGTCAGCATGGCTGGCCCGGATACCGCGCCCAGGCTGGCCGTGGCGGGCAGCGGGCCCGGGTGGATACCGGTCTGCGCGGCCAGCAGCGGGTGGTTGTACTCCTGGCCGGCCCCGGCGAATCCGGCGTCCCGCCAGTCCCCGGGGCCGGCCGCCAGCGCGTACTCGAACGTGTGACTCCAGTGCTGCCAGGAGAAGCTGCTGCCATCCGGCGCGGTCCGCTGGTCACCGTCGATCCACACCCCGGACGGCCAGGCGCTGCACGAGCGCATCAGCGCGATGTGCAGGGTCCCGTCCGGCGCGACCAGGCTGCCCGGGGTGCCCCGGTTCAGCAGCGCGACGCTGCGGGAGGCCAGCAGCGGGTCCGCGGCCTCGCCCACCGGGGTCACCTCGATCACCGAGTCGGCCAGGTCGGCGGCGAGCGCGGTGACCGCGGCGGCCAGGTCCGGGCCGGCCACGACCAGCACCGGCAGGTCGCGGGGCCCGCGGACGTCGGCGCCGGGGGCGAAAGCCGCGGCCCGGGACTGCGCGGCGGGCAGCCACACCCGGGCATCGCCCCCGCTGGCCAGCTGGCGGGCCAGGGCCGCGGCCGCGTCCGGGCTGGCCTCCAGCAGCCGGGCCGTCCACGGGTTGTCCGCCGGGCCGCCGAGCGCGATCCGCACGTCGGGCAGATTGGAGTCGAGGTCGATGGCACCGTAGCGGGGCCCGTCCGGCCACGAGCAGGTCGCGGTGACACCCGCCCCGGCCAGCGCCGACACGAGGCTGGTGATGGCCACGCGCCGTTCGTTAGGTATGGCCAGGCCGTCGGTGCGGGCAGCCGGGGCCGGCAGGATGACCTCGGCCACGCCGATCGCGGTCTGGCCGCCGCCGGGGCCGGGCCAGCCGACCCGGGCCACCGACCCGATGCCGAACCATTCGTGCGCCGGGTTGTCCAGGGTGAACGCGTGCTCGGCGACATCCGCGCCGATGCTGCCGAACGGGCGTCCCACGGCCGTGGTCGCGGTCTGGTAGACGGGCAGCCCGCCGGGCACGTCGGCCGGGAAGCGGACCCGCAGCAGCCGGTCGTGCCCGATCGAGCCATCCACGTGCGTGCGGAACTCGACCTGCTGGGCGCCGTCCCAGAGCAGCGTCTCCTGGGTGATCCGCAAGCCGCCCAGGGCCAGCTCGGCCAGCAGCCGGGCGCCCAGCGGGCAGCGCTGCGCGGTTACCTTGGCGCTCGCGCTGGCCGAGCCGGTACCGGGTCCCTTCGGGGACAGCAGCCAGGGGCCCTCGCCCCAGCGGGGATGCTGGTCGTATTCCTCCTGGAGGACCAGCTCGTTCCCGCCCGGCCGGAGCAGCTCGGTGCCGGTGAGCCGGTCGGTGACCCCGGTCAGCGTGCCGCCCTGGGCCGGGTCGGCTGCCAGCCGGAAGCGGTCGTTCTCGATCACCGTGCCGGGCTGCGGTTCCCAGCCCGGGGCCGGGCCGCTGGTGGCCGCCACCCAGTACGTCCGGTAGCCCAGCGCGGGCACGCCGTCAGCGCGGAAGGTCAGCGTGAGCCGGGCCAGCGAGCCGTCCGGGTGCCGCTGGGCGCCCTCGGCCAGGGCAGGCACCCCGGTGCCGTCCTGGTCGCGCAGGCCGGCCCAGGCCGGGCCGGGCGCCGCGAACTCCAGCTCCGTGGTGACCAGGCCGGACCGGGGCCAGGACAGCGTGTTGAACACGGCCAGCGCGGCCAGCCCGCCCGCCCCGCTCGTGTCGGCCTGGCCGGCCAGGTACCCGGCCGCGTCCCGGCGGGCCGCTGCGCCGCGTTCCCAGGCTTCCCGCCAGCCACCGAGCAGGTCCAGGTAGACCTGGTCGGACTCGGTGCCGGTAATCGCGTCGTGATGGGCGCCGAAGACCAGCTGGCGCCACGCCTTGTCCAGCGACTCCGCCGGGTAGCCCGCGCCCGCCAGCCAGGCCAGGGTGGCCAGCCGCTCGCCCTCGGCGACCGCGGTTTCGGCCGCCCGCTGGGCCTGCTTGGTGTCGATGTAGGTGACGTCCTTGCCCGGGTAGACCGGGTTCATGTCCCGGGTCTGCGGGACCAGCCAGATGCCGCGCTCGGCCGCTTCCGCGCGCACCGCGGCGAAGAACTCGCGGGGCAGCGCGGTGACGAACCGCGGCCACACATACCGGCGGTTCCAGTCGCGGTGGATGGCGGTGGCCCAGCGGCTCGGGATCACGTGGTCGGCGCCCACCGGGAGCAGCACGTTGCGGGTCGCCGCGACCGGGGCCAGCGCGCGGAACTGGGCCAGCGCCTCGCGCTGCGCGCCGGCCAGATCGGCCGCCTGCTGGGTGGCCCAGCCCGCCCCGTAGTGGTTGGCCATGTAGCTGGTCAGCAGGCCGCGCCCATCGGGCGAGAGCCACTCGAACTCGCTGCGCAGCTGCATCCGGCGGTTGTCCCCCACTGTGCGCTGCGGGCCCCACTGGTGGTAGGGCCCGCGGGCCCAGGACGAGGAAGCCAGCCCGGCCGCGGCCATCAGCCCGGGGTAGCCCGGGTCGAAGCCGAACGCGTCCAGCATCCACGCGGTCCGCGGGTCACCGCCCGCCACCTCCCGCTGGTAGCCCAGGCCGTAAATGGCATTGCGGATCGTGGACTCAGCGCTGGTCAGGTTGGTGTTGGGCTCGTTGTAGTTGCCGCCGACGATCTCCACCCGGCCGTCCGCGATGAGCTGGCGCAGCACGGCCCGGTCAGCCGGGTGAGTGTCCAGGTAGGGCTTGAGGTAGTCGATCTCGGCCAGCACGAACTTGTAGTCCGGGTCGTCACGCGCGGCCGCCAGGTGCAGTGCGACCAGCTCGAACGCGGTGCGCACCTCGGGCAGCCGGCCGTGCTCGTCCGGCAGCAGCAGCCGGGACTCGGTGAACTCGCCCTGGGTGTCCCACCACACCGGGTCGTAGTGGAAGTGGCTGACCATCCACATGGTCCAGCCGGGCTCGGCGACCGTGATCTCGGCCGCCAGCTCGGCCCGGCCGGCCGCGCCCTCGGCGATCACCGTGACCGGCTGGCGCTGGCCCGGCCCGGCTGGCGCGGTCATCCGCACGCCGACTTCCGCGGTCTGCTCCCCGCCCGCCGCCGGGAGGTCCAGCGGGGCGGGCAGCGGTGTGCTGACCGCCGGCCCGGCCACCGTGATCTGGACCGGCCCGGCATCCCGCCCGCCATCGCCGTGCACGGTTACCAGCACGAGTTGCAGTGGTTCCGGGGCGGTGCCACCGAACAGTTCCGTTGCCTCTACGCTGGCGATTCGCATGTTCCCATGGTGACACGGCGGCGCGGGATGCTCGTGGCGGCGGGCAATCGACTGCAGACGTGTATACCATTCAATCTGGCGTGCGTCAGGGCCGCGCCCGCCACCGACCAGGCACAGCGGAAGCGGGGTGACTGCGGATGGCCGATTCGCCAGTGACCTTGAAAGACGTGGCCGCGCTGGCGCGCGTGCACCCGGCGACCGCGTCCCGGGCGCTGAACCCGGAGACCCGCCTGCTGGTCCGCGAGGACACCGCCCAGCGGGTGCTGGAGGCGGCCAGCGAGCTCGGCTACCGGCCCAACACGGTGGCCCGCAGCCTGCGCACCCGCCGCTCGCACAGCGTCGGCGTGCTCATCCCCGACCTGAACAACCCGCTGTTCCCGCCGATCGTCCGGGGCATCGAGGACCGGCTGGCGGCCGCCGGGTACGTGGCGCTGATCGGCAACACCGACGGGGACCCGGAGCGGGAGTGGACGCTCTTCGAGCAGATGCGCGCCCGGCACGTGGACGGGCTGGTGCTGGCCACCGTGCACCTGGGGGACCCGCTGCTGGCCGAGTCGGCCCGCACCGAGCTGCCGGTGGTGCTGATGAACCGGCTGGCCCAGGACTACAGCCTGCCGTCGGTCTCGGTGGACAACGAGCGCGGCATCCGGATGGCCGTGGCCCACCTGGCCGGGCTCGGGCACACCCGGATCGCGCACATCGCGGGGCCGCAGGAGGTGTCCACCGGGCTGGCCCGCTACCGGGGGTTCCTGGCCGCGATGGAAGGGCACGGCCTGCGGGCCGACCCCCAGCTGATCGTGACGGCCAAGGCGTTCTCCATCGACGAGGGGCACCGCTGCGCGCAGCTGCTGCTCAAGCGGGACCTCGGCGTCACGGCGGTGGCGGCCGGCAACGACATGCTGGCGGTCGGCTGCTACGCCGCCCTGGACGAGGCCGGGCTGAGCTGCCCCGAGGACATCTCGGTGGTCGGCTTCAACGACATGCCGTTCATCGACCGGCTGCGCCCGCCGCTGACCACCATCCGCTTCCCGCACTACCAGGTCGGCACCGAGGCCGCCCAGCTGCTGCTGGAGCGGATCGCCGGGCACACCGGGCCGGTCAAGGTCCTGTTCCTGGCCCCGGAGCTGGTGGTCCGCGGGTCCACCGGCCCGGTATAGCCGGGGTCTCGCGGGGAGAAATCTCCCGTATCGATCTGGATCACATCGGTTGACATGGCCGGACTGGTGCACCAGGCTTTCTGCAAACGATTGTCTGCGCGAGGGGTGACCTGATGGCAGGGCACGGTGACGAAGTTCGGCTGGGCTGGCTGGGCACCGGGCGCATGGGCGCCGAGCTGGTGCGGCGGCTGCTCCAGGCGGGCTGTGACGTCGCCGTGTACAACCGGACCCGGGCCAAGGCGGAGCCGCTCGCCGCGCTCGGCGCCAAGGTGGTCAGCTCGCCCGCCGAGCTGGCCGGGCGGGACATTGTGTTCGCCACCGTCGGCACGCCGCAGGACCTGGTCGACGCCGTGCTGGGCGCGGGCGGGCTCACCTCCGGGGAGGGTACGCCGGCCATTCTCGTGGACTGCTCGACGATCTCGGCCGAGGTGTCGCGGCAGGTACGCGAGCAGCTGGCGGCCCGGGGCACCGCGCTGCTGGCCGCGCCGGTGATGGGCAACCCGAGGGTGGCCAGCGTGGGCCAGCTCACCCTGGCCGTGTCTGGCCCGCGTGCCGCGTTCGACGCGGCCCGGCGGTACCTGGACCTGCTCGGGGCGGGGGCGACCTATGTGGGCGAGGGGGAGCTGGCCCGGGTGGTCAAGCTGTGCCACAACCTGTTCCTCGGCGTCGTCACCCAGTCGCTGGCCGAAGTAACGATCCTGGCCCAGAAGAGCGGCGTCACCAGGGAAGCCTTCCTCACCTGCCTTAATAAAAGCGTGATGGGTTCGCAGTTCACCCGTTACAAGTCGCCGGCATTCGTCAACCTGGATTTTCATCCGACTTTTACCGCCACGTTGCTGCGCAAGGACTTTGACCTTGGCCTGGCCGCAGCCCGGGAGCACGAAGTGTCGCTGCCGGTGGCGGCGCTCGTGCATCAGATCGTGCAGAGCCTGGTCGGCCATGGCTATGGCGATCAGGATTTCGCGGCTTTGCTCGAACTCGCCGCTCAGTCTGCGGGTTTGCAGCTGGAGAGCGAGAATTCGCCGATCACCGACGGGCTGGGCCAGGCCGGCCCGAGCGAAGCTGGTGCAGTACCGTGACCTGTTGTTTACCCCCCATGAGACTCCCTAAGTGGAAGGAGGACCGGATGAAACCTCACCGCACCCGGTTCTTGACTATCTCGGCCGTTACCGCCGCCACGGCGATGGTTGTGGCCGCCTGCAGTAGCAGCGGCAGCACTAACACTTCAGGTAATGGCAATGCAAAGCCGGTGGTCATCGGCGCGTCGCTGTCGCTGACCGGCGATTTCTCCGCCGACGGCCAGGCCTTCAAACGCGGCTACGAGCTGTGGGCCAGCGAGGTGAACAAGACCGGCGGGCTGCTCGGCCGCAAGGTCCAGCTGGTCTTCCAGAACGACGCGAGCGACCCGACCACGGTCGCCACGAACTACACCAAGCTCATTGCCCAGCAAAAGGTCAACCTGGTGTTCGGGCCGTTCTCCACGCTGCTGACCGTGCCCGCCGCGAAGGTCGCCGCACGGTACGGCTACGCGTTCCCCGAGGGCGCGGGCGGTGGGCCAGCCGTCTACCAGCTGAAGCTGCCCAACGTCTTCAACCCCAGCCCGCCGATCGCCGACCAGCTGGTGCCGTTCGCCGACTGGGTGGCCGCGCTGCCCGCCACCGAGCGCCCCAAGACAGCGGCCTACCCGCAGGTGAACGACCCGTTCGCGGACCCGATGACCGAGGCCGCCCAATCCATCCTGCAGAAGGCCGGGGTCAAGACGGTCTACTCCAAGATCTACCCGGCGGAAAACCCGGACTACAAGGCCGGGGCGGACGCGGTCGCCGCGACCGGCGCGCAGATGGTCGTGCTCGGCTCGGTGGACGTGCCCACCGCCACCGCGTTCATCCAGGCGTTCGAGCAGCAGCACTACAACCCGAAGATCTTCGCCGCGTCGTCCGGCCCGGACCAGGGCGCGGACTTCGTCAAGGCGGTCGGGGCGAAGAACACAAACGGGATCATGGTGCCCAACGGCTGGTACGCCGGGCTGCCGAACCCGCTGAGCCAGGCCTTTGTCAAGGCCTACGTGGCCAAGTACGGCGGCAGCCCGTCGGACATCAACGCCGACTCGGCCGAGGGCTACTCGGTCGGCGAGATCACCGCGGCCGCGGTCAAGGCCACGCACAGCCTGGACAACAAGAAGATCATCTCCTTCCTGCACAGCAGCGTGACGCTGCAGACCGTGCAGGGACCGGTCAAGTTCAACAGTGTCGGCGAGAACGTGGTGGCGCAGAAGTTCATCTTCCAGTGGCAGACCGGGCCCAAGTTCGTGCAGGTGCTGCCGTCCAGCGCGTCGGGCTCGGTGCCGATCGTGAACCCCAAGCCCGCCTGGAGCAGCTGACTGGGGTGGGCCGGTGCGCGGAGCGGGGCAGGCCAGGGATCCCTGGCAAACCGGGCCATCCCGGGTGGCCGGAGGGCATACCGTGCCCGTGAACGCCACGAACGCTCCGCGCACCCGTGCCCCGGCACGGGCACCCGGAAGGGAGAACCGGATGAGGCGCCACCGCGCCAGGTTGTTGCAGCTCACCGCGGCCAGCGCGGTTACCGCGCTGGCCGTGGCGGCCTGCAGCTCGGGCAACGCCAGCAGCACCAGCAGCAGCGGAAGCAACCCGATCGTCATCGGCTTCACCGAGCCGCTCAGCGGGTCCTTCTCCGCGGACGGCCGCGCCTCGCTGCGCGGGTACCAGCTGTGGGCCGCCGATGTGAACAGCCACGGCGGGCTGCTCGGCCGGCCGGTCCAGCTCAAGTACTTCAACGACAACAGCGACCCGAACCGGGTGATCAAGGACTACACCGAGCTGATCAACCAGGACCGGGTGAACCTGACGCTGGCCCCGTTCTCCTCGCTGCTGACGATCCCGGCCGCAAAGACCACCCAGAAGTACGGCTACGCGTTGCCCGAGGGTTCCGGCACGGCGCCATCCGTGTACGGGATGAACAACAACCAAGGTGACCCCGACCTGTTCGGCGTGAGCACGCCCGTGGTGGACCAGATGGTGCCGTTCGCCGAATGGGTGGCATCACTGCCAGCCGCCGAGCGGCCGAAGACCGCGGCCTACCCGATGGTGTCCGACCCGTTCGCCGACCCGCCGGTGCAGCGGGCACAGGCCATCCTGCAGGCCCACGGAGTCCGGACGGTCTACGCGCCGCCTCCGATCACCCAGAGCGACCTCGTCCCGTTCGCGAACGCGGTGGTGGCCAGCAACGCGCAGATCGTGGTGCTCGGCTCGGTCGACGTGCCCACCGTGCTCACGTTCATCCATGTGTTCGAGGCCAGGAAGTTCTACCCGCAGATGTTCATCGCCGCGTCCGGCCCGGACCAGGGTGCGGAGTTCCTCAACCACGTGGACAGTGCCAACGCCGAGGCGATCATGGTGCCGGACGGCTGGTACGGCGGCGAGCCGAACGCGCTCAGCCACGTGATGGTGCAGGACTATATCGCCAGGTACGGCGGCAGCACCTCGGGCATCAACGCCGACGTGGCCGAGGCGTATTCGGCGGGCCAGGTGCTGGCGGCCGGGGTCACCGGGACGGGCAGCACGGACAACCAGAAGATCATCACTTACCTGCACCACCACCCCGTGCAGACCGTGCAGGGCCCGGCCCAGTTCGACTCCAAGGGGAGGAACACAGCGGCTGGGGCGCAGTCGTTCATCTTCCAATGGCAGGGCGGCCAGTTCCTTCAGGTCCTGCCGGGCAACGCAATCGGCTCATCAACCATCGAACGCACCAAACCGCACTGGCAAGCGGGCGGCTGACCGAGGGCGCGGTGAGTTCCGCGTCCCAGCCGCCGGCACGACGAGTTAGCAGGATGAAGGGCATGAAGCTCACATGGGACGGGAACTCACCGAGGCCATCGTCGACGGCATTCTCGGCGGCGGGGTCTATGCGCTGATGGCCGTCGGGCTGACACTGATCTTCGGTGTGCTCGACATCATCAACATCGCCCAGGGCATCCTGGTCGTGCTTGGTGCGTACCTGAGCTACGTGCTCGCCGTGCACCTGCACATCGACCTGTTTGCCGGCCTGCTGGTGACGGTCCCGGCCATGTTCCTGGTCGGGATCACGATCCAGTGGGCCTTCATCAGGCCGCTGCGGGGGCGGGAACGCACCTCGATGTCGCTGCTGGCCAGCTACGCGGTGGCGATCATCATCGAGGGCGTCCTGTACATCATCTTCGGCGCCAACTACGTGAACCTGAACTCCTGGTACGTCACCACCGGGCCCAAGGTGTTCGGGTTCTACCTGGACTACATCTACATCTACGGCTTCGCGCTGGCCGTGCTGCTGGTCGTGGGAATCTACGTCACCCTGTACCGGACCCAGTTCGGCCGCACCATCCGGGCCACCATGCAGGATCACACCGCGGCCCGCATCGTCGGCATCAACGTGAACCGGGTGCAGATGCTCACGTTCGGTATCGGGGTGGCGGTCACCGCGGCGGGCGGCATGGTGTTCGGTGCCACCGGCGGCGGGTTCAACCCGAACACCGGCTACGACCTCATCTCCCGGCTGCTGGCCATCATCATCCTGGGTGGCCTGGGCAGCATCGCCGGGGCGATGATCGCCGCCATCTTCATGATCACCCTCGAGGGGGTGGTGGACGTGCTCTGGTCACCCAGCTGGTCGGTAGTCGTGTTCTACGGCGCGCTGGTGCTGGTGCTGGCGTTCCGGCCGCAGGGCCTGCTCGGCCGCAAGGCGGTGCGGGCCCAGTGAGCGCGCCCACCGCCGCGCCGCCGGCCACCGGGGACCGCCGCGCCCGGCTGGCCCGGCTGGGCGGGACGGCGATCCTGCTGGTGATCGCGGCTATCTTCCCGCTGGTGGTCAGCGACGCGCTCTACACCCAGTTCGCCGTGCTCACGATGATCTACGTGGCCGCGGTGGCCGCCTGGAACCTGTTCTCCGGCTACTCCGGGTACATCTCGCTCGGCCACGCGGTGTTCTTCGGCACCGGTGCCTACACGGTCGGCCTGCTGACCGAGCACTGGAAGGTGATCGGCGGCACCATTTTCTGGCTGCTGCCGCTGGCCGGGCTGGTGTCGGCGGTGATCGCCGTGCCGTTCGGGCTGATCGCGCTGCGGGTCCGGCGGCACACGTTCGTGGTGATCACCATCGCCATCTTCTTCATCTTCCAGCTGATGGCGTTCAACCTGTCCTTCACCGGCGGGAACCAGGGCATCAGCAGCCCCTTCTTCCTGTGGAGCGCGGATACCTACAACAACCCCTTCTACTACGTCGGGCTGATCATCGCGGTCGGCACCATCATCCTGTCCTGGCTGATCCGGCACTCCCGGTTCGGCCTGCAGCTGCTGGCCATCCGGGACGACGAGGACCGGGCACGCGGCCTGGGCGTGCGCACGATGCGGGTGAAGCTGACCGCGTTCGTCATATCGGGCGCGATCACCGGCATGGTCGGCGGGCTGTGGTGGTTCTTCATCGGCCAGGCGCTCCCCGAGACCGCGTTCAACCCGGTGTTTGACGTGACCGTGGCGCTGATGGCGTTCCTGGGCGGGTTCGGCACCCTGGCCGGCCCGGTACTGGGCGCGCTGATCCTGGAGCCGCTCCAGCAGTGGGTGGCGATCACGTTCACCAACGGGTACACCGGTGAGATCGCCCTCGGCGTACTGTTCCTGCTGGTCATCCTGGTGCTGCCGCGGGGCATCGTACCCACCGGGCGGGAGCTGGCGACCAGCTGGCAGGCCCGGTGGGCCCGGCGGCGCGCCCCCGGCGGGGCGGCCCCGCCCGGCAGCCCGGCGGTGCCGCGTACCAGCCCATCCAGCACCAGCCCAACCGGGAGTACGCGATGACCGCCCTGCTGCGCACCGCCGGGGTGAGCAAGGCGTTCGGCGGGGTGCACGCGCTGCAGGACTGCACCCTGGACGTGGCTGAGGGCAGCATCGCTGGCCTGATCGGGCCCAACGGCTCGGGCAAGACCACGCTGTTCAACGTGATCACCGGCTACGAGCGGGTGGACAGCGGCGAGGTCTGGCTGGGCGGCCAGCAGATCACCAACCACGCACCGGACAAAGTGTTCGCGGCCGGCATCGGCCGCACCTTCCAGCTCACCCGGGTGTTCTCCCGGCTCACGGTGATGGAGAACATGATCGTGGCCGCGCAGCACGCCGAGCGCGGGCACGGCTGGCTGCGCAACCCGCTGGCCCGGGCGGGCGGCCCGGCCACCCGGCGCCGGGCCGGGGAACTGCTGGAGTTCACCGGCATCGCCAGCCACGCCGGGGCGCTGGCCGAGACGCTGTCCTACGGCCAGCGCAAGCTGCTGGAGCTGTCCTACGTGCTGATGGCCGACCCGGCGATCGTGCTGCTCGACGAGCCGGCCGGCGGGGTGAACCCGACCCTGATCACCACGATCGCGGACCGGATCCGGCAGCTCAACGAGCAGGGCACGACATTCCTCATCGTGGAGCACAACATGGATTTCGTCATGGGCCTGTGCCACCAGGTCACGGTTCTCGACTACGGCACGGCGGTGGTCAGCGGGCCACCGGAGGTGATCAGGACCGATCCCCGGGTCCTGGACGCCTACCTCGGGACGGCGGAGGACGGCGATGACATCCCCGTCAGCTGACTGGCTCACCACGGCCGAGACCGCGCTGGTGGTACAGGACGTGGTGGCCGGCTACGGCGGCGGGGACGTGCTGCGCGGGGTCAGCATGCAGGTGGCCGAGGGCGGCATCACCTGCGTGGTGGGCCCGAACGGGGCCGGCAAGTCGACGCTGCTGGCCACGATCAGCGGGCTGCTCCGGCCGCGGCTCGGCTCGGTCAGCCTGCACGGCGAGCGGCTGTCCGGCCGCACCCCCCGGCAGGTGCTGGACGCGGGGGTGGTGCTGGTCCCGCAGAACCACAGCCTGTTCCGCGACATGACCGTGCGCGAGAACGTCATGCTGGGCGGGTACATCATCCGCCAGCGGGGGCTGGCCGACCGCCGCCTGGCCAGCGTGCTGGAAATGTTCCCGCAGGTGACCGACTGGCTGGGGAAGAAGGCGGGCAGCCTGTCCGGCGGCCAGCAGCGGCTGGTGGAATTCGCCCGCTGCCTGATGCTCGACCCGCGCCTGGTCATCCTGGACGAGCCGTCGATGGGCCTGTCCCCCAAGGTGCTGAAGTCGGTGTTCGACGCGGTCCGGATGATGCACGCCCAGGGCAAGACCATCCTGCTGGTCGAGCAGAACGCCCGGGCCGGGCTGCGGCTGTCCACGCACGGCGTGGTGCTGGAGAACGGCCAGGTCCGGCTGGCCGGCACCGGCCACGAGGTGCTGAACCACCCGGAGATCGGCGCGCTGTACCTGGGCGGCGCGGTCTCGGACCAGGAGACACCGGAAACCCGGGCGGCCGAGGCCCGGGCCGCCGAGCCCGGCCCAGCCGCAGCTGAGCCGCCGGAGCCGTCGGCGAACGGGACCGGGCCGGGAACCAGCCATTGATCGTTGACGCGCACTGTCACGTCATCGTGCCGGAGATCACGGCCCGTTCGGTGCCCGGGGACTGGCGGCCGGTGCTGGGCACCGGGGACGGGCGGCCGTCCGTCCGGTTCCGCGGGCGGTCACTGACCTCGGTGCTGGGCGAGTTCAGCGATACCGGGATCATGCTCGACGCGGCGGCCAGCACCGGGGTCAGCCACCTGCTGCTGTCGCCATGGATCAGCCTGGTGCCAGTGGACGCCGCACCGGGCGAGGCCCGGCTCGTCTGCCAGGTGCAGAACGACGCCCTGGCCCGGCTGGTGGCCGGGCAGCCCGGGCGGCTCAGCGCGGTCGGCGCGCTGCCGGTGCAGGATCCGGGCCTGGCCGCCCGGGAACTGCCCAGCCTGCTCGCGGCCGGCCTGCGCGGGGTGGAAATCCCGTCCAGCGTGGGCGGCCGCTACCTGGGCGACGACTTCTTCCTGCCGTTCTGGGAAGCGGCCGAGGCCACCGGCGCGCTGGTCTTCATCCACCCGACCACCCGGGGGCTGGGCATCCCCGCGCTGGACGACTACTACCTGTGGAACTCGGTCGGCAATCCGCTGGAAACCGCGATCACCGCCGCCCAGCTGGCCATGGCCGGGGTGCTGGAACGCTTCCCGCGGCTGCGGGTGCTGCTCGCGCATGGCGGTGGCGCGCTGCCGGTGGTCCGCGGGCGGTTGCGCCGGGCCTACCGGCTGCGGCCCGAGGCGGCCGCGCGGATCACCGGCGGGCCGGACGCCTCGCTGCGCCGGTTCTACTACGACACGGTCACCCACGACGCGGACCTGCTGGCCGGCCTGGTCCGGTACGCCGGCCCGGGGCAGGTGCTGCTCGGCTCGGACCGGCCGTTCGACATGGGTACCGACGATCCGGTGGGCGAGGTGCGCGGGCTCGGCCTCGGCCCGGAGGCCGGGCTGATCCTGGGCGGCAACGCGGCCCGGCTGCTGGGCCTGGCCGGTGACTGAGCACGGGATCGCGCACCGCCGGCCCGGTGACTCTCGACGAGCCGAACGTCGTGGGGGTACGTTCAAGTCCGGACGCTTACCGAGCCATGATCTCCCTGCTGGCCTCGGGCGCCCGCAGCCCGGTGGGGACGAGGAGCCAGCCAATGCCAGTCGTCGCGGATCCCGGTTCCCGGCCGGCCCGGCAGGGGCCGGGGTGGGCGCAGCAGGCCTGGGTCACCCCGCAGCTGTTAGGCGCGCCGGTGCCGATGCGGGCCTGGCGGTGGCGGCTGGGCCCGCTGGCGGCCAGCCCGGCGATCAGGCTGGGAGCCCCGGAGGGACTGCTGTACCTGGCCGCTGGGTCGGGTACCGCGGAGGCTGGTGGCCGCCGGTTCGCACTGGCCCCGGAGAGCGTGCTGTGGCTGCCCGGGTGCCCGCGGGTCGTGCTGCGGGCGGGCCGGGCCGGGCTCGACGCGCTGCTCGCCCTGGTACCGGGACGCGCCGCCGGGCCGGCCGGCGCGCCCCGGCTGTTCAGTGCGGCCGAGCTGCCGCATCTGGTGTCCACCCGGGACAGCCGGGACCGGCTGGACCTGATCACCGAATCGGTCCCGGTGGCCGCCGAGCGGATCCGGGCCGGCCGGGTCACCTACCAGCCAGGGGACACCACGGCTGCCCACTCGCACACCGCCTGCCATCACGTGTTCTGCGTGCTGGCCGGGGCCGGGCTGCTGTGCACCGAGCGGCAGGTCTGCCGGCTGCGCGCCGGGATGAGCGGGTATGTCGGCCCGGGTGAGGTGCACTGGCTGGTCAACGACACCGACGCGGCGTTCTCATTCGTCGAGTTCTGGGCCCCGCCGCCAGCGGGCACGGTGTGGGCCGTGCCCGGGGACCGCAGTGCCTGGGCACCAGTCAGCTGAGCGACCCGGAGGACGGGCATGGACTACACCAGGACGGAAGCCAAGCAGGCCGCCCGCGAGTGCCTGACCGGGATCTGGGCCGCGACCACCGCCACGTTCGACGGCCAGGGCGCGCTCGACCTGGCCGGGCTGCGCCGCGACCTGGACCGGCTGACCGGCAGCCTGCACATCGACGGGGTGTTCTGCGGCGGGGTGATGAGCGAGTTCTGGTCGCTGTCAGGCAGCGAGCGGCGCCGCCTGGTGGAGGTGGTGGTGGACACCGTCCGCGGGAAATGCCCGGTGATCGCGCACACCGGGCACACCTCCGCCTGCCAGGCCATCGAGCTGACCCGGCACGCGCAGAAAGCAGGCGCGGACTTCGCGGCGCTGATCAACCCGTACTACCCGCCCGCCTCGGACGAGGGGCTGTACCGGTGGTTCGAGACGGTGTGCGCGGGCGCTGACATCGGGATCTGGCTGTTCGACACCGCCTACTCCGGGGTGTCGCTGTCCCTGGACCTGATCGAGCGGCTGGC
>Ga0070715_10000128_pt1 | contig 18010 bp, 24 predicted proteins | sample LARL111metaG_FD_71394 | JGI IMG/M metagenome (GOLD analysis project Ga0070715, IMG submission 71394) | Corn, switchgrass and miscanthus rhizosphere microbial communities from Kellogg Biological Station, Michigan, USA - LAR L11-1 metaG | ecosystem: Host-associated > Plants > Roots > Rhizosphere ... | reverse complement strand
GATCGTCGTCAACAAGCTCCGCGGCACCTTCCAGGCCGTCGCCGTCAAGGCGCCGGGCTTCGGCGATCGCCGCAAGCGCATGCTCGAGGACATCGCGATCCTCGCCGGCGGCGAGGTGATCACCGAGGAGATGGGCCTCAAGCTCGAGAACACCAAGCTCTCGCAGCTCGGCCGCGCCCGCCGCGTCGTCGTCGACAAGGACTCGACGACGATCATCGACGGTGCCGGTGACACCGAGGCCATCAAGGGCCGGATCAAGCAGCTGAAGTCCGAGATCGAGAACACCGACTCCGACTTCGACCGCGAGAAGCTCCAGGAGCGGCTCGCCAAGCTGTCCGGCGGCGTCGCCGTGGTCAAGGTCGGCGCTTCGACCGAGACCGAGATGAAGGAGAAGAAGCACCGCGTCGAGGACGCGCTGCAGGCTGCCCGCGCGGCTCTCGAGGAGGGCCAGGTTCCGGGCGGCGGCGTCGCGCTCATCAACGCGGCGGAGGCGGTCAGCGACGACGTCCTCGGCAAGCTCGAGGGCGACGAGCGGACCGGTGCCGCGATCATCTTCAAGGCACTCGAGGAGCCGCTTCGGCAGCTCTCCTACAACGCGGGCCTCGAGGGGTCGGTCGTCGTCCAGCAGGTGCGGACGGCGGAGAAGGGCTTCGGCCTGAACGTCGAGACCGGCGAGGTCGAGGACCTGCTCAAGAGCGGGATCGGCGACCCGACCATGGTCACGCGCTCGGCGCTGCAGAACGCCGCGTCGATCGCGAAGAACATCCTCACCACCGAGGCGGTCGTCGCCGAGGCCCCGGAGAAGAACCCCGTGGGCGCCGGCGCCGGCATGCCGGACATGGGCGGGATGATGTAAGGAGCCGTCCAGCGGCTTTGGATGGAGGGCCGGCTTACAGCCGGCCCTCTGTCATTTCCGGGCGAGCACGATCTCGGTGTCGCCCGGCCAGTCCCAGAAGAGACCGTCGGGCGAGCGCGCCGCCAGAAGCTCCCGCACCTCCGCCGCGAAGTCGTCGACCCGGTCGCCGTACAGGTGCGGCGCAGAGGAAGACATCGAGAAGTACCCGGACAGCACGCTTTCGCTGTCTCGCAGCAGATCGGGGACGCCGGGGGCGAAGATCGACCGTGGCGCCCCGAACCTCGTGCGGACGAGGATGTCTTCGAAGCGGTGGTTTCGAACGGGCGTGAAGCCCTGGCCGGAGCGCAGCTTTGGCCCGAGGTACTTCGCCACCAGCGCCCTGATCTCCTCGTGCGGGATCGGCGGGACTCCCGGGTTCGGCGGTTTCGGTCGATCCTCGACCGTGTGCACGATCAACGCCAGTGCGCCGCCAGGCTCGAGCAGGTCGTAGACCGTCTCGGCCACGCGTGCTTCGTCCGTCCAGTGGAATGACTGGCCGAAGGTGACGACCCGGTAGAGGCCGGGTGCCGCGTCGGGCAGGTCCTCGGCCCGCGCGTGAACCCAGCGGATATTCGTGAGCCCGTGCTCGTCGGCGTGGCGGCGAGCCTCGCCGAGCATGTCCGCGTCGGGGTCGAGGCCGACTGCCTCCTCGAACAGGGGCGCAAGCCGGACGGTGAGGATGCCGGGGCCGCAGCCGCCGTCGAGCAGCCTGCCGCTTCCGTCGAGACCGAGCTCCTCGGATAGGACGGCCTCGAGTTGCGGCGAGTAGGGCGGCCGGCCGTACCGATAGTGCGCTGCGGCGCCCTGGAAGATCGTGGGGTCGTACGGCACTACCAGCGCCCGCTGCCGGCCAGCCAGAAGACCGTGAGCAGGAAGGCGACGAAGGCGGTGCAGAAGAGGAGGCCGAGCCACATCACCGAGCGGGGCTGGTAGCGCTTGCGGTAGCCGTGCGCCGCCCAGTCGGCCCACTCCTTCTGCGATTCGGTACGAACGTCGTCCAGGTCGTCGTCTTCCACGCCGAAAACCCTACGCCGAACGCGAAACGGCGCCCTTGCGGGCGCCGTTTCGCGTAGGGGGAGGTGGTTCAAGCGCTCTATCGGCAGCGGGTCACCCGACCTTTACCCCGTTTGGGGGGAGGGTGCGTACCCAAGATGGATGACGCCGTTGTCGTACGCCTCGCAGGCGGCGAGCGTCAGGGTCAGCGGCGCGGCGCCCTCGGGGAACAACCTCGGCCCGGTCCCGCGCGTGAGCGGGTAGACGAAGAGGTGCAGCTCGTCGACGAGGCCGTCGGCGAGCATGGCCCGCACGAGCGTCCCGCTGCCGCTCACGTAGATGTCGCCGTCGACGTCGCCCTTGAGCCTGCGGACGGTCTCCGGGTCGTAGGGCCCGAGGACGGTCGAGTTGCGCCAGGTGAGGTCGGTCAGCGTCGAGGAGACGACGTACTTCGTCGTGTCGTTGAAGAACGGCGCCCCGGGATCGTCCTCTGCGGTTCGCACCGACCACGCAGGCTCGAACATCTCGTATGTCGTGCGCCCCAGGAGGATCGCCTTCGAGCCGGCGGTCAGCGCGCCGATCGTTTCGCCCATCTTCGGGTCGAAGCCGAAGTCGAAGCTCCACGTTGGCGCGTCGACGATGCCGTCGAGCGTCGTGAACTCGTGCACGAGGATCGCGCCCATCAGAACCCATACCTCTCTTCCTTCCAGGGATCGGCCTCGTTGTTGTAGCCGTACCGCTCCCAGAAGCCCGGCCGGTCGGACGTCGTCAGCTCGATCCCGTTCAGCCACTTGGCGCTCTTCCAGAAGTAGCGCGACGGGACGACGAGGCGCACCGGGCCGCCGTGCTCGCGGGCGAGCGGCTCGCCGTCGGCCTCGTAAGCGACGAGCGCGTTGTCCTCCTCGAGCGCTGCGAGGGGCAGGTTCGCTGTGTAGTTCTTCTCGGCGTGCGCGATCGCGAAATGGGCGGACGGCTTCGGGCGGCACAGCTTCGCGAGCTCTCGCCAGTGAACGCCGCGGAAGCCGGCGTCGAACCTGCTCCAGCGCGTCACGCAGTGGATGTCCGTCGTGATCTCCGCCACGGGCAGCGCGCGGAGCTGCTCGTAGTCGAGCGTGACCTCCTCCTCGACCTCGCCCCAGAGTCGCAGCTCCCAGGTCGCGACGTCGACCTTCGCGGCCCGTCCCACGTGGAGGACCGGCCACTTCTCCGTGAAGTACTGGCCCGGCGGCAGGCGCGCGGGGTCGTATCCCGCGGCGCGGACCTTGTCCTCTGCCTTGGATCGGAAGAGCGGCACGGCTTCCTACACTAGATCGCATGGATGTGGCAGTGAGAGAGCGGGACTTCGCCCGCGTCGCCGGGCCGGATGCGGCGGACTACCTCCAGCGCATGGTCTCGAACGACGTGGAGGCGCTCGCCGCCGGCGACGCTTGCCCGGCGCTCCTCCTCAACGCGAAGGCGCGCGTGATCGCGCCACTCGTTGTGCTGCGGCGCGCCGACAACGACTTCCTCCTGCTCACCGAGCCCGGGCTGGGCGAGGTGGTACGCGGGCACCTGACGCGGATGCGCCTGCGCGCCAGCTGCGAGATCGAGCCGGAGCAGCACGAGTCGGTGCTCGTCTTCGGCGGCGACACCGGCTTCGCCACGGACTGGCCCGGCGCGCACGAGGCGCTCGACGCCGGGCTCGAGCCGACGCTCGCTGAGGAGGAGCTCGAGGTGCGGCGGATCGAGAGCGGCGTCCCGCGCTGGGAGCACGAGATCGACGACCGGATCCTCCCGGCCGAGGCGGGCCTCGACGAGACGCACGTCTCCTTCTCGAAGGGCTGCTACCCCGGGCAGGAGCCCGTGGCGCGGCTCCACTACCGCGGCCATCCGAACCGCGGGCTGCGCGTGGTCGAGCTCGACGAGGTGCCCGAGCAGAACGCGCCGCTGCTGCACGACGAACGGGAGGTCGGCCGCGTGACGAGCGCCGCGCAGAGGGCGGATGGCAGCGTCGTGGGGCTCGCGTACGTGCGGACGGAGGTGCCGGATGACGCGCCGCTCGCGCTCGCGGCTCGAGCCGGCTGAGTGGTATTCGATCCGCCCCGTGCGGAGCATGAAGCCGGCGACGTACACCTGCCCGCTCTGCGGGTATCACCTGCATGCGATGAGCGACCACGTCCTGATCGCGCCGGAGGGCGACACGGGCCGCCGCCGGCATGCGCATCTCGAGTGCGTCGCCGCCGCCGATCTGCCGGGCCGTCCAGCGCAGCCGGGGCTGCTCTCGCGGCTGCTGGGCCGCGGCTAGCGCCTCGCTACACTGACCGTCCCGAGCGCCCGTAGCTCAGGGGATAGAGCGCTGCCCTGCGGAGGCAGAGGTCGCATGTTCGAATCATGCCGGGCGCACTTCTCCGTGCCCTTGCTCCAGAATCGGGCTGTGCCTCTGTACCTCACGGAGCTAGACGTCGCCAACCTCCTCTCGCCGGCCGACGCGGTGGAGGCGATCGAGGCCTGTTTCCTGCGGATGGCGGGCGGCGCGGTCGAGAACCGGCCGCGGTATCGCTTGCGGCTCGAAGGCGGAGCGCTCGCAGTCATGGCCGCCTCCGATCTCGAGCTTGGCTACGCCGGCGCGAAGGTCTACGCGGGCTTCCCGGATGGTGCGCGCTTCGTGGTTCTTCTCTTTCGCGCCGACGAGCCCGAGCTGGTCGCCGTGCTCGAGGCGGACAAGCTCGGCCAGCTGCGCACAGGCGCTGCGAGCGGAGTCGCCGCCAAGCACCTCGCAAAGAGCGGCGCGCGCAGCCTCGGCGTGATCGGCTGCGGCTGGCAGGCCCAATCGCAGATCGCGGCAATCCGCGCCGCGCTCCCGGATCTGGAACGCGTCGTCGCCTACTGCCGCACCGAGGAGCGGCTGCGTGCGTTCTCCCAGGAGCAGGGCGCCGAGCCCGCGGAGAGCTCCAGCGACGCAGCCGAGTGCGACGTCGTCGTCACCGTGACCCCGTCGTCCGATCCGGTCCTCCGGGGTGAGTGGCTGGAGCAGGGTGCGCTGGTCTGCGCCGTCGGCGCGAACGACGGCCGCCGCCGCGAGCTCGACAACATCGTCCTCGAGCGCGCGGCCTTCGTCTGCTGCGACTCGCTCGACGACGCGAAGCTCGAGTCCGCGGACCTGATCGAGCCCGTCGAGTCCGGTGTCCTCGACTGGCTCGAGGTGCACGAGCTGCAAGAGGTGGTCGGCGGCCAGGTGTCGGGGCGCCAGTCGGACGAGGACATCGTCGTCTTCAAGTCGAACGGCCTCGCCGCGTGGGACGTGGCCGTGGCCGCCGCGGCGGTCGAGCGCGCGCGCGTGGCTGGAGCCGGCACGGAGCTGTCATAGTCAGGCTGTGAAGCAGTCCACCGACCGCGGCCGGTTCGCGGAGCGGGTGCTCCACGGAGTCGACTCGAACGGCGACCCCGAGACGGTCGTGATCTGGATCGAGCGCAAGGAAGGCGGCGTCTGGGCAGTCGGCCGCGCCGTCAATCCTGACCGGCGCTCGCAGAAGGAGCCCCGGCCCGAGGACTACGTCTTCGAGGGCTACGAGCTCGGCGACTGCCTCCAGGAGGCGAACGAGACGCTCGAGGACGACTTCACCGTCTCGGAGCGCGACGGGCACGGTGAGCACGTCCGCCCGTTCACCCGCGACGAGCTGCTGAAGCCGCTCGAGAAGTGGTTCTTCGGACGAACGTGAGGCTCACCTTCGGCTTCACGCCGTGCCCGAACGACGCCTTTGCCTTCCATGCGCTTGTGCACGGGCTCGTGTCCGCGCCGTTCGAGGTGGAGCCTGTCCTACTCGATATCGAGGAGCTGAACCGGAAGGCGGGCGCCGGAGACCTTCAGCTGACGAAGCTCAGCTTCGGCGCGGCAGCGGCGTCCGGCGATCGCTACCGGTTGCTCCGCAGCGGCGCCGCGCTTGGCCGGGGCGTCGGCCCGCTCGTCGTCGCGCGCGAGCAGAGCTCACTCCAGGAAGTCACCGCCGGACGGGTTGCCGTGCCGGGGCGGGAGACGACGGCGTTCGCGCTCCTGCGTCTGGCCGCGCCGGCCCTCGGGGAGGCCGTCGAGATCCGGTACGACCGGATCCTCGACGCAGTCGTCGCGGGGGAGGTGGATGCGGGCCTGATCATCCACGAGAGCCGCTTCACATACGGCGAGCACGGGCTCGTCTCGGTCGCCGACCTCGGCGAATGGTGGGAAGGCGACACCGGCCTCCCCGTTCCGCTCGCTGGGATCTTCGCGTGCGACGACCTCGAGCCGGAGCTGGTCGCCGAGGCCGAGTCGGCGATTCGCGCCTCTGTCGAATACGCCTTCGCCAACCCGGAGGCGAGCCGCGACTACGTGCGCTCGCTCGCGCACGAGCTCTCCGACGAGGTCTGCTCGGCGCACATTGCGCTCTACGTCAACGAGCACAGCGTCGACATCGGCGAGGAGGGGCTCGCCGCAATCGACCGGCTGATCGGTAGAGCCAGGGCCGCTGCCTAGACTGGCATCGTGGCGAAGGCGGTCGTTCTTTCCGCGGTCCGGACCCCGATCGGCCGCTACGGCGGCGCGCTTGCGGGCGTGCGCCCGGACGATCTCGCGGCGGTCGTGATCCGTGAGGCGGTGGCGCGGGCGAAGGTCCCGGCCGAGCAGATCGAAGACGTCTGGTTCGGCGCGGCCAATCAGGCGGGAGAGGACAACCGCAACGTGGCGCGGATGGCGGCGCTCCTCGCAGGCCTTCCCGAGTCGGCGGCGGGCGTGACGGTCAACCGCCTGTGCGCGTCAGGCCTGGCCGCAGTCATCGGCGCCTGCCATTCCGTGATCGCCGGCGACGGCGACCTCTTCGTCGCAGGTGGCGAGGAGTCTATGAGCAGGGCGCCGTTCGTGACGCCGAAAGCCGAGAATCCGTTCGAGCGCGGGGATCGGCCGCTCTATGACACGACACTCGGCTGGCGCTTCACGAACCCGCAGCTCCAAGAGCTGTTCCCGCCCGAGTCGATGGGAGAGACGGGCGAAAACGTGGCCGAGCGGTGGGGCGTGTCGCGGGAGGACCAGGACGCGTTCGCGCTCGAGTCACAGCGGCGCTGGGCAGCCGCCGACGAGGCGGGGCGCTTCGCCGACGAGCTCGTCCCGGTCGGCGACGTGACGCGTGACGAGCATCCGCGCCCCGACACGACTGCCGAGAAGCTTGCGGCGCTCAAGCCGGCCTTTCGGGAGGGCGGCACGGTCACGGCCGGCAATGCGTCGGGGATCAACGACGGCGCCGCGGCGCTCGTGATCGCCTCGGAGGAGAAGGCGCGAGAGCTCGGCGTGGAGCCGCTCGGCGCGTTCGTCGGCAGCGCGGTGGCGGGTGTCGACCCGCGCGTGATGGGCATTGGCCCGATTCCGGCGGTCCGCAAGCTGCTCGAGCGCACAGGCGTCCCGGTCGAGGAGATCGACCTGGTGGAGCTGAACGAGGCGTTCGCGTCACAGAGCCTCGTGGTGATCCGCAAGCTCGGACTCGACCCGGAGAAGGTGAACGTGAACGGTGGAGCCATCGCGATCGGCCATCCCCTTGGAATGAGCGGCGCCCGCCTCGTCGTCTCGCTCCTGCACGAGCTCCGCCGCCGCGAAGGCCGCTACGGCCTGGCCACGTTGTGCGTTGGCGTGGGCCAGGGGCAAGCAGCGTTGTTCGAGCGCGCCGCCTAGCCGACAGGCGGGCGAATGTAGATCACGCCCTCGTGCTGGGTCGGCACGAAAGGCGCGCCGACGCTGAAGACGACGCCTTCGACCTGGTGGAAGAGCTCGCCGCCACCCTCGCCGACCGGGACGACGATGCCGACCTCGGCCTCCGGCTCTGCGTCGAGGCCCTCGTCGCGCAGTGCATGGAGCAACCGGTCGCGGTCGGGGATCCGTGCTGCCTCGACGCGGACTGTGCCCGACATCTCGTCTCCTCTCCTCAGGGTTTCGGATCCGAAATCTACCTCAGCGGACGGCGGGACAAACCGCTAGCCCTTGCGCAGCGAGAGCGCGGCGCCGGCCGCGAGCAGGACGATCCCGAGCACGCGCGGCCAGTGGAGCGCGATTTTCTCGCTGCCGAACAGACCCCAGCGGTCGATCACAGCGCCCATCACGAGCTGGCCCGCGATGAGGATCCCGACCGTCGCGGCGACGCCGATCCGCGGGCCGGCGTACGTGATCGCGAGGACGATGATCAGCCCCATCACGCCGCCGAGCAGCATCCACCACGGCTGGTGGATGGCACGCTCGAAGCCGCTGACGCTGTGGCGTGCGAGCAGGAGGATCACGAATGCGAGCGCCGCCGTCACCGCCGTCGAGAACGCGAGCGCCTCGAGCACGCCGATGCGCTCCCCGAGCCGCGACATCATCGCGACCTGCACCGAGCCCGCCAGTCCGGCGGTTACCGCAAGCCCCGTCGCCAGTCCGCTGCCCGACACGGCGGTGAACGCTACCCGCCGTCCGAGAGGGCAAGCGCGAGCCACGCCTCGGCCTCGTGGTAGAGGCTCGGGTTGTTCTCCGCCGTGTAGTAGCTCAGCGCCGCGACCGCCTGGGAGACGGCCCAGCCCCGGGCTCGCTCCCAGGCTGCGTCGTCCGTCCGCAGCGCTTCGCGGAATGCGTCGCGCGCTGCGGCCGAATGGAGCTTCCAGGCGACCATCACGTCGCAGGCGGGGTCGCCGACTCCCATCGAGCCCCAGTCGATCACGCCCATGATCCGGCCGTTCCGGACCACCCAGTTGCGGCAGTCGAGGTCGCCGTGGTGCCAGACCGGCGGGCCGTCCCACGGTGGCGCCCCAAGCGCCCGTTGCCAGGCTTCCCACGCTCTCGCGTCGCCGTCGAATCGCGCCCACCAGTGCCGCATCTGCTCGTCGCGCACCGCGAGCGGGATGCCGCGCCCCGGCGGCGCGCCGGTCGGATCCACTCGCTGCAAGGCCAGGACGAGCGCCGCGAGGTCCCGGGCGGCCTGAACGGCGTCGATCTCGTCGACCGGGACGACCTCGCCCTCGACCCAGGAATGGATCTCCCAGAACCAGGGATAGTTCGCGCCCGGCCGTCCCTGTGCCAGCGGCACAGGAACCTCGACCGGCAGCCGCGACGCCAGCTTCGGCAGCCACTCGAGCTCGACGCCGCCCGGCTCGGTCGGCCCCTCCTTGCGCGGCAGCCGTACCGAGAGCCCGTCGCCGAGCCGGAAGATCGCGTTCACGGTCCCGCTCGGCTCGATCCGTTGTAGCGGCAGCTCCGCCCATTCCGGGAACTGCTCGGCGAGGAGCCGACGGACGAGCGCCTCGTCGAGCTCGAGCTCGTCGGCGTGCATCCTCGTCATCGTCCGACCCGGGCCAGGTAGGCGTCCAGGTCGCGCGGGTCGGGCCTACTGCGCTTGCGGGTCGGCGGATCGCCGGTCACCGGCTGATAGCCGGCGAACTCGGTTTCGAGCACGCCCTCGCCACCCGTCAAGCCGGGAAGCTGGCGGCGAAGATCCTGAAGGCGTGTCGCAGGGAGCGCCGTCTCCAACACCGATAGCTCTCCTCGCGGCGACGGCATCGACGCTACGGCGCCGAGCCGGCCCAGCGCAGCGAGCACGGAGCCGATGGCCTCCGTCGGCACCTCGGCCGAGATCCGGAAGACCGGCTCGCAGACCCTCGAGCCGCCTTGCTCGAGCGCCTGCATGAGCACGAGCGGCGTCAGCCGCTTGATGTCGCGGGCCGTGGGCATCGGGCCTCGCCGCGACGGCCCGCCGTCGGCGAGGCTGTAGGCGATCTCGGTCAGCGTCACCACGCAATCGGTGACCTGCCAGCCGAGCAGGCCCTCCTCGAGCGCGAAGCGGACGTATTCGTCCATGTGCTCCATGAAGCTCGCGAAGGTCTTGTAGACGGTGAGCGGCGCATCGCGTGGGTCGACGCCGGCGTCGGCGCGCACCTCGACTCCCGAGCCTGGGGCGGCCGGATCGACTCGCAGGCCGAGATCGGCGTGGAACGGGTTCGTCGGAGTGTTGAGGATCTCGACTGCCTCGCCGGTCCCCGCCGGCCGCTCGATGCAGATCGCCGTCGTCTCGCGGAACTCGACCTCGAGCCCGTAGTCGGTCGCCAGGGTCGCCTCGATCACCTGGCGCTGCACCTCGCCATAGAGAGAGACCGAGATCTCCCCACGCGTGTCGTCCTGGCGGATGTCGATCAGCGGGTCCTGCTCGGCGAGCTGGCCGAGCGCTACCCGCAGCCGCTGCCCGTCGGCGGGATCGGCCGCTGCGACCACGGCCTCGAGCGTCGGCGGCGCGAAGTGATGCTCGACGCCGCCGCGAGGGTCGCCGAGCCAGTCGCCAATCCGGACCTCCTCGAGGCCCCAGAGCCTCGCGATCTCGCCCGCCTGCACCTCGTCGCGCTGCACCGTGTCGCCGTCCGCGAAGACGCGGAGCGCCGTCACCTTGCCGGCGTCCAGGCGGTCGCGAACGTGAACCGCTCCGGAGAAGAGACGCGTGTAGGCGATCCGGTCGCCGCTGGCGCCGCGCTCGATCTTGAACACGCGGGCCGAGAGCGGCCCCTCGCCGTCGCCGTCCTGCGCCGGCAGCAGGTTCGCGATCCCATCCATAACCTCGTCGACGCCGGCGCCGGTGAGCGCCGAGCCGAAGAAGACCGGATGCACTTCCCCCGCTCGCGCCCGCTCGGCCAGCTCGGCGTCCGCCGGTCCGAACGGAGCGAACTCCGCGGAGCGCGTCCCGAGCCCAGCGGCAGAGCCCATCGGCACGACCTCGGGCGACAGGCGCTGCTCGATCGCGTCGAGCACGCCCTCGGGATCCGCCCCGGGCCGGTCGATCTTGTTCACGAACAGCAGTGTCGGGATGTGCAGTCGCTGCAGAGCGCGGAACAGGATCCGCGTCTGCGGCTGCACTCCTTCGACTGCTGAGACCACGACCACACAGCCGTCGAGCACGCTCAGCACCCGCTCCACCTCCGCGATGAAGTCCGGGTGGCCGGGCGTGTCGATCAGGTTGACGGTGACGCCGTCGATCGGGAACGAGACGACGGCGGACTTGATCGTGATCCCGCGCTGCTGCTCGAGCGCCAGCGAGTCGGTCTGCGTCGTCCCCTTGTCGACGCTGCCGACCTCGTCGATCACGCCGGCGGCGTACAGCAGCCGCTCGGTGAGAGTTGTCTTACCGGCGTCTACATGCGCCAGGATCCCAAGATTCAGCGTTCTGCGTTGCAAGCGTCCAAACCTCCAAGTAGGTCACTACTCCGGCCTCCTCGATTGATCTGAACGCTTCGCGCACGACGCCTCCTGGTCGATCCGACTGGCGCTTGCGGAGAGAGAATAGCCGTCGGCATGCCGATCTTCCAGCCCGAACTCGAGACGCTGCCGCGGCCGGAGCTCGAGCGGCTCCAGGGCGAACGGTTGCGGGAGCGGTTCGGGGTCGAGCCGGAGGCGCTGCCGGAGCAGCCGTTCCGCGTCAAGTCGGAGCTGCGCGAGGCGTATCCGTTCGGGCTGCTTCGGGTGCCGCTCGAGGAGTGCGTCAGAATCCACGCCTCCTCCGGCACACGCGGCAAGGCGACGATCGTCGCGTACACGCGCGGCGACCTCGCGGCGTGGGCCGACTGCTGCGCCCGCGCGCTCGCGGCGGCCGGCGCCGGCCGCGGAACGGTCGTCCACGTCGCGTACGGGTACGGTCTCTTCACCGGCGGGCTCGGCGTCCACTACGGCGCCGAGCGCCTCGGCTGCACCGTCGTCCCAGCCTCAGGCGGGAACACGCCCCGTCAGGCCCAGCTGCTCGAGGACCTCGGCGCGGAGATCCTCTGCTGCACGCCGAGTTACGCGCTTGCGATAGCCGACCACGTCTCCGATCCGGCGCGTCTGCGCGTTCGTGCTGGGGTCTTCGGCGCGGAGCCGTGGACGGAGGGACTGCGCGAGGCGGTCGAGCGCGCGCTCGGGCTGACGGCGCTAGACATCTACGGCCTGTCGGAGGTGATGGGGCCTGGTGTCTCGGCGGAGTGCATCGCCGGGCGCGACGGCGCGCACGTAAACGAGGACCACTTCCTCGTCGAGGTCGTCCATCCCGAGTCGGGCGAACCGCTGCCGGATGGAGAGGTAGGTGAGCTCGTCTTCACGACCCTGACGAAGGAGGCGCTACCGCTGCTGCGCTACCGCACCGGCGACCTCGCCTCGCTCACCCGCGAGCCCTGCGTCTGCGGCCGCACGCTTGCGCGGATGTCGCGCATCGTCGGCCGCACCGACGACATGCTGATCATCCGCGGCGTCAACGTCTTCCCGAGCGAGATCGAGCGTGCGCTACTGGCTGTCCCGGAGCTCGCACCGCACTACCAGCTCGTCGTCGAGCGTCCGGGCCACCTGGACGAACTGACGGTTCAGGTGGAGGGAACGGTCGACGCGGCTCTGGTGCGCGAGCAGCTCAAGAGCGCGCTCGGACTGACGGCACGCGTCGAGGTAGTCGCGGCCGGGTCCGTTCCGCGAAGCGAGGGCAAGGCTCTGCGGGTCGTCGACCGTCGCGGCGCGTAACCGCGGCGGATGATCCGCCGTTCATCCGACGGATGAGCGAGCAGACGGAACAGCGCGCGACGGAATCGGAAGGGTGGCCGTTTCCCTCGCGCGACGTGCTCCGCGAGCTCGAGCCGCCGGCGGTCATTTGGTCGCAGCCGGAGCCGGCTAGCTGGCCGACTCGTCCGACTGGTACAGGTTGAACGCGTTCCCTTCGGTGTCCTTGCAGTTGGCGAACCAGCCGATGTTGGGGATCGGCTGCTTGTCGGTCGCCTCGCCGCCGCTCGAGCGCACCTTGCCGATCGTGGCGTCGATGTCGTCGGTGTCGAAGTAGACGTCCAGCGTGCCCGGGTCGCCAGCATAGAGCCCGCCCCCCTGGTCCTCGCCGGTCTGGAACAGCCGGTAGTCCATCTCGGGCATCCCGGACGGAGAGATCTTCCATCCGAAGACTCCGCTCCAGAAGCCCTGCGCGCGATCGACGTCGGTCGCCTTGATCTCGACGTGCACCAACTTGCCTGCCATCGCTCCTCCCTTCGCCGGGTTATCGTCCCTCCGCCAGCTTCGAAAGGAGTCTATGCACAGGGTCGTCGTCCTCTATGAGAGCGAGCCGGACGCGGACGCGTACGCCGAGCACGCGGAGCTTTGCGCGCAGGTGCCGAACTCCGTCTTCCGGCACGGCAAGGTGACAGGCGCGCCGATGGGCGAGCCGGCTCACAGCTACTACGCCGAGTGGGAGTTCGCGGACGAGCAGGCGTTTCGGAACGCGGTCCGCAGCGACGAGTTCATGGCGACGGGCAAGGACGCGCGTGACCGCGGGCTGCCGCGGCTGACCGTCGAGTTCCTCGAGCTGGAGTAGCCGTGCCAGAGGTCGAGGTGAGCCGCGAGGGCGCGGTCCAGACGATCACGCTCAACCGGCCCGACAAGCTCAACGCGTTCACGCAGACGCTGCACGCGGAGCTGCACACGGCGCTCGAGCAGGCGCGCGACCCGGCTGTGCGTGCGGTCGTGATCACCGGAGCCGGCCGCGGCTTTTCGGCCGGGCAGGACCTGACGGCGTTCGGCGAGTCGGGGGACGTCGCGGGGATGCTCCGCGCGACATACCACGTGAACGTGCTCGCGATCCGCTCGCTCGAGAAGCCCGTCATCGCGGCAGTGAACGGAGTTTGCGCAGGAGCCGGGCTGTCGCTGGCGTGCGCCTGCGACCTCCGGATCGCGTCCGACGCTGCGTTCTTCGTCCCCGGCTTCGTGGGGATCGGCCTGATCCCCGACTCGGGCGGCACGTTCTTCCTCCAGCGGCTCCTCGGGACCCCGCGCGCCTTCGAGTGGATGACCTCGAACCGGCGGCTGACGGCGCCCGAGGCGCACGAGTGGGGTCTCGTCTCGGAGGTGGTGGAGGCAGACGCGTTCCCGGTGCGGCTGGCGGAGCGTGCGGCCGAGCTCGCCCTAGGCCCGACATCCGCGATCGCCGCGACGAAGCGGCTCTTCGACCAGGGGGCGACCGCAACGCTCGAGGAGCAGCTAGAGCGTGAGGCGGAGGCCCAGGCGAGGGCGGCGCGGACGGCGGACTTCCGCGAGGGCGTGGCCGCGTTCGGCGAGAAGCGCCCGCCGTCGTTCAGCGGGAGCTGAGCAGCTCAAGCACCTCGCCATCGTCGGGGAAGCGTCCGATCTCCTGCTTCGAGAAGATCGTCTCGCCGTCGGCGACGACGTCGTACTGGCTCTTCGCGCCCTCACGTGCGGTCGCGTCGTAGCCCTGCTCCGTCAACTCGGCCGCGAGACTCGCGGCCCGTTCGTCGTAGCCGCTTCAGACGGGGCAGTAGAGGATCTCGACCGTCACCGGACGGATCGTATTCGCGGCGGCCGGGTCTACGCGGCGGGCTGCAGGCGGGCGCGCACGCCGGCCTCGATCCGACTCGCCAGATCCGGCTGCTCCTGCTGGAGCTGCCGGAACTCGGTCCCGAAGAGGACGAGGAGCCGGGACGGCGACGTGGTCGTGACAGTAGCGGTGCGGACGCCGTCGCCGAGGATGGCGAGCTCGCCGAAGAAGTCGCCGGGCCCGAGCGTGTTCACCTCGACGCCGTCGATGGTGACGCTCGCGGTTCCGTCACTGAGAATGTAGAACGAATAGCCGGACGCGCCTTCGCCGGTCAGGTTCACGCCCGGGCTCACATCCTGCACCTCGAACCACGGCGCGATCTTTGTGAGCTCCTCCGGCTCGAGGTCGTCGAGAAGCGCGATGCCGGCGAGGTCCCATGTGGTGGCGTCGGGCACTGCGCCGCACCCTAACCACCTCGCCCGGGAGCTTCCAGGTTCGTCACCGGACTGTTACCGGCGCCCGATGCGATACTCGCGGGCATGGACGAGGACGATCTCCGGCGGCTCGAGGCGCTCGGCTCCAGGGTTCCGTTTGCAGCCGGCAAGGTGTTGATCGAACGCGGCAAGCCCGGGACGGGCCTGTTCGTGCTGCTCGACGGGAAGATCGTCGTGGAGGCTCCAGAAGGCACACGCCAGTTCGGCCCGGGCGCCGTGATCGGCGAGCGGGCGCTCCTCTCGGCGGACGGAAAGCGGACCGCAAGAGTTCTCGCCTTGACGGACGGCGTCGTGGTGGCCGTCGAGCGGGCGGAGATCGACCGGCTCTGCGCCGAGGACGAAGCGTTCGCCGAGCGCCTGGCTAGATCGTCTTGAGCGGCTCGAACGGCTGTCCGGTGCCGAGGTTGCATCCCAGTCGGAGAGGCGCGAAGCTTCCTCAGTGGTGATGCGCAGATGACGCGCTCGATCGTCTTCATGTCGGATTTCGGATTCCGGAACGAATGGGTCGGCGTCTGCCATGCCGTCATCGACAAGCTCGCATCTGGATGCCCGGTCGTCGATCTCTCGCATGGCATCCCCCCACTCGATGTCAACGCGGGCGCGCTTCTCCTCGCCGACTCGCTCCCGTTCATTCGCCACGACGCGATCGTCCTCGCAGTCGTCGATCCGAGCGTCGGCCGCGATCGCGACATCGCTGTCGAGACAGACGACGGCAGGCTCTTCGTCGGGCCGGACAACGGTCTGCTGAGCCACGCTTGGGGCGTGGCAGGAGGCGTGAGGAGCGCGGTGTCGGTCACTTCCTCGAGCATCTTGCTCGAGCCGGTCTCGGCCTCGTTCCACGCGCGAGACGTGCTCGCCCCGGCGGCCGCGCACCTTGCCCTGGGGGCGACGCTCGCCGAGCTGGGACCAGCGATCGCACCGGATACGTTGGCCGAGCTGCGACTGGCCGAGCCTCTGGTCGAGCCGGGGAAGATCACCTGCGAGGTCCTGGACCTCAACCGGTTCGGGAACGTCCAGCTCAATGTGCGCAGTTCTCAGCTCGTTGCCGCGGGACTTGACCGGGCCAAGCGGATCCTGGTCGAGACTCCCGCTGGTGGCAGCGCGGTCGCAAGCACGGTCCTCACATACGCGGACCTCTCGAGCGGTGAATGGGGTCTGATGGTCGACCCGCGGGGCTGGCTTTCAGTCATTTGCGGCAATCCCGTGAATGCGGCCCAGTCGCTCGGCGTCGCCGGCGGCGAGGTCGTCTGGCTCAGCGCCGATCCAGATCAGGGTGGGTAGCCCGGCCGGTCATCAGATCGTCTTGAACTGCTCGAACGGCTGGCGGCAACTCTCGCAGTAGCGGAGCGAGCGGCACGGCGTCGGGCCGAAGATGTTCTCGAGCCGCGTCTCAGTCGAGCCGCAGTAGGGGCACCGGAAGACGTTCGCCTGGAGCTGGACGAGTTTCGGCGCCGACGCCTCGCGTGGCGCAGGCGGTGCGAAACCGGCCTCGCGGAGCTTCTCGCGGCCGGCCGGCGTGATCCGGTCGGTCGACCACGAGTCGTCGCTGATCACCTGCACCTCGGGATCGGCGCCCAGTTCGACGACCTTCTCCTCCATCGCGCGCTTCATCACCTCGAGCGCGGGACAGCCGAGGAAGGTCGGCGTGAACTCGATCCGGACGCGTCCTTCCTGGACATCGACCGAACGAATGACCCCGAGCTCGACGAGCGAGATGACCGGGATCTCGGGATCCGGGATCTCCTCGAGCGCCTCCCAGACCTGGGCCTCGGCTACCACTGGGCTCCCGCCGGTGCCGAGCGCCGCACGACTGTCATCTCCTCCCAAAGGGGCACGAGCTCGTCTGTGTGTGTGCCGCGCTCGATCGCATCCACCTCGGCTAGCCCCACGCGCTCCACGAGCTCTCCTCGCAGCTCCGCCGGCAGGACGCCGAGCGCGTACGGCCACAGATCCTCGACGGCCGCGCGGAACCGCGGCTCGTCACGCAGGCGGTCGTGCCACATCTCGGCGTGCATGCGGTGGTACGCCTCCTCGCGGTCGATCTTCGCCGCGAGCCCTGAGACCGCCGCGTCGGGATCGTCCTTCAGCGCCGTCAGCCGGACCTCGTCTGCGACCTCGTAGAGCCAGCGCCGCGCGATCGTGTGCGCCCACTCGAGCAGGTGGAGCTCGACAAGGGGCGCGCTCCGGTACTCCTCAGGGTCGCGGTCGAAGGCGAGCGCGTCCGCGTCCCCCGAGAGGAGCGAGTAGACGGCGCGCGCATGTCCGATCTCGTTCTGAGCGATCGAGGAGAAGGCGACGTCCTCCTCGAGCATCGGCGCGATGCCTGTCCACTCGGAGTCGCGCCACCCGATGATCAGCTCGTCGTCAGCGATCCCCAGCAGTGCCTGCTCGTTCACGCGCCTCCTTCAGCCGTGCCTTGATCGAGTAGCCGTCGACGCGTCGGTACTTGAGGTCGAACTCGTCGGCCCAGTCCTCGACGTCGCGGATCGCGTCGCGAGGGACGAGCCACAGCGCGACCGACTCGCCGCGGCGGCCGTACTGCTCGCGCGCCCACGCTTCCGCGAAGTCCGCGTCGGGGGCCTCGACGGAGCCGGCGTGCTCGAACGGCTGGCCCCGCCGCTCCTGCCTGAATACTTCGTAGATCACGCCGCGAGGACCACGTCGCGCACCCACTGCTCCTGCTCGAGGAAGTGGCGGCGCAACGCGAGCCGCTCCTCGGTCTTTGGCCCGTGGCCGGTGACGACTTGCTTGAGCTCGTCCCAATCGGGCTCGGAGAACTCCCACTCCCCGTCGTCGCGCTTGCGCAGTTTCGGGTCCGGCACCGTGAGGCCCAGCTCCCAGATCTGCGGCACGTAGCCGTCGAGGAACTGCTGCCGTGCCTCGCCGTTCCCCTGCGACTTGATCCGCCACTGGTACATCGGATCCTCGTCCTTCGGGATCGGGTTGCCGTGGAACTGCATCAGCGGCGCCCACCAGCGGTTGAGGGCCTCCTGCACGAGCTCGAACTGCTCGGGCGTGCCGGTGACCATGGCGAGGATCACGTCGCGGCCGTGGAGGATGTGGAACGACTCCTCCCAGCAGATCTTCTTCATGATCCGCGCGTACGGCGCGTACGAGCACTTGAGGAGCGCCTTCTGGCTGATGATCGCCGCGGCGTCGACGAGCCACGCGATCACGCCGACATCGCCCCACGTGCGCGTCGGATAGTGGAACACGTTGTGGAACTTGCTCTTGCCGGAGAGGAGGTCGGCGAACATCTGCTCGCGCGGCTTTCCGAGGTCCTCGGCGATGCGGTAGAGGAGCTGCGCGTGGCCGACCTCGTCCTGCACCTTCGCGGTCAGCGCGAGCTT
>Ga0070715_10000123_pt1 | contig 18279 bp, 16 predicted proteins | sample LARL111metaG_FD_71394 | JGI IMG/M metagenome (GOLD analysis project Ga0070715, IMG submission 71394) | Corn, switchgrass and miscanthus rhizosphere microbial communities from Kellogg Biological Station, Michigan, USA - LAR L11-1 metaG | ecosystem: Host-associated > Plants > Roots > Rhizosphere ... | reverse complement strand
GCGGATCCAGCTGTGGTCATCGCCCGTACCTTCTGTTCACGGTTTCGGTCAGGTCCCGGCCGGTGAGCCCCTGATAACCGAAACTGTACCATCAGTTTCGGTAAAGCAGCGCGGCCCGGCTATTCCCGCCGCCCGAAGCCCACCGGCGCCGGCCGCGGCCGCCCGGGCCGGGCCAGCCCGGTGGGCCCGTGGTCGCGCCGAGCGGCCGGCCGGGGAATATCCCGCAGGCACCCTCTGTTCGCTATATACGAAACGATAAGTTCAGTATCGAATCTACGCCGGAGGCAGTGTCATGACCATCCGCACGCTGGCCCACCCGTCCGTGCGCCAGCCCGAGCAGTCGTTCCTGCTCCAGCGGGCCCAGCCCGCGATGACCGGCCTGATCGACGGCTCGCTGTCCACGCTGGCGCCCGTCTTCGCGGTCGCGTTCGCCACCCACCAGCCGCTGTACGCGTTCTTCGCGGGGCTGGCCACCGCGCTCGGCGCGGGGGTCAGCATGGCCTTCTCCGAGGGCCTGTCCGACACCGGGGACCTGACCGGCCGGGGCAGCCCGTACCTGCGTGGGGCGATCACCGGGGCGGGCACGTTCCTCGGCGGCGTCCTGCACACGCTGCCGTTCCTGATCCCGGCCTACCGCGCCGCCCTGATCGTGGCGGTTGTCGTGATCGCCTTCGAACTGGTGACCCTGGCCTGGATCCGGTGGCGCTTCTTCAGCACCAGCTTCCTGCGCTCCTTCGTGTCCATCGCGCTCGGCGGGGTGATCATCGTCAGCGTCAGCGCTGCACTGGGCGCGGTCAGCTGACCAGGTGGATGGGGTTGGGCCCCCGGCCAGCGCCGGTCTGAGGCCACAGGGCTGCTAACGGCCGCCGAGCGCCAGGCGGGCGGCGGCGACGTCGTCCCGGCCATGGCCGGCGTCAACGGCTGCCTGCCACTGACGCGACAGCGCGGCCAGCAGCGGCGGCTCGTCATCACCCGCGGCACCGATGGCCAGATCCACGTCCTTGAGCGCCCACTCCAGCGGGAACTCAGGCGCGAAATCGCCGCGCTCCATCTTGTGCAGCTTGGCATCCGCGATCGGTGCGTCCAGCGGGCCGCCCTCGATGGCCTCGGCCAGCTTGGCGGGATCGATGCCCAGCCGGCCCGCCAGTTCCAGGGCCTCGGCAACGCCCTCGATCAGGATGGACATGTAGGCGTTGACGATCAGCTTCATCCGGCTGCCCTGGCCAGCCTCGCCCAGCCACACGGTCTTGCGGCCGATGGCCGAGAACACCGGGCCCGTGGCCGCGGCGGGCGGCCCGGACGCCAGGATGAGCAGCTGGCCGGCCTCGGCCGGGCCCTTGCTGCCGGAGACCGGCGCGTCCACGAACATGACATCCGGCCGAAGCTGAGCAAGCTGGCTGGCGATCCCGGTCGTTTCCGTCACGCCGATCGTGCCCATCTGCGCCCACACCGCGCCCTCAGCCAGCGCCTCCACCACGCCGCCCGCGAGCATGACCGAGGTGACCACGTCAGCGGTCGGCAGCATGGTGATCACCACCTGCGCATCGCGGACCGCCTCCGCCGGCGAGGCTGCCACCAGTGCCCCGGCCGCCGACAGCGGCGCGGTCGCCGCGGGCGAGCGATCCCAGACTGTGGTGCGCAGCCCGGCGGAGACCAGATTCCGGGCCATCGCCGAGCCCATGATGCCGATTCCCAGCACCGCCACCCGCACACTCCCGCTACCGGTATCCGTGGCACCCATCCCAGTCTCCCTCCGCGGTCATGACAGCCCGGGCGACCAGCACCGCCTGATGTACGCAGCGGCATCATCGTCCAGTATTCCGCGTTCGCTTCCCGCCAGCGCCCGGTGGCTCTTTCTCCAGCCGGCGGGCTACGATCCGGTTGAGGGAGGAAATGGGCAGCAGACGGCGCCGGCGCGACCCCGTGGGGCCGTTTGGCAATCCGGATGGGTCACGGGCCGACATCGAGGATGTCCTCAGCGAGTTCGTCGACTTCGCCGGCGAACCGGCATATGGCCACCTCGCGACCCGGGCGAACGACTCCATGGTGCGGGTCATAGTAGGCAAGCTCGGGGCTGGCAAGACCGTCTACCTGCGGCGGCTTCAGGACTTCCAGGCACATCAGGACTCCGTCTACGCCGATGTGCCACAGCAGGGCCTGCCGAAGACCGAAGTCGTGGTGAAGGCCTGCCAGTGGTTCTCGGACCGTGTCCTGGTCGAGAAGTGGATGCAGATCTGGGAGCGCGCGATCTTGCGGTCGCTGGTCTCACACCTGCTGCGCCGTCCCGAGTTGCGTCAGCAGTTGCGCGACGAGCAGGCCGAGGAGATCGAGCATTCGTACGCCCGGCTGCTCGACGACTTCCGCCGGCCCCGGTCGATCTACAGCCAGGTGCGCGACATCATCAATCAGCGGCACACCGCCCATCAGCTGTCTACTTACCTCGACGATCCACTCTGGGACGACCTTGAGGATCTGCTGGGCGAGGTAGTCAGCCAGTGCAAGCCGATCTACTTCTACCTCGATGCGGTGGACGAGGAGTTCAGCCACGCCCCGATGTACTGGCTGAAATGCCAGGAAGGGTTGTTCTACCAGGTCATGCGGCTGCTTCGGGACCACAAGCTGGGCGGCCGCCTGCATATAGTCATCTGTATCCGCGACATTGTCATGTCGTCGGTGTACCGGTCGGAACATGCGCCGCGGTACTACAACGAACCGCACATACGCGTCCTGACCTGGGACCGGGGCTCACTGCTCTATCTGCTTCAGCAAAAGCTGCGGCGGCTGCCACCGTCGTTGCTGATGCGGCGGGCCACCGAGGGTCCCCCTACGATTCGCGACTGGCTGGGGATAAACGGCCAGTGGCCGGGACCTGATGGCGACGGAACGATCGAGGACTACCTGCTCAGCCATACGAGGCTGATCCCGCGCGACATCATCTCACTCGGCAATGAGCTGAATGAGGAGGTCCTGCGGCAGAAGCAGGCTGGCCAGGCGGGGCTGCCGCCAGCGGCTCTCCAGGCGGTCGTGCAGCGCTGCGCGAAGCGGTTCGGCGACTCCCAGCTCGCCCAGTGCGCCAACCAGATCTCGTCGGACCTGATGCCAGAGAATGCCGCCCTGCACGACTACTCCGAATTGTTCACCAGCACCCAGGCCTACATCAGCGGCGTACAGGAGGACCTTCGCTCCTTCGTCCGGATGATTGGTGTTGACCGGTTCTCGCGTGCGGATCTCGAGGCACTGCAGGAAGTGGCGGATCTGCACTTCGGGCAGGCGACGGACCTCGCCTCCGTGCTGTGGCTGAACGGCTTGCTGGGATATGTCGATGACCTGGGGCGGCGCCGGTTCTATTCCATGGGTGACGTCGAGGAGTTTCACTTCTCGCCGGACGCAGGCACGTTCGTCCTGCATCCGTGCCTGGTGTACACCGTCGGGGGGATCCGGCACGTGCGGGCGGACTCGGCTGGGCCCCGGGGCACCCGCGTCAGCAGACCTGCATCTCCGGAACGCAGCGATGCTTCCAGGGCACCGGCCGCTGCACCATCCCCGGACGGCAGCCAGGCGCTCCCGGAACCTGACCCAGCAGACGTCCAATTCTCGGCTGGGGCCAAGGCTGCTGACTACGCTATCGGTGACGTCCTCGAGGGCCGCTTCGAGATTTTGGACATGGTCGGGAGGGGTGGCTTTTCAAAGGTCTATCGCGTGCGCGATGACGTCGAAGGTGAGGAGCGAGCCTTCAAGCTCTTCGATAACGCCGCCGGCTATGCCGCGGTGCGCCGGGAGATCGGTGCCCTCCGGATGATCCATCACCCAAACGTGGTAGAGGTCTTCTGGGCCGGCAAGACCAGTGCTGGCGACTGGTATCTCATTACTGAGTTTATTGACGGGGAGTCACTCGATGACTTTGCCACCGGGAGGAAGCACCTTCGCGACCGGGAGGCAGTAGACGTCGCGCTCGATCTGCTGGATGCGCTCGTCGCGTTCCACCCAGATTCGGTGCGCCTCAGGCAGCTGGATGCCCAACGCCGCGAAGGTGATCTGCCAGAAGCCGAGTCGCGCGAGTGGATGGAGCTGAAGGACAAAGGGCTGGTGCACCGTGACATCAAGCCGCTCAACGTGATGCTCACTCGCACGGGAGCGAAACTGCTTGACTTCAACATCGCCTCCCGGGTCGGTGACCCCGTGCATACGCACTCAGGCACACCGCCGTATCAGCCACCCGATGCCGACCGCACTCGCTGGGACGTGTCAACCGATCTGTTCGCCGTCGGCGTGCTGCTGTACCAGCTGCTCTGCAACGGCCACCACCCCTTCCCGAACTCAATGCCCCAGGCCGGCGAGCCGGTGATCGACCCAAGAACGACTCGCGCTGACGTCAGCTCCGAGCTTGCCGAGTTTCTCGTCAAGGCGTGCGCTCCCAGCCGCGCTGATCGCTTCCTCACGGCCGCTGACATGCAACTCGCTTTGCGAGAAATCCGCGCTGGCCTGTAACCAGCCGGTCCGCGGCTGGTTACACGTGGCGGGGCCGCCTGGGTACAGTGAGTGAGTGCCCGGTCCGGAAAGCGTCCTGTCGTGCTCGTTCTGCGGGAGCAGTCAAGAGCAGGTCGAGAAGCTGATCGCCGGGACGCGGGCGTACATCTGCGACGGCTGTGTGAGCCGCGTGCACGCCGTGATGGCTGGGCCCGGCCACCCGGCCAGCACGCCGATCGCCACGATCCAGCAGGTAAGTGATGAGGCGGTGGCAGAACAGTGCCGCTTCTGCGGGAAGCACCGTTACCAGGTCGCGGCTATGGCCTCAGCTGGTGACCCGCGGATCATCTGCGTCGAGTGCCTGGGGCTGTGCGAGGAGATCCTGAGCGACGAACCGCCCATGCCCCGGCGGTGACCGGTTCGGGGTAGCCCTGAGAACCGGGCTTAGGTTAGCCTAAGCTGAGTAGAGGGCCGTCGAGAGAGAACTGGCAGGCTTGTGTTTGCATGTATTTGCCGTGCTGTCACCGACGAGCAGGTGACAGCCGCGGTCAGCATGGGTGCGGTCACGGTCGAAGCGGTCGGGGACGCCACGGGCGCGGGCACGGGCTGCGGAAGCTGCCAGGATCGTCTTGAGGACCTCATCGACACGTACTGCCGCGCCTGCCCGCTGGCCCGGCAGCCCGCTTGACCCGTGGGCGGGACGACGGATGCGGGCGTTTCAGCTGGTAGCAGGACCTACGTCCGGCTAGGGTTGGCCGATGCAGGGTGACGAGCAGGTCCTGGAATTCCTGAACGAGCAGCTCAGCGCTGAGCTGACCGCTATTAACCAGTACTTCCTGCACGCGAAGATGCAGGAGAACTCCGGCTGGGTGAGGCTCGCGGCGCACACCCGGGCTGAGTCGATCGACGAGATGCGTCATGCCGAGTTGCTCGCCGAGCGGATCTTGTTCCTGGATGGCCTGCCGAACTTCCAGCGGCTCTTCTCGCTCAGCATCGGCCAGACGGTGACCCAGATGCTTGAGGCTGACATGGCTGTGGAAGTGGAAGCGGTCACCCGGCTGCGGCGCGGTATCGAGTACATGCGCAGCGTCTCAGACGTCACCAGCGCCAATATCTTCGAGTCGATTCTTGCCGACGAAGAAGGTCATATCGACTACCTGGAAACCCAGCTTGGGCTGGTCGAGCAGCTGGGCGAATCGCTCTACCTGGCGCAGCTCATCGAGCAGCCCGGCAGCTGACAGCAGGCCGGCGGCTGGAGGCCGGGATGACAGGGCCGGGATAATGAAGTCATGACCAGCGGCGTGATCCGGTGCGGTCACTGCGGCCAGGCGAACCGCGTGCCGGCCGCCGCGGCCGGGACGCCCGTCTGCGGCAAGTGTCATCAGCCGCTGCCGTGGATCGCCGACGCCGACGACACGACCTTCGGCGAGGTCGCGGAAGCGGCCAAGATTCCCGTCATCGTCGATTTGTGGGCGCCCTGGTGCGGGCCCTGCCGGATGGTCAGCCCCGCGCTGGAGCAGCTGGCCCGCGACCTGGCTGGCCAGGTGAAGCTGGTCAAAGTCAACGTCGACGTCTCGCCGCAGACCTCGCAGCGGTTCGCCGCCCAGGCCATCCCGACCCTGCTGGTACTGCGCGGCGGGCGGGTGGCTGCCCGGCAGACTGGTGCCGCCCCGCTGGCGGCCCTGCGGACCTGGGTCGAGAACGCGCTCGGCCCGGCCGATCCCTGAATCACCGCCCTCCGCCGCGGGCCGGGCCCGGCGGACCGGGGACTGGGCCCGGCGGACCGGGGACCGGGCCCGGCGGACCGGGGACCGGGCCCAGCGGACCGGGGCCGGGTGTCATGCGGGCCAGCGGATGGCGGCCTGCCGGCGGGCTGGGACGTAGCCGTTGCTGGTGAACCAGCGGGCCGATGCCTCGATCGCCTCGCGGGCTGGCCGTGAGGTGTAGCCGATCTCCGTCCGCGCCCGGTTGTCACTGAAGATCATTTTTGTGGCGGACATCCGCGCTGCTTCCAGCGGCACGTGTGGCTCCCGGCGCAGCAGCCGCCCTTCGAGCAGTTCGGAGGCGACGCCTGCGGCCAGGGTCAGCCCGTGCGGGATCTGCCGTCGCGGCATGGGCAGGCCGGTACAGGTGGCGAGCGCCTGGAGGAGGGCCTGCATGGAGAGGTTTTCGCCGCCGAGCAGGTAACTGCGGCCACTGGCGCCGCGTTCCAGGGCCGCGATATGGCCCTGCGCCAGGTCATCCACGTGGGTGACGTTCATCGCGGTGGCCGCGAAGGCGGGCATCCTGCCGCAGAGGAAGTCCAGCACCAGCTTCCCGGTCGGCGTCGGCCGCCAGTCACCCGGCCCCAGCGGGAAGGTGGGCAGGACGATGCAGACGTCCAGCCCGCCGGCCGCTGCCCTGAGTACCTCATGCTCGGCGGCGAACTTGCTCCTCTTGTAGTGACCGGACATGTCCCTGGCGCCTGGGCACGATCTCTCATCGGCCAGCTGGCCACGCCCGGTCCGCGCCAGCCCCAGGACCCCGGCGGTAGAGGTCACCACCAGCCGCTCACATCCAGCCGCCCGGGCAGCCTCCAGCACGTTGACCGTCCCGCCGACGTTCACGTCGTACAGGACCTGCGGGTCACGCGCCCAGAAACGGTAGATCGCCGCCAGGTGGAACACGAACCGGGCACCCCGGCAGGCGGCCCGGACAGCGGCGGCGTCCCGGATATCGGCCACCACCCGCTCCGCGCCGAGGCCCCGAAGGCCGCGCTCATCAGCACCGGGCTCCACCACGGCGACGACCTGTGCGCCCCTGGCCCGCACCGCCCGCGCGACAGCCGAACCGATAAACCCGGCAGCACCGGTAATGACCACCCTGCTGCCACGCTCAACACAGGCCACGGCCTCACCCCGGCCCGCGGTAGATCCAGGACGCGAACACGACTTCACGCCCGTCTGGGTCCTGGTAGGTGACGCCGCCGTTGGCCTGCCAGTAATCGATCTGCGCCACCGGGTGGATGCCCGCGGCCGCCAGCCGGGCCATGACGCGCTCCTGGGCGGGCGCATCGGGCAGGTAGAACACCAGCTGATCAAGCCCGGGGACCGGGTCCCGCCCGCCCGGCGAGCGGACGATCTCCAGATGCACGGGGCCGCCGGGCAGCCCGAGGATCGTCCCGTCCAGGCCATAGCTGTCCTGGAAGGTTTCCAGCACCGGCAGGCCGATGATGTCCCGGTAGAAGACGACCGTCTGCTCATACCGGGCGCTCCACCGCACGACACGCAGCGCACCCACCGGAAGATGCTCCGGCCAGCTCGCACGCCCGTCAGCTGGGGTACCCACGCGTCAAGCGCCCACTTCGGTGGCACAGCGATAGCCGCTGCGCAGCGCACCCTCGATGTAGCCCTGGTAGTTCAGGGAGGTCTGCTCACCGGCGAAGTGCAGGTTGCCCTCGCGCTGGCCCTGGATGCCGTTGAACGCCGTGTACTGGCCGACCGCCAGGTACGAGTAAGCGCCGCGGATATGCGGGTCACCCGCTGACCACACGAAGTATGAGCGCCCGTTGAATGCCAGGGCGACGTGCGGGAACAGTGCGTCGAAGCCCCGCAGGTAGGCGTTGATCATGTTCTCCGGCGGCCGGCCGGAATGGGACGTCAAGCCGTAGCGCCGTCCCCACGCCAGCGCGCTCTCGCCCCCGGGCAGCGCGGCGAGGATGCCTGTCTTGCCTGGCTGGTATGACGTCGCGTCCCAGCCACCCTGGACGACGCCGTCATCGAAGCAGTTCCCGGTCACGCCCTCGGCGTTCCAGACTCTCGAGGAGAACTGCAGGAAGAACTTTGAGTTGCTGCCCAGCGGCTCCGCCTTGATGGCTGTTGCGTGCCGCGGCGCTATCGGGACCCGGCTCAGGTCGACCGTCCGGAGCAGCGTGAAGGGGATGGCCAGGACGACGTGATCGGCCGTTACCTCGCGGGTCCGGCCGGCGCTCTCGAAGCAGCAGCTGTACCCGCCGGCCCGGGGCCGGATGGCCACGAGCCGTTCGCCGAGGTGGAGAACCCCGGCGGGCAGCCGCGCCAGTATGCCCGTGATCAGCTGGTCATTCCCGCCGTGAATGTGCCACTTCTCGTCCGCGCCGGCCAGCTGCGGGACCTTGTGCGGCTGGGCACCACTGCCGGTACTCGCGTCCAGGCCAAGGAGGTACACGAGATTGAGCGCCGACGTCTCATCGGCCGGGCCGCCAAACTCGTCAGCCGTTGCCGCCAGGCACACGGCCCCGAAATCGGACGTCACACCGCCAGGGATGTAGGTATCGATCCACTCGGTCACCGACATCTGGTCAAAGCGCCGGCCGCCAGGGTTGCTGGTCTTATATGTCTGAGGCCAGGGGGCCGTCACGAAAGCGGCATGATGAAAGAGCTTCCATCCCCAGTCATGCCAGTCGCGGTTGAGCGCGGCCTGCGGCCACTTCTTCCCGTGAAAGCGCATGGTTTCGCGCCCGGGATGGGTCCCTGGCCGGTACGTGTCAGTGTTGTCGAGGGTAAGGCCGAAGCGCCTCGCCAGCCCCAGCGTCGCCGTGTGCTCGGGATTGATGAACTCGCCGTGTTCCTCGACGATCTGCCCGTCGTCGAAGTACCCGCGCAGCGTCCTGATCCTGCCCCCGGGCACCGAGTTGAACTCGTACACCTCCGCCTTGATGCCGTGCCTGGCCCAAAGCCGGTGAGCACAGCCCAGCCCGGCGATTCCTGACCCGACGATGACAACTCGGGGGGAGCCCCGGCCACCGTGAGCCGGTACCGCACGGCGCGGCAGCATACCGGTGCCAGCGAGGGCACCGGCCCCAGCAGCGCCGAGAAACCCGCGCCGGGTCACCGGCTGCGAGAGCCACTCACCGGCCTCGTCCAGACCACACCCGGTCTGCTGGGCGGCACGGGAAACAGCCTGGGCGCGCCTGATCGCGGCCGAGGCCCCGGACAATCCCCAAGTTCGCAACCCTGGCTCCCTGCGCCATCGCCGCACCCTCGGCCAAACGCTAAACCGGCCGGCACAGGCGGGCAAGAGCGGCCGGGTCTCCGGTGCCTACTCGCCGGTCCGGTCGTCGACCTCCGCGCCGTGGCGTAGCCGGCAGCCCGCCCGCCACTTCGGGTGGTGCCAGAATGGGGGGCGTGAACCAGGAACAGTTGACCAAGGTGAAGGCGGGGCGCGGGTTCTTCGCCGCCCTCGACCAGAGCGGCGGCAGCACACCGAAGGCGCTGGCCGAGTACGGCATCGCGAGGGACCGTTACAGCTCTGAGGCGGAGATGTTCGACCTGGTCCACGCGATGCGGACCCGCGTGCTGACCAGCCCGGCGTTCGACGGCTCGCGTGTGCTCGCAGCGATCCTGTTCGAGCAGACGATGGACCGCGACGTGGACGGCCTGCCGACGGCCCGGTACCTCTGGGAGCGGAAGACGGTGGTGCCGTTCCTGAAGGTTGATAAGGGCCTGGCCGCCGAGCAGGACGGCGTGCAGCTCATGAAGCCCATCGACATCCTCGATGACCTGCTCGGCCGGGCCCGGCGGCAGCATATTTTCGGCACCAAGATGCGCTCGGTGATCAACGACGACAGCGAGGCTGGCGTCGCGGCCATCGTCGATCAGCAATTCGGCTACGCCGCCCGGATCATGGCCACGGGCCTGGTCCCGATCCTCGAACCCGAAGTGAGCATCACCAGCCCGCACAAGGAACAGGCCGAGGCGCTGCTGCGGGATGCTCTGCACAAGCGCGTAGAGGCGCTGCCCGGGGACGCCACCGTCATGCTCAAGCTCACTATCCCGACGGAGCCCGGCCTGTATGCCGGCCTGGCGTCAGATCCGCGCGTGCTCCGGGTGCTGGCCCTGTCGGGTGGCTATAGCCGCGACGAGGCCTGCGCCCTGCTCGCCCGTGACCCGTCCCTCATTGCCAGCTTCTCCCGCGCGCTGCTGGAAGGGCTCACCGCGAGCCAGACCGACGAGCAGTTCAACGCGCAGCTTGACTCCTCGATCGAGCAGATCTTCCAGGCGTCGGTGGTCAAGGAGCCGCACACCACCTGACGGCCGTCACCGGCGGCCAGCCGCCCGGCCGGCCTCAGCCCGGCTCAGCCCTGCCCGGCTGGCCGCCGCGGCTGGACGCTGAATCCCAGTTGCCCGAGCACCTTGACCGCGCCCGACTTGCCGCCCTCGAAATCACCGGAGGCCAGGCGCTCCCCGGTGGCGAGCTCATAAGCGGTACCCAAGATCGCTTTCGGCGGGTAAGAGCGTTCCTCCCACAGCAGGTCATACGTGGTCGTCGGGGCGAAACCATGCGCGGCGAAGAACTCCTGCGCCCCCAGCCGGTCGTACTCCTGAATCGCGTGCAGCACGTCATCACGGGTCACGTGGTCCCAGGCCACCATTGGGTCAGCCCTCCTTGGCCAGCATCCGGTGGTGTCGGCGGCCGGCCCGGCCCGGGCCGGTAATGGCGGCGCGCCGCTGCCGACGCTTCCCAGTCTCTACCCGCGAACGACGGCGCGGCCCGGCGGCCCCACGTCCGGGTGGCAGTACCCGGCTCCGTTCGTTCAGCAAAAAAATGGCCGCCGGCCGCGGCTCAGCGCGGGTGACGGCCGGGGCGCATCAGCACGCACCAGATGATCACCCGCAGGCGCTGCACGGGTGCGTGGTGACTGGCCCGGCGGAGCACCTGCCTGACCCTGGGGCCATTCAGCACCGCCCATTTGATGTCACTGGCCCACTGCCGGGCGGCGCGGTGCGGTGACGGCGGCCGGACCGGGTAGCGGGCCTGGAAGTAGCGGTCGGCCAGTGCGGCTACCGCCTGCGCGGCCGCGTCGAGCTGCTCCTCGGCCTGCTGGCTGGCCGGGGCCGCGTCCGGGCCGGCGGCGGGATAGGCCTGGCCAGCGGGGCGCAGGTCAGCCAGATCACCGACGATGTGGTACTTGGCGTCGCGCAAACCAGCGATCAGCGCTTCGGCTTGCTCGGCCGCCCACGCCTGCTGGCTGGGCGACAGCGCCGGCCGCGAGCGGTGCGGGCGGGCGCTGAGCACACCGTGCGCCAGGATCTGCTTGATCTCCCGGGCGTAGAACCAGTACGGGATCCCGGCCGGCAGGGCCTGATTCACCCGGCGCAGGAACTCGGTCTCAGCCAGCCCGAGCGAGGAATTCCGCCGCGCCTGCGTGAGGTCGCACCCGGCCGGGTCGAAGCCGAGCACGGCGGCGAACCGGGCCCACAGCACGCCTGCTGCATCCTGGCGCGGCACGGTGACGACGTGCACGTGGTCCGGCGGGATGTGCCGGGACCACATGTCCAGGATGGCCAGCGTGTCGTGCACCCGCCAGCACCACGACCGGCGGCGCCGCTCGGCGGCCGGCCCCGCGGCGATCACCTCGTCCAGCCAGGCGTCCCAGCCGGTGGTGCCCCGGCACTTGACCGCCTCCTGCCATTCGGCCGGCAGGATCGCGGCGAAGTCGCGCACGGTGGCCACGACATGCACTTCCCCGCGCAGCAGCGACCGGATGGCCCGCTCGGCCTGCTGCGGGCTGGACGCGGCCAGCAGTTCGTTGGAGATGACCGCCCGCCCGCGGGCGCGCAGCGCCTGGCCCGCCAGGACGTCCCATTCGCCGACCCACGGATCGGCCGGGTCGGACGCGGGCCGGGGCGTCTCCCGCAGGTCCCGGCTGGCCCGGGAATGGTCACGATCGCTGTAACCCGGCAACCGCAGCCCCTGAGCGGCCAGCCGGGCCCGGTTGGCCCACAGCGCGTCCTGGAGGAACGTCGTGCCGGTCTTTGGCTCGCCAATGTGCAGGTAGACACACGGGCCTTGGATACCGGACGCCCGAACGTCGTGGCCGGTGGTCATCCGGCCCGTGTCTACCGCGATCTGAACCTCACCTCTGACCCGGTCTGCATCAACGGCCAACAGCACTCACCGAGCGGCAAAGATTTGGCAATGCTAATGGCAAGAGCGGTCCCGGCGCAGCTAGCCACGCCTAGTCGCGGCCGGCAAAATGAAGGCCAGCCGACGGCCCCGCGATACGGCGGCGCTGGCAACGATTACTGAGCGCGCCGCCTTCGCTGGGCTGCTTCGCAGTCAGCCGCGGCGGTTACGAGACGAACTGCTCCCCGCCGTCGATGTCGTACGTCGCGCCGGTGAGCGCCGTGTTGGCCATGATGTGCACGGCGAGCGCGGCGACGTCGGCCGGTTCGACCACGCGGCCGATCGGCAGCGTCGCCCGCAGCTCCTTCCGGCGCTCCTCCAGCTGGTCTCCGAGCAGCGATGCCGACAGCGGGGAGTCGACAAAGCCGGCCGCGATGAGGTTGACCCGGACCGGCGCGAGCTCCAGCGCGAGAGCCGCGACGAACGGGGGCAGCGCGGCGGTGGCGGCGGAGAAGATCCCCGTCCCGTGACCGATGCGCCGGCCACCGGTGCTGCCCATGAGCAGCAGCGTGCCCCCGGGCCGCATCCGGCTGGCCGCGTTGCGGGCCACCTCGAGCCCCAGCACCAGATGATCGCTGAGCGCTTCGCGCACCTGCGCCGCGTCCATGTCGAGCAGCGGGCCGTAGGTCGGGCCGCCGGCGGTGATCAGCACATGGTCGATCGGCGCGGGCAGGTCCTGGAAGAACTGCCGCAGGGCAGCCGGATCGGTGGCGTCGAAGGCGGCGCTGCGCTGCGCGCCGAGGTCCCGCACCGCCTGCTCCAGCCGGCCGCGATCGCGGCCGGTGAGGATGACACCGGCGCCCTCGGCCCGGGCGCGCCGGGCGGTTTCCAGCCCGATGCCGGAGCTGCCGCCGATCAGGACCACGGTCTGCCCGGCCAGTTCCGGCCCGTGCTGGGGGGAGACAGGAGTGCTGGCGCCGGCCATGATTCCTCCGGTGGGTGGGCAGGCGACCGATCCTACGCCCGCCGGCTGGCCGCGCTCCGGGCCTGGGTTCCAGGATGTGCGGGCCGGCAGCGGGGAAGGAACCCAGGATGGACAGCTTGCCGATCGGCGACTACGCGCTGCTGTCGGACTGCCGCTCGGCCGCCCTGGTCAGCCGGGACGGCTCGGTGGACTGGCTGTGCTGTCCCCGCTTCGACGCGCCGTCGGTGTTCTGCCGTCTGCTGGACCCGGCCGGCGGGCGGTTCGCGATCCGGCCGGCCGGTGAGTTCCAGGCCAGCCGCAGATACGTGGACCAGACGATGGTGCTGGAGACCACGTTCACGACCGCGGGCGGCACCGCGGTGCTCACCGATGCCCTGGCACTCGGCCGCCATGAGCGCGGCCACGACCTCGGCACTGGTTCTCCCGGCATACTGCTGCGCCGGCTCGCCTGCACCGGCGGCGAGATCGAAGCCGAGGTCAGCTACGCTCCCCGGCCCGAGTACGGCCTTATCCACCCGATCCTGGTCCCGGTCCCCGGCGGGCTCGCGGCCCGGGGCGGCGCTGACCGGCTGCTGCTGTCCACGCCGGTCAGCCTCGACGTCAGCGGCGACACGGCGGCCGCCCGGATCCGCCTGACCGCGGGCCAGGCCATCGTCTTCGCGCTCGGCCACGGCCAGATGGCCGGCCCGCCGCTGGCCCCCTGGCCAGCGGAGAAGATCACCGCCCGGCTCAGTGACACCGTGGCCGGCTGGCGTTCCTGGTCCGCCATCCACCAGAACTACGAGGGCCCGTGGCGGGAGCTGGTGCGCCATTCCGGGCGGGTGCTGCAGGCGCTGACGTTCGCGCCGACCGGCGCGATCGTGGCCGCACCGACCACCTCGCTGCCGGAGACCGTCGGCGGGGAGCGCAACTGGGACTACCGCTACACCTGGGTGCGTGACGCCAGCCTGACCATGGAGGCGCTGTGGGTGGCGGCCTGCCCGGACGAGGCGAACAAGTTCTTCACCTTCCTCGCCGACGCGGCCGCCTCCCAGCTGGAGCACGGCCGGGACCTGCAGATCATGTTCGGGGTCGGCGGCGAGCGGGACCTTACCGAGCGGGAGCTGCCGCACCTGGCCGGCTGGCGGGGCAGCCGGCCCGTCCGGGCCGGCAACGGCGCGTGGCTGCAGCGGCAGCTCGACGTCTACGGAGAGCTGCTGGGCGCCGCCCAGCGGCTGGTCGACCAGCTCGGCGAGCTCGACCCGGTCACCCAGCGGTTCCTGGCCGCCGCCGCGGACACCGCGGCCAGCCGCTGGCAGGACAAGGACCAGGGCATCTGGGAGGTCCGCGGCGAGCCGCGGGACTTCCTGTACTCCAAGCTGATGTGCTGGGTGGCGGTGGACCGGGCCATCGGCCTGGCCGGGCACCTCGGTGCGGAAGACCGGGTGAGCGGCTGGGCGGCCGCTCGCGAGGAGATCCGGGCGGCCATCTGTGAGCGGGGCTGGAACGAGCAGGCCGGGGCGTTCACCCAGGCGTTCGGCTGCGCGGACCTCGACGCGTCCAGCCTGATGCTGGCCATCACCGGGTTCCTGCCCGCGGACGACCCGCGGGTTAAGGCGACCATCGACGCGACCGCGCAGCGGCTGACCGACGAGCGCGGGCTGGTGTACCGGTACCTGGGCCAGGACGGCCTGCCGGGCCAGGAAGGCACGTTCCTGGTTTGCACGTTCTGGCTGGCCCAGGCGCAGGCGCTGGCAGGCGACGTCGACGCCGCCGTCGCCACCTTCGAACGGGCCGTGGCCGCCATCAACGATGTCGGCCTGCTGGCCGAGGAGGTCGATCCCCGCAGCGGCGAGATGATCGGGAACTTCCCGCAGGCGTTCAGCCACATCGGCCTGGTCAACGCCGCGTGGGCGATCACCCAGGCCCAGCAGTCACGGTGATCTGAGATGGCGCCGGGGCCGGTGGGCCGCACAGCGATCCCGGGTCATCGTGAAATTACCCAGGAGGGGGGCTCCTCGTGAGAACCGAGCCGCTGGGCTCCGCGTACCTGACCCTCCCGGACGGGCCAGGCCTGCATCCGGGCCTGGTGGTCGTGCACGAGGCTTTCGGGCTCAACGACAACATCCGGGACGTGTGCCGCCGGCTCGCCGCCGAGGGCTACGCGGCCCTGGGCGTGGACCTGTTCGGGGAGCGTAACCGCGCCGTGTGCCTGGCGCGGATGTTCTCCGGTGCCATGGCCGGGAACCTGGACCACTACGGCGTTCCTGCGCTCAAGACCGCGCTGGGGCAGCTGGCCGCCCATCCTGGCGTGGACGCGGCCCGGATTGGCGCGGTGGGCTTCTGCCTCGGTGGCTCTATCGTCCTCACCTGGGCATGTACCGACGACCGGCTGGCGGCGATCGCCCCGTTCTACGCCATGGCGCCCCGGCCGCGGCGGGCGATCGGCCGCCTGTGCCCGGTCGTCGGCTCATGGCCGGGCCGGGATATCACCACCAGATCCGCGGGCGTCCTGGAGACGCGGCTGACCGCGTCCGGAATCCCGCATGATCTGAAGGTGTACCCGGAGGCCAGGCATTCCTTCTTCAATGACCAGTGGCGTACCTACCATCCCGCCGCTGCTGCCGACTCATGGCAGCGGGTGCTGGCCTTCTTCGCCGAACATGTCCGGGGTGACCGCGCCCGGCGTCCCGCCGCTGATTCGTGACGTGTGGCCTGCTGGTCAGGGACCTGTGTGCCTGCCGCCCGCGGGCCCGCCCGGCGCACCCTGAGTACAGGAGCGGTCCGGTGCCAGCATCCCGGTGCCGGGCGGAAGGAGGGTGACATGAAGGCGTCAGTCGTTTACGAGAGCATGTTCGGGAACACCCGCCAGGTCGCCGAGGCGATCGCGGCCGGAATCCGGGAGGCCGACCCGTCGGCCCGGGTGACGGTGGCGCGGGCGGACACCGCCCAACCTGACGAGGCCGCAGCGGCCGGCCTCCTGGTGGTCGGGGGCCCGACGCACGTACTGCGGATGAGCTCGCCGCGCAGCCGCCAGCAGGGCCTGCAGGCCGCCCAGAAAGCAACGGGCCGGCCGCACCACGACCTGGAACCGGGCGCCGCCGGTCCTGGCATGCGGGAGTGGCTGCTGGCCCTTCCGCCCGCCCAGCCGGGCCGTCGTGCTGCGGCCTTCGATACCCGCCTCCCATCCCGGCTGGCCGGCGGTGCGGCCCGGTCGGCCGCACGGGAGCTGCGCAAGCACGGTTACCAGCTGGCCGCCAAGGCGGAGGGTTTCGTGGTGACCGGCTCCGAGGGCCCGCTGCGCGACGGTGAACTCGACCGGGCCCGGAAGTGGGGGGCGGACCTCGCCCGGCCCGGTGGGGAGGGATATAGCGATGAACCGTAATCGCACCTTTGCTGGCCCGCCGGGGGGCAAGCCGGCCACGCCACCGGAAAATGTGCCACAGCACGTGGTGGAGGAACTGGTGGCAGCGGCCATCCTGGCGCCTTCGATGCACAACACCCAGCCGTGGCGATTCCGCTTCGAGCCCGCCAGCGAGACCTTCGAGCTGTCTGCCGACCCAGCGCGAACGCTGCGGTTCGGCGATCCGGACGGCCGCGCCGTGCACATCGCCTGCGGCGCCGCGCTGCTCAATCTGCGGCTCGCCGCCGCGGTGGCCGGGCGCGACCCGGTGGTCAGGCTGATCCCGGCCGTTACCCAGCCGCTGCTGCTCGCGACGGTGCGGCTGGCCGGACCGTGGCAGGCGAAGCCCGGCGAGATCGAGCTGCATGCGGCCATGGCCACCCGCCGGACCAACCGGTCCCCGTTCAGCGGCCGGCCGGTGGCCCCGGGAATCCTGGCTGAGCTGGTGGCGGCGGCCCGGATGGAGGGCGCCGTGCTGCATATCCCCGACCACCAGGAGACCGCCCGGCTGCTGGAGCTGGCCCGGGATGCCGAGCGAATCTTGCTGGCCCAGCCCGGCTACCGCGCCGAGCTGGCCGAGTGGGCCGGGGGAGCGCGGGACCGGGAAGGTATTCCCGGTGACGCGCTGGCCCCGCACGACCCGCGGGGCCCGTCCCCGGTCCGGGACTTCGCGCCCACCCAGCCGGGCCCGGTGCGGCATGCCTGGTTTGAGGAGTGGCCGCAGCTGGCCGTGCTGTCCACCCAGTCCAGCAGCCGGGCAGACTGGCTGCGGGCCGGGCAGGCGCTGCAGCGTGTCCTGCTGACGGCCACGCTCCGCGGCGTCGCGGCCAGCCCGCTGACCCAGCCACTGGAGACGCCGGACGCCTGGCTGGTCCGCGATCCCGGGTCCAGCTTCGAATTCCCGCAGATGATCCTGCGGATCGGCTACGGGCTGCCGGTCCCGCACAGCCCGCGGCGGCCCGTGAGCGAGGTGCTGAGCATCCCGCTGGCTGAGGGAGCGGGCTGAAGACCGGAGCCAGTGGTCCCTCAGGCCGCCCCGGGGCGGCCGCAGAGGATACTTGGCTGCAGACATCGCGGGTGGTTCCCGCCCACGGAAGGAGAGCGACGTGGCAGAGCAGCCGTCGGCGGCGGGCGGTGCCCAGGCCCAGGGTCCGTCCGATGCGTTCACCGAACCCCTGGATGAGGCGGAGTGCCTTCGGCTGATCTCGGCGGGGGGCGTGGGGCGGGTCGGATACTCGGGCCGCTTCGGGCCCACCATCCTGCCGGTCAACTTCGCGCTCTATGAGCAGACGATCGTGTTCCGGACCGGGCAGCACAGCCCGATGGGGGAGGATCTGCGCACTGGGATAGCGGACGCGGAGTACAAGGTGGCGTTCGAGATCGACGAGATCAGCCCGGCCACGAAGGAGGGGTGGAGCATCCTCATCCAGGGGTCCGCGCATCATGTCGACTCCGAAGCCGAGCTCGCCGCGGTACGGCAGTCGGGCGTCGAAGCCTGGGCAGGCGGGGAGAAGGAGCTGTTCCTGCGCATCACCCCGGGCCGCATCACCGGCCGCCGCATCGTCCGGGCCGGGCCGGC
>Ga0070715_10000122_pt1 | contig 18468 bp, 16 predicted proteins | sample LARL111metaG_FD_71394 | JGI IMG/M metagenome (GOLD analysis project Ga0070715, IMG submission 71394) | Corn, switchgrass and miscanthus rhizosphere microbial communities from Kellogg Biological Station, Michigan, USA - LAR L11-1 metaG | ecosystem: Host-associated > Plants > Roots > Rhizosphere ... | reverse complement strand
CAGTTTCTTGCGCGGCGCGAGCGGCCGCTATTGATCGCCGGACCCCCCGGCACGCGCGCACGCCTCGATCAGCTTCTCGAAGTGTTCTTCCCGAAGTCGACCACGAACAAATGGCGGTTTTCATGGGAAGTGATGGAGATCGAGGTCGGCCGTCCGACCGACGTGCTCGGTCATTCCGTCACCACCACCGAAGTGCTGCATTATTCGGGCGCACTCTCGACCGCGATCGTGCTCAGCGACGGGGTGAAGCGCTTCGCCTATTCCGGCGATACCGAGTGGGTGGATGCGCTGCTCTCCGTAGCCGACGGCGCGGATCTCTTCATCATCGAGTGCTTCGCGTATTCCGGCGAATTGCCCGGCCACATCACGTGGGACGTGCTCAAGCCCCGGCTGCCCGATCTGCGCGCGCGGCGGATCATGCTCACGCATATGAACCCGGTCATGCTTGCAAATCTCGATGAGGTCAGGGCCGCCGGCGTGCTCCCCGCCGAGGACGGCGCGGTGATCGAGATTTGAGATGGATGGTCCTGGCGGGCGCGACGCCGCTTACCGTTCCAACCGCGCGATGAGGCTTGAGGTATCCCAGCGCCGGCCACCCATCTTCTGCACCTCGGCATAGAACTGATCGACTAGCGCGCTCACCGGCAAGCTTGCGCCGTTCTTGCGCGCCTCGCCGAGGCAAATGGCGAGATCCTTGCGCATCCAATCGACCGCGAAGCCGAAATCGAACTTGCCCGCGGCCATGGTCTTGTAGCGGTTCTCCATTTGCCAGGACTGGGCCGCGCCCTTGGAGATGGTCTCGATGACGGCGTCGACGTCGAGGCCCGCCTTTTTCGCGAAATGAATGCCTTCGGACAGCCCCTGCACCAAGCCGGCAATGCAGATCTGGTTGACCATCTTGGTGAGTTGGCCCGCCCCGGCGGCGCCAAGAAGCTTGCACATACGCGCGTAGGATTGGATCACTTTCTCGGCGCGCGCATAGGGCTCGGCGTCGCCTCCGCACATGACCGTGAGCACGCCGTTCTCCGCCCCGGCCTGTCCGCCCGAGACGGGGCCATCGACGAAGCCGAAGCCGCGCTCTTTCGCCTGCCCATAGAGCTCGCGGGCGATCTCTGCCGAGGCGGTGGTGTGGTCGACGAACACGGCGCCTTTTTTCACGCCGTGGAAGGCGCCGTTCGTCCCGAGTGTCACCTCGCGCAGATCGTTGTCGTTGCCGACGCAGCACATGACGAAGTCCTGGCCCTCGGCAGCGGCCTTGGGCGTTGCTGCGCTGCGCCCGCCGTATTGCTCGACCCACTTCTGTGCCTTGGCCGGGGTGCGGTTGTACACAGTGACATCATGGCCGCCTTTGTTCTTGAGATGCCCGGCCATGGGATAGCCCATGACGCCGAGACCGAGAAAAGCCACCTTCGCCATTCTGTCCTCCTCGAGCACTGCCATGCGACGGCGCGGATACCTATATGCGCGATTGATTGCGACGGCGCGGCGCTGGCGTCAACCGTCATCGCGTTGACCAGACCCGCCCCCCGCCTATGGTGTCGCACGGAAACGGACGCATCAGGTCCGGCGGAGAAGGTGTGATGGCGTTGAACAGAGAACAGGTGCTCGCGGCTCTCGAAGGCGTCGCGAGTCCAACCGGAACTCCGCTGCCAAAAACCGGCGCGCTTTCCGACGTGGTCGCGGGCGACGGCAAAGTGTTCTTTTCCATCACCGTGGATGCCGCTGACGTCAAAGCCTGGGAGTCGGTGCGCAAGCGTGCAGAAGAGGCCGTGCGGGCGCTGCCGGGCGTGCAATCCGCCTTGGTAGCCTTGACGGCGGAGCGCAAGGGAGGCGCGGCACCGCCTCGCCCGCAGGCGCAGGGGAGAGCCATGCCCGCGCGCGGTGCGCCGCGTGGGGAGGCGTTGCAGGGGGTGCCCGGCGTCGCAGCGATCATCGCGGTTGCCTCGGGCAAGGGCGGGGTTGGGAAATCGACCACGGCGGTCAATCTCGCACTCGGTTTAAGCGCGCTCGGTCTCAAGGTCGGTGTTCTCGACGCCGATATCTACGGTCCGTCGCTGCCGAAGCTGCTCGCCATTCGCGAGCGGCCGCAGACCATCGGCGGGACGCGGCTCAAGCCGATCACGCGTTACGGGCTCACCGTCATGTCGATCGGTTTCCTCATCGACGAGGAGACGGCAATGATCTGGCGCGGGCCCATGGTCATTTCGGCGCTCACGCAGATGTTGCGCGAAGTCGAGTGGGGTACGCTCGACGTGATGGTGGTCGACATGCCGCCCGGCACCGGCGACGCGCAGCTCACCATGGCCCAGCAGGTGCCGCTCAAGGGCGCGATCATCGTCTCGACGCCCCAGGATCTCGCGCTCATCGACGCCAGGCGCGGCGTGTCCATGTTCAAGCGGGTCAACGTGCCCGTGCTCGGCGTGATCGAAAACATGAGCTATTTTCTTTGCCCGCGCTGCGGCACGCGCTCGGATATTTTCGGACATGGCGGGGCGCGGCACGAGGCGCAGCGGCTCGGCGTGCCGTTCCTGGGCGAGGTGCCGCTGGACATGGCCATCCGCGAAAAATCCGATGCGGGGCTGCCCCTGGTCGCGACCGAGCCCGATGGTCCGCTTGCGAAGATCTATTGCGACATCGCCGCCAAGGTCGCCGATCAACTCAAGGTCGCCGGCGCCGGTCGCGCGGCGCCGAAGATCGTGATCGAGGCATAGGCCGCGAGCGGACCTAACTCTGCGCGCGGAGGAGGGCCGGCAGTTCGCTCAGCGACCGCACGGTCCGGTCAGGTTTGCCGGGCAGCCGTTCCGGCCGCTGCCCATAACGATTGCACCACACGACCTGCATGCCGAACGCCGATGCCGCGTACGCATCCCACGCGTTCGACGATTGGAACGCGATCGCAGCGGCGGGGACCCCGAGCCGATCGACCGCAAGCTGGTAAACCTTGGGATGCGGCTTATAGATGCCGACCGCTTCGACCGAGAGCACTGCGTCGATGAGCGAGTTCAGCCTCGATGCGCGCACGACCGCGTCGAGCATCATGGGCGAGCCGTTCGACAGGATCGCTGTGCGCAAGCCTGACGTCTTGAGCCGTTCGAGAACCTCCGGGACCTCCGGAAACGGCTCGAGCGTCAGGTAGAGGTTCATCAGCCGGTCGCGCAAGCCAGGCTTGTCCAGCGCCAATGTCTCCAATGCGAAGTCGAGAGCGTCGGAGGTGACCTGCCAGAAGTCCGCGTGCCGGCCTTGGACCGCCCGCAGCCAGGTGTATTGCAATTGCTTGTCACGCCAGAGCGCGGTCAATTTGTCGATGGCCTCGCCGAGCACATCCCGGCAGCTTCGCGCCGCCGAAGCAAAATCGAACAAGGTTCCGTAGGCATCGAAGACGCAAGCCTGCACGCCGGCCAGAGGTATGTTGCTCATGTGCATCCACCTACATTTGCGGTGATCGGCAGCCAACCGGGTTCGAGAATGTGGACCTTGTCGCGACCGCGCAAGCCGGGGTCAGTCCTCCGCCCACATGCGCAGTAGATTGGCCAATGACTTCGAGACAAGGTCGAATTCGCTCGATTTGCCTTCGCGCGCAAACATCTGCCGCCGCGCGGTATCGAGATCGAAGAGGAGTTCCCGCCGCGCCGGATCGCGAACGAAGCTTCTCACCCAGCCGACGGCGGCAAGGCGCGCGCCGCGCGTCACCTCGGTGACGTGGTGCAGCGAGGTGGCGGAATAGGCGACCAGCGCTCCTGCATCGAGTTTGAAGGTTTCCTCGCCCGAGACGCCTTCGATAGCGAGCTCGCCGCCGTCGTAGCTTTCCGGCTCGGACAGGAAGAGCGTGAACGAAACGTCGGTGCGCATGCCGTCCATCAGCGCGTCATCGACGTGGCTGCCGTAGCGCATGCCTTTCTCGTAGCGCGAGAAGAGCAGCGGAGAGAGCGCCTTCGGCCGCACCGCCAGGCGAAATACCTCGTTGCCGAGAACGCGTTCCGCCACCAGCTTGCGGATCGTGCCGAGCGAACGGTCGGATCCCTCGGCCTGCCGATTGTTCTTGACGGGGCGCGCGGCAAAGCCCGCGGTGGCGGCGCCATCGACGAAGCGCGCGCGGGCGAGCGCGGCGCGTACGAGCCCGAGTTCCTTGCTCGAGAGCACGTTGCCGATCACGATTTGCATCACGGTCCCTCGGTGGCTGCGGCCATCGAACACGCAACGCCCGCCATCCGGCAAGTGTTTGCGGGCGCCGCGTCCGTGGTTGTCGCTGGAATGGTTCAAAACAAGGACGTTACTGGACCGACGCCCGGCCCGATTATAAGCATCCCATGCGCCGCCTACGCAGTCGCGTTGCGGGCCATGCGTGCGGCTCAAGTCGCGGACGGTGGTCGGATTCGACATGAAGACCAAAACCAAGATCTGGCTCGGCATCGGCGCCTTCGTGGTGATCGAGACGGCGGCAACGGGCGGCGGCGCGCGGCCCGGCCCCGAGACTCTTCCCTGGTTGAGCGCGAGGCCTCACCGGGGTGGCGCTGCGACGGTCGCCGGCGGCGCGATCCGCGTCGCGCAACAAGCTGATCACGCGCAAGACGCGGGCGAGGGCGGCGAGGCGGGAGCTCTTGCGCGCCTGCCGCCCGAACTTGCTTTTGCCGTCCGCATTGCACTCTTGCGCGGTCATCTCCTAGTCGGCGACGAACTGGTTAAGCAGCAGCAATGGAATGCAGCTCTTCCGCATTTCCTCCACCCGACCGAAGAGCTTTACGGCGACATCCAGGGTGAACTCGCCGGCTATAACGTGCCGCCGTTCGATGCCGCGCTCAAAGCGCTCGCCGAGGTGGTCAAGGCCAGGAAAGGCGGCGCCGACTACGCCAAGGCTCTCAAACGCGTCAACGACGCGCTTGGTGCAGCCGATGTCGGCATGAAGGCCCGGCAATCCAACTGGCCCGGTTTCGTCGTCGAGGCGGCAGTCGAGGCGCTCAAGACCGCGAGCGGCGAATACCAAGCGGCGATCGTCGGGGGAAGGATCGCCAAGCCCGTCGAATATCAGGACGCGCGCGGCTTCGTCTGGCAGGCCGAGCGCATGATCGAGAGCGTCGCGCCTGACCTGCAAAAGCAAGACGCCGCGGCGCTGCGCGAGGTGCGTGCCGGATTGACCGAGTTGAAGCTGGCGTTTCCTTCGCCCATGACGCCGCGTACGCCGGTCAAGGATCACGCCACGGTGCTCGGCGATGTCGGACGTATCGAGCTTGCTGCCGGCAAGTTGATGTGACGGTGATGGGCGCGCGGAACGCCATGCGGCTCGCCGCCGCGACGTTCGTGGCGGGCGGATTGATCGCGCGGCGGCGGCAATAGTCACCCATTCGGCGGCGGTGCGAGCAGCGGCAGCCGAGCGAGCGGATGACCTCGCCGCGCTCAAGGCGTCGTTTCGTCGCCCCGCGAGCGTGCCGTTTCCAGCCGACAATCCGTTCTCGGAAGCAAAGCGCGCGCTGGGCGAGACGCTCTTCAATGATTCGCGCCTGTCGATCGACGGCAGCCTCGCTTGCGCGAGCTGTCATCAGCGCGGCAAAGGCTTCGCCGACGGCAAGGCCCAGGGCCACGGCGTGCCGGGCCGTGCGCTCAAGCGCCATACTCCGAGCTTGTGGAATCTGGCCTGGGCCTCGGCCGTGTTCTGGGACGGGCGTGCGCGCACCCTGGAGGAACAGGTCGCGGGACCCATCGAATCGCCCGATGAGATGGCGCAGCCGATGGCTGCGCTTGTCGCCCGACTGGCCGCCGATCCAGCGATGGTGCGGGCCTTCATGCAAGCCTTTCCCGAATCGCCACAGGTCAGCGGCGTAAATCTCGCCAAGGCCATCGCTACCTACGAGCGGACCTTCGTGTCACCGGAGACTCGTTTCGACCGTTGGATCGCCGGCGACGAGCACGCGTTGACGCCGCGCGAGGTCGCGGGATTCAGGCTGTTCACCGGCAAGGCCGGCTGCATCAAGTGCCACAGTGGATTCGCCTTCACCGATTATGCGTTCTACGACATTGGTCTGCCGGGCGAGGATCGCGGCCGGGGAGCGGTGCTGCGGCTTGAGGCGGCCGAGCACGCATTCAAGACGCCGGGGCTGCGCGAGATCGTCCGCTCGGCTCCCTATATGCATGACGGCTCCCTCGCCACGCTCGATGACGTGCTTCGGCATTACGCCGGCGGCGTAATCCATCGGCCCACGCTGTCCAAGGATCTCCCTCGCGGGCTCAAGCTGTCGGAAGCGGAGCGCGCGGATCTAATCGCGTTTCTCGGCACGTTGACGGGCGAAGGCGAGCCGGAATTGCCGGCAAACATCGTGGCGGTGAAAAGCGGCCCCTCCGGGCCCGCGCAAAAGGTCAGCACGGTGTCCCAAGACGACAAGGCGTTTTATCCCGGCCATATCGCACTGGTCCGCGGCGAGCGATTGTGGATCGTCAACAACGACAGCCGCACCCATAACGTGCGGATATTCGATCCCGCGCTCGACTTCGATTCCGGGGCGCAGGAGCCCGGCGAGACGGTGGAAATCGGCTTCCCCGCCACCGGTTCCTTCCTGGTGTTCTGCGGCATCCATCCGAAGATGGAGCTCTACGTCGATGTCGCACCCTGAGCGAGGGATGTCGCGGGTTTTCCCCCTTGCGCACGCGGCGGGGAGCGGCCTATCTACCGCAAATTTGTGGATCCACCCCGCCCCAACGGGTCGCATCTCGACCCAGGATCCCTTGGATCAGGAGGAAACATCCCCATGAAACGCCGCGAATTTCTCAAGGTTGGTGCAGCCGGAATGGCTGCCTCGGCGCTGGCCGCGCCGGCCGTTGCGCAGTCGATGCCGGAAATCAGATGGCGGCTGACGGCAAGCTGGCCGAAGTCGCTCGACACGCTCTATGGGGCTTGCGAAACCTTCGCCAAGCACGTGTCGGAGGCGACCGACAACAAATTTCAAATTCAAGTCTTCGCCGCAGGCGAGATCGTCCCTGCTTTGCAGGCCCTCGACGCCGTCCAAAACGGCACCGTCGAAATCTGCCACACCGCCTCCTACTATTACGTCGGCAAGGATCCAACGTGGGCGCTGTTCTGTGCCGTCCCGTTCGGCCTCAACACCCGCCAGCAGAATGCCTGGTTCTATGACGGCGATGGCATGAAACTCATGAACGACTTCGCCAAGAAGTCTAATGTCTACTGCCTTGCTGGCGGCAACACCGGCGCGCAGATGGGCGGATGGTTTCGCAAGGAGATCAAGGGCGTCGAGGATCTCTCGGGCCTCAAATTCCGCATCGGCGGCTGGGCCGGCAAGACGCTGCAGAAGCTAGGCGTGGTGCCGCAGCAAATCGCCGGCGGCGACATCTATCCGGCGTTGGAAAAAGGCACCATCGACGCCGCCGAATGGGTCGGCCCTTACGATGACGAGAAGCTCGGTTTCCATAAGGTCGCGCCGTACTATTACTATCCCGGTTGGTGGGAAGGCGGCACCGCGAACCACCTCATGATCAACTTGCCGAAGTGGAACGAGCTGCCGAAGACCTATCAGGGGGTCGTCGCCGCGGCCGCGGGTTTGGCCAATATCGAGGAAACCGCCAGATATGACGCTCGCAATCCGGCGGCGCTCAAGCGCCTCATCGCCGCCGGCACGCAGTTGCGTCCGTTCCCGCAGCCGGTCATGGAGGCATGCCTGAAGGCATCGAACGAGGTCAATGCCGAGACGTCGGCGGGGAATGCCGACTACAAGAAGGTCTTGGATTCGATGCAGGCTTTCCGCAACGACGAGTATCTGTGGTGGCAGGTTGCGGAATACACCTTCGATACCTTCATGATCCGCACCCGGACCCGGGCATAACGGCGAGCCTGCGTGAGCGGCAGCCCGCGCTCGAGCTGCCGCCCACCGCCGACAAGCGAAGGGGAGGAGCCATGAAACGCCGTCAGTTCCTGCGTGCCGCCAGTGTGAGCGCCCTGGCGGGCGCAATCGCCAAACCTGCCATCGCCCAGCCGATGCCGGAGCTCAGGTGGCGGCTCACCTCGAGCTACCCGAAATCGCTCGACACCATCTATGGCGCATCGGAAGCTTTCGCCAAGGCTGTCGCCGAGGCGAGCGACAACAAATTCCAGATTCAGGTCTTTGCCGCAGGCGAGATCGTGCCGGGTCTACAGGCGGCGGACGCGGTGCAGAGCGGCACGGTCGAGATGTGCCACACCGCATCGTACTATTATTTCGGCAAAGACCCGACGTTCGCCTTCGGCACGGCGGTGCCCTTCGGGCTCAACAGCCGCATGCAAACCGCGTGGATGTATTTCGGCGGCGGCATGGAGCTGATGAACGATTTGTATAAGAAGTTCAACATCTACGGAATTCCGGCCGGCAATACCGGCGCGCAGATGGGCGGATGGTTTCGCAAAGAGATCAAGGAGCTCGCCGATCTCAATGGGCTGAAAATGCGCATCGGAGGATTTGCCGGCCACGTCATATCAAAGTTGGGCGTGGTGCCGCAGCAGATCGCCGGCGGAGAAATCTATCCGGCGCTGGAAAAGGGCACGCTTGATGCGTGCGAGTGGGTCGGTCCCTACGATGACGAAAAGCTCGGGTTCCAGAAGGTGGCGCAGTACTACTACTACCCGGGCTGGTGGGAGGGCGGACCCATGCTGCACAACTTCATCAATCTGGATAAGTGGAACGCGCTGCCGCCCGCCTACAAGTCGCTCCTGCGGACCGCATCGTCGATGGCAAACGAGTGGATGCAGGCAAAATACGACGCCGCCAATCCGGCCGCGCTCAAGCGCTTGGTGGCGGGCGGTGCGCAGCTGCGACCCTTCCCGCAGCCGGTGATGGATGCTTCGTTGCGCGCGGCGCTCGACGTCTACGCCGAAGTGTCCAAGACCAACGACGATTTCAAGAAGGTGTGGGAGGCGCTGCTCGCCTTCCGCAATGACCAATATCTATGGTGGCAGGTGGCGGAGCTGACCTACGACTCTTACCTTGTGCGCAATCGTAGCCGCACCTGATTGCCGCCCGCGCCCATATCCAGCCTGGAAAGCCGCGCCGATTTCATCGCGAGCGCGACCGCGCCGCAGACGCCCGTATACGTCTCCTTCTCGCCCGTCTAAACTATCGACCTCTTCGCCGAACGCGCCAATTGCACCTCACGCGTGGCGAAGAGCCACACGCCGTGCAACGTCCGGCGGCCGGCATCCAAAAAAAATGGCCAGCGGCCGATAGGGAGGACTCAACCGATGAAACGACGGGAATTTCTCAAGGCGGCGGGCACCGGGATTGCGGCGTCCGCGGTTGCCGCGCCAGCCATCGCCCAGTCGATGCCCGAGCTGCGATGGCGGCTGACGGCGAGCTGGCCGAAGTCGCTCGACACGCTCTATGGCGCGCCCGAATACATGGCCAAGCGCATCGCTGAACTCAGCGATAACAAGTTTCACATCCAGGTGTTTGCTGCAGGCGAAATCGTGCCCGGTCTGCAAGTGCTTGACGCCGTGCAGAGCGGCACCGTGGAGATGGGGCACACGGCGAGCTACTACTATTTCGGCAAGGATCCAGCCTTCACGTTCGGCACGGCCTTGCCCTTCGGCCTCAACACGCGTCAGCAAGAGGCCTGGCAATTCCATGGCGGCGGCATGGAGCTGCTCAACGATTTCTTCAAGACATACAACTGCTGGGGAATGCCGACCGGCAATACGACGTGCCAGATGGGCGGCTGGTTCCGCAGGGAGATCAAGAGCCTCGACGACATGAAGGGCTTGAAGTTCCGCGTCGGCGGCTTCGCCGGCCGCATCCTGGGAAAACTCGGCGTGGTGCCGCAGCAGCTCGCGGCGGGCGATATCTTTCCGTCCCTCGAGAAGGGCACGATCGATGCCGCCGAATGGGTCGGCCCCTATGACGACGAGAAGCTCGGCTTCGTGAAGGTCGCGAAATATTACTATTACCCCGGCTGGTGGGAAGGCGGCGCGCAACCACACCTTCTGATCAATCTCCCCAAGTGGAACGAACTGCCAAAGATCTATCAGGCGATGATCCAGGCCTGCGCCCGCGAGGCAGGGGTGTGGATGACGGCAAAATACGACGTGCTCAATCCCCAGGCGGTGAAGCGGCTCGTCGCCTCCGGCGCCGAGCTGCGTCCGTTCCCGCAGCCGGTGATGGAGGCTTGCTACAATTCGGCTAACGAGATCTACGCCGAGCTGGCGCAGAGCAACGCGCATTTCAAGAGGATGCTGGACAGCCTGATCGCGTTCCGCAGCGACTCCTATCAGTGGATGCAGGTGGCGGAGCTCGCGTTCGACAGCTTCATGATGCGCATGCGCACGCGGGCCTGACCAAGCCTATTCATCCCGATGGCGGCCCCGGAGCTTCCACCGCGGGCCGCTTCTTCATTGCGGCTGCGGGGGCGGGCCGAAATCGAGCGGCGGCGGCAGATCGGGCTGGGGAATTTCGATTTTGATCTTGGAGGGGTCGATGCTAGGGCTGCGGTCGATCCAGTAGCTCACCGAGCCCGGCCAGAATATGACGATGATAACAAGAATGACTTGTAGCACCACCCAGGGAATTGCGCCCCAATAAATCTCCGACGTCTTGATCGATCTTGGCGCGATGCCGCGCAGATAGAACAGGGCGAAGCCGAACGGCGGATGCATGAAGCTCGTCTGAATATTGGCGCATATCAGCACGCCGAACCAGATGAGATCGATGCCAAGCTTGTCGGCGACGGGAGCCAACAGCGGGATGATGATGAAGGCGATCTCAAAAAAATCGAGGAAGAAGGCGATCACGAAGATGAAGGCATTGACGAAGATCAGGAAGCCGATCTGTCCGCCCGGCAGCGACGTCAGCAGGTCCTCGATCCATACCTTTCCGCCCACGCCTTGAAACACGAGGCTGAAGGTGCGCGCGCCGATCAGGATGTAGACCACCATGGCGGTGATACGCATGGTGGTCGACATCCCTTGATAGAGCAGCGACCACGTGAGCGTGCCGTAAGAGGCGGCGAGCGCGATGGCGCCGACAACGCCCAAGGCTCCCGCCTCGGTGGGCGTGGCCAGTCCCATAAAGATGGTCCCCAACACCAGGAAGATCAGTCCGAGCGAGGGAATGATGCCGCGCAGGCATTTTATCCACAGCGCCCAGCCCTTCAGGGTGCGCGCTTCGAGCGGCAGAGCCGGCACGTCTTTCGGCCATAGCACGCTGACGATCGCCACCCAGGCGCAAAACAGCCCGAGCTGAATGATGCTAGGACCGATGGCGCCCGCGTACATGTCGCCGACCGAGCGGCCGAGCTGGTCGGCGAGCACCACCAGAACGAGGGAGGGCGGAATGAGCTGAGTGATCGTGCCCGACGCCGCGATCACGCCCATCGTATGCCGCGTCGAATAGCCGTACTTCAACATCGGCGTCATCGAGATCACGCCCATGGCGATCACCGAAGCGGCGACCGTGCCGGTGATTGCGCCGAGAATGGCGCCGACGAAAATCACCGCATAGGACAAGCCGCCACGCACCGGGCCGAACAATTGTCCGATCGAATCGAGCAGATCCTCGGCCAGTCCGCAGCGCTCGAGGATGGCGCCCATGAAGGTGAAGAAAGGAATCGCGAGCAGCAGTTCGTTGGAGACGATGCCGAACAACTGATAGGTGAGGTTGCCGAGGAAGTCGGGGCTGATGAGCCCGAGCTCGATGCCGATGAAACCGAAGAACAGGCCGGTCGCGGCGAGCGAGAAAGCCGCCGGATAGCCGATCAGCATGAAAAGCACCATGCCCCCGAACATCAGGGGTGCCATGTTCTCCCGCACGAAGTGAATCATTGGAGCGGCTTCTCGTACTCGAACTGCAGCCGGTGATGATGCAGGAGCGCCTCGATGCGCTTGATGAGTTCGGAGATGCCTTGCAGCGCCATCAGCGCGAAGCCGACGGGAAGAATGAGCTTCACCGGCCAGCGGACGAGGCCGCCGGCATTCGACGAGGTTTCGTCGATGCGCCAGGATTCCGCAAACCATGACCAGGTGAAGTAGGTGAGGATGATGCAGATCGGCAGCAGAAAAAGCAGGCAGCCGATGATGTCGATCCAGATGCGCGCTCGTTCCGAGAGCGCCGAATACACGAGATCGACGCGAACGTGTTCGTTGAGCTTGAGCGTATAGGGACCGCCCAGCAGCACCATGCCCGCGAACATGTACCACTGAACTTCAAGCCAGGCGTTGGAGCTCGCGCTGAAGAGATAACGGCTTGCCGCATTGCCGGCGCTGATCAGGCAGGCAAATAGCACGAGCCAATTGGCGATCTCGCCGAACCGGTCATTCACATAGTCGATGGCTCGGCTGAGCTTGAGCAAACCCTCCACGCACCGTTCCCCGTTGGCATGGTCCCGGCAGATGGGGACCGCGCTGTTGCGCAGCTTCTTGTTGGCCCCGAGTTTTGGCTCGGCCGCAGGGCACGCCGAGACGGAGAACTTTCCTAGACGCCTGCGCGGAGGTCAATCGGTAAAACGCGCCGCAGCCGGGCAGCCGCCGCCGTGTCCGGCGGCTCGGCCAGCGCCGCCGGTTTAGCCGCCGGTCACGTTCATGTGGCGGGCGAGCGCCGGGCGCTGATGGCGCCGGTCGATGATGAAATCGTGGCCTTTGGGCTTGCGCGAGATCGCCTCGGCGATCGCGGCGTCGAGCAGATCGTTGCCTTCGGATGCGCGCAACGGAGTGCGCAGGTCGGCGGCGTCTTCCTGACCGAGGCACATGTACAGCGTACCCGTGCAGGTCACCCGCACCCGATTGCAGGATTCGCAGAAATTGTGGGTCAGCGGCGTAATGAAGCCCAGCCGGCCGCCCGTTTCGGCGACTTGGACGTAGCGCGCGGGCCCGCCGCTGCGATAGTCGATATCCTCGAGCGTGAAGCGTTCGGCCAGACGCGAGCGTACGATCGACAGCGGAAGGTATTGATCAAGGCGGCCCTCGCCGACGTCGCCGAGCGGCATCACCTCGATCAACGTGAGCTCCATGCCGCGGCCGTGCGCCCATTGCAGCAGCGCCGGGAACTCGTCCTCGTTCACGCCTTTGAGCGCCACCGCGTTGATCTTGACCTTGAGCCCGGCCGCCTGCGCGGCATCGATGCCGGCGAGAACCTTGGCGAGCTCTCCCCAGCGTGTGATTGCGCGGAACTTGTCGGCATCGAGCGTGTCGAGCGAGACATTGATTCGGCGCACCCCGAGCGCCGCGAGCTCCGCGGCATGTTTCGGCAGCTGCGAGCCGTTGGTGGTGAGCGTGAGCTCGTCGAGCGCGCCGCTTGAGAGGTGGCGCGCAAGCGAAGCGACGAGGGTCATGATGCCGCGCCGCACCAGCGGTTCGCCGCCGGTGAGCCTGAGTTTCCTGACGCCGCGCGCGATAAAGGCGCTGCACAGCCGGTCGAGCTCCTCGAGCGAGAGCAGATCGGCCTTGGGCAGGAACGTCATGTTCTCCGCCATGCAATAGACGCAGCGGAAATCGCAACGGTCCGTCACGGACACGCGCAGATAGGTGATCGCCCGGCCGAACGGGTCGACCAGGGAGGCGAGCGCTTGTCCTCGAGAGGCGAAGGCGAGACTATCCTGCATCACTACCGGATCGGCATGGTCCTGCGCTGATCGGGCGTCCGGAAGGCTGCGCACGTGGGGGCTCCCGGGCACGAACGATTGGGCGCTGTTTGCGCCATTTCATATGGGAATTCTGACGGATATCGGCCAGAGCGTAAAGCGCTCCGGCAGGGTTGGAGCCGGCGCCGCGTCCAGGCGAATGCGGAAGGGAACTAGCGCGAGGGCCAGGGATACTCGGTCGCGGACGGCGCCGATTCGGCCGCAGCCGAAGGTGCCGGGGCGAGCGCCGGTGCCGGCGCTGGCGCGCTCGCCGGGGCGGCCGAGGCCATTGGTGGCGGCGCCGCGGGACGGGTCGCTGCCGCAACCGGCGTCTTTTTCTTGGCTGGTGGGTTCTTTGCAGGCTTCACCGCCTGCAGGGTGACCGAAACCGGATTGGGTGCCAGGCGGGGCGTAGTACCCTCCGCGTCCGGACGCACCGACACGGTCTGCGGCTGATAGCCGCTCAGCGCAAGCGTCACGGAAAACTCGCTGCCGGGCTGGACCGCGATTTGGCAGGGCGTGCGACAGCTCTGACCCAAGGAGGTTTTCGCTTCTGCCCCCGACGGTTCGGATTCGATCGCCAGCGTCTCCGACTGTGGAGCGGATTTGAGGAAGTCGAGGCTAGGCATGGCTGCGGAACAGCCAGCCAGCATGAGGCCACACGCCGTGACGGCAACAACTCGGCTCATGATCCCATTTCGGCGGCCACGGCCGCCTCTCCCCCAGAACACGACCCCAACCGCGCGGCGAAGCCGCGTTTAACCCGGGACTGTTCTCACGCGCGCTGGTTAGCGCCCCAAGATGCCCCAAGTGTGGCGCCGATAAGGTAAAATCCGGATTAACGCTGTTCTGCCGCGATGGAACTGCCCACATCCAAGAGGTCAAATACGGCGGTGGGCAATTCGCCCAAGCCGCCGATGACCCGGTCGGGCCGCAATTCGCTGACCGGGCTCTCGGTATAACCGTACTCTACGGCGATCACCGGAATGGCTGCCGCCCGCGCGGTCGCGATATCGATGGGTGAATCCCCGACCATGACTGAAGAGGCCGGCTCGCCTCCGGCGCGCGCGATGGTTTGGCGCAGGAAATCCGGATTGGGTTTTTTCAACCCGAACGTGTCCGCCCCGCAAATCGCGACGAACCGCTTCGACAGCCCGAGCGCGTCGAGCAGCCGCACCGACAGCCATTCCAGCTTGTTGGTGCAGACCGCCAAGCGGCAGCCGCCGGCGCCGAGTTCGTCGAGCGCGGATTCGAGACTCGGGAATGCGCGGGAACGATCGGCGATGTGCGAGGCATAATGGGCGATGAATTCCTTGACCAGCCGATCCACTTCCGCCGTGGCAAGCTTGCGGCCCTCCGCTCTCAGCGAGCGTTCGATCAGCGATCGCGCGCCGCCCCCCACCAAGTTGCGCGCGATGTCGTAGGGGACCGGCGGCAGACCTTCGCCGGCGAAGACGGTGTTGAGCGTGGCAATGAGATCGGGCGCGCTGTCGACCAGCGTGCCGTCGAGGTCGAAGATGACCGTTGGAGCCCCCATCATCCACGGGCTAGCGGGCGATTGGCGCAATAGTAAGGCTCGGCTCTTTCAGGGTCTTTCTGGCCCATATCATCGCGCGGGCAGGGGGTCGACGCGTGTTCCACGCCCGCGCTGGACTATGCTCCCGCGCTCAATGGCGCTAGATAGACGCCGTTCCTGTTTCGAAACCGAGCCGACCGCCGCGATCGCGATGGATGTCGATGCCCAGAAACGCGCAGCCGCCGCCCGCGCCCTCGACTTCGTGGGTGCGGGCATGCGGCTTGGCCTCGGCAGCGGCACGACCGCCAAGCATTTCGTCGAGCTTCTGGCGCAGCGTGTCCGCGCGGGCCTCGACGTGATCGCGGTGCCCACGTCGGAGGGCACCCGCAGCGACGCCGAGCGATTGGGAATACCGCTCACCAGTCTCGACGAGACGCCGCAACTCGATCTCACGGTCGATGGTGCCGACGAGATCGCGCACGATCTGAGCCTGATCAAAGGCGGGGGCGGCGCGCTGCTGCGGGAAAAGATCGTTGCCTCCGCCTCCGCGCGCATGATCGTCATTGCTGACGAGTCCAAATGGGTGTCCGCGCTTGGGCGCTTCCCGCTGCCGGTCGAGGTGGTGCCGTTCGGATTGGCGGCGACGCGCAGGGCGGTCGAGGGGGCGGCCGCGGCGGTGGGTTGCGCCGGGCCCGCGCTGCTGCGGCGCGCCAAGGACGGCCACGCTTTCGTCACGGACGGAGGGCACTGGATTCTGGATGCCGCTTTCGAGCGGATCGCCGATCCGAAAGCGCTCGCCGAGCGTCTCGACGGCATTACAGGCGTGGTCGAGCACGGTCTGTTTATTGGGCTCGCCCATGCGGCGATCATCGCCGGCTCAAGCGACGTGCGCGTCGTCGAGCGGCGCTGAGCCCGGATCACCCGAGAGGAGGGTTTGATGTCTGCTTTCCCAACCGCCAGGCCAACTGGCGCCTTCATCCTTGCGCTGGGGTTTGCTCTTGCGTTGGGCGTCGGTGCCGCCGCTGCAGAAGAACCTTCAAAAACCGCCATCGCGACGGCGAAGGAAGTCATCACTGCGAAGGGCGCCAACTCGCTTTATAGCCCCTTGGTCTCAGGCGTGATCGAGAGGACCAAGATCGTGTTGCTGCAATCCAATCCGATGTTGGGCAAGGATTTGAACGAAGTCGCAGCCAAATTGCACACAGACTACGCCCCGCGCAGCGCCGAGATCCTCAACGAGGTCGCCAAGCTCTACGCCTCGCGCTTCACCGAGCAGGAACTCAAGGACACACTCAACTTCTACAAGTCGCCGCTCGGCCGCAAGTTGGTGGTGGAGGAGCCCAATATCCTCGATCAGAGCATGAAAACCGCCCAGACTTGGGCCGAGAATCTATCGCAAGAGATCATCGCCAAAATGCGCGCAGAAATGAAAAAACGAGGCCACGACATCTAGATGCTACGTCCGCCGGCGGCCTGGACGCCACGATATGGCTGACCATGACCTCGATCTCGTCGTCATAGGCGCGGGCTCGGGCGGGGTTCGCGCGGCGCGGATCGCGGCCGGTTACGGCGCCCGCGTTCTGATCGCCGAGGAGTACCGCGTCGGCGGTACTTGTGTGATCCGCGGCTGCGTTCCCAAGAAGCTGCTTGTCTATGCCTCGCGCTTTGCCGACGAGTTCGAGGACGCGGCCGGCTACGGCTGGACGCTGCAGGAACCGCGGTTCAACTGGCCGACACTCATCGCCAACAAGGACCGGGAGATCGCGCGGCTTGAACTCGCCTATACCACCAACCTCGAGCGCGCCGGCGTCAAACTCGCCAAGAGCCGCGCCATACTGGAGGATGCGCACACCGTGCGCCTGGTCGCGACGGGAGAAACGATTCGTCCGCGCTACATCCTGATCGCCACCGGCGCGGCGCCGTGGTTCGGTCCGCCGATCCCCGGCATCGAACATGTCATCTCCTCGAACGAGGCCTTCCATCTCGACGAATTGCCCGCCCGCATCCTGATCCAGGGCGGCGGCTACATCGCCGTCGAGTTCGCCGCCATCTTCAACGGGCTGGGGTCCGAGGTGACTTTGGTCTACCGGGGCGAGAATATCTTGCGCGGTTTCGACGATGATCTGCGCGAGCATCTCAAGTCGGAGATGACCAAACTGGGCGTGCGCATTGTCTGCGGCAAGACGGTGAGCGCAGTGCAACGGACGCAGCGTGCTTTCAGCGCCAAGCTGTCCGACGACAGCACGGTCGAAGTCGACAAGGTGATGTTCGCGGTCGGGCGCTGGCCGAACGTCGCCGGTTTTGGTCTCGACGAGGCGGGCGTACGGTGCGCCGCCGGCCGCGGCATCGCGGTCGATCCATTGTCGCAGACCTCGGTGCCGCACATCTACGCGATCGGCGACGTCACCAACCGTGTGAACCTCACGCCGGTCGCCATCCGCGAGGGCCACGCCTTCGCCGATACCGTGTTCGGCGGCAAGCCGACCGCGGTCGATCATATCGACGTACCGACCGCCGTGTTTTCCGAGCCCGAGGTCGGCACGGTGGGGCTGACCGAGGCACAGGCCTGCCAGCGGCTGGCGAAAGTCGACGTTTACAAGACCTCGTTCCGCCCGCTGAAGATGACGCTCGCCGCCCGCGACATGCGCGCCTTCTTCAAGCTCGTGGTCGACGGCGAGAGCGGGCGGGTCGTCGGCTGCCATATCGTCGGACCCGACGCCGGCGAAATGATCCAGCTCGTCGGCATCGCCGTGAAGATGAAGGCCACCAAGGCCGACCTCGACGCGGTGATCGCGGTGCATCCGACCTCCGCCGAGGAACTCGTGACAATGCGGGAGAAGGCGCTGAGCCATCGGCGCGAGGCGGCGGAATAGGCCCCGTTGCGGGGCTCTGCGTCGCAATTCGATCTGGCTTGGAGCGGCGGCCGTCGTGTATAAGCTCGGCTCGGTTGGAAAACCTCGCCCGTACCGAGGGTTAAAGGGTCGTGGAGGGCGGTGATGCCCGAACGTTGGACGCGCGACAGTTGGCGGCAGAAGCCGATCGCCCAGGTCCCGGAATACCCGGACCAGGAAGCGCTCGCCTCGGTCGAGCGGCGCCTGGCGAGCTTTCCGCCCCTGGTTTTTGCAGGCGAGGCCCGCAGCCTGAAAAAGGCGCTCGGCCGCGTCGCCGCGGGAGGAGGTTTTCTGCTGCAGGGCGGCGATTGCGCTGAGGCCTTCACCGAGCCTAGCGCTAACAACGTCAGCGCCAACAATATCCGTGATTTCCTACGCGTGATCCTGCAGATGGCGGTGGTGCTCACCTATGCCGCCGCCTTGCCGGTGGTGAAGGTCGGCCGCATCGCCGGTCAATTCGCCAAACCGCGCACATCGCCGACG
>Ga0070715_10000116_pt1 | contig 19108 bp, 28 predicted proteins | sample LARL111metaG_FD_71394 | JGI IMG/M metagenome (GOLD analysis project Ga0070715, IMG submission 71394) | Corn, switchgrass and miscanthus rhizosphere microbial communities from Kellogg Biological Station, Michigan, USA - LAR L11-1 metaG | ecosystem: Host-associated > Plants > Roots > Rhizosphere ... | reverse complement strand
TCCGATCGGCAAGACGCTGATGGTTACCTGGGAGACCTGGGCCGACCTCGACTCTGGCGCCGGCGCTCTGGCCACCAAGCTCGTGCTCCGCACCGTCGACAAGAACGGAGTCACCACCGACGACGTTGTCATCGACCACACCACGGCGCTGAACGCCGCTCAGGCCACGGCCCTGGTGACCACGGCCCCGATGATGACCACCTCGGTGATCCAGCGACACAGCAGCGCCTACGACTACGCGTGGCTGGGCTACCTCGTCATCACGCCTGCGTCGACGCCGGCACAAGGGATCGTCACCCTCACGGCGGCTTGGCGGTAGACCGATGGACTTCGCCACCTTCATCGCGCACGCCTATGACGAGGTGGCGTCGAAGAATACCCAAACCCTGACCCAGCTCCGGCGGATCACCATCCGGCAACTCAAGGAGCTGAGTCAGTTTCCCTTCCTTGCCATGGAAGCCGAAACCAGCTTTCAGACCGTGGCCGGCCGCAACACCTACGGGCCGGAAAACCCCGGCTTCCCTGGCGACGTCTTCTCGATCGAGCGCCTCTACTACATCTCGGGCACCAGCCAGCGCGTCGAGATCGAAGGTCCCAAACTGATGCGGAATCTCCGCTTCGGCTGGAACTCTCTGGCGAGCTCGGCGCAATACCCGCTGATGTGGGGATGGTCGGCGCAGCACCTGTACATCGCGCCGCCGTCGACTACTGCCATCACCCTCTACCTCGATTACACCCGCGACGCCACCCGCGACGACAAAACCGGGACGCTCTTCGCTGAGGACTCCACCAAGGAGAGCAACCCCTGGCTCGGCCGCGCGGAGATGGCCCTGCGCTACGCCGTGCTGGCCGAGTACTTCAGTCAACCGCGGTGGGCAGACGATGCCGCGGCGCAGCGGTGCCTCGGCCAGCGCAACGCCGCCCTGGACACCCTCAAGACCGAGTTCATCCGCCGGAAGGGCTCCGGCGGCCAGGCCCCCATGATTCTGGGCGAGATCGGCCGCGAGCCGAAGCGTCCCTACCTGTACCTCGGAGGCGTCTGATGCCAGTTACTACCGTTGTCACCAGGGAAGCAATTCGCCAAACGCCGCCCCTCGCTACCTACGTCGACAACATCGTCCTCGCAGGCGTTGCCAAGACTGTCACCGTGCCGGCCGGCGCTTCTCGCGTGATCTTCGGCACCACTGCCACGCCGTTCTTTTTGCGGGTGGGCGGGACGGCTGCTGCGCCGGTTGGTGACCTCACGAACGGCACCGGCTCGGCAATAAATCCGTCCGATCGCCTGGTGGTGGGCGGCTCGACTTTCTCCCTGTTCGCCGCCGCCGCCACCATCTCCCTGGAGTGGCACGTCTTTTCACAGGTGAACCCGTAATGGGCAGCGGCCCCATCGGGCGGCTGTCCTTCCCGCCCAACGGCGGCGGCGGAGGCGCCGGTGACGTCGCTGGGCCTGGAAGCTCGACCGACAACGCGCTGGCCCGTTACGATGGCACGACCGGCAAGCTTCTCCAGGATGGCCTTGTCACCGAGAGCGATGCCGGTGCGCTCTCTGGCGCTACACAACTCAACGTCGACAACCTGCGCCTCGACGGCAACGTCCTCAGTTCGACGGACGCGAACGGCAACATCACCATCGCTCCGAACGGAACAGGATCAATTATTGCGTCTATTTTTGTCGCCTTTGGCGGGTCCACCTCATCTTTTCCAGCGATCAAGCGGTCGGGAACAGATGTTCTGCTTCGTTTGGCAGACGACAGCGGAGCGACCAACCTCGTTGCGGCGATTGTCGCTCTTTCGTCCTCGGGATCTTCTCCGTTTCCAATCAGGTTAGCACCCGGAAGTTCTCAAATACAACTTAGCGCGGAAAGCGCGCTGGTTTGGTCTACCACCAACGGCGACGCAAACCAGACGAAGGACACCGGTATAAAAAGGGATTCAGCTGGTGTCCAACTCGACACCAACGGAGGAAGCGGCCTCGGAGCGCGGCTTTCCCGCGTCTGGCTCTACGGTGCCTCGGCGAACCTTCTGACCACCACAGCCACGCTCTCGATTCGAACGGCCTCTGGCGGGAGTGGAACTGCCCTCGTCTCGGGCCAAATCCTGACCGGCCTGACGGCGGCTGGAATCACCGTCGCTGTGACCGTTGCCGTATCAGCCATTCAAACCGCGACTCCGCTCTTTTTCCGCATTACTCAGGGCGTGACGCCGGTCGCGGGCACCGTGAAAGCGCTCCTGGAACTGATTCCGGCCCCATGAAGGAGGAACCTCTAGTGGCCAACAAAACCGTGACGTATACGCAGGTGCCGATCGTGCAGGAGAACGTCCGCGAGATCCACCTGGTAGCCCTCAATGCAGCGGCGACGATCTTCCAGCTCACGGCGATCTATGAGATCAAGGATTCGCTGGGCGGATCTCACGGAACGGGGACCTTCTCCCAGCAGGTGGCAACCGCCCCTGACCCCGCTCAGCTCACCGCCATTCTCGCCGCAGCCAACGCCGCGCAGGGAACCTGATGGCCAACGAGATCGCCATCTCCGCCGAGCTCCGCGTCTCGAAGGTGGGCCGCTTCGATGGGCTCGCCTTCCCGCTGGCCAACTTCACGCTGACCGGGACGCGCATCCTGCACAACGTCCAGAACGTTGGCTTTGCGGCGGCAGAGGCGTTGATCCTGGGGGAGATCGTGGCCGGTGGGTGGCTGATGATGGTCAATCGCGACCCGACCAACTTCATCAGCGTGCGGGGGGCCGCAGGCGCCGTTCCGTTGGTGGAACTCAAGACCGGCGAATGCGCCCTTTTCCGTCTGCACCCGAGCGCCACGGCACCCACTGTCCAGGCGGACACCGCGGCGTGCGACCTCGAGTATCTACTTTTGGAGAACTGATCCATGAAAAAGATCCTTGCCGTCCTCGTCTTCCTTTTCGCTTCGACTGTAGCGGCCCAGCCGGTTCCGAGCACTTACACACCCCTGACGCCTTGTGTCTTCTTCAAGGGTGCGCTACCGGCCGGATCGACTGCGTTTCTCCTCGTTCGCGGATCGTGCAACGTCCCGAGTTCGGCGAACGCCGTTGCCTTCGTCGCGGTAGCCATCGCTCCCCCCGCCAATGGATTTCTGCGACTGTGGGAATCGAGCCTGCCATCCGCCGAACCAATCTTGGATTATCGAGGTGGCCCCGGGAATGTCAGCACCTTCGCCCTGGTGCGGCTCTGTTACCCCATTGGGGAATGCGCGGGAGAGGATCTAGCCATGCAGTCCTCAACTTCGCTGGTGGTCGTGCTTAAGGTTGTCGGTTACACGGAAGAGCACCACACTTTGGCGTTCTGAGGTTTTCGCATGTCGGTGGCCTTCATTCCGTTCAATGCATTCTCTCCCGGCGGGTCAAACTTTGGCGACCAGCTGACGGATGTCAGGAACTGTCTGCCGCTCTATGGAAGCTATTTCCCGCTACGGCAAAAATCGACGGGAAACCAGGTCGCCGACTCGCCTGTGCTTGGTGCCTTTGCTCACGTTTTTCCGACCGGCATCGGTACAACGCCATACGTCGCCGATGCGGCGACCATCTTCGCTGGCACGCGGACGAAACTCTACGACACCGGAACGAATCCGTGGACAGATCTTTCCAAGGGAGGGGGCTACGCCGCCGCTGGCGAGCCGGGAGCCTGGCGCTTCGCCTCTTTCGGGAACGACATATGGGCGGTGAATTGTCTCGACGCCACGCAACGACGAACGGCCAACGCCGGCAACTTCGCGGACGGAATCGCCTCGACCTTCAAGCCGATCGGTCGATTCATCGCTCCGGTGCGTGAGTTCATGATTATTGCCTCGTTGGCCAACGTCGGCCGCTACGCCGACGAGTTTGCATGGAGCGATGCGAACGACGCGACGTGGTGGGATGATCGCACCGGCACGCGGCCCTTCTCGGCGGCTGGCCAGAAGCGCATCGGCTCTCGGCCGGGCCAGATTACCGGATTCGTCGGCGGCGAGTTCGGCGTGTTGTACAAGCGGCGCTCGATTCACGCTCTCCAGCTGACAGGCGGCAACGACATTTGGCGCCTGGATGAAATCTCGCATGGCGTCGGCTGCGCTCTTCCCTCCTCGCTGATTCCGGGAGAGGACGCAAATTATTTCTTCTCGGGCCGCGGGTTCTATTCTCAGTCTGGCCTCGACGCTCCGCAAAAGATCAGTCCGCCCGAGATCGATCAGCTTTTTACCGATGGAGTTCACTTCGGGGCGCAGGGCTTTTACCACTCCGGCATGACAGCAATGTCTCAGGAAGATAACCTCATGGTTGGAGTGGAAGATTGGAAAACCGGGCTTAAGTTCTGGTTTTACAAGGCGGGATTTCAGTTGCTCCCGTCGTCAACGCCCCTGAATGCAGGCATTGTCTATGATCCTCAATCACAGCTTTGGTCTCGCCTCGACGAACAAGGTCTCGTGAACGGCCTCTCGTTCTACAGAGGGATCGCGTACCCCGAAAACTCTACTGAGCTGACTTCTAACGAGACGGTGCGCATGGTCTTTTTCGACGACGACGGATCGGGAAATTCTCGGCGGTGTACCTTCTCCGGTCAGCACGAGCAGGCTGTCCTCCAGACCGAACGCCAAGTCATCAGCTTCCCTGACATGTCGCCGACTGGACGTTTTCAGCTGGATGGCGTTCTGCCGGTTTTCACGACACCCTCTTCCTCGCAGTGGACTGACGTTCCGACGAGCGTGAGCGTGGCCAACGTGAGCGTTGCCATCAGAACGGCAAATGATCCGCAATACATCCAGGACGCCGATGACGACGGGACTATCATCTCGCCCCGCAGTGAAACTTACGCGCAAGCCGACGCCAACGAGTGGGGCTGGTTTCCCCATTCGATTGAGGGCCGGGTGTGGGACATCACCGTCACCATTCCGGCCGGCAGCGAGTGGCGCAACTTCACCGGCCTGTGGATCAGCGGGAAGCCGGTCGGATGAAAGGCTTGCATCCCTTCCCGAAGAGCGACTCGGAGCACCGCGAGAACCTGCGCGTGCAGACGGAAGTCCTCGAGGAGTTGTACTTCAAGCCGACCTTTTACGCCGGGGACGGCTACTTCAACGGCGGGACCCTGCTGACCTCCAACGTCGTGCCTGGCAATTCGACGGTCGAGTTTCCAGCCGCCGGGCAGCCGACCTGGAGAAACGAGCACCGCCGCCGCGCCCGCTGGCAGAACGCCGCCATCCGATTGACCATCACCTACACGGCCATCGCCGGGAGCACGAATCCCTTTGTCGTGGCTCTGAGGACCCGAGAGCACCAACCCGGCGATGTGCTGGCCACCGCCAATATCCTTGCCGCCCGTCTGGTGCTGCCGGGGCCGGCTGTGGCCAACACCGAGATGAGCTTCGTCTACGTCTCGCCGGCCGCAGCGATCAACGGCGCCAAGCCAAATGTGACGTTCTCGGTTTTTCGCGACAAGACGGACGCCGCCGATACCAACGCCAACAGCCTGCACGTGATTTCGGCAGAGTGGGAGGTCATTCCGCTGTGAGCCTGATCGCTGCCTTTGTAGGAGCCGAGAAGCACTACGCCGCCAAGCGTGAGGATTTCCACGCCTTCGTCGACGACATCGACCGCTGGGCTCTCTCTGGCGCGGCGCCGCTGGTGGATCACCCGCTCGTCCACCGCTGGACGCCGGGACTCTACATCCGGCAGATCACGATCCCCTCGGGCAATCTCCAGACGACGCGGACGCACACCTCGAAGCACCCATTCTTCGTGCTGCGGGGGCGCGCCCTCATCCGCGGGCCGGAGGGAGTCACCGAGATAATCGCCCCCTTCTCGGGCATCACCGAGATCGGTACCCGGCGCGTGCTCTTTGCCGGCTACCTTGACCCGCAGACCGGCGAGCTGATGGCCGGAGAGGATGTGGTCTGGATCACGGTCCACGCGATCACACCCGAGGAAGAGGCCGAGCTCGATGAGGCGAAGCGCGTCGAAATGATCGAACGGCGCCTCACCGTGCGGCACGAGCTCGAAGCCGGAAAGACCACCTATGAGCTGTATCGGGAGGGTCTTGCAGCCCTTGCGGCCGGTAAGACAGCAAAGGAGCTGGCATGAGCATGATCGCAATCGGCGTCGGCGTCGCCGGGGCCGCGGCCTCAGCCTACGGCGCGCACCAGGCCAACGCAGCGGCGAGTCAACGGAACGCCAACGCCGGCCGGGTGGACGTCTCGACCACCAACAACCCCAACCCCGACGTCCTGCCGTTCATGCAGCAGGGCCTCAACCGCGCTGGCCAAGCGCTGCAGAACGCTCCCTACGCTCCGGCCAACTACCAGGCATACCAGTCGCCATTCGGTGGCGGGGGAAGCGGCGGCAACCGCGGCGCGGACCCCAACCTGCCGAAGAATCCCGCCCGGCGAGCGGCCTATCTGGCGGCCCGCAGCGGTGCGGCGGCCACTCCTGCGGCCGCGGCCGCTTCGGCGGCTCCCTTCCAGGGGCAGAGCACGCAGACCGCCCAGGCGATCGCCGACGCGCAGCGGGTGGCTAGCGACATGGAGCACGGGCCCGTCACCACCGCGGCGCAGAACTATGCCGCGGGGACGCTCTCGGGGACCGACCAGAACGCCTATCGCACCGAGACGGCGGACATGCTGCGCAACCAGTCGGACCCCGACTTGCAGCGCTACAAAGACATGCTCTTCGCCAGCGATACGGGCCTCCCCGGCGGTGGTAGCGGCGGCGGGTTCACTGGTGGAGGCGGCAGCGGGGGTTTCAACGCTCCGCCGGGCATGGTGCCCAACGGTCAAGGCGGCTGGAGTCCTGCGCCCCAGGCGGCTGGTGGTGGTGGCCCAGTGGGCGCGGCGCAGTTCCTGAAAGACATCCTGGCCGGAAAGGACGTTCCCGGCGCGGATGCGATGCGCGCCCGGATCAAAAATCAGGCGGACGAGGCCTACAATTCCCAGGTCATGCAGCGCAAGCTCGCCGCCTCGGGCTCGGGGATGTACGGTGGCACCGGCCAACTCGCCGACGAGGCATACAGCGAGGGAAAGTACGGCGCTGGGCTCGCCGACGCCTACGCCGCGCAGGATTACGCCCTCTACGGCCAGGCCCTGGGGCTCGGCACCCAGGAGGATATGAACGCGCAGAACAACGCGCAGAGCGGTGCCAACGCAGCCCTCGCCGCCAGCACCTCGTCAGGCAACAACGCGGCCTCGATCGCGGCGGCCAACCAGCAGGCGCGACTCGCGGCCCTTGGTGGCGCCGTGGGGATGGGCGTCCAGCAGGGCCAATTCCAGACCAGCGGCATGGGCTCGCTGGCGGCCGGCTTCAGCGGCGATCAGCAGGCGGCGGCGGCCAACGCCGGTCTGACCTCGGGGCTCGGCCAGCAGGGCTACCTCGCCGGCGGCGGGCTCTCCCTCGGCAGCGACCAGGCGCGCGTCGGCTGGCAGGGCAACCAGAATCAGCTCCGCGCCGCGCAGATCGCCGGCGGCAACGCCCGGGCGGCGATCAACCTCCAGGGCCAGCAGTTCGCGCAGCAGCAGTATGAGTACAACCGCCAGGCGCCGATGAACGACGTCACCCAGTACGCCGGAATCCTAGGTTCGCTGTACGGCAATTACGGTAGTCAGAACACCTTCGGCATGGACAATCGTAGCGGGCAGTCGTATGTTCCTCCCGTGAACGCACTCGGGCAAGGCCTCGCGGGCGCCGCGGCGGGCTACCAGCTCGGCAGCAACATCGCCGGCACCTACGGCGCCAACCAGCAGCCGGCTTACCCGGCCTATCCGAACACGACCAACGAAGGCTATCTCGCCGGACTGAGCTGATGGCCGTCCCCCTCTTCCTCCAGCGGCAGGGGCTGCAAGACCAGGGATTCTTCGACGCCAACGGGAACCCGCGGGCGCCAAGCCTCACCCTGGACGATCTCTACCAGGGCGGTCAGGTGCCAGACCTCCCGGCGGCGCCGCAATACATCGGCGGCGTGGGCGAGCTTTCGGAAGAGGACCGAAAGCGCCTGCGCATGAAGGCGATCCTTCAGGCGGCGATGGCGTTCGGCGCGCCGGGCGGGCAGATCGGGACCGCCCTCGGCCAAGCGGCACAGCAGACGGACACCGACTTCCAGGGCGCCGTCGACGCGCAGAATGCCCAGGCGGACGCTCAGTACCAGAACGAGCAGAAGCGATACGTCTTCCAGCGGCAGCGCGCGCAGGATCTCGCCACGCAGGGCCAGCAGAAGCTTGACGAGCAGAACCGGCTCAAGACCTACCAGCAGATTTCCCAGCAGGACCCGGAGCTGGCCACCGAGGCCGAGGGCGCAGCGCGGTCGGGTGACGACAAGCGCCTCCAAGCCCTCCTCGAGGCGATTCCCCGGCGCAAGGCCGAGGTGGGCATGGGCTACGACGCCAACGATCCCTTCGTCGAGGAGAAGGTCAAGGCGGGGCTGGCGGCCGATGCGGATGCGCGAAAGCGCAAGGCGATGCTGGAGACCCTACCGCAGGAGCTGAAGATCAAGAATCAGGCCGAGCTCGACATGCTCCCGCAGAAACTCTCCCTGGAGAAGGGAGCCGACTTCGCCGAGCGGCAGCGCCTCAACGCCGCCGGCCTGCTCTGGAACCCCAGGGGCGAAAATGGCGGCCGGAATTGGGAACCAAAGATCGTGGTGCGCAACGGGCGACTCACGATGGCTGATCTTAATCAGATCGATCCTAAGACCGGGCAGCCGAAGATGGTGGACCTCGGGCCAGCCGGTCACACAGGCAAGCCGATCCTGCGCACCGTTGTCAATTCGATGGGCGAGCGTGAGACCTGGCAAATTGACCAAGATCCAGAGACGGGCCAATGGGGCGAAATGCACCCCACCGCAATGTCCCAGCAGGTGGGTGGACAAAAGCAGCCGACCCGCAAAGAGAGCGGCATCGTCGACTCCATCAAGAACTTCTTCAGCGGCTCCGACAAGACCGCCTCGCCGGCCGCGCCAGCTCCGAAGGCCACCGGCCAGCCGGCGAACCCGCAGAAGCCCAGCCCGATGCTCGACCAGCCGCAGGGAGCGCCCGCCGCCGGCCGCGGGCAGGGACCAGCGCGCTCGCCGCTCCGGGGAAAGGCCGCGGCGCCGGCGCAGGGGCCGACCGACCCGGTGGAGACCTCCGTCAAGAGCATCGAGGCGCAGGTGGGCAAGCCGCTCCCGCCGAAGGTCCGCGCCGCCCTCAAGGCGCGCCTGGCGAGCGGCTCCGACGCGCAGACGGAACTCCAACACATCCTCTCGTCGATGCCTGGGGGCCGGTAGGTGGCCAACCCCTACGCAGGCCTGTGGGAGACGGCCGACTCGAATCCGTACGCTGGGATGTGGGATTTCTCCGACGTCACCGGCGGCAGCTCTTCGACGCTCGAAAGGCGGCGCCGACAGTTTGCGCAGGGAAACATAGATCTCCGCAACCGTCCAACCGTCGAGAATCCAGACGGCACCGTGAGCACCGTTCACAGCATGTCGTTCGGCACCGACAAGGGCGAGGTGCTGGTGCCGACCGTCAGCGACGACGGGCGGATCCTCTCGCCGCAAGAGGCTTTCGCGGCCTATCAGCAGACCGGAAAACATCTCGGAATCTTCGACTCGCCAGAATCAGCCACGGCCTACGCGCAGGAGTTGCACGGCCAGCAGGCCGCTCTCCTGGCCAAGCGGGCGCAGATGGCCCAGGCTCGGGCCCACGGCGACCTTGGCATGGTGCCGACCGTGGACACCAGCCTGGGAGCCGTGGCCAAGGAGGGGGCCGCATCCTTCCTGACCGGTGTTGGCCGGCAGATCACCGACCTTCCCGAGTTGCCCGGGCGGATGGCGGCGAAAGTCATCGATCCTCTCACCCAGGCGATTGCCTACGCGTCCCCGGGCGCCGGCATCGGCCCGGTGGTGGGGGCTGGCCCCGGGATGGCCGAGACAATGGCCCAGCGGGCGGCAGCCATCAAGGGCATCCACCTCAACACCGACATCCCCGGATACTCGCCATTCGCGGCCGAAGTGCGCAAAGCCGACGAGGAGCAGCAGCAGCGATTCACCGAGGCCGCCAGCGGATTGCCGACCCCCGTTGCCGCCGGCATCGACTGGGCCAAGCGCACCGCCACCAACGTGCTCGACCCCCTCAACTGGATCGGCGCTGAGGGAGCGGCGTCGGCAACGCGGCCAGAAACGGCGGCTCTGGAGACTGCAGCACGCCAGGAGCTGCCGGTGGCCCGCGTCCTCACGCCCGAGGTCGGCCAGCAGACCAGCCGGGCGGCGCAAGAGGCCGCTCTCGGGATGCGGGCCACGCCCGAGCAAGGAGCGGAACTCGCGCGGCTGAGCCTGCCGATCGGTGAGCCGGCCAGCGCCGAGGCCGGCTTCATCCGCAACCCGTGGGCGCCCGAACCGGACCTCTACAAGCAGACCTACGACATCCGGCACGATTTCGTCACGGAGCAGAATGCCGCGGTCTACCAGTCCGCCACGCGAGCCAAGGCTCTTCAGGCAGCGATCCCCGACCGCGCCGTCCGGGAGGACATGACCGCCCTTTTCCACGGGACCGGAAATCCGCTTATCAAGGGGGATACACAGCAGGCTGTTGCCGCAAGGATTCCGGCCGCATATTCATCGGATGTGAACAAAGCCATCAACGCCTGGCGGCAGCGCTCGGACGAGCTGTGGCAGATGGCGAAGGATTCCGGCGCCGATGATCTCGGCTACTTCAAGAACTATCTGCACCAGGTCTACGAAGCACCGAAGGGCGAGCAGGCGATCCGCGGCAGCGCCTTCAGCGAGGGACCGACCACCTCGGTGATGAAAGAGCGAGCCTTCGACAACCCCGCGCAGGCCATGGCGATGGGGTACACGCCCAAGTCGCTGGACTTCTCCGTGCTCATGCACGAGACGGAGCGCGCCCACGCCCACACCCGGGCGATCCTGGGGCTCATGGACGACATCGGCGCCGTCAACGACCAGGTGGCCGAGAACGCGTTGAAGGTGGGACCGATGCGGCCGGAGGATATGCCCCCGACGCCGATCGTCCGCGCCGCCGTCAACCCGGACCCCGCTCAGTACGTCCGCGTGGAAGGCTTCCCGATCCTCGACAGGGCCGCGCCCGGGCGGGTCGACCCGGAAGCCGTCCAGATGGCGAAGAAGCTCGGCGCCGAAGCTGGCCAGGCCAACGCCGCCGTCCAGGCGCAGCGCTTCCAGCCGACGCTCCCGGGCATGGAGGACATGGCCCAGCAGCCGATGACCGCGCCGGGCGTTCCCGAGACGCCGCCCAACATCTACGTCCACAAAGACGTCTGGCGCAACCTCTCGCCGGTCCTACAGCACGATGATCCGGTGGCCCTGGACAAGCTGCTCTCGACGGTAAAGCGGGTCAACTTCCTGGGGAGCCTGTTCCACGGGCTCTCCCTCACCGAGGCGGCGATCAAGGACATGGGGCCCATCCGGGGGACCTACGAAGCTGCCCGGCGCGGGTTCGGCATCCCGGGCGTCTCCCAACTCGCGGCCAAGCTCGGCGGCGGCCAGCTCGCAGAGGACTCGGTCCTGTCGGCCATCCGCGATGGCGTCAACGTCGACCAGCCGAAGCTCGACGCCATGTCGGGCACTTTTGAGGAGATGCTGCGCGATACGGCCGGCAAGCTGCGCACCGGCGGCAACCCGATCGCCCCGCGCAACGCTCTGGCCAGCGCTCTCGACGGGCTGCGCCACACCAGCGCCTACTACGATGAGGCCCTGTGGGCCAACTACCACGCCCCGTTGAAGGTGACGGCGCACGAGCTGAACCTCGCGCGGGTGGCGAAGAAGATGAAGATGACCGTCGCCGACCTCCCCACCGAGGTGCGCCGAAAGGTGGCTGTGGAGGTAAACAACCACTTCGGCGGCCAGAACTGGCAACTGATGCACAACCAACTGCTGAGCGATCCGGTGGCCATGCGGTGGATGCGGCGAATCTTCCTCTCTCCCGATTGGAACGTCTCGGCGATCCGCACCGGCTTGTCGCCCTTCTCCTCAGACCCCGTCGCCCGGCAGCTCGGCCGGAATTACTGGAAGAACGCCGCAGGGTTGCTCGCTGGCTATGGTGCCCTCAACTACGCGCTGAGCGGCCATCCTATGTGGAAAAACGAGTCAGGGCACAAGTTTGACCTCGAAACCGGGATGACCGACGACAAAGGCCGGAAGATCTTCTACATGGTCGGAAAGCACGCCCGCGAGACACCGGAGTTTCTCTTCGGCCGCGGCAGCGAGCCGCCCGTGGCCGGCTTCCTGCTGCGCAAGCTCAACTCGCCGCTGCGCGCGGCGATCACCGCGACGACTGGCTATAGCCCCACCGGCTTCCCGGGCGCCCTGGGGACCGAGCGGGAACTCGCGGACAAGGAAGCCCGGAAGCTCACTCCCACCGAGGAGATGGTGGCCCGCGGGCGGGACCTGGCCGGCGGCTTCCTCCCCTTCGTCGCCCAGCACCCCGCCGAGATGGCCCGCAAGCTGGTGACGCCTTTCGTCGAGACGAAGGGGATGAGCCTGCACGAGGGCACCGACCAGGCGGCCAGCGCCTTCCGGGACGGCCACCCGGAGCGCGTCCCGCAGATCCGGCAGTGGCTGCACGAGAACGGCTACTCCGGTGAGCAGATCAACCGGGCGATCTCCGGCGCCTACCGCGGCATCGCCATGGAGCGGAAACGGCACGCCAAGGAAGGCCAGCCGGCGCCGAGCATGCCCACGGGAGCGATCGATCAGCCGGCGGCGACCTCGAATCCGTACGATGGACTCTGGTAGACTTCGGGCATGAGCCCCGATACGATGAATCTTCTTCTCGGCCCCGGAGCTGCATCCGTGTGCAGCTTGAAATTGCCGCCCTTCTGGTGGCTCCCGAGTCTGCGATGCGCCTGACGATCACCGCCGAGCACGTCGAGGACATGGTAAAGCGGCTCAAGGCTGGCGAGTTGCCGATGCAAATCAAAGACTGGCCGCCGGAGCAGATCGATGCCCTGATGGCAGACCGAAAAGTCCAGCGCGAGATCCAGGATCGCGCCTCACGAATCCATGCGCTCAACGTCACGCTCGCCCGCCACTGGCAGTCGGAGGCGTGGCATGGAGGTTTCTGGTGATTCGGGAATATAACGAACACGACGAAGAAGTAGAGGTCAAGTATAAAAAGCTGCACGACGGCAGCTTTCGTTGGGTCATCGAGGCATACAACGAGGGTGGTTACAATTCAACGCAAGTCGATCTTCTCGATGTGATTGCCTGGGTCCGCGAGAATCGCCCAGAGCTGCTATCGGCGGATTGGGACGAATCCGGGCGGGAGCCAAAGGGATGAAGACGCCCGAGGAATGGGCCGCCCTGACCCTCGTCACCGAGAGCGATCAGCCGCACGAGTGGTGGCCGATCGCCTGGGTGCTGCGCTACCGCGTAGCCTCCCAACGCTTCCCGGACACCATGAAGGAAGTCGTCCTCCAGGAGCGGCACTTCTCCGCCTGGAACCCTTGGACCCACGGCAAATTCAAGGGAAAGTTTCCGCTCGAGGAGATCTGGCACGAGCTGTGGAAGACGCTGGATCAGGCGACGCAGGAGAAGCTCTATCCCGTTGCGCTTCAGTGTGCCTCGTTGATTCTTCCCCGGCCGGCCACCGGCTCGGCTCCCACGCTTCAGGGTCAACCCGCCTGGCAGGCCCCCTTCGGCCCCGAGGTCTGCTGGTACTACAGCCCGGAAAAAATGATCCCGAAGGGCACCGCGCCGACCTGGGCCGCGAAGGCCGCACGCACGTTCACGCCGTCCGGGATTGACCCCGCGCGGTTTGTCTTCTGCGAGGACGTACAATGAGGGGCCGCAAAAGGCAACGGAAGAAGAACAGGCGGAAGCGAGCCGACGAAGAGCTGTTCGCCGCAATCAGAGAGTCGATCTCCGGGGAGTGGGCAAGATCGTATTTCGGCGCCATCTTGGAGTCGGATCTACGGCTCGGGGAATGTGCCCGGCGGACCATGGAAGCTCTCTGCGGCCCGGATGAAACTTTTCCGATTGTGCTGGTGTCGTGAGACAATAGGAGCCGCACTCCACGCCCGCGCCCGGCAACCCCGTCGAGGCGCGCTTCCGCGAGAAGCGGGTAGGAGACTCCGATGGCCGCGCAGTTTCCCTTCCAGGTTCCCTACAAGAAGCACAAGAAGGCGGATGTCCATGTCCGCCGCCTTTCTCTGACGAACGCCACCACAGGGGCGGCCGCCTCCTACATCGAAGACGACGGCAGCGGCAACGTCAAGCTCTCCAACTCGGCTGGCAACGCATCAGCCACCACCACCGGCGCCCTCACCGCCCCCTCGGTGACCGGCGTCACCACCTTGGCCCTTGCCGGAGCGGCAGGCGTGACGAGCGCCGGGAAGGCCGTAAGTCTCGCTGGCGGGGCCGGCGATGGCGCCTTCAACGGCGGCGCGGCCGGAGTTGCTGGAGGGGCCTCTGGTGCCGGCGCAACGGGCGCGGGCGGGGCCGCCACGGTCTTTGGCGGGTCTGCCGCCTCTACGAACGGTGCGGGCGGGGCCGTCACCATCGCCGGCGGCGCAGGAGCTGGCACCGGCAACGGCGGGGCCGCCTCGCTCATCGGCGGCACGGCCGGGGCTACTGGCGTTGGCGGCGCGGTGGCGATCACCGGCGGGGGCGCGACGGCTGGCAACGGCTCGGCCGTCACGGTCACTGCGGGGAGCGGAGCTGGCGGCACGGCCTCGGGCGGCAACATCAACCTGGTGCCCGGCGCCGCGGTGTCCACCGGGACCCCCGGCGAAGTCCAGGTGAACGCCAACTCGATCCTCTTCACCAGCCACTACAACCAATACCAAGCAACGATCCCCGCCGGCGGCACGAGCCTGACGCTGTTCCTGGCGCCGCGGGCTTGCCGAGTGAAGGCGGTTACGGCGGTGTGGTCCACGGCGAGCTCGTCGGGCACGGTGGACATCAAAAAGGACACCGGTACGACGGCGCCGGGGGGCGGCACGTCCGTCCTCACCGGCACGATCAACACGGCCACCACGGCCAACACGGTGGCGAGCGGCACGCTGTCCGCTACCGTGGCGACGATCACGCTGGCTGCCGGCGATCGGCTGTCGATCGTCTTCGGCGGGACGATGACCTCCCAGGCGGGGCTCGTCGTAGCCATCGGCCTGACCCCGGCGTAAGGAGCCGCGAATGGCCACTCGCCCGCCCCGCCCTTCCGACGTCGACCTGACCGGCGGCTTCAGGTTGGATCTCAAGACCGGCGTGCTTCTGCTCGGTCTTGCCGCTTCCTGGTACAATCAGGGGAACAAGATCGACGCCGTCCGTCAGAAGGTCGAAGATCAGGAAGCCGCCCGCGCCAAAATCTCCCAGCTCGCTCAGGAAGCCGCGATCAAAGATCAGCAGGCCACAACTGCGGCCCTCGCCGATCTCCGCGGACAGGTGAAGCTCATGGCCATGGACATCACGGATCTTAAAACGGCGCTCGCCGTGCGGGCTGCCGTGCAACAACTCAATGGAAAGGAGAATTGAATGCCTTGCGGACCTCAGTGCCGGTGCTGCCTCATCGGAGATTGTTGCCCACCCGGAAGCGCTGCGCAGCGCGCCGCCCTCAAGACCTGGTTACAGGAGAAGCTCGGCGGGCATAATAGTCGCCGGAGTTGGCCGTCTGGCCGTGGATGAGCAGGAAGTTGACGCTTGGCTGAACGAGCTGCCCTGGAAGAAGGAGGCGTGACGTGTCGCCCCTCATCTCAGCCCTGATCGTCCTCGTCATTGTCGGCGTGGTGCTCTACTTGGTAGAGACCTACATCCCGCTCTCGCCGCCCATCAAGGTGGTGATTCGGGTCATCGTCGTCCTGATCCTCTGCCTCTGGCTGCTCGGGCTGTTCGGCTACGGGCCGGGGCTGCACCTGCGCTGATGGCCGACTGGTCTACAGAGCAGCTAAAGGAGCTGGTGGACGTGCGCTTCCGGGCGGCCGAAGAGGCGGTCAGGGCCGCCCTGGCTGCTCAGGAGAAGGCCGTCGCCGCCGCCCTCGGGGCCGCTGAACGCGCGGTCCTGAAGGCGGAGGCAGCGGCCGAGAAGCGCTTCGAGAGCGTGAACGAGTTCCGGGGCTCTCTGTCGGATCAAGCGTCCTTGCTCATGCCGCGGTCTGAGGCTCAGGTGGAGTTGCGGAACCTGCGGGAAAAGATCGAAGTGCTCACCTTGAAGGTGGAAGCCATGAGCGGCAAAAGCGCCGGGTACTCGGCCGGGTGGCTGATCTTGCTCGGCGCCGTTGCCCTGCTCGGGAACATCCTCGCGCTGCTCAAGCGCTAAGGGGCGCGAGAGACGAAGGTCTGCTGCATCACCTCGGCTTCGCTTCGATACTGCGGCCGGTGCTGCATCACCGCATTCCAACTCCCACCGATGCATTCCCAGCAGAAGCGCCTCTTGCCGTAGCCGGGCCAAATCACGACGCCTTCCCGATGGCCACAGACCAGCAAGTGAAGCCACAGGCGCAGGCCGTGAAAGAACCCGGTTTGAGGAATCCCAAAGCGCGGCGCGTCCATCAGTCCTCCCTCCCGGGCTCTGCGGACGGCTCGACTTCGACAGCTCGGCAGCCTTCGCAGCTCCCTTCGCCTTGTGGCATGTCGCACTCGAAACACCACCCGGCGTCTGAAATTTCTTGCCAGATTCTGGCATCCTCTTCGTCTTGGGCTCCCATCCTTCTCCCTCCTTGCTTGCATCGTAGCACGGTTTCAAGTTACGATGCCATCATGAACTTCGCGCCGTTTCGCCTCCGTCCCGTCGTCATCGTGAACAGAAGAGACCTCACCGACCTGCTCGCTCAGGTCAACTGTCCCCGCTGTGGGGGGGAGGGCCACGAAGCCGTGATCGACGGCCGAAAAATGCGCGCGCTCCGGTTGGCGGCCGGCCTGGATCTCGGCGACGTAGCCAGCCGCATGGGGGTCTCGCGGATGACGCTCTCCCGGCTCGAACGATCCAACCGAACCACGGAAACACAGGCGCTGAAGTTCCTCAGCGCCATCAACGGAGGATAGAAACCATGATGCCAGGAGCGCCACTAGGAGTAGCAGACAGATACGCACGAGGACCGCAGCCGATTGGCGGCATTGGGCAGCAGTTGCCGCCCGGTCTCGGCCCCTACTCGCCCCCGCAGATGGTCAGCGTGGGCACGGCTACCGTCATCAACATCGGCTGCTTCAAAGTCACCGTCGAGGCGAAAGGGGGCGCCGTTGCCCTGACGCTTTCGGGTGGCCACTACGACGGCTATTTGCTCAGCAACGAAGATTTCGGCCGCCTTTGCGAGGCCCTGGCTGGTATCCGGCTTGTCGAGAAAGAGGTGAAGCCGTGAAGAAGACGCCGACGAAACTCACGCTGGCAAAGGAAACCATCCGCCGGCTCACCGGCAACCAGGTCAAGGCCGCGCGGGGGGCAGCGGCCACCGAGAATCCTTTCTGCGACACCTGTACCGCTATCACCACGTGCCCAACCGATTTGACGTGTCTGCCCTGCACCACCGCCATCAGGAACTAAACCAAGGAGATTCCCCATGAAACGCCTTTCCCTGCTCCTCGTCCCCCTCCTGCTCGGCGCTTGTGCCGGCAGCGTTGCTCCGCCAGTCACCCCAGGCACCGCTCCACCGGTCGTGCCCACGCTGAACCTGGCGCTCGCCCGCGACGGTGCCATGTTCGCCTGTTTCCAGCTCAGCAAGGGTGGCGCCGCGGCTAGCCTCCTGACGAAGGTGAACATCGCCCAGGCGCTCCTTACGAGTTCCAGCCCGCTCTCGGCGATCGAGAATGCTCTCCTCGCGCGGGAGACCGATCCCGGCCGGCGGATCTATCTGGCGCTGATCATCGACTTGGTGCCTCTGGCCGGTGTCCTGCCAGACCAGTCCCGGGCGATCGACCCGACTTCACCGGCTGGCCAATACATCGCCGTGAGTCTCGCCGGCTGCCGAAAGGGGTTGGGCCTCACCGAGTCCGCGGTTGCCGAGGCCGTGGGCGCTCCGCTGCCGCCGGCCCTCAGCGACTATCTAGTGAAGAGCTTCCCGGCCAGCCTCGGCAAGGGTGAGCAGTGGTTCGATACCTCCTTGCCCTTCGAAGCTCGAGTGGAGCGCGGCAAAGTCAACCTGGCCGGCGAGAGCGGCACCTACGCCCGCGTCGGCCTCGACCCCGCGAAGATCAAGGGACCGATGGTGGGTCCTGAAGGGCTGTCCTGCGTCCCGATCCAGTTCTGGATCGACACGGTCGGACTCGCCAGCGGCGTCCCCCCTGGCTACCAGTGCCAGGCGTCGGACGTCTTCGACGCCGAATTCATCGACGGGAGGAGCGGGTTCAACTTCTACAACGACCAGGTACTTCGAGCGTGGAACTCGCGCCCGCAAGCCCCGCCAGCGAATCCTCCTCCTGGTGGTGGGACGCCGCCGCCTTCCATCTGCCTCTCCGGCCAGTGCATTCCCGACCTGTGCCCGGCGAATTGCCCCGCCCCGCCGCCCGTGACTTCGCCGCCGCCGATCATCCCCCTCTGCCCTGCTCATCCGGCGCTGGTAGTGCCTGCCGGCGTGCAGGCGACGCTCGCGGCAGTCAAGGGTGGCCAGCGCGTCTTCCTCAACCAGGGGCGGCTCCTTGACGCCATCCGGTTCTTTGCGGCCCATCCGGGGCTGGTGGAGAAGCAGCCATGAAGAAGAGCGACCGATTGGCGCAGGTTGAACTAGAAGCACGTCAGCACTCCTACGACCGCATGGCCGAAATAATCGTAGAGCAAGAAACTCGGCTCGGCGTGGTATGGGACCCCGAGGAGCCCATGTTTCCGAAGCGGATTTCCAGCAACGTCTATGGCAATCTCGTTACCGCGATCGGCCCGGGACGTTGCCTGACGGCAAGGGAATTGGATGAGGCGGTGCGGCGCTACAACGCGTGGGAGGAACTGTCAAAAATAGCGCTCGACAAAATCCAAGCGACTCTGGAGGGAGGAAACCATGGCTGAGACCAAGGAGCCGCACGCATGGAGTTTAGCGCTGACTTATCACCGCCGCTGGAAAGATGGCCTGATCGCGCTTGAGGACGAGCCATGAGCTTCTCGCCCAAGCAGGTGCAGGCGGCGCAGCAGCACCTACACGACGTGGTGACCGATAACCACGGCGTCGACGCGTTCACCAGTAAGCCCGCC
>Ga0070715_10000115_pt1 | contig 19139 bp, 16 predicted proteins | sample LARL111metaG_FD_71394 | JGI IMG/M metagenome (GOLD analysis project Ga0070715, IMG submission 71394) | Corn, switchgrass and miscanthus rhizosphere microbial communities from Kellogg Biological Station, Michigan, USA - LAR L11-1 metaG | ecosystem: Host-associated > Plants > Roots > Rhizosphere ... | reverse complement strand
CCACCCGCCCCGACCTCCCGGTCACGATCCGAACGAGAGTCCCGCCCTCTGCCGCAGACATGAAATCGATCACTGCCGCACGGCCGGTGTCGGTTTCGAATTCGGTTTCGAGGACGAGGGTGCCGGGACGATAGGCGCGGCTCACGTGGCGGGACGGATCTCTCGGTGCAATGACCCACCGGCCGTTGTCAGGCGTCCCGAGCAGGGCGGCAAAGCAAGCAGCGGAATCGAAACGTGGCCAGCACAGCCAGTCGATCGAGCCGTCGCGGCCGACCAAGGCTGCGGTCCTGCAGTCGCCGATCAGCGCGTAGTCTTCGATTCGCAGCGCCATAGGGATCACTCCCGTAGATGCAACCAAACTTAGGACGCTGCGATCAGTGCGCTACAGGAGCAGCGCCGCCCAGCTTCACCTTGCGCAGTGCAAGCGCGAGCGGCACCGCCGCAAGGGAGATCAGCATCAGGACCCAGAAGACATCCATATAGGCCAAAAAAGAGGCCTGCGTCTGCACCTGCTGTCCGATCCATTGGATGGCCTGTTGCTGTGCCTGGAGCAGCGAGTTGCCCTGGGCAACGAAATAGTCCGTCACCCGATGAAGCGTATCCTGATACTGCACGCTTGACGGAATCACGCTTTCGACGAGCCGGCTCTGATGGAACTGCTCTCGATGGGCGAGCACGTTCGACGCAAGGGAGACGCCGATTGAGCCGCCGGTATTACGTGCCGCGTTGATCAAGGCCGAGGCTTGGTCAGTCTTCTCGGCTGGAACGCCGTCGTAGGACGCCGTGGTGATCGACAGGAAGATCAGCGGCAATCCGACACCCAGCAGCATGCGCGAGCGGGCGAAGAACCAGAAACCGAGATCGCCGTAGACGTTGGTCAGATCGTACATGGACAGCGCAATGATGATGGCGCCGGCGATGATCAGATATTTGGGCTGGACCTTGCCCGACAGGCGGCCCACCACGAACATCATCACCATGGTGACCACGCCGCCCGGCGAGAGCACCAAGCCGGCCCACGTCGCCGTATATCCGAAATTCTGCTGCACCAGCTGCGGCATGAACTGCGTGGTCGCGTAAAGGATGGCGCCGGTCGCCAGCATGACCACGAAGCAAGCGCCGAACTGCCGCGTCCCCACCATGCGGATGTCGATCATCGGGTTACGGCGGCTAATCTCCCACGGAATCATGAGCACGAACGCGATCGCGCTAATGACGGCGAATGCGACGATGAAGCTCGACGAGAACCAGTCGTCCACCAGGCCGCGGTCGAGCACGATCTCTAACGCACCGAGAAAGGTGGCAACCAACACAAACCCGACGACATCGAATCCGCCTGCTTCCATCAGCCGTCGCCGACGCTCCTCGTCCACTGCCGCCGAATCGCGCAGGAGCAGTGCGATCACCGCGATTGCGAACACGCCGACCGGGCCGTTGATAAGAAAGCACCAGTGCCAGGAATAGTTGTCGGCCAGCCAGCCGCCGAGCGTCGGCCCGACCACCGGCGCCACGACAACCGCGACCCCGAACAGCGCGAATCCTTGGCCGCGCTTAGCCGGGGGGAAGGCATCGGCCAGAATCGATTGCGAGACCGGCACCATGCCGCCGCCGCCGAGGCCTTGCAGGATGCGGAAGAGCAGCAACGATTGAAGATTCCAAGCGAAACCGCAGAGCACCGAGCTAACCGTGAACAGCGCCAGGCAGATCAGGAAGAATCTCTTGCGCCCGAGCCATCGGGCGAGAAAGCTGCTGGCCGTAAGAATGATGGCATTGGAGACCAGATAGGTCGTCACCACCCAGGACGCTTCATCCTCGCTCACTCCCAAGCCGCCGGCGATATACGGCAACGCGACATTGGCGATCGTGGTATCGAGCACTTCCATGAAGGTGGCGAACGCGACCACTACCGCGATCAACCACGGGTTCGTGGGCGCGACTGGAGCGCCCGCGCCACTTGCGCCGGCGCTCATAGCCACGCCCTGAGCCGCTCGTAGCGTGACGCGAGCCGTTCATAGACGGAAGGCGCCGGATCGACCCGCACGGTCGGAACCACGGACATGCCGGGGCCGAGCGCCACATCGGTCGGCGGGTTGTCGATGATGACCTTAACCGGCACGCGCTGGACGATCTTGACGTAGTTGCCGGTGGCATTCTGTGCCGGCAGCAGCGAGAACGCGGTGCCGGATCCGGGCTGCACGCTCGCCACATGCCCGCGGATGCGACGTTCGGGATAGGCATCGATTTCGAGCGTTACCGGCTGGGCGGGACGCATGGCATCGAGCTGCGTCTCCTTGAAGTTCGCCGTAACCCAGATCTCATCCGGAACGAACATGGTCAGGTTTGTGCCCGCTTGGGCAAACCCACCGGCTGCAGCGCTGAGCTGGACGACCCGGCCCGGCTGGGCCGCCGTCACCGTCGTGTAGGAAAGGTTCAGCTGCGCTTGGTCCCGCTGGGCGTTTGCTTGCGCGAGACTGGCGACGGCGCTCTCGCGCTGTGCCTTGAGGGCCTCGAGTTGCTGTTGTGCGACCTTAAGGTTGGCTTGCGCGCTCGCGAGCGCCGCCTGTTGCTGTTGTTGCTGCGACGTCCACTGCTGCGCGTTCTGGACGGTGCCCGAGCCTGTCCGCGCCAGATCCTGATAGCGCGCGGCCTGCTGCTGCGCGAAGACCAGCGACGCTTGCGCCTGTTCCACCTGGGCTTGGCTGGCGCTGATCTGCGCCTGCTGAACGTTGAGCTGCGCGTCGATGTTCCGGATGCTGGCCTGAGCGCTCGTCACCTGCGCCTGCGCCTGATCGAGCGCGATCCGATAGTCGCGCTCGTCGATTTGCGCGATCACATCGCCGGCGTTGACGTGCTGGTTGTCGGTTACGGGCACCGCCGTGATGTATCCCGACACCTTCGGCGCAATAGCGAATTGCCGCGCCGCAATGAAGGCGTCGTCGGTCGACTGGAAATGCTCGGCGTAATCCCAGTAGAGACAGCCGCCCGCCGCCGCCGCAATGAAGAGAAAGAGCCCGAGCAGGAAAGCGATCGGGTGCCTTCGCAGGAGACTCCTGCGCGGCGCATCTCCACCTTCCTCTCGCTCTCGGGGCGCTTCCACGATGCGCCGCTCCCCAGGGGGACGCTCTTGCGGCGCCGGCGCCCGGGCGCGAGCGCTACCGGCAGTTGCAGTCTGCTGGTCATGCTCGCTTGGCGGCCGGGAGAGCGGCCGGACTTGTTGCTGCTCCGATCTCTCAAGCAGCGGCCGCAGGTCCCAATCTCGTTTTTGTGCCTCTAAAGCCATCGATTGCTCCCGGCGATGGCGGCGGGCATTCCAGCGGTGCCCGTCTAATAAACGAAACGATACCGTTTCGTTCCTTTACTAATGCGTCCGCCAGCCCTAAATCAAGAGCGCAGGCGGCATTGGGCGCCGGCCTGGAATGGGCTCGCGAGGATGTGAAGGCGGGCAATGGACAGCGTTCCGACGATGGGTAACCGGTTCAAGAAACGGGCGGCCTCCCGCACCGGGCGGCCGCCGCGGGAATTCGCCGGCGAGGTCGAGTCGCGCATCCTCAATGCGGCCCGCCGGGTATTTCTCGAGCGCGGGCTTGCCGGCGCCAGCATCGACGAAATCGCCGAGCTGGCCTGCGCCGGAAAGCCGACCATCTATGCCCGGTTTCCCGGCAAGGAAGCGCTCTTTAGCGCCGTCGTCATGCGCAAGGTTGCCGCCAACGTTGCCCGCTTCGCGAACTTCGTGCCGGCCGGAGCAACCATCGAGGAACGCCTGGCAAGCGTAGGTGCTGCCGTCCTGCGCCAGCTTTTGGCCGGCGATACCGTCGGTCTACTTCGGCTATCGATTGCCGAGGCGCGCCGGTTTCCCGATTTGGCCAGCAGCGTCCAACGGATGGCCCGCGGGCGCGGCCTGCAAGCGGTGGCCCGGCTTTTGGCGGAGGCGGCGCAATCCGACGAGCTCGGTCACTTGCCGGCCTTCGCCCCACAGCGCCTGGCAAAGACCGCCGACATCTTTCTCGATCTCGTGGTGTTGCCGCTGCTGCATCGGGCGTTGCACGGAGAGAAGCCGAAGGCGTTGTGCGCCGAGATCGAGCCGCACGTGGCAAGCAGCGTTGCTTTCTTTATCGCCGCGTGCCGGCACGGTGGGGTCACTTGATCTCACCGCGGCGCCGTACTCGTCATGGCGGCGCCACTACACCCCCGTCTCGTTGCGTCCCTTGGGGTTGCGTAACAGTCACTGTGCGGGCACGAGCGCCGGGGCGCCCTTGTCCTTGATCAAGAGCACCAGGAATTTCGCCGGCTGGGTGCTGCTTGCGTTCCGGTCGACGACATGAACATCGTCAGGGCCTTCATAGAAGGTCTGGCCTGGTGTCAGTGTCACCTGTTGTCCCCCCTTCAGCTGCATCACGACGGAGCCCTCAAGCACGTAAACAAACGCATGTGCATTATGTCGGTGGATAGCGCTCGACCCGCCGGGCGCATGCTCGACTGTGATCATCAGAACTTCCCTGCCGGGATTCTCCGGAAGATCCTTAGACATGAGCGCCGTGACCTTAGGCTCCTGAGCCACCGCCGTGCCGGTCATGAGGCACAGCAGAACCAACGCAACGAGTTTGATCGTCATAGTCGTCTCTTTCTTTCGTTGCCCGGGACCGCTCGTGACAGTGGGTGAGAATCCCTGGGCGTCCTCCAATGCGGGATCAGGCTCTTGCCTGTGAGCGGCGGAGCCATTCATCGAAACCGATGCGGCCGAGGCGCGCCTCGCCCAACGGCACGAGCGAATGCTCCTCGACCCGGCCGCCGAAGTATCGGGCCTCAGGGTCGCGCACGACCTCACGCGGGTCGCCGATCGCCTTCAAATAGCGGGCGACGATTTCGTTAAACGGCGCTCGCTCCGGGCCCGCGATCTCGACGATGCCGTTTCGCGGCGCCGCGAGCGCGACATCGGCCACGTTGGCAGCGACATCATCCGCCGCGATGGGCTGGAACAGGCCGGGCGAAATCCTGACGATGTTTCCCTCCGTACTTGAAGCGGCGATGCCGCCGAGGAATTCCATGAACTGGGTCGAGCGGATGATGGTGTAGGGGATGCCGGAGGCAGTGATCAGTTTCTCTTGCGCGACCTTGGCGCGGAAATAGCCATTGTCGGACCGGTCGGTCCCGACGATGGATAGCGCGACATGGTGCCGCACGCCCGCTGCAGTCTCCGCCGCGCGAAGGTTGCGGCCGGAGGTCTCGAAGAATTCCAGCACCGCTTTGTCTTCAAATGAGGGCGAATTGGCGAGGTCGATCACCACCTGCGTACCGGCGATGGCCTCCTTGAGCCCCTCACCGGTGATGCTGTTGACGCCGCTGTTGGGCGAGGCGGCGACCACCTCGTGGCCGCCCTGGCGCAGAATGGCGACCGTCTTCGAGCCGATTAGGCCGGTGCCGCCGATGACAACGATCTTCATGATTTATCCTCGCTTGTCGACGACTGGAGACCCTTAAACGGGTTCGAAGGCAAATTGAGGACAAACGACGCGAGATGCCAGACATCGGCACCACCTTATTTGCACCAAGCAGCAGGCAGAACTGCGGCTCTGCCTGCTCCTGCGTGTGGAACCGCGCCCCGGGCGTCAGAGTTGCGTCAGCCCGCCGTCGACGACGACTTCCGACCCCGTCATGAATGACGCATCCTCGCTGGCGAGAAACAATGCCGTCTTAGAGACTTCCTCGGGCTCACCGAAGCGATGCAGCGGAACCTGCGCTTCAATTCCCGCGGCGGCGTCCTTCAACTGCTTTTGCGAAAGTCCGAGCTTGCCGTGAAAGGGCGTGCTGATTGGGCCGGGGCTCACCGCATTCACCCGTATACCGCGTGGGGCCAACTCCGCACCGAGAGACCGCGCTAGCGAACGCACGGCAGCCTTGGTGGCTGACAAGACCGAAAGGCCCGGCGCACCAACCGCGTTGAGGAACGACGTCGTCAGGACAACGCTTCCGCCTTTCGCCAAAAGCGGCACAGCCTTTTGCACGGCGAAGAAAGCCCCCTTGAAGTTGATCGCGAACTGTTCGTCGATCTGCTTTTCCGTTACGTCCTCCAGCGGTGCGGCCAGGCCAATTCCAGCGTTGGCAAACAGGATGTCGAGGTGGCCGAACCTTCGTCGGATTTCGTCGAAGACTTTGTCCAACTCTCCAGGCTTGCGAAGATCGGCGCGCAACGCCAGCGCACTGCTTCCAAGCTCGCAGGAGGCCGCGTCCAAGCTAGCCTGATCGGCGCCCACGACGATGACGTGCGCGCCCTCGTCGCGGAACAGCTTCGCGGTTTCGAGTCCGATGCCGGACGTGCCGCCGGTAATGAGGGCAACCTTGTTCGAGAGTTTCATGTTCATTCTCCGGGTCCAAAGTTTTGTTTGAGGCCGGAGCGCGCGTTCCGTAAGCGCGAATATGATCGTTGACCCTTGAGGCCACAACCGAGATGATCTGTGCGGCCGAGATAGAGAAACTTTGTCGGAAAATCGATGAGAGCGCCCAATCACTTGAATGCGCTCCGCGCGTTCGAAGCCGCCGCTCGGCATCTGAGTTACGTCGCTGCCGCCGATGAATTGAACGTGACCCCCGCCGCGGTTGGTCAGCTCGTGCGCGGGCTCGAAGAGGTTCTCGGAATGGAATTATTTCACCGCTCTCAGGCGGGGCCTGCGCGTCTGGTGTTGACCGATCATGCGCGGGCGGCGATTCCCGACCTGCAGGCTGGTTTCGACCGCTTGGCGCTGGCCTTCGAACGCCTGAAAACGGGCGAGGCGCGGACCGCGGTCAGCGTCACCGTGCCGCCAGCATTCGCGGACAAGTGGCTGCTGCCGCGTGTCGAGCGATTTGGGGCGCAGCATCCCGCCTATGAGTTGCGGATCGATACCAGCGGACGGCTTGTCGACTTGGTTGCGGAGCGAATTGACCTCGGTATCCGTTACGGTGGCGGTCGCTGGCCGGGAGTGGAAGCGACGTTCCTGTTACGGGACGCCTTCTTTCCGGTGTGCAGTCCAGCATTACTCGCGGGCGCGCACCCCCTTCGTGGCCCCTCCGACTTGCAACATCACTCGCTCATCCACGACAGGTCGATGGCTTTCGAAAGCAGCTTTCCGACATGGCGCTCATGGTTGCAAAGCGTCGGCGTCGGGAACATCGACTGCGAACGGGGTCTGCAGATCAACGACTCTGCGGCGGTGATCCAAGCCGCTATCGCAGGAAACGGCGTGGCGCTCGGCCGAACAACGCTCGTGGCCAGAGACTTGGCCGAGGGGCGGCTGGTGCGGCCCTTTGGCGACGATCTCGAGCATGACTTTGCCTATTACATCGTTCACCGGCCGCAGGTGGCTAACGAGCCTGCAGTCGTCGCATTCAAGGAATGGCTGATCGCCGAAGCTCGCCTGGATGGTGAGTGAGGCCGGGGCCTCACTCCCACTCGATCGTGCCCGGCGGCTTCGAGGTGATGTCGTAGACGACGCGGTTGACTCCCTTCACCTCGTTGACGATGCGCGTCGCCACGTGGCCGATGAACTTCATGTCGAAGGGATAAAAGTCGGCGGTCATCCCATCGGTCGAGGTCACCGCGCGCAGCCCGACGACGTAATCGTAGGTGCGATAATCGCCCATGACGCCGACGGTGCGCACCGGCAGCAGCACGGCGAACGCCTGCCAGATGTCGTCGTAGAGCCCGGCGCGGCGGATCTCCTCGATATAGATGTCATCGGCGAGTCGCAGGATATCGAGCTTTTCCCGCGTGATCTCGCCGGGACAACGGATGGCGAGCCCGGGTCCGGGAAACGGGTGGCGGCCGACGAAGGCCTGCGGCAAACCAAGCTCGCGGCCGAGCGCGCGCACCTCGTCCTTGAACAGCTCGCGCAGCGGCTCGACCAGCTTCATGTTCATGCGCTCGGGCAACCCGCCGACATTGTGATGGGATTTGATGGTGACCGACGGCCCGCCCGTGAACGAGACGCTCTCGATCACGTCGGGGTAGAGCGTGCCTTGCGCCAGGAAATCCGCACCGCCGAGCTTTTTCGCCTCCGCTTCGAACACATCGATGAATAGGCGGCCGATGGTCTTGCGCTTGAGCTCGGGATCGGTGACGCCGGCAAGCGCCTCGAGAAACAGCGCTTCGGCTTCGACATGGACCAGCGGGATATTGTAGCTGTCGCGAAACAGCGCCACCACCTTCTCCGCCTCGGCGAGCCGCAGCAATCCGTGGTCGACGAAAACGCAGGTGAGCTGCTCGCCGATCGCCTCATGAATCAACACGGCGGCGACCGCCGAATCTACCCCGCCCGACAATCCACAGATCACCCGCCCCTTGCCGACCTGTGCGCGGATTTTGTCGATCGCCTCCGCCTTGAACGCGCGCATGGTCCAGTCGCCCCGGCAGCCGGCGATTTTGCGCACGAAGTTGCGAATGAGCGCGGCGCCATGCGGCGTGTGCATGACCTCGAGATGAAATTGCGTGGCGTAGAACCGGCGCTGCTCGTCCGCGATCATGGCGATGGGCGCATTCGGCGAGGTGCCGACCACGCGGAACCCCGCGGGCAATCGCGTGACGCGGTCGCCGTGGCTCATCCACACCGGATAGCGCTCGCCCTTGCGCCACACGCCCTCGAACAGGGGCGAGTCCTCGGTTACCGTCACCTCGGCGCGGCCGTACTCACGGTGGTGCCCGCCCTCGACCGTGCCGCCGAGCTGCTGCGCCATCGCCTGCTCGCCGTAGCAGATGCCGAGGACCGGCACGCCCGCCGCATAGATCGCCGGCGGCGCGAGCGGCGCGTCATGATCGAGCACCGAGGCGGGTCCGCCGGAGAGGATCACGCCTTTGGGCCGCAACCACCTGAACGCCTCGTCCGCTTTCTGAAACGGCACGATTTCGCAGTAGACTTTCTCTTCGCGCACGCGCCGGGCGATGAGCTGCGTGACCTGGGAGCCCAGATCGACAATGAGAATCTTGTCGTGCTCGGCGAGTTGCCGGGAGGCAGCGCCGGACGCAGGAGAAGAATCGAGGAGCGTCATCTCGAAGCTATGTGCGGGGCGCGCCCGCTCCGGTCAAGGGCGGTGGTCTGCGCTCCCGTAAAACAACGGGGAGAGAATCCGTTCCCGGGCGCCCCCTTCCCCCAGGGCTACACGCCCAGCGGCGTCGCCCCGGCGTCGACGCTCTGGTCGAAGGCGGGGGCTAGCGGACGCAATCGCTGCAATGCGCAGCCGCTCTTTCGCGCGCAGGCGGCTTGCCGGCGCCCGGCCTCACCGCCGCCTTCCCGCCCTCGCTGGCGGGGGCTGACGTCGCTTTGCGTTGGCTGTCTTGTTTCTTGACCTCGGTCGGCGGGACCTTCGGCTTCGACGAGGGTATCTTCCGGCCATCAGTGGCATCGTCCGAACTCGCGGACTCCGCCTTGCCCTTGCCGCGCTGTTTAGTGATGTCGATGCCAGGCGTCGCTGTTTTCGCCACTCGCGACTGCTTGGCGGCGACGGTATCTGCGGCCTTAGCAGATCGCGTTTTGCTTTGACCCTCCTGTTTGCTCCCTTCGCTCGCCGCGGTCTTGAGATTCGTCAACGGTATTTTCCTGCCAGCTCCCATCTGGCCGGGCTTGGTGGATGGCGCTGTGGCTTTGGCACTCTGTTTGGCGACCTCCGTCGCGACGATCTTGAGGTTAGGCGACGGCTTCTTGCCGGCCGCCGTCTCGACGGCCTTGGCGGACGGCGCTGTGGCTTTGCCACTCTGCTTGCCGGCCTCCGTCGCGACGATCTTGAGATTGGGCGATGGCTTCTTGCCAGCGGTCATCTCGCCGGCCTTGGCAGGCGGCGCTGTGGCTTTGCCGCTCTGTTTCCCAACCTCCAACGCGGCGATCTTCAGGTCGGGCGACGGCTGTTTGCCGGCCCCAGTTTGGCCGGCGTTGGCCAAATCTGCCCTGCCCTTCCCGTCCGGTTTCTTGTCTTCGCCATCGGGGATCTTCGGCTTCGGCACCGGCAATGGCATCTGCGTGCTTGCCGTCGTCAGATCGAGTTCGCGGGGAAGCAGCATCGCGAAGCGACCACGATGGCGAATGCGGCCGGCAATGCGACCCGCGTCGTCGCCGGCGCCCCAGTAGAGATCGGCGCGCGCAGGTCCAACGAGCGCCGATCCCGTGTCCTGCGCGATCATCAGCCGGCCGAAAGGCGAGACAGACTTGACGCCGTCGATCGGCAAGTTCGCTTCGATGAAGAACGGCGTCCCGTACTCGTGCAGCCTATCGACCGCAATGGACCGCCCCGGTGTCAACGGCACGCCCTGCGCGCCGATCGGTTCGCCCTCGTTCGATAGTCCGGTGACGTGGAAGAACACGTAAGAGCGGTTGGTCGCCCGCACCTTCGCAGCTTCGTCGGGGTGCGCCGCCATCCAGTCGCGGATGTGCTGGGGCGACATCTCCTCACGCGGAATGAGATTGCGGTCGATGAGCACTCGCTCGATCGAGCTGTAGCGATAGCCGTTGTGCGAGTCATAACTGACGCGCAGTGGCGTCCCGTCCTCTAGAATTACGCGCGCCGAGCCCTCGATCTGGATCACGAGCAGATCGAATGCACTCTTGATCCAGCAGATTTCAAGTTTCTGTCCGTCGAGCGCGCCTGCCTCTATGGCGGCGCGGTCGTAGTAGGGCACGAGGTCGTTGTTCTCGTTGCGGCGACCGATCCGCCCCCCTTTGTTCGGGAATGCAATGGAAGCGGGCTTGTACCCGGCGGCGAGGAGATCCTTCGGCCGGCGATAGAGCGGGACATTGAATTCAGGACTCGGAAACCGCGAGCCCGCGACAACCGGCTCGAAGTAACCGGTCAGAAGCCCCTCGGCCTCGCCCAGCCGCGAGATGCGAACGGGCTGAAAATTCCGTTCGAAGAAGGCGCGCGCGGTATCTGCATCCTTTGGCTGCAGCCCTATGGCGTTGCGGCACGCGTTCGACAGCGCGGCAGAGATTTGTCCGCGATCGTCGCCGCGCGGTGTCTTCTTCCGCAACGCTTGGCAACTGGCCTGATAGGCTGCGAAAGCGGCGAGATGATCATCAGCGGTCCAGCCCGCGAGCTCGGACCATTTCACCGGCTCGAGCTGGCTGCCCGCGAATTTCAGCGGTCCTTCCGCCGCAGCACCGCTGGCGGCAACACACGTGATCGCGGCGAAGAAGCCCGCGACCAATCCACGCCCATAAGCTTGAGCACCCGCCCGACCGTCCCGCATACAAATAAATGCATGGCGGGCGGGAATGGTTCCGCCGCGCGTGCGGGATGGTTAAGCGGCTGCCACGATGGCGCGCCGGTATATCGATGCTACCGCGGGGCTGCGTGGCCGCGCGCCGCCGGCGCGGCGCGCGGTCGCGATTCGAGTGGCTCGGCTCAGCCCTTCAGCTGCTTGTTACACTCGCTGTAATAGCCGCCACCCTTCTGGATCCACCTCAGACCACCGTTCCCGTTGGTCTCCTTGTTGGCCCGGTATTGATCGAGGCAGGTGTGCATGCGCGCCTTTCCCGCCGACTCCTTCGAATATTTCGACGAGACCGCCGTTGGAAACACGGCATTGCCGGCAGGACTTGGCGCCGCCGCGCGGCCGGCCGCGGGCGGCGTTGCGGTCGGAGCGGCGGCGGTCGCATCGGCGCCGCACTGCGCTTTACGGAAATCGCGCCAATTCTGGCCATTGAGAGTGCCCGCGGTCTTAGCCGCTTGGTACTTGGCACTGCACTCCTTCATCGTGAGTGCCTGGAGAGGTTGCCCAGAACTCACAAAGATCGTGCCGACGAGCGCCACGAAACCTACGCACGCCACAGTCTGACGAACTATCATGGAAAGCCTCCCTAACATCTCATTGAACGGCGGCATTTTCCGCCCATTTCCCCGGGCTTCGCAAGTCTATCTGCACGATGTGATCAAACGGTGAAGCAACATCCGCGCAAATCATTGTCCTGCCCGGATCACAACCGCCACGTAAAACCCGTCGGTGTCGGTGCGATGAGGGGTCATCAACACGCCGTCCTCCGACACGAGCGCGGCATGACGGAAGACGTGCGCGCGCTCCGCAAGCGCGCTCGTCACCTCGGCCGGCGGCACAATCGCAAAATCGCTTCGGCGGGCGAGAAATGCGCGCACCTGATCGCCGTTCTCCTCGGCCAGCAGCGAGCAAGTGACGTAGGCGATGCGACCGCCCGGCTTGACCAGCGCCGCCGCACGGTCGAGCAGCTCCGCTTGCTCCTCCACGCGCAGCGCAAGCGCGCCTGGACGCACCCGCCACTTGGCGTCGGGATTGCGGCGCCAGGTGCCGATTCCGGTACAAGGCGCGTCGATCAGCACGACATCGGCGCGGCGTTCCAAGTCAGCGAGCAGATTTTCCTGCGCGCGGGGCGTTCTGACCTGCACGTTGTGGACGCCCGCGCGCTCCAGCCGCTCGTGAATCGGCGCGAGCCGCCGCTTGTCCGAATCCGTCGCGTAGATTTGGCCGCGGTTTTCCATCATCGCTGCAAGCGCGAGCGTCTTGCCCCCCGCTCCCGCGCACATGTCGATCACCTGCTGGCCCGCTTTGGCGCCGCAGAGCAGCGTCGCGAGTTGCGAGCCTTCGTCCTGGACCTCGACCACGCCCTTGATGAAGGCGGGCTCGGCGTGGATCGCCGGACTCTTGGCGTCGGCGCCGAGCACGAGGCGCAAGCCGACCGGCGACCAACGTGTCGGCGCAGCACCGAGATGCGCGAGCGCATCGCCGGCCGTGTCCCGTTCGGCCTTGAGCGCGTTGACCCGCAGATCGAGCGGGGCACGGCTGGCGAGCGCCACGCATTCGGCGATCCGCTCCTCACCAAAGACACGGGCGAAATAAGGGTCGAGCCATTGCGGATAATCGCCGGCGACCCAGGGCGGCGCGCCGCTGAGATCGGCCGCGCCGAGGCGTGCCCGTTCCTCGGCGCTCAGCGGCGCCGGCGCAAAGCGACCGCCATCGGCGCGCGCCGCGATCGCCTCGCAATCGAGCTTGCGCTCGAGCCGCAGCATTCCCAGCACTACCGCGCGTGGGCGTTGGTCGCCCATGATGTGGGCGCTCGAGGCGCGCCGGCGCAGTGCATCGTAGACAAGGCCCGCGATTGCCGCGCGGTCGGCCGAGCCGGCGAAGCGGTGCACCAGCCCCCAATCCTTGAGCGCATCGACCGCGGGGCGTCGCCGCGTCTCAATGTCGGCGATGACCTCGATGGCCGCGGAAAGGCGAGCGCCAGGCGTCATCAGATCCCGAGCAGGATGCGTATGGCAAAGATCGCCCACATCACCGCGAGCACGATCGCGCCTGACACAAGCAAAGCTCCGCGACGCCGCACATCGTTGTCGGTGACATGGACGAAAGCTTGCAGACAGCGCAGCGCCACGAACACCCAGGCGAGAAGAACGAAGACCAGGTCGGCGTGCCGCAGCACGATCGAGAGAGCGGTCAAGACATAGAACAGGATAGAAAGTTCGAGCGCGGGCCAGTTCGGCTCGCGCAGCGCCGCCTCCTGCGGGCGCACAGCTCCGCTTTGCACCGCGGCGATGTTCAGGCCTCCCATCCAGAACAGCAGCACGAAGGTGAGCGCGACCTCGACGAACAGTGGAAGCAAGGCGGCCTGGATCAGCATGGCGGCAGGCTCCTGGGGGCGGCCTACCTTGGCGAGCCGCGGCGGCGAAAGCAACCGCCGGGCGCTCGCGCGTTCAGCCCCGCGCGCTCGTCATTGACAATGCTGACCAGAGGATCAGGCCCGACTCGGGTAGTTCGGGCTCTCGCGCGTGATCGTTACGTCGTGCACGTGACTCTCGCGCATGCCCGCCGCCGAGACGCGCACGAACTCGGCCTTCTCGTGCAGCTCCTTCAAAGTTCTCGCGCCCACATAGCCCATGGCCGCGCGCAATCCGCCGCTCAATTGATGCAGCACGGTCGCCGCCGCGCCCTTGTATGGGACCTGGCCTTCGACGCCTTCGGGCACGAGCTTGAGCGTATCTTTGATGTCCTGCTGGAAGTAACGGTCGGCAGATCCTCGCGCCATGGCGCCGACCGATCCCATGCCGCGATAGGTCTTGTACGAGCGGCCCTGATAGAGAAAGACCTCGCCCGGCGTTTCGTCTGTGCCGGCGAGCAGCGATCCCACCATGGCGCAATCGGCGCCGGCGGCGAGCGCCTTGGCGAGATCGCCGGAATATTTGATGCCGCCGTCGGCGATCACCGGCGTGCCGGTCCTGCGCGCGACCTCGACCGTATCCATGATGGCGGTGAGCTGCGGCACGCCGACACCGGCGACGATACGGGTGGTGCAGATCGAGCCGGGGCCGATACCGACCTTGATCGCGTCCGCGCCGGAATCGATCAGGGCTCTCGCGCCTTCGGCCGTGGCGACATTGCCGGCGACCACCTGCACCGCATTCGACTGCCGCTTGATGCGGGTCACGGCATCGAGCACGGAGCGCGAATGGCCGTGGGCAGTGTCGACCACCACGAGATCGACGCCGGCCGCGATCAGCTGCGAGGTGCGCTCGAAGCCTTTATCGCCGACGGTGGTGGCGGCGGCGACGCGCAAACGCCCTTGCTCGTCCTTGCAGGCGTGCGGATTGGCCACCGCCTTCTCCATGTCCTTGACCGTGATCAACCCCACGCAGCGATATTGATCGTCGACCACGAGCAGCTTTTCGATGCGGTGCTGATGCAGAAGGCGCTTGGCGTCGGCCTGTCCAACGCCCTCGCGCACCGTGACGAGCCGATCCTTGGTCATGAGCTCGGCCACCTTCTGGCGGAAATCGGTGGCGAACCGAACGTCGCGGTTGGTGAGAATGCCGACGAGCTTGCCGGCGCGGCCGTTGCCGGCGCCCTCAACCACCGGAATGCCGGAAATGCGGTGGTCTTGCATCAAAGCGAGCGCGTCCGCGAGCGTGGCACCGGGATCGATGGTGACCGGGTTGACCACCATGCCGGACTCGAACTTCTTGACCTGGCGGACCTGCACGGCCTGCTCATCCGGCTCGAGATTGCGGTGGATGACGCCCAGCCCTCCGGCTTGCGCCATGGCAATCGCCATCTTGGCTTCGGTCACGGTGTCCATGGCCGAGGCGATGATTGGGATATTGAGGGGAATGTCGCGGGTGATGCGGGAGCGGATGTCGGCGTCGGACGGGAGCAGCTCTGACAATCCGGGCTTAAGCAGGACGTCGTCGAACGTCAGCGCTTCGCGCAGCGTTCCGTTGGATTTCTGCTCCATCGCCAACTCCAGTGGCCCGTCTTGCGGGCTTGCTCGTCTGCACCATCGCCGATGGCGCTAGGGGCACTGACCCGGCGCGCGCGGCGGGGCGGCCCGTTTTGGGTTGGCGCAGGTCGATAGCACGGCTTCGCCGCGAATCCTAGCGGTTTGGCGGCAGGTCACCGAAACAAGCAGTATCTCGCCCGAGCGCTGCGTCGCCGCCGCTTTCGCGCCCGAATCAGGGCCGCCACCCTGGCGGCGGGCCGTGCCGTTCGATCGCGTTCACCAGCTCGCGGTGCTTGCGGTTCTCGCGCTTCATGTGGACCGCAATCACGGCGTGCAGCGACGGAACGAGGAAGGCGCCGGGAAAAATGAACCCGAGCAGGACGCAGGGCACGATCAGGATCAGGTTAAAAATAGCCGCGAACGGCTGGCCATTGAGCAGCAGCCCGAGCGGCGGAAGAATTACGGCAAGCAGATAGATCACGGCCAACCTCCCTAAGCCGAACCCATCTTTATGTGGGGCGGCGGTCGCCGCAGCACAATGGGCGCTCCCTCCGGGGCCGCGGCGATTCTGTTAACGTGCCAGCATGGCCGACCTCCCCGCCACACCGGACCGCTCGATGAATCCTGTGCGCGCTCGCGCGTGCCGCTTCGGCTCGCCGCGCGCGCAACCAGCGGTGCCGCGGCACTAGGCCGATGCTGGCACAACGCATTGTCCCGCTGGTCGTGGCGGTCGCCCTGTTCATGGAGAACATGGACTCGACCGTCATCGCGACGTCGTTGCCGGCGATTGCCGCCGACATCGGCACGAGCCCATTGACGCTCAAACTGGCGGTCACCTCCTACCTGCTGTCGCTTGCGGTGTTCATTCCGGTCAGCGGCTGGACCGCCGATCGCTTCGGCGCACGCACGGTGTTTCGCACGGCGATCGCCGTCTTCATGCTCGGCTCGATCGGCTGCGCGCTGTCGGACTCGCTCTTTCAATTCGTAGTGGCGCGGATCGTTCAGGGCATGGGAGGGGCGATGATGACGCCCGTAGCGCGCCTCATCCTGGTGCGCAGCATCGATCGGCGCGAGTTGGTCAACGCGATGGTCTGGGTCACCCTGCCGGCGCTGGTCGGCCCGCTGATCGGCCCCGCGCTCGGCGGCTTCATCACCACGTTCATTTCCTGGCACTGGATCTTCCTGATCAATATCCCGATCGGGCTTGCCGGCATCGTGTTGGCGACCATCTTCATCGAGGATGTGCGGGCGCAAACGCCCGACCCGTTCGATCCGCTCGGCGCCGTGCTGGCTGGGCTGGGCATCAGCGGATTAGCATTCGGCGGCTCCCTGCTCGGCCTCAATCTTTTGCCGACCAGCGCCGTGCTCGCCTTCATCATGCTCGGCGCGGGCGCCGCATATGCCTATGTGCTGCATGCGCGGCGTACGCCCGCGCCGGTCCTCGACCTCTCCCTGCTTGCCATCCCCACCATGCGCGCCGCCGTCCTCGGCGGCTTCATCTATCGCTCCGGTATCGGCGCGATGCCGTTTCTGCTCCCGCTGCTGCTGCAACTCGGCTTCAATCTCACGGCGTTTGAGTCGGGCATGATCACGCTGTCGAGCGTCGTCGGCGCCATGGGCATGAAGACCGTGATCCCGATCATTCTGCGCCGTCACGGATTCCGCCGCGTCCTCGTGGTCAACGCCCTGGTCAGCGCCGTGATGGTCGCCACGTGTGCGACCTTCACGCCGGGCATTTCCTTCGCCTGGATCGTCGCGGTGTTGATCGTCGGCGGCTTTTTTCGCTCGCTCGAGTTTACGAGCCTCAACACCATCGCCTATGCCGACGTCGATAATCGCCGCATGAGCCGCGCCACCTCGCTCGTGGCGGTCGCCCAGCAGGTCTCCATTTCGGTCGGCGTCGCCATCGGCGCGCTCGCGGTCGATCTGACCTTGTGGGCGCGCGCACGCGACACCATCACGGCCACGGACTTTCAGCCTGCCTTTCTCGCGATTGCCGCGATCGCGGGGAGCGCCTCACTCGTTTTCGCGCGACTGCCGGCCGATGCCGGGGCGGAGCTCGCGCGCCGTACCACGGCGCCCGCCGCCGGACCCACCGAGGCCAGCGATCAGCGAATGGGATGACGGTTGGCGCGAAACCCCGTCGCCAGCAGATAGAGCTCCGCCGAGTCCGTCCGGCTCGCGGCGGGCTTGACGTGCTTCACCTGGGAGAAATCGCGCTTGAGCGCCGCGAGCAAGTTAGCCTCGGTGCCGCCTTGCAGCACTTTGCAGAGAAACGCGCCGCGCGGCGCGAGCACCGCGCGGGCGAAGTCGGCCGCGGCTTCGGCCAGCGCGATCACCCGCAGATGGTCGGTTGCGCGGTGGCCCGTGGCGTTCGCCGCCATGTCGGAGAGCACGACATCGGCCGGGCCGGCGAGCAGTGCCTTGATCGCATCCCCGGCGCCCGGTTCGAGGAAATCGCGCCGGATGAACTCGACCCCGGCGGTCGGCGCCATGTCGAGGCGATCGATCGCCACCACCTTGCCCCGGCCCTGCGCACTGCCGGCACGCTGGGCCGCGACCTGGCTCCAGCCGCCCGGTGCGGCGCCGAGGTCGACGACGCGCGCGCCTGGCTTGAGCAGATGGTGCTTGTCGTCGATCTCGATGAGCTTGAAGGCGGCGCGTCCGCGAAAGCCCTCGCGCTTGGCGCGGGCGACGTACGGGTCGTTGAGTTGCCGCTCGAGCCAGAGCTTGGACGACAGCGAGCGGCCCTTGCCCGATTTGACGCGGACCTTGAGCGGGCGCTTGCTGGGGGCGGCGTTCATGAATCGCCTCGGAAAGACCCAAGCCTAGATCGCGGCGCCCCTCGCCTTGCCGTCCCACACGCCGTCCTCGCGCATCATCTGCACCAGCATGCCTTCGCGCAATCCGCGGTCGGCAACCCGCAGCCGCTGACAGGGAAACGCGCTGCGGATCGCGTCGAGAATGGCGCAACCCGCGAGCACGAGGTCGGCACGGTCGGCGCCGATACAGGCATTGGCGACGCGGTCTTCATAGCTCCAGCCCAGCAAGCGCTCGATCACGCGCGTCACCTCCACGTCCACCATCCAGCAGCCGTCGACCCGGCGCCGCTCATAGCGCCTGAGCTCGAGATGGACGCCAGCGATCGTCGTTACCGTTCCCGAGGTACCGAGCAGGTGCACATGCTCGCCGTCGAGCCGGCCATGTTCGGCGACGAAACCGTCGACGAAGGCGGCGACCTCTGCAGTCATCGCGGCGTAGATCTCGCGCGTGACCCGGTGCCCGCCGTGGCGCTCCGCCAGGCTCACCACGCCGACCGGCAGCGACACCCAGGCTTTGATCTTCGGCAGCGGGGGCCCGCATTGTTGGGGCGGCGAACGCTCGAGCCAGACGAGCTCGGAGGAGCCGCCGCCGATATCGAACAGGAGGACACTGTCGGCACGTGGGTCGATCAACGGGGTGCAGCCGGTCGCCGCCAGCGTGGCCTCGGTTTCACGGTCGATGATCTCGAGCTCGAGACCGACCTCGCCCGCGATGCGGGAGCGGAATTCGTCTCCGTTGACGGCCGCACGACATGCCTCCGTCGCGATCAGCCGCGCCCGGCTGACACCGCGGTTGCGCATCTTGTCACGGCAGATCGCGAGCGCCGCCACCGCGCGATCGACGGCCGCATCGCTGATGCGGCCGGATGTCGAGACCCCCTCGCCGAGCCGGATGATGCGCGAGAACGCATCAATGACGCGGAAGCTGTCGCCGGTCGGGCGAGCCACCAGCAGCCGGCAGTTGTTGGTGCCGAGATCGAGCGCGGCATAGGTCGCGCCGGAGCGATGGCCGCCGCCCTGGGCGCCGTCGTAGCGCGGGTAGCCATATGGCGTGCGGCGACCCCCCCGGGAGCGCTGCTGCGGCACCCGCTCATGGACAGGGTCGAGGCCGCCGGCT
>Ga0070715_10000113_pt1 | contig 19937 bp, 22 predicted proteins | sample LARL111metaG_FD_71394 | JGI IMG/M metagenome (GOLD analysis project Ga0070715, IMG submission 71394) | Corn, switchgrass and miscanthus rhizosphere microbial communities from Kellogg Biological Station, Michigan, USA - LAR L11-1 metaG | ecosystem: Host-associated > Plants > Roots > Rhizosphere ... | reverse complement strand
TCGAACACGCCCGACCGCGCGGTCGGCACGCCTCGCCGCTCCATGACGTCCTTGGCGAACGCCTTCGAGCCCTCGATCCGTGCGGCCGCCGCTGAAGGCCCGAACACATCTCGACCCCGCGTCCTGAGCGCGTCCGCCAGGCCGGCAACGAGGGGAACCTCGGGACCGATCACAGTGAGATCGACGTTCTGTCCGTCAACGAGAGCGACCACTTCGGCGACGTCGTCCGCAACCACCGACGGGAAACACTCGGCGCTCGCCGCGATCCCGGCGTTCCCGGGGGCCGCGAGCACGCGCGTCACGGTCGGATCCTGCGCGAGGCGCCAGCACAGCGCGTGCTCGCGCCCCCCTCCCCCCACGACCAGGACCTTCACGCGTCCACCACGAGGCTCTGCTCACGCGCCGGACCGACGCCGACGATCGAGACCGTCACGCCGCCGAGCTCCTCGAGGAACCGCACGTACTGCTGCGCTTCCTTCGGCAGATCCTCGAACGCAGCGACATCGCCGATCTCGTCGGCCCAGCCGGGCAGCTCCTCCCATACGGGCTCAGCCTCGTGGAACAGCGTCTGGTTGGGCGGCACGTCGTCGTAGGTCTCGCCGCCGGCGCGATAGCCGACGCACACGCTCAGCGTCTCGAACCCGCTCAAGACGTCGAGCTTCGTGAGCACCAGATCCGTCAGGCCGTTCAAGCGCGCGGCATATCGCAGCACGCAGCCGTCGAACCACCCGCACCGGCGCTTGCGCCCGGTCGTCGTGCCGAACTCGGCGCCACGCTCCCCCATCCGGTCGCCGTCGGCATCGAGCGCCTCCGTCGGGAACGGCCCGCTGCCCACGCGCGTGACATACGCCTTGGTGATGCCGATCACGCGCTCGACCTGGTGCGGGCCGATCCCGGCGCTCGCGAGCGCGTAGCCGGCCACCGGCGTCGACGACGTCACGAACGGGTATGTGCCGTGATCGAGATCGAGCATCGTGCCCTGCGCGCCTTCGAGCATGACGTCGTCGCCGGCCTCGAGCCGCTCGTGCAAGAGCCGCGACGTGTCGGCGACGTAGGGCCGGAGCCGCTCGGCGAAGACGAGGTAGTCGGCGAAGATCTTGTCGGCGTCGACCGCGAGCCGGTTGTAGACCTTGGTCAGGAGCTGGTTCTTCTCCCACAGGACGACGTCGAGCTTCTCGCGGAAGATCTTCTCGTCGTACAGGTCCTGCACGCGGATCCCGACGCGCGCGGCGCGGTCGGCGTAGGCCGGACCGATGCCTCGCTTGGTCGTGCCGAGCGCGTTCTTGCCGAGGAAGCGCTGCGTCACCTTCTCGAGCTCGAGGTGGTACGGCATGATCAGGTGCGCGTTGAGCGACAGGCGAAGGCCGGAAACGTCGAGCCCGGCCGCCGTGAGCTCGTCGAGCTCGCCCAACAGCACCGCGGGATCGACCACCACGCCGTCGGCGATCACGTTCGTGATGTGCGGGTACAAGATGCCCGAGGGCACCAGGTTCAGCTTCAGCAGACGACCCTCGGCGATGATGGTGTGGCCGGCGTTGTTGCCGCCCTGGTAGCGGACGACCAGGTCCATGCGGTCCGCCAGGTAGTCGACCGCCTTGCCCTTGCCCTCATCACCCCACTGGGTGCCGAGCACGACGGTGGCAGGCATGACCCGCCCAGTCTACGGAACGCAACCCCCGGCTCCCGGTCCGGCCTTTGGCCCTATCGACCACGTTTCGAGACGGCCGTAGACTCCCGCCGATGCACATCGACTGGGGCATCGTCCTGGCGGGCGCCATCGTCGGATTCACGGTCGGGATGACCGGGATGGGCGGCGGCGCGCTCATGACGCCGATCCTCGTGATCTTCTTCGGGGTCACGCCGACCGCCGCGGTGTCCTCGGACCTGGTCGCCGCGATGATCATGAAGCCGATCGGCGGCGGCGTGCACATCCGGCGCGGCACCGTCCGCTGGCGGCTGGTTGCCTGGCTCTGCATCGGGTCGATCCCGATGGCGTTCGCCGGCGTGTACATCATCCACAGCCTCGGCGACACCGAGCAGGTCGAGAACCTGACCAAGATCTTCCTCGGCTGGACGTTGCTGCTCGCCTCCGCCGCGATGGTGTTCAAGGCGTGGCTGCAGGGCCGGCGGTCGCTCGCAGCGCGGATGGCGGGGAACAGACCGGAGGACGATCTGCCGCCGTTCGCAGTGCGGATCATCCCGACGGTGATCGTCGGGCTGATCGGCGGCCTGCTGGTCGGGCTGACGTCGGTCGGCTCGGGGTCGATCATCATCGTCTGCCTGATGCTGCTGTACCCGATGCTTCGCGGGTCGGAACTCGTGGGCACCGACCTCGTGCAAGCGGTCCCGCTCGTTGCAGCCGCGGCGCTCGCGCACATCTTCGTCGGCGACTTCCAGCTCGGCCTGACGGCCTCGATCCTGATCGGCTCGATCCCGGCGGTGTGGATCGGCGCGCGCGTGTCGTCACGCGCGCCCGATGGCGTGATCCGGCCGTTGCTCGTGTTCGTGCTGGCCGCGTCCGCGCTGAAGCTGCTCAACGTGCCGACCGACGAGCTCGGAGCGATCCTGCTGCTGTTCGCCCTCGGCGGCTTCGCGGTCTGGGGTGCGATCGACGCGGCGCAACATCCGAAGACCCAGTGGGCGGAGATCGAGCTCGACAAGAAGAGCTGGGTGCGACGGCAGCTCTACCTCGCGCCGATCGGCGTCGGCGCCGCCTACGCCGGGGCGTACTTCCTGCGGATCCGTCCGCAGCTCGAAGCCATCGGCGGTCAGGCGGCCCCGGCGCGCCAGCCGGCGGTCACCTGATGTTCGACAAGATCGCCGTCGCGATCGATGGATCGGCGGAGGGCGGCAAGACGCTCCCGGTCGCGCTCGAGATGGCGCAGCGGTTCGGGTCCGCGGTGACCGTGATCCACATCCGCGAGCACACGAAGTACGAGGGCTCCGACGTCGACCTCGGTCCCGCGACACCTGCCGACGAACTGGTCGGTGGCGCGCTCGACCGGTTCCGCTCGGCGGGGATCGAGGCGCGCGGCGAGATCCGCCGCGTGAACCCCGGCAACACGCCCGAGCAGATCGTGAAGGTCGCGGCCGAGGTCGGCGCAGACCTGATCGTGCTCGGAACGCGCGGCATGACCGAATGGCGCTCGATGTTGCTGGGCGGCGTCGCGAACAAGGTCGTGCAGCACGCGCATTGCCCCGTGCTGCTGGTCCGCTGAGGCCTACGAAACCAGCGACGCGGTCTCGTCCTCGTCGTCGCGCTCCGGCGCCATGAACGCCTTCGGGTTCCGCAGGTCGACGCGCACCGTCGAGCCCTCGGTGGCGCCGTGCAGGTCGTCGTTCGGGATGTGGGCGACCAAGGTCTCGCCGCCCGGCAGGCGGAGGGCCACCCGCGACAGCCACCCGAGCGAGGACACGCGCTCGATCACCGCGTCGGTCCCGTCGTCGTCGTTCGTGACCACCACATCGTGGGGACGGACGAACGCCGCCGCCGCCGCACCCTCGTCCAAGTGCGCGGCACCCGGGATGCGGATCGACCCGAGGTGGACGTGTCCGTCCACGACCTCGCCGTGCAGCACGTTGGCCGCCCCGACGAACCCGGCAACGAACGGCGTCGCAGGCTCGTCGTAGATCTCGCCCGGCGAGCCGACCTGCTCGACCTTGCCCTCGTGCATCACGACGATCTGGTTGGCGAGCTCGAGCGCTTCCTCCTGGTCGTGCGTGACCAGCAGGCTCGTCACACCGAGCTCGCGGTGGAGTTCGTCGAGCCAGCGCCGGAGGTCCTGACGGACCTTCGCGTCGAGCGCGCCGAACGGCTCGTCCAGCAGCAGCACCTGCGGCTGCGGCGCGAGCGCCCGGGCGAGCGCGACCCGCTGGCGCTGTCCACCGGACAGCTGATCGGGGTACCGGCCGGCGAACGGGGTCAGCTGCACGAGGTCCAGCAACTCCTCGACGCGACCGTCGCGCGTCTGCTTGGACTCCTTGCGCACACGGAGGCCGAACGCGACGTTGTCGGCCACCGACATGTGCCGGAACAACGCGTAGTGCTGGAAGACGAACCCGACCTGGCGCTCCTGCACGCTCTTGATGGTGAGTTCCTCGTCGCCCATGAAGATCCGGCCGTCGTTGGGTTCCTCGAGGCCGGCGATCATCCTCAGGACGGTGCTCTTGCCCGAACCCGACGGGCCGAGCAGCGCGGTGATCGCGCCTGCTGGAGCGGTGAACGTCACGTCGCGCACCGCATCGAAGGAGCCGAACCGCTTGGAGATGCCGTCGACGACGATCGGGGTGCTCATGTGCGGGTCCTTTCTTTCTCCTGCCGGTGCCGGAGCACTTCGATCACGATCAGCAGGCCGACCGACACGGCGGCCAGCACGAGCGCCACGACGTAGGCCTCGGCGGTCTGTCGTTCCTCGTAGGCGCGGTAGATGAACAGCGTGGCGGTCTCGGTCTTGCCCTGGATGAGACCGCTCACGATCAGCACCGCGCCGATCTCGCCGATCGCGCGCGCGGTGGTCAACGCGATCCCGTAGGCGAGCCCCCACCGGATATTCGGCAGCGTCACCTTGAAGAACGTGTGCCAGACGGAGGCGCCGAGCGTGCGCGAGGCATCCTCTTCGTCGAGGCCGATCTCCTCGAGCACCGGCACGATCTCGCGGATCGTGAACGGGATGCAGATGAAGATCGTCACGAGGATCATCGCCGGCAGCGCGTAGATCACCTGGATCCCGCGCGCCGCGAAGAACGGGGCGAACCAGCCGCCGGGTCCGAACAGCACGACCGCGGCGAGGCCGACCGTCACCGGCGAGAGCGCGAACGGGATGTCGACGATCGCGTTCAGCAGCGACCGCCCGCGGAACCGCTGGCGCACGAGCACCCACGCCACGATCACGCCGAACACCCCGGTGATCAACACGGTGATGACCGTGATGATCGCCGTCAGCTGGAACGCGTGCAGCACGTCGGGCTGCGTCAGCGTATGTGCCACGCTCGACAGCCCCGCCTTGGCCACCGTCCACACGATCGCCGCGAGTGGCAGCAACAGCAGGAGCGCCACCCATGCGACCGCGAGCACGATCATCGTCCGGCGCCCGCGCCGCGTCTTCGCGACCTGCGTGCTGACCGCGACGCTCATTCGCTCACCTCCCGCGTCTTGACCAGCTTGCTGGTCGCGAGCACGAGCACGAACGAGATCGCGAACAGGAACGTCGCGACCGCAGCCGCCTCGGCGAACCGGAACTGCGACGTCAGGCTGAAGATGAACACCGGCGCCGTCAGGGTGTGCCCGGTCCGGTTCCCCGATACGAGGATGACGCTGCCGATCTCGCCAAGGCACCGCGAGAACGTGAGCAGCGTGCCGGCGATCACCGCCGAGCGGATCGCCGGGAACACGACCCGTCGGAACGTCACCCGCCGCGTGGCACCGAGGGTCGCCGCGGCCTCTTCTTCGGCGTCGTCGAGTTCGAGCAACACGGGCTGCACGTTGCGGACCACGAACGGCAGGGTGACGGTGCACAGCGCCAGCACGATCGCGAGCGGCGTGAAGAGCACCCGGACCCCGAGCGCATCGAACGCCTTGCCTAGGAACGAGTTCGGACCGTAGAGCACGAGGATCATGACGCCCCAGACGAGCGTCGGGATCGCGAGCGGCAGGTCGACCACGGTCGACAGCACGCGCCGCCCCGGGAACCGGTAGCGGACGATCACCCACGCGAGCGTCGTGCCCATCACCGCGTTGATCGCCGCGACGACCGTCGCGGTGACGAGCGTCAGGCGGATCGCCGCCCACGCGCCGGGGACCGCCATCGCGTGGGAGAACGTCGCGAACCCGTCGCCGAACCCCTTGGTGATGATCGCCGCGACGGGCAGGACGACGAGGGCCCCCAGATAGATGAACGCAGCGCCACGCAGGGCGATGTGGCGGAGAACCGCAACCGTCCGGTGGGGCGTCCCCACCAGACGGCTGCGGCCTCCGATCGACTGCGTGGCGCTGCTCAACCCGGGCGTCCCTCCCGTCAGCCCGCGTTCGCCACGGCTTGGGTGGCGACGCCGTTGTCGGAGAACAGGGTCTGGTCCAGCTGGTCCCAGCCACCGAGCTGCTCCACCGTGAACATGTCCTTGATGGCCGGGTACCCGTTCGCCGGGTCACCCTTCTGCGCCAGCTTTGGATCGGTCGAGCGCAGGTATCCGGTGTCCGTGAAGTAGCCCTTCGCTTCCTTCGTGTGCAGGAAGCTGACGAACGCGTTCGCGAGATCGGTCACGCAGTGCGTCTCGGCGTTCTTGTCCACGACCGCGACCGGGTTCTCGATCAGGATCGAGCCCTTGGGATACACGGCCTGGTCGGGCAGGCCGGCGGCATCTGCGGTCTTGACCTCGTTCTCGTAGGTGATCGCGACGTCGCCGTTGCCACTCTCGAAGTTCTGGATCGAGGTACGGGCGCTCGAGTCGAACGAGATCACGTTGCCGACGACGTCGTCCATCAGCTTGGTCGCCGCGGCCGTGTCGTTCTTCGCGATCCCCGGCACGTCGCCGCGCATCGCGGAGCCCCAAAGGCTCACGAGGTTCCAACGGGCGCCGCCGCTCTGCGCCGGGTCGGGCGTCAGGATGCCGAGCCCCGACTGCGCGAGGTCGTTCCAGTCGGTGATGCCCTTGGGGTTGCCAGGACGGACGTCGAACACGACGACCGAGCTCGAGACCATCCCGTGGTCGGGCGCCTGGGTCCAGTCATGCGTGATGAGCCCGGCGTTCTGGATCATCTGAACGTCGGGCGCGAGCGACAGCGCGACGACGTCAGCGCCAGAACCGTTCACGACGTTCTGGGCTTGCGTCGTCGAGCCGGTGTAGGACTCGAGGATCTGCGGCTCGACGCCGGTCTTGTCCTTCCACAACGCCTTGAAGGCGGGGATGATCTTGGCGTCGTAGACCTCGCGCGGCGTGCTGTACGCGGCGAAGATCAGCGTGGGCACGGCAGCCGGCGTGCAGGTGCCGGAGGCGGTGTTGGCGCTCGACGCCGTGCATGCGGCGAGCGTGGGAAGTGCGACGGCGAGGACCAGCGGCACGATCCGTCGTGTGAACCTGCGAGGCATACGGGCTCCTTCTCGATCGACCGCGCGGCATCGCCGTACGGCTCGGGATACGGGGCTCGGCCTCCGGTGGTCCGGTCAACCGACCGCGACTCGGGCGTCATAGCACCCGAGAAGCTCAAGGGATGTGCGCTCCGGTGGTCCGGTCACGCGACGTAGGACTAGAGATACCGGACCTCTTCCCTTGGTGTCAAGCACCGCCACGCGGTCGCAACACTTCTGCGCGTTGGCCAGCCTTGTCCCCGGCCGAGGCCGCTGCTACCGTGCGGCGAGCAGCTGACCAGACGACTGGAGGCCGCGGCGCACGATCGCGTCGCGGCTTCGTTCGTTCATGAGCCCTTCTCATGGGTGGGAGACCGAAGGATGCCCGCAGCACGACACGAACCGGGGCGGCGTAGCATCCCGGGCATGTCGGACACGACCGAGCCGGCCGAGCCGGCGCTCGAGGAGATCGAGCTGACCGACGAAGAACGCGTCGTGCTCGCCCGTGTCGCCGAGGTGCTGCGGCGCATCAACTTCGGCACGGTGGTGCTGGTCGTGCAGGACGGCAAGGTCGTGCAGATCGAGATGGCGGAGAAGTTCCGGCTGCGATGAGCGACGCCACCGCCACGCTGACGCCGCCGGCGCGCGAGGCCGGCGTCCCGAAACTCTCGGTCGACGCGCTCACCGTCGAGCGCACATTGGCCAGTGGCGAGCGGATCGTCGCCGCGCGAGACGTCTCGTTCGACATCGCCGCCGGAGAATTCGTCTGCCTACTCGGACCGAGCGGGTGCGGGAAGACCTCGATCCTCAATGTGCTCGCCGGGTTGGACCGGCCGAGCGCCGGGCGCGCGCTCTTGGACGGCTCACCGATCGTGGGACCAGGCCCCGATCGCGCGGTGCTGTTCCAGGATCCGGCGCTGTTCCCCTGGCTTTCGGTCCGAGCGAACGTCGAGCTGGCGCTCGAGCTGATCGGCGTGGATGGGCAGGACCGTCGCGAACGTGCGCGCGCCGCGCTGGCGAGCGTCGGATTGGACGACCTGCTCGACGCCCAGCCGCACGAGCTGTCCGCTGGGATGCGGCAGCGCGCCGCGCTGGCGCGTGCGCTCGCGTGCGAACCATCGGTCGTGCTCGGCGACGAGCCGTTCGGCGTGCTCGACGCGCAGACCCGCGAGCTGTTGCAGAACGAGGTGCAGCGCGCCTGGATGGGATCGGGCGGTCGCACGACCTTCTTGTTCATCACGCACAACGTGCGCGAGGCGGTGCTGCTCGCCGACCGCGTCCTCGTGATGTCGGCTAGGCCGGGTCGGTTGTTGGAGGAGTTCCGGATCCACGCGCCACGTCCGCGCGATCTCGACGACGTGCTGGTCGGCCGCGTCGTGTCGGAGATCCACGCGCTGATGCTCCGCGAGTTGGAGCGGCCGGATGCGTAGGCTCGCGCACGAGATCCTGCCGCCGCTCGCCGGCATCGCCGGGCTGATCGTCGTGTGGGCGGTGATCGCGGCCACGACGACGACCGCGTCGATCCCGTCGCCACTCGCGGTGTGGGACGCGCTGATCGACGGGCTCCGGGCCGGCACGATCCAGGAAGCCGCGCTGAAGACGCTGATCCGCCTGGCGTTCTCCTTCGTGGTGGCGGTCATCCTTGGGACCGGGCTTGGCGTGCTGCTCGCGCTGAACGAGTTCGCGCGGCGGGCGATCCGCCCGTTGATCGTCGCGTTGCAGATCACGCCGTTCGTCGCATGGGTGCCCCTCGCGGTCGTGTGGTTCGGCGTGAGCGAGCGCGCGGTGGTGTTCGTGACCATCGTCGGATCGTTCCCGGCGATGGCGCTGGCGACGCTGCAGGCGATCCGGCAGGTGCCGCCGTTGTACGAGCGCGCCGGCCGGACACTTGGAGCACGGGGCTGGACGCTCTATCGAAAGATCGTGGTGCCGGCAGCGATGCCCGGGATGATGGCCGGCCTCCAACAAGCCTGGGGCTTCGCATGGAAGGCGCTGATGGCGGGCGAGCTGATCGTGGTGGCCGCGGGCGCGACCGGGCTCGGCCACCTGCTCGCCGGCGAGGAGACCAACGTGACCGCGTTGCTCGCCACGCTCGCCGTGATCGTCGCGATCGGTGTCGCGGTGGACTACGTCGTGTTCGGCCAGCTCGACCGGCGGATCCGCGCGCGCCGCGGGCTGCTTCCCGACGCCTGAGTCAGAACCGCTCGAACGGCAGGACCGGCGTCATCACCTCGACCGCGACGGGGTCGGCGGCCTTGGCGAACGCCTCGGCGTCCGGCACCGCGCCGATCACGAACCCGTAGTGCATCGGCACGGCGAGCTGCGGTCGCATCGCGAGCACCAGGCCCGCCGCCTCTTCGGCGTTCATCGTGAAGTGCCCGCCGATCGGCACGAGCGCAACATCGCTCTTCACGTGGTCGAGCTCAGGCGCATGGTCGGTGTCGCCCGCGTGGTAGTAGGAGCGGCCGCCGAGCTCCATCACGTATCCGACCCACCGGTTCGCCTGTGGGTGGAAGTCGAGTGCTTCCTCCCGCGTGTTGTAGGCCGGCACGGTGGTGAACCGCAGGCCACCCACCTCACGCGACTCCCCCGGTGCCACCGGTGTGACATCGCCACTGAGCTCCGCTGCGACGTCGTGGGGCGCGATGAGCTTCGTCGACGGCGTCGAGAGCTTCTCGATGTCCTCGATGCAGAAGTGGTCGTGGTGGGCATGCGTGATGACGATCAGGTCCGCCTGTGGCGCATCATCGGGCGTGCCCCACGGATCGATGTAGATCGTCCGCTCGTCGTCGAGCCACCGGAACGCCGCCTGCTTGAACCACGTGAGCTGCTCCAGCATCGCGCCACCTTCCTTGTGCGGAGACCTCGATAGTCTGGCACCGCATGCGCGAAGGACGGGCCGAGCGACGAACGGGCGCCCGTGCCTCCGTCTACCTCCTCAAGCGCAACCGCGACTTCAGGCGGCTGTTCATCGCGTCGGTGATCTCACTCGGCGGCGACTGGTTCCTCTTCGTGGCGCTGGGCGGGCTCGTGCTGGAGGTCACGGGCGAGGCCACCGCGGTCGGGATCATGATCTTCGCGCAGGAGATCCCGATCTTCCTGGCGACGCCGTGGGCCGGCTGGCTCGCGGACCGGCTCGACCGGCGGCGCTTGATGATCGCGTGCGACCTGGCGCGGACCGTGATTTGCTTCGCGTTCCTGCTGGTCGGACCGAGCAACCTGTGGCTGGCCTACGCGTTGCTCGCGTGTCTGTCGCTGTTCGCAGCGGTGTTCGACCCGGCGCAGTCGGCGGCGCTGCCCAACGTCGTCGACCCGGAGGATCTGCCGACCGCGAACGCCCTCGGCGGATCGCTGTGGGGCACGATGCTCGCGGTGGGCGCGGCGCTCGGCGGTGTCGTGGCCGCGCTGTTCGGACGCAACGTGGCCTTCACGGTCGACGCCGTGTCGTTCGCGCTGTCGGCGCTGCTGCTCCTCGGCGTGCGCCGGCCGTTCTCCGCGCCACGCGAACACGACGAGTACATCGGGATCGTCGACGCGACCCGCGAGACGGTTCGCTACGCGCGACAGGACTCCCGCGTCTGGGCGCTCGTGTCGGTGAAGTTCGGCTTCGGCGCCGCGGCCGGCGTGCTCGCGATGATCGCCGTCTTCGCGCGCGAGATCTTCCACGCGGGCGATGTCGGGTTCGGACTCTTGATGGCCGCCCGTGGCGTCGGCGCATTGATCGGTCCGTTCATCGGCCACCGCCTAGCCGGACCGGGCCACCGGCGGTTGCTGCCGGTGATCGCGTGCTCGCTCGCGACGTTCGGCATCGGCTATGCGCTGCTCGGGCTCGCACCCGCCCTGTGGCTCGCCGCGCTCTCGATCCTCGTCGCCCACCTCGGTGGTGGCGCCCAATGGGTGCTGTCGACCTACGGGCTGCAGCGACTGGTGCCTGATGTGATCCGGGGCCGCATCTTCGCGTTCGATTTCGCGCTGATCACGCTGTCGCTGGGCGCATCGAGCCTGATCGTCTCGACGCTCGCCGATCACATCGGCGCACGACCCGCGGTGCTGCTCGCCGGCGGCGTCGCGCTGCTGTGGGCCGGCATCTGGTGGCTGCTCACGCGCCAGGTGCGACGCGAGCCGTTGTTCCACGAGCCCGACGTCGATGTGTTCGAACTCGAGCGCCCGCCGCTCGGCGCCGAGTAGGACGCGTCAGCTCGGCGGCGGTGGCGGCGGGCTGCTTCCGCCACCGCTGCTGCTCGGCGGCGCCGCGGGCGGCTCGGCCGGAACCGCAGGCGCCGTCGGCTGCGCCGCAGCCGGCTGGCCCATCGTCGAGAAGTCGACCTTCGGGACGCCGGCGTCGCCACGGAGCGACTCGTCGACCTCGAAGAATTCCTCGGGCTGGAAGTTGCCGAAGCGCGCGATGATCATCGAGGGGAACGACTGCACGCGGCGGTTGTAGTCGCGGACGTTGCCGTTGTAGAAGCGGCGCGCCGTCTGCAGCCGGTCCTCGGTGTTGGAGAGCTCGGCTTGCAGGGCGAGGAAGTTCTCGTTGGCCTTCAGCTGCGGATAGTTCTCGGCGACGGCGAGCAGCTGTCGCAGGGCCGCGACGAAGGGACCTTCCGCGGCGGCCTGGGCGGCCGGAGATCCGGTCGCGGCAGTGGCCATCGCGCGCGCCTTCGTGACGTCTTCGAAGACCTGCTTCTCGTGCGCGGCATAGCCCTGCACGGTCGAGACCAGGTTCGGGATCAGGTCGTACCGCCGGCGCAGCTCGGTGTCGATGTTGGCCCACGCGTCCTTGATCAGGTTGCGTTGGGACACGAACCGGTTGTAGCTCGCGATGCCGCCGACCACGATCAGGACCAGCACCACGAGGATGACGATCGCCCAGATGCCCACGGATTCCCTCCTTGTTCCCTTCCGAGCCTACCCCGGATACAGCGACGAGACGACCTTCGGCACGTGCTGCGTGAACCCGCCGCCGACGCCGAGCAGGCCGAGAAGGTCTGCGGGCTCGATCCGAGGACCGGCCACGAGCACATGCTCCCCGACCACCTCGAACATGTAGCCGTACCCGTTGGCCAGCAGCCACTCCATCATGCGTGCGTCGAGGACGTCGTTCGCGAACTTCGGGACCTCGCAGTGCACCCGGTACTCCTGATTGAACGCCTCGGATTCGAACTGCTGATCGTGGAAGGAGAGTGCACCGGCGAGCGACGTCAGCAGGGTCTCGTGCTCGATCAGCAGGCGCGGGCTGTCGGCGGCGATCGGCACGATCACACAGTCGAAGTGATAGTCGGTCTGCGACTTGCCACTGCCTTCGGTGTACATGAAGTCGAAGGCGACCACCTCGACCTCCTGCCACGCACCGAACACGACGTTCTCGAGCGTGCGCCGATCACCCTTCGTGAACAGCGTGAACGGGTAGTCGAGCAGCCCGAGCGGATCGGCCCGGCTGTAGCTGAGACCGAGCTGCGTCGCCATCCGCTGGAACCCCTGGCGCCGCGCTCGCTGCGCCGCGTACGCGAGATACGCGATCAACGCGACCAGCAACACGCCGCCGAAGAACAGGAGTCCGGGCCCAAACGCGCTCGGCTGACTCGGGGCCGGCGGATATGGATCGGGCGCGAACGTGTGTCGCTTCGACGCGAGGTCGGCGACCACGACGATCAGGTGCAGGAGCCCCATCGCCGGTCATTATCCGCCGCGCTCATCCCGGTTCAGCCGCATCTGCAGACGTCGGGTCGGGCGACCACCAGCCCTGCGTCCAGCGTCGTTCGTAGGGACCTTCGCTCGGCCTGGGCGGATACAGGCTCGTGAGGACCGGCGGGACCCGATCGCGGAGCGCGTTGGCGCACGTGAACAGCACGAGCATCTCTGCAGGCTCGAGCGGCGACGCGACCACGAGCATCGCGTCCTCGTGCACGTGGATCGTGACGTGGATCGGCAGTCGCAGCAGCGCGGCCATCATCCGTTGGTCGAGCAGCGCGACCGCAGCCCGCGGGTCGGCGGCGCGCACCTCGAAGCGTTGTTCGAACGCGTCGAGCTCGAGATGGACGACGTCGCCGACCACCGGTTCTCCGGACGGATCGACCTGTCCCTTCGTGAGGATCGCGATCTGCGGCACCGCGAACGGCAGCGGCACGACACCGCACGTCATCGTTCGCCGTCCCTCGTCGGGTTGCGGTTGGATCCAGAGGTCGAACACGCGGATGGCGTGATCCTCGCTCCCGTCCCACACCACGTTCTCGATACCATGTGCCCCTCCCCAGCCGAAGACGCGGAACGGCAACAACATCGTGTCGGGATACGGATCGAACACCGAACACGCGAGGCCGGCGTCCGCGCAGAGCTGCAGCAGGGCCCGCTGCCGCGAGGTGCGCGCTCTGGCACGGATCGACACGACGGCGAGCGCCGAACCGACGATCACCCCGGACATGAGGAACCACCCCATGCAGGAGGGGTCGGCCTGCGGCCGGGCGTGCTTGACCTACCCGGTCTCGTGGTCCGCGCGCGTGCGCCCGTACAACGCGTAGTCACGCGCCGGCGCGTCCGGCACCACCCAGAACCCCCGCATCACGCCTTCCTCGGTGAACCCGGCCTTCTCGGCGACGCGGCGCATCGGCGCGTTGTCCAGGTCGGTGCTGAGCGTCACGCGGATCGCGTGTTCCTCGTCGAACAAGAACGCGGTAAGCAACCGGATCGCGGTGGTGCCGACCCCGCGCCCACGACGAGAGGAGAACAACCCGATACCGAGATCGAAGACGCCGGGCGGGGCGTACGCGGGGTCGCGCCGAGCCTGCACGTCGCCGACCACGTCGCCGTCGACGACGACCGCCAGATCGAGCACGCGACCGTCGCGCCACGTGCCGGAATGTTCCACGCGGGCCTGCACACGCGCCTTCGCGGTCTCGTCGTCGGCCGCCCACGGCGTCTCGAAGTCGCCGCGGTCGCGCGTCTCCTCGCGCCACACGACGTCGAAGTCTTCGTTCGCGAACGGACGGAGGGTGACGCCCGCACCCTGGAGGACGATCCTCACGGGCGCTGCCGGCCTTGCCACGGTGGAAGGAAGACGCTCGTGAGCGGCACGATCTTGCCTTCGGATTCCGCCTCGTGCTCCCGCTCGCGCAAGCGCTCCTGCAGATCGTCCGTCTCGGCGCGGAGGGCTTCGAGCTGCGCCTGCAGCTCGATGATCATCTTCACGCCGGCGAGGTTGATCCCGCCCTCCTGCGTGAGGTCTTGGATCTGGCGCAGCAACGCGATGTCGCGGTCGGAGTACCGCCGCGTGTTGCCCGACGTCCGGTGCGGCGCGACGAGGCCCTTGCGCTCGTAGATGCGGAGCGTCTGCGGATGCACGCCGGCGAGCTCGGCGGCGACGCTGATGATGTAGACGGCGCGATCCTCGTCGCGCTCCCGTTCGTCGGCCATCTCAGCTCACCCCCAACCCCGCACGCGGCGAGGTCTCCGTCGCCTCGCTCAGTTGCTCGACCAGCTTCTTCTGTTCCTTCGACAGCTTGCGCGGCACGTCGACAACGACTGTCGCGAGGAGGTCGCCGTGCCCGCCTCCGCGCTTCGGCGCGCCCTTGCCGCGCACGCGGAACGTCTTGCCGCTCGGCGTGCCGGCCGGGACCTTCAGCGTCACCGGCCCGTGCATCGTCGGCACCTGGACGTGGGCGCCGAGCGCCGCCTCGGGGAAGGTCACCGGCACCTCGATCGTCAGGTCGTTGCCCTTCCGACCGAACAGCTCGGACGCGCGCACATGCACCCGGACGAACAGATCGCCGGGCTGACCGCCCGCGGTTCCCGACTCGCCCTTGCCGGCGAGCTTGATCCGGGCGCCGTCCTTGACGCCGGCAGGCACCTTCACCTGGATCGTGCGCTTGCGGCGTGTGGCGCCCGAGCCCTGGCAGGTCGGGCAGGGCGTCTCGATCAGGCGCCCGGTGCCCCGGCACTGCGGGCACGTCTGCGCCATCGAGAACAGGCCCTGGTTGACTGCGATCTGCCCGGCGCCGCCGCACGTCGGGCACACGATCGGCTGCGTGCCGGGCGCGGCGCCGCTTCCGTGGCATGTTCTGCACGGCGCGGGACCCGTCAGCGTGACCGGCACCGTGACGCCCGCCATCGCGTCGTCGAACGACAACGTCACCTCCGTCTCGAGGTCGGCGCCACGACTCGGACGCGCCCGACGGCGCGAGCCGCCGCCGAACATCCCGCCGAGCAGGTCCTCCAGGTTCACGTCGGTCGCGTCGAACCGCACACCGCCGGGGTAGCCGCCGAAGCCGCCGCCTCCGGCGCCGTTGGGGAACCCACCGCCGAACCCGGTGGCGCCCATCTCGCGCGCACGGTCGTACGACGTGCGCTTCTCCTCGTCGCCGATCACGTCGTACGCGGCCGAGATCTCCTTGAAGCGTTCCTCCGCGTTCGGATCGCCGGCGTTCGCATCCGGATGGTGCTGCTGCGCGAGCTTCCGGTAGGCCTTCTTGATCTCGGCCTGGGTCGCGTTCTTGGGCACGCCGAGGATCGCGTAGTAGTCCTTCTCGAACCACTCGCGCCGGATCTCGTCGGTCGCGGCCACGAGCGGGCTACTCCCGCTCGACGCGCACGCCGGCCGGCCGGATCACGCGGCCGCGCAACGTGTAGCCCGGCCTGAAGACCTCCGCAACCCGCGGCTCACCGTCGCCCTCGCCGGTCTGCATCAAGGCTTCGTGCAACGACGGATCGAACGCCTCGCCCTCGGCCTCGATGCGCTCGAGCCCCTCGGCGCCGAGTGCGTCGACGAGCTTCGCGTACACGAGCTCGACGCCCTTGAGCAAGCGATCTTGGTCGACGTCCTCTGCCGCGTGCATCAACGCGAGCTCGAAGTCGTCGAGGACCTCGAGCAACCGGCGCATGACCGGCTCCGCAGCCATCTCCACCGCGGTGGTCTGCTCGCGGAGGACGCGCTTGCGGTAGTTGTCGAACTCCGCCTGAAGGCGCTGCAGGTGCGCGCGGTACTCCTCGACCTCGCCGGTCGTGGTGCGTTCGGGCGCGTCGTCGTCGGGCTGGGAGGCTGGCGTCTCGCCCGCCTCCACCGCCTCCAGATCGGCGAACCGGCGCTTGTCGGTGACCTTGATCACCGGCGCCTCGTCGTCGCGTTCGTCCGTCACGACGCGTCGCCCTCCTCCACGATCTCGCCCTCGACGACCTCGTCCTCGTCGGACGACGCCGCCGCCTCATCGGCGCTTGCGCCCTGGCCGGCATCCCCGCCGCTTGCGGCCTGCCCACCACTCGCCTGCGCCTGCTGATACATCGCCTGGCCGACGCGACTGAAGACGGTCATGACCGACTCGCTCGCCGCGTTCAGCTTGGCCGCGTCAGCGTCTTGATCCTTCAGCGCCTCCTTGAGGGCCTCGGTCACCGTCGAGAGCTCGCTCTTGTCGGACTCGGGCACCTTGTCGCCGTTGTCCGAGATGAACTTCTCCACCTGATAGACGAGCTGGTCGGCCTGGTTGCGGGCCTCGGCGGCCTCGCGGCGCTTGTGGTCTTCGGCCGCGAAGCCCTCGGCCTCCTTCACCATGCGGTCGATCTCGTCCTTGCCGAGCGCGGTGCCGCCGGTGATGGTCATCGCCTGCTCCTTTCCGGTGGCGACGTCCTTCGCGCTCACGTTGACGATGCCGTTCGCGTCGATGTCGAAGCTGACCTCGATCTGCGGCATCCCGCGCGGCGCGGGCGGGATCCCGACCAGGTTGAACCGGCCGAGCGACTTCACGCCGGGGCTCATCACGGTCTCGCCCTCGCCCTGCAGGACGTTGATCTCGACCTGCGTCTGGTTGTCGGCGGCCGTCGTGAACGTCTCGGTCTTCTTCGTGGGGATCGTCGTGTTGCGCTCGATCATCCGCTGCACGATCCCGCCGAGCGTCTCGACGCCGAGCGACAGCGGCGTGACGTCGAGCAACAGGATGTCCTTCACGTCGCCCTTCAGCACGCCGGCCTGCACCGAGGCGCCGATCGCGACGACCTCGTCGGGGTTGACGCCCTTGTGCGGCTCCTTGCCGCCCGTGAGCTTCTTCACGAGCTCCTGGATCATCGGCATGCGCGTCGAGCCGCCGACGAGCACCACGTGGTCGATCGCCGAGACGTCCTTGCCCCAGTCCTTGACCGCGAGGTCGAACGGGACGCGGCAGCGCTCGACGAGGTCCTCGGTCTGGCGCTCGAACTCCGCGCGCGAGAGCTTCTGCTCCAGGTGCAACGGCCCCTCGGCCGTCGCGGTGACGAACGGCAGGTTGATCGTGGTCTCGGCCACCTGGCTGAGCTCGATCTTGGCCTTCTCAGCGGCGTCCTTCAGCCGCTGCAGCGCCATCTTGTCCTGCGACAGGTCGACGCCGTGCGCGTCCTTGAACGACTTCACGAGCCAATCGATGATCCGCTGGTCCCAGTCGTCGCCGCCGAGCTTCGTGTCGCCGTGGGTCGCCTTGACCTCGAACACGCCGTCGCCGATCTCGAGCAACGACACGTCGAACGTGCCTCCGCCGAGGTCGAACACGAGCACCGTGTGGTCGGCCTCGCTCTTGTCCAGGCCGTAGGCGAGGGCGGCCGCGGTCGGCTCGTTGATGATGCGGAGCACCTCGAGGCCTGCGATCTGTCCGGCCTCTTTGGTGGCCTGGCGCTGGGCGTCGTCGAAGTACGCCGGGACCGTGATCACGGCCTGCGTCACGGTGTCGCCGAGGAACGACTCGGCGTCTCGCTTCAGCTTGAGCAGGATCTGGGCGCTGACCTCCTGCGGGCTCCAGCCCTTGCCGTCGATGTCGACGGTCCAGCCCTTGTCGCCCATATGGCGCTTGACCGACCGGATCGTCCGGTCGGGGTTGGTGATCGCCTGGCGCTTGGCGACTTCGCCGACCAGGATCTCGCCGTTCTTCGAGAACCCGACCACGGACGGGGTCGTTCGGGACCCTTCCGCGTTCGGGATGACGACCGGCTCGCCGGCCTCCAGCACGGACACGACGGAGTTCGTCGTGCCCAGGTCGATACCGACCGCTCGTGCCATCTGGTTCCTCCTTCTTTGCCGGTAGCCAATGGGGGCCACCAGGGTTCGGCTCTCAGTTGTCGAGCGCCTATGCGCTTGCTGCCAGGATAAAAGTTGAGCGTGATACTGACAACTTTGAAGGATCTCGACCGAGTCTGTTGCGCGCCAAGCTTCTTCGCCGTTTCACCTCGGCGTCATGCTGAAGCCGGAAAGCCGCCATAGCATCCCCAGCAGGGCCCGTCGCCATCCAGGAGAACAGGGCCGGAAGGGTCAAGCACCCCAGACCTTCGTCCGATGAAGGCACTAGTACCGAAGGTCTTGGCCACAAGGCGGCCAAGGAAGCGGAAGGACGAAACGTGCGAGTTGATGCCTCGAACACGCCCCAACGCCAAAGCGCGGTGGCAGGCGGACACCCCACGGTGCGGCACGCCGTGGAGTCGATCCTGCTCGAGGAGCGCACGCGGTGGGCGATGCAGATCCATGACGGGCTGACGCAGTCCGTCACGTCTGCGGTGCTCGAGTTGCAAACGCTCCGGCATCTGATCGAAACCGACCCCGACGCCGCGACCCGGATCCTGCATGAGATCGAGGTCGAGATCCGCGGCGACCTTCGCCACATCCGGGAGCTCCTGTTCGAGATGACCGAAGAGGAAGACATCCCGAGCGAGCCGACGCTCGCCGGACTGATCAAAGACTTCGCCGCTCGCTGGCGGATGCCGGCGATCGTGCGAGTGGAGGGAGACATCGAGGCGTTGGACGACGCCACGGTGGAGGCGGCGTACGCGATCGCGAGTGAAGCGCTCGCGAACGCCGCCAAGCATTCGGGAGCACCGGATGCCCACGTCGAGCTGACGCTCGGCGACGACAGGCTCCACATCGAGGTGCAGGACCGAGGCCGCGGCATGGTCGCCGTGACCGACGAGGACCCGCACTTCGGGATCCGGATCATGCGGGCCCGCGCCGAGGCGATCGGCGGGACCCTCGAGATGACGTCAACCCCTGGGCACGGCACCACGGTGGTCGCCGAGCTCCCCGTCGTGAGGGTAGGTGAAGATCGATGAGGATCTTGATCGTGGATGACCACGCGCTCGTGCGCCGTGGCATGAACTACGTGGTGAAGGAGGGCTTCCCCGACGCGGAGGTCATCGAGGCGGAGTCCTCGGCGGCCGCCCTCGAGGCGCTCCACTCGACCGGCAAGGTCGACCTCGCGCTCGTGGACGTCCGCATGCCCGACCTCGACGGGCTCGAGCTGCTCCGTGCGATCAAGGCCGAGTGGGAAGAGATGCCGGTGATCATGCTGTCGACCTACGAGAACGCCCCGTACGTCAAGCGTGCCCTCGCCGACGGCGCGGCCGGCTACCTCCTGAAGGACGCAACGCCAGAAGACCTCAGTCAGGCGATCAACGTGGCGATGTCGGGCAGCGGCAACGTGCTCAGCCCGAGGGTCATCCAGAACCTGTTCGAAGACCAAGAGGCGTCGAACAGCTCCTCGAACGGCCGCCGCAGCGAGTACAGCCTGACGCAACGCGAGCACGACATCCTCGCGCTGCTGGCCGAGGGCAGGTCGAACCGCGAGATCGCGGGGCGGCTGTACCTGTCGGAGAAGACGGTGAAGGCGCACCTCGCCGCGATCTTCCGGAAGCTGGGCGTCACGAACCGAACCCAGGCCGCGATGATGGCCGTGCAGATGGGCGTCGGACCGGTGCCCGGGGCGCTGTTGACCGAGCAGTAGGTCAGCTGCCGAAGTCGCGGTAGTACCGGCTCGGCGTCGGGCCCCGCTGGCCCTGGTACTTGGAGCCCTTGGCACCCGATCCGTAGGGCTTGTCGGCGGGCGTCGTCATGCGCAGGAAGCTCACCTGCCCGATCTTCATCCCCGGATAGATCGT
>Ga0070715_10000110_pt1 | contig 20027 bp, 22 predicted proteins | sample LARL111metaG_FD_71394 | JGI IMG/M metagenome (GOLD analysis project Ga0070715, IMG submission 71394) | Corn, switchgrass and miscanthus rhizosphere microbial communities from Kellogg Biological Station, Michigan, USA - LAR L11-1 metaG | ecosystem: Host-associated > Plants > Roots > Rhizosphere ... | reverse complement strand
CGTCCGGGGCAGACCGATGGATGGTGTGTCCTGGCTCAGTCAAGCTCTCGAAGGGCAAACCGGACAATGCAAACGTCTACAGCACCGAAGGCACCGATATGCACGAGGTGGCTGCGCTGTGTTTGGAGGAGGACAAGCAAGCCGCAGACCTCGTCGGTTGTGAGATGCAATCAGGGTCGCTCCTCAACGAGGAGCAAAGCGAGGCGATCCAGAATTACGTAGACGCGGTGCGCACCTACCGCGACGCGGTTAAAGGGGCGCTAAAGATCGAAGAAAAGGTACCACTCACGCAGATTACGGGAGAGCCTGAGGCCGAGGGCACGGTCGACGCCCTCATTATCAGTCAGGAAACCGAAATCGTCGTGATCGATGCCAAGTTCGGGCGCGGGGTCCAGGTCAACGTCGAAAACAATCGCCAGACCAAAATCTACGCCATCGGTGCGTTAGATAAACACGAACTATGGGACTATGTCAAGACGGTGCGCTTGGTGATCTGCCAGCCGCGTCTGAAGGGCACAAGCGAGCGCGTCGTCACGGTCGAGGAACTGGCGGCATTCAAAACTGAAGTCGGACAGGCCGCGCAACGGGTCGCCACGGAGCCCGATCTCTTGGTCCCGAGCGATAAAGGGTGCAAATTTTGCCGTGCGAAGGCCGTGTGTCCTGCACTGCGCGATGTCAGTCTCCCCAGCATCGAGGGCTTCGAGGTTGAAGATTCGATGGACGCAGTCGTGGCAAACGAGACGAAGGCTCCGGTTGTGCCCGAGCGATCCGAAGATGATGAGCTCGAAGCCAACATGGCGAAGATCCCACAGATTGAGACGTGGATCAAGGCGATCCGTGCAGAAGTCGAACGCCGGTTGCTTGCTGGCGTCCCACTCAAACACTGGAAGTTGGTGCAGGGGAAGAATGGCGCGCGTCAATGGACCGATGAGGACGACGCCGTTAAGAAGCTGAAAGAGTTCCGCTTGAAGAAGGATCAGATGTATGAGATGTCTCTGATCTCACCCACGTCGGCGGAAAAGCTCCTCAAGAAAATAGCCCCGAATCAATGGAAGGCGCTGCAAGAGGTAATTATACAGAAACCAGGACCGAAGAGCGTCGCACCGATGAGCGACGACCGACCGGCGATCCTGGTTGGTAAACCGCTGGGCGGGTTTGCGGTCGAGCCCGAGGAATGGAGTGATCTCATCTAATGTGGGGACAACATACGGAGGAGCTCGCGAAGCTCCGTCAAGAGCACGACGATCTGCGCATCAAGTTCACGATGCTGTGCCAGCATCTCCGCGTCTGCCTGATCAATAATCCTGAGGCAGATTTTCCCTCTCTCCCACCGAAGTTTTTGTTGAAACTCCTCGATCACAAAGGAGGCCCAGAGCGCGCATGACGTTCGAACAAGCTCTCTATCAGATTAAGAACGGGAGAAAGGTCTCCCGCACCGGATGGAACGGCAAAGGAATGTTCGTCTTTCTCGTCGACGGAAGCCGCTTCCTCGTCAATCGGCCTCCGCTATTGGGGATCTACCCCGTAGGCACGGAGATCACCTACCTTCCGCATATCGATATGCGGACAGCCGATGGCTCAATCGTGCCTTGGCTCGCAAGTCAGACCGACCTTCTCAGCGCTGATTGGGATGTGGTCGCAGACAACGGGCTCTCAAACGCAACGATGGCGGCCAATACGAGCGGCCCTATCTCGCTTTAACCAAGGAGGAGTAATGATCGTCATTCTGAGAGATGTACGGATCGCGTTCCCCGATCTGTTTACGGCGAAGCAATTCGAGGGTAAAGGGGATTTTTCCTACGGGGCCACGTTTTTGATCGATCCAGAGAGCCCGACATACAAGGAGGTCTCCGACACGGTCAAGAAGGTTGCGACCGAAAAGTGGGCCGACAAAGCACCCCAAGTGCTGAAGGCCATCTCCGGTAATCCGCAGAAGTGTGGGTTCTACTCGGGCGATCTCAAGGAGTATGACGGGTTCGCGGGGCGCTACGCGCTGTCAGCGAAGCGCAAGGAGAAGGACGGCCACCCTAAGGTGGTTGATCAGAAACTCAACGACCTCTCTTCCTCGGATGGGAAGCCATACGGCGGGTCCTATGTCAATGCCAAGGTGGACATCTGGGCGCAGGATCATGCGACGTACGGCAAGGGGATTCGTGCGACCCTGGTAAGCGTCCAATTCAAGCGGGACGGGGACGCCTTCTCCTCCACCGGTCCGGCAAACACGGAGGGGTTTGCCGAAGAGGAGGGGGGAGACAGCGAATTGATCTAACACAAAAAACTGGAGAGTCGGTATAATTCCGGCCTCGTCGAAATAGCGACGGGCGCTGTCGGACACGTCTCCTGTGCGAAGGAAATGGACCCTATGAAGGTTACAGTCAAGAGCGCCTACTCTGCGAATGAGTTTCACGTACTTGCCACATTTTCCTACGAGGGCGAGGAGTACTACGTCCTCCCATCTATATATGGCAAAAATTTCTGGTGCTGTAAGAAAAGCGAGTGCACTCCCGTCGAGGTCTGGAGGGATGTCACAGACCGCTGTATCATTGATAGGCTCGGCAGGGTGGTGTGTTGCGACGAGTCTATACTGGATGAGAGCGTGGTCAGTGAAAACCCAAAATTCCGCTTTCGGGCTAAGTTTCTGAAACCTACTTATCAATACCTCTCCGGATTCCACTATCTCGCGGTGGAAATGAAAGAAGAATAATGGCCGAACTCTGCAAGCATATGTTGGAACGAGAGATCCAGCACTGGTCCACTGGACGTGACGAACTGACACGTCGGACGTACCACAAAGCGGGTGACGCGATTGCGCTTGTCTGTCCGCATGGATGCGATCCAATTCTGGTCAACGTCGTCCCCAACGCCATCGAAGATAAGGAGACCGAATGAAACTGACAGCCGGGCAGGTTCATGACGCGTGCATTGCGCTCGCGTCCGTGTTTAACCGTCCTCGCCAGATCCCGCAAGTCGCCAAGTACAAGTTGGCCCGTATGCACGACGCGCTCGAAGCGGTCGGGAAAGCGACCGAGACGGCACGCAATCTATTGGTGCTGCATCTCGGAGCCGAGCAAACGAATGAGGCGGGCCAGTCATTAGGATGGGGTATCCCGAAGGAGCGACAGAAGGAATACGACGATCAGTGGGACGCGATCCGTGCTGAGGACGTGACGGTACGCGTCACGCCCCTTCGCCTGTCGGAGCTCGGGGATTCAGCACAGGGGATCGAGGCCCACGAATTCAAAATGCTCGGGAGTCTCATTGACGCTCCTGTGGACATCGTTGCGGAGGAATAATGTTTACATGGTATCGCCGAAAAGGGGCGGTAGAGATGCGCCCCTATGTTCCTGGTGAGGATCTCTCGGGCGTGAGTGTCAACAAGGAAGATCATCCTCAGATCGGCGGGATGATCGCCCGCAACGCCGACAATGAACAGGACCAATGGTACGTTGCAAAAGCCTATTTCGAGAAACACTTCGAGCCGCTCTAGAGGAGGGTGTATGAAGGTCAACGTCTACGGAGAAGAACTCGCGGAGGGCATCGGCGTCACGATCATCTCGAAAGCGATCAACGGGATGTTGTATAACGGACTCCGGTTTACCCTTCCAGGTGAGGACAATGCAATTACGTTCTGGTATCGGCCTAATCAGTACCACAGCTTGCGAGGCGTATTGGCCGTGGCATTAGAGGGGGTTGACGATACGAGAGTGAGAGCAAGCACAGAATCGACGCTAGGAACCGACGAGGCGGTTGAGGAGGAAACCAGACTGTGAGGCCGCGTGCCGTACTCGATCTGGAAGTCTATACGAATTATTTCTTGATCGCGATGAAAGACCTCGCGACAGGGAACGTCGTCACCATCGAGCATCCGTTCGATGCGGATCGAGTACGGCGGCTGCTGCGCACTTATCAAGTGGTCACATTCAACGGTACGGGCTATGATATTCCGATCCTCATGTACGCACTGACGGGTGCGACGACACAGGACATCAAGCGTGCCAGTAATCGGATCATTACCCACAATCTCAAGCCCTGGAACTTTGCGAGGGAATTCGACGTGGAGCTCGACGACCCCGCGCTCAACCACATTGATCTCATGGACGTGGCCCCGCTTAAGGGCTCGCTGAAAATGTACGGCGGGCGCATGCACTCAAAGTATTTGCAGGCTCTGCCGTACCACCATGAGACAATTCTCAGAGACGAAGAAAAAGAAGTCGTTCGCTTATATTGCATCAACGACTTGCAACTCACGGAGGATCTCCACAATTCGCTCAAAGTCCAACTTGAGCTCCGGCAGAGTATGTCGACCGCGTATGGCATCAATCTCATGAGCAAGTCCGACGCACAGATCGCCGAGGCCGTCGTCAAATCGGAAATCGAGCGGATGACGCACAGTCGGATGGACAAACCGGGATGCCATCCGGGGCAGCGATTTCATTACAACATCCCTTCGTGGATGTCCTTTTTTGCCATCGATATTCTCGACGACATCCGCAAAGCTGAATTTATCGTGAACGACAAAGGGTCCGTGCTGATGCCGCCAGAGCTCGCGAAACGCAAGATTGTGCTGAAGGACGGGATCTATCGGATGGGGATCGGTGGCCTGCATTCAAGCGAGGCAAATGTGAGCTATCATGCCGACGCCGATCACGTTCTCCTCGACCGCGATGTCACGAGTTATTATCCAGCGATCTTGTTGAACCAAGGCCTATTTCCACAGCACATTGGGCCAAACTTCACAACGGTCTATCGGAAACTCGTGACGCAACGTCTTGCCGCAAAGAAGGGGGGTCACAAGACTGAGGCCGAGTCGCTTAAAATTACGATCAACGGCCTGTTCGGGAAACTAGGCTCGCGGTATTCGGCGGTCTATAGTCCAGACCTCATGATTCAAATTACGCTGACGGGCCAGTTGGCGCTGCTAATGTTGATCGAAGCGTTGGATGAAGAGGGCATCCATGTTGTGAGCGCAAACACGGACGGCGTGTTTGTCCGGTGTCGCAGGGATTGCGTTGACAAGATGACTGCGCTCGTCAAGGAGTGGGAACTGTTAACCGGTTTTGAGACGGAGGAGGCGCGGTACGATGCACTCTATGCGCGCGACGTTAACAATTATATTGCGGTCAAGGAAGACGGGATTGGCACCAAACTTAAAGGCTGCTATGGACCGGGACTTCCTCTTCAAAAAAATCCTGTCACACAGATCTGCGCCGAAGCGGTCATCGATCATCTCACGCTCGGGGCCTCCGTGGAAGGGACGATACGTGAATGCCGCAAGGTTAGCAAATTCGTCTCGGTCAGAAATGTCACCGGAGGCGCGGAGTGGCGCGGAGAAGAGCTTGGCAAAGTCATTCGATGGTACTACGCGACTGGGGTCGACGAAGCGATCCTCTACAGCGTGAATAAACACCTCGTCCCGAAAACCTACGGTGCGAAGCCACTCATGCAACTCTCTGACGGGCTGCCTGCGGACCTTGACTATGCGTGGTATGTGAATGAGGCTAACGAGATGCTAAGAGAGCTTGCGGCCTATCCAGAAAGGGTTGACGGATGATATACGAGAAGTTCGTTGCAACGTGGAGCGGGCGGATGACGACGTATGTATTCAGCAACGGCAGACGGATGACGTTGAAGCGCCCGATCACCATTCACCAGGGAATCGGCTACGTGGTGAAGTACGACGAACTCAAGCATAGCTGCCGCGTGCTCTCCGTCACGCCGCTCTACTGGGGTCGAGAGGCCGTACGATGACGGAGGCTCAAGTCGAACGCTATCTCATTACCTGCGTGACGGAGCGCGGAGGCATGCTCAGAAAAGTGCGGTGGATTGGCCGCCGAGGCTGCCCCGACCGATTTATCATGTGGCCCACGCGAGGCTATGGGCATTGGGTGGAATTGAAGAGTCCGATAGGCAAGTTGAGCGCGCCTCAGATCAGGGAGATCGCCCGCCTACGGGCCTCAGGTCAAACGGTGCATGTCCTGAGCATGCGTGGGGAAGTCGATCATTATATCAGAGAGAACGCATGATCGAACTCTATAACAACGCTGGAAAGCCGTTCCGTCCCTATCAGTACATCATGCGGGACCACGAGCTCAATGTCCCGAAATGTGGGATCTGGTCGTTCATGGGGAGCGGCAAGACCGTCTCGACGCTGACGGCCCTTGACACAATTCAACTGGCCGAAGATCCTCGTCCATCGCTCGTGGTGGCTCCGCTCCGTGTAGCGCGCGACGTGTGGCCGCGTGAGATTCGTAAGTGGCCGCACCTTGAACATCTTCGCGTCTCGCCGATTCTCGGGACGGCGGTACAACGGCACGAGGCGATCTCGCGCAAGAACGCCGACGTGTACACCATCAACTACGAAAATGTCGAATGGCTTATTAAGAATCTGAATGGGACCTGGCCGTTCGGGGCGATTGTGTTCGACGAATCGACTAAGATCAAAAGCCTCCGTGCGAACGTCCGGACGAATACAGACGGGACGACGTGGGTGCAAGGGCGCGGCGGGAAGCGGGCGAAGGCGTTGCTCAAAGCCTGCTACAAATATCAAATCAACCGTGTGATCGAGCTCACCGGCACGCCCTCGCCGAATGGCCTGCAAGACCTCTGGGGGCAAGCGTTTTTTCTGGACTATGGGAAGCGTCTCGGGCGTATGTTCGACGCGTTTAAGAATCGCTGGTTCGAAACGGACTTCGATGGCTATGGGCTCAAGCCAAACGCCGTCGCGCAGGATCAGATCCAGCACGCCCTCAAGGATATTTGCCTCAGTCTGGTCGCCAAGGACTGGTTCAAGTTGGACGATCCGATTGTACGCCGGATTAATGTCACGCTGCCTCCCGACATCATGCGGAAGTATCGGGAGATGGAGAAAGATCTCTTCACGCAGATTCAGGGGCATCCGATTGAAGCGTTCAACGCAGGCGCGCGGACCATGAAGTGCATGCAGTTTGCGAGCGGAGCGGCCTATCTTGGTAGTCCGACCGATCCAGGGCCGCGTCAGTGGATCGAAGTACACGCACTCAAGCTCGATGCACTCGAAGAGATTGCTGAAGAGGCCGCAGGCATGCCGCTCCTGGTGGCCTACCATTTCAAACCGGATCTTGAGCGGCTGATGAAACGATTTCCGAAAGGGCGTCACCTCGATCAAAAGTCGAGCACGCTCGATGAGTGGAACGCAGGGAAGATCCCCATGCTCTTCACTCATCCGGCAAGCGCGGGCCACGGCTTGGACCTTCAGTATGGTTCGAACATTCTCGTGGATTTTACAACCATGTGGAATGCGGAAGAACATCAACAAATACTTGAGCGGGTTGGGCCTGTGCGTCAGGCCCAAGCGGGCTTCGAACGCAACGTGTATCGGTATCATATCGTGGCTGAGAACACACTGGACGAAGAGGCGCTCGAAGTACAAGAGAGTAAGAAGAGCGTACAGGACGTGCTCATTGACGCAATGCGAAGGAGGGGATGATGGCGCGTGTCTATAGATCGATCAGGGCGTTTGAAGAGGCCCATGCGATTCTCGCCGTGCTCCACGAAAATGGAATCGACGCGACTGTCCAAATGTTTCACGACGGGAGCGGAGCGCTGTTCCTCCACCGGCAAACGATCCCGAGGGGCCTTGACGGCCTGGTCGAGTGGGTCGAGAAGCAACTCAAGTCGAACTGCTGGGTGTACGACCGCGACGGGGACCGGATGCTTGCGTTCTGTTGCGGATGGACCTCATGATCGAGATTTTCTTCTACACCTTCCTCGCGACGTTCGCCTATGTGTTTCTCCGTGCGTTTCAGCAACTGAATGTGGTCGGCGAGCACTATTGGAGGATTCCAGTTGCCAGTATCGCCATGGGCTTCGGTGACGTGTTTTTAATTCTCTTAATCGTGAAGGCCGACACGATCTGGATCGGGCTGACGAACGGCCTCGCTGGAATGCTTGGCTGTTACGGGGCGATGTACCTTAACAAAAGGATGAAACGCACATGACATCGTGGCACAGTTATCCGAGTATCTTCGCGCTCGGGCATCGCGCGGTCAGAGACATCTTGACAAAGCCTGTGACGGTCGAGGAAAAGATCGACGGTTCGCAGTTCTCCTTTGGAGTCTTCGAGATTTCGGAGACGAAGGACGCAGACGGACGTGTCGTCGGTGAACAGACTGAGCCGACGCCGGTTCTCAAATGCCGGTCGAAGTCGGCACAGTTGAATATCGACGCACCGGAAAAAATGTTCGCGACGGCGGTCGAGTACGTGAAGTCCGTCCGCCATTTATTGGTTCCTGGCTGGACGTATCGCGGCGAATACCTGGCGAAGCCAAAGCACAATACGCTGGTCTATGATCGGATTCCGCAGAATAATATTATCATCTTCGATATCAACCCGGCTGAAGAAGACTATCTTCCACATGGAGATAAGGTGATATACGCCGCGCGGATTGGTCTCGAAACGGTGCCCTTATTGTTTGAAGGTAACCTCAACGAGGTGCAACAAGTCCGTGACATGCTCGACCGCGTCTCATGCCTCGGAGGCCAGAAGATTGAAGGCGTTGTCGTGAAGAACTACGAGCTCTTTGGGGACGACAAGAAAGCCATGTTCGGCAAGTTCGTCTCAGAAGCATTCAAGGAAGTCCACAACAAGGAGTGGAAGGCCTCCCATCCAACTAAGACGGACATCGTGCAGAAAATTATTGAGACGCTCAAGACGCCTGCGCGCTGGAACAAAGCGATGCAACATCTACGCGAAGCCGGGCGACTGACTGACGATCCGCGTGACATCGGCCTCCTTTTCAAAGAAGTCCCGGCAGATCTTCTCAAGGAAGAGACGGAGTGGATCAAACAGCAACTGTTCGACTGGGCGTGGCCCCATATTGCTCGCGGCGTGACGGTCGGTATTCCGGAGTTCTACAAGGCGAAGTTACTCGAACAGCAATTCACGAAGGAGGCCGCATGACCAACGCTACGTGGAACGATGAGACAGGCGTCGGCAAGTCGTCGAACCCAAAGGATCGGGCGGCAACGTCGCGCCTCGACATCTCCCTCTTCCCGCAGACGGCGATTGCGTACGGGGCGCTCGCGATGACAGAGGGCGATTGTAAGTACGGCGGGTACAACTACCGCGCGGTTGGCGTCTCGGTCAGCACCTATTACTCGGCAGCGAACCGGCACCTCATGAAGTTTTATAACGGAGAGTGGGCCGACGAGAAGACGTGCGTGCCTCATCTGGCGAGCGCCTTGGCCTGCATCGCGGTCCTGATCGATAGTAGCGTCGTCGGCAACTTGGTCGACGACCGCCCTCCGGTTCAGCAGATGAGTGCGCTCTTGACAACGCTCGAAGAAAATGTTAAGTATCTCCAGGGTCTCTTTCCTAATGGGCCTAACCGCTGCACGCGTGCAGCACTGGAGGTGCGTCATGAGGAGCCATCAATTCCTGTTCGGAGTGCTGATCGGACTATTGATTTCGGCAGTCACACTGACCGTGGAGCACAGTCAATCCCAACAACTTGACACGTTCGGCCAGCTCGCGGACGCCATCGGGCAGTACAATCTCGCGGTCATCCAAACGCAGCAGCTCGACAATCAGCAACGGATGTTGAATGAAATTTTGGGGCAACCGAATCAGTTCCGAAGGGGGCCGTGTTAGAATGGCGGTTCGATCCTTTCTCAGCGCGGTCCACGTAGCCTCTCTGCACGAGTGGATCGCGCTGGGCCGCTGGCATTCCTCTTTCCCACCAAAGGAGATCTATGGCAAAATTGTCGTTGAGCGCGAGTACCATTCAACGCTCGCTGGACGCATACACGCAACACGGCGGGAACATGGCGGCAGCATCGGCTTCGTTGAAGATTCCACGGCCAACGCTCCAACATCACATTGCAGCGGCGAAGCGGCTAGGTATGACAAGCTCGGTCGGGATGGACAGTGAATCCCACCTCAAACTTCAGATCAAGCGATTGGAAAGCGAGCTGAAAAGCGTCCAAGCGGAGACGCTTGACGCCAGTCTCATCAAAGCCAGGATCATCGGTCTCACAGACAATGTGAGTCAGCTTCAGACCCCCTCATGGTTGGTAAAGGAGAAGAAAGGGGACGCGTCCTTCGGCGTGCCGACGCTGTTTTTGAGCGACCTCCATGCAGGAGAGGTAGTCGATCCAAAACAGATCAACGGCGTGAACGAGTACAACCTGAAGATCTTCCACGAGCGCATTGACGCGCTGGCAGAAAGTTCGATCCGCCTGCTCAATATCCTGAGCCCAAAGATGGACTATCCCGGTATTGTTATCCCGCTGGGCGGCGATAACTGTAGCGGGAATATCCATGACGAGCTCACGGCCACGAACGAATTCAACTCGATGCCGATTGTCCTCGACCTGTTCGAGACGTTGGGCAGTTTCATTTCCACGATGGCCGATAAGTTTCACAAAGTGTTCCTCCCGTGCGTCACCGGGAATCATGGCCGCGATACGCGGAAGATCTGGGGGAAGGACCGGCATCACACGTCGTTTGACTGGTTGCTCTATTGCTTCCTCGCGAAGCACTTCGCGAACGACGAACGGATTACCTTCTTTATCCCGGACGGCCCAGACGCCTACTACAAGGTCTACGAGCATCGCTACAACCTCACGCACGGAGATCAGTTCCGTGGCGGCGACGGTGTGATCGGCCCGCTCGGTCCGATCATCCGAGGCGACCACCGGAAGCGCTCCCGGAACGCGCAGATCGATATGGAGTACGACACACTGATCATGGGCCACTGGCACCAGTGGATTCAGTTGCGTCGTTTGATCGTGAATGGCTCGCTCAAAGGGTACGACGAGTATGCGTATGCGAACAATTTCCCGTTCGAGGTGCCGCAGCAAGGGCTCTGGATCACGCATCCGAGGTATCGGATCACCTACAGTATGCCGGTCTATGTAGATCGTGCGAGAATTCCAGCGAAGACGAATTGGGTCAGCGTGGCCGCATGAGACGGGCGGTACCCATGCCAAACGGATGGAGTCGATACCGTATCGGACGGAGTTGGTTTCATCGATACAGGCGGCAGTGTACACTAACGAACGGAGACACGATCACTGTCGAAAAAGTCGTTTCGCCGTATGAGCTGAGCCACGCAAAACTTGCCCGGAAGTGGGTGATGATGTATGTCGCGTTCGAGTGCGACGTATACCTATTAGCCGAATCGGAGAAACGCTATGCTAGACTGGCTGCTCGGAAATAAACGACAGGTGTTCGACCTCAATGACCGAGAAATCTTTTGGGCCGCGCTCGGTCTATTTATGAGACGCTACTCAACGGTGAGCACAGCAGAGGAAGGCTTTCACATTTTTCAAACTTTACGTGAGGAGGTGATCCGTGGCAAAGAAGAAAACCGACAAGCAGGTACCGCGTGGAACAATCAAGGATTGTGAGAAGCTGATCGAGGCGCTGAATAAGAAGCTCGTCGAGTACCAAGATCTTGAGAGCCATTACAAGTCCGTCATCAAACTGTGGTCCATGCGGATGGGGCATCCGGACGGGAACTGCACAATGGGTACACTAATTGGTATGGTGGAAAAGGCGCAGGATATTATCCGGGCACAGATCTGGATCGAGGCGTCGACGCAGGCTGTTAACGGAGCGAATAGCTTCTGCGGCGTGAAGAACGAACGCATGAATGCCCTGTTGGAATTCTCTGACTACTGCCGGGCGCAGGCTACGCGGCTCATGCCGTCCGCCTAAGGAGACTCATGTACAGAGCCCTACGGCAACACAGGTATAGCGCGATTCTCTGTGATATCGACGGGACGCTCGCGTTGCGGGGGGATCGCTCCCCGCACGATCACGATTCGTCGGTGGAGGACGCACCGAACGCGCCGATTGTTGCACTATGCAACTTGCTCGAAGAGGATGGGGAAAATTTTATTCTCATCTCAGGCAGAGACGAGCAATATCGCGACGTGACGAATTACTGGTTGTACACCCACGGAATTCTTCAGGGTAGTCTCGCCTTATTCATGCGTTCGCGCGGAGACAATCGACCGGATGAGGTTGTGAAGCGTGAGATCTACGAGACGCAGATTAAGCCGTTTGTTGACGTGAAGTTTGTTCTCGACGACCGGAACAAGGTGGTCAAAATGTGGCGTGAGCTCGGGCTCACCTGCCTCCAAGTCGCGGAAGGAGACTTTTAACTATGATGAAGTGCGATGAAGTTGCGCGCCTAGATAGTTGCTTTAATCGTGCAAGCAATGACGAACAGATGTTCGTCTTATTGCAACGGGACAAGGCTGCGCCTGAGACGATTCGTTTTTGGGTCCGAGAACGAATTCGCATTGGAAAGAACAATCCGAGCGATCCAGAAATCATTGAGGCGCTTGCCTGTGCTCTACGGATGGAGGCGCGCAAATAATGGAATCAATCGTCCGGATGACCTTTGGCTCGTACTTGTACGGTACCAATACGCCGAGTTCCGACGTGGATTACAAGGGCGTGTTCATGCCCGAGGTCAACGACATTCTTCTTCAGCGCGTCCCGCACAGCATCGCAGAGAACACGAAGAAGGACGACACGAAGAAGAGCACGAAGGATGACGTTGATTCCGAGATGTACTCCTTGAACCACTTCGTCCACTTGGCCTGCCAAGGCGAGACCGTGGCGCTGGATATGCTCCACGCGCCCGTCTCAGCCTGGATGACGCACAGCGATATCTGGGCCAATCTCGTGGCCCAGCGCGAGCGGTTCTATACGAAGAACCTCAAGGCGTTCGTCGGCTACGCGCGCAAGCAAGCGGCGAAGTACGGCGTCAAGGGCTCGCGGCTGGCCGAAGCGAAACGTGCGTTGGCGTTCTTAAAGACTACCCCTCTCGCGACGATTGAAGAGGTCTGGTCGTTGTTACCGGAGGGCGAGTATTGCCGTCGTGTGTACAACGACGAAGGCCCGTTGTATTACGAGGTCTGTGGGAAGAAGATGAGCCGAGGGGCGCGCTGTGGGACCTATCTGCCGATGATGGAGCTCTTTGTGGCCCGGTATGGAGAGCGGGCGAAGCAAGCGGAGACGAACGAGGGGATCGATTGGAAGGCCGTGAGTCACGCGTTCCGGGCCGCGTATCAGGTTAAGCATATCCTCGTGGACGGCGGCTATACCTATCCGCTGCCAGAAACCGAATGGATTGTCAACGTAAAGTCCGGGCAGATGAATTTTGTGAAGGAGGTCGCCCCGAGGCTCGACGAGCTCATAGATGAGTTGGAAGGGCTGACTGCGCGGTCCACTCTTCCTGAGACGGTGGACCGCGACTATTGGGGCAACTGGCTCTCCGAGACGCTTCTTACTTCCGTACGCGCTCATACTCTGCGTTGACGCGCGCCATGAGTTCGTTGATTCGCTGTTCTTGCAGCCGCACGGACTCACGGCTCGCTCCACTCTCGATCATCTGGTGCTTCTGCGTCTGCAATTTCGAGACGAGGTCCTGGACCTGATTCACCATCTGGTTCAGGCCGACCTCGGGATGCTCCGCGTGAAACGCCGACGCGTGATCGTTTTTCTCTGCGCGATGCTTGAATTCATCATAGCTCATGTGCACCGCTTTCATGGTGTCGTAGAACTTCTCACGCGTGGCGGCCTTTCCGCTGGCGCTACCCAAAAATCGACCGAGCAACGGCACCTTATACTCCGGCAATTCCTCTCCAGTCCAGAGCGCGCTCGCAGTCTGCTGTAACTTACTGGCTTCGCGTCCGACGCCGCCTGTGAGCGTCCCAATAGCGTAGTCAATTGCGTCCGGTGTCGGGCTAGCGATCCCAGGTCGGTACTCGTTCCCGCCTGTGACAAAATTAATCCCCTTCGCGAGCACTTGCGCCCAGACCGTTGACGTGTCTTTTTTCCGTGAGAATCCAGGCGTCGGTCGGCTCCGGTCGATGTCCTCCCGATAGATTGGCTTCCCGGTCCAATCGATGTTGGTATCGAGCGCCACAATCGGATCGGCTATGGTCGGCATAAGTTCTTGGGTGATGCTGGACGAACCGCCAGTCGGCATGAACGAACTGAGCATCGCCGCGAGGCCTCTGTAGGCATGATCCATGGGATGCCCATTCCCGTGGGTATAGTAGCCCAGCATCGTCTCAGCCGCGAGTCGCCCGATGTTGGGGATTAGGTTGAAACCCAACGGCATCGGGATCGTGGCATACTTTTTATTGGTGCCAGGGATCGGCAGCACGAGCGCACGTTGCTTGACAAATTCCGGTACGTCGTCTTCGTCGTAGCCCATCATGGCGAGTGCGAAGGTTTGCAGCACGCCGATCAAGACGCCGCCTGCAAAAATTTTCTTCCCGAGCGCGGACATTGAAATGTTTCCCGTGGTACTATCGCGCTGCAACATGGTCTCGGCAATGCGCGCCGTCCCTTGGACGTTGGCGTTAAAGAACGCGTAGAGCGAGCCCATCTGTGCGCCGAGTTGCCCTTTCTTATTGAAGTTCACGGTAATGTTCTTGGCGAGCGACGCGGCTTGGATGTCGGACATCCCTTGGTCGGTCGCGACCTTGAACACCCCCAACCGCATGGCGTTTTCCATTGTCTGGTTGTAGTCGCTCAAAAGTCCCGCGAATCCCGAGTTGCCGACCTTCGTGGAGAAGTCGTTATAGTTCCGGATCTGGCTCCATGACTTCGGGTTCAGCATAGCCTCGATATCTGCTGTCCGATCTCCAACTGTGCGAAAAATGTCACGGTATCCAGTCGGGCCTCCGACGTGTTGGAACCGTTCCCAAAGGATGGAGGTAGGCGACGTACCGTGCTGACCATTCCGAACGGCTCGCGCATCGGCGTAAATTCCTCCCAGAGACGTGATCGCAGCCTTGAGCACGTCCTTCTGCCTCCCGGCAATTGGCGTGTCCTGTAGGGTCAGCATGGCAAATTGGGCGTCTCGGACGAAGTTCACGATCCCGAAGATTGGGTTGTATTGCGTATTGACGGCGGCCAGGTACCGGGTGAACGGTGCGATCCCGGATAAGAAGCCGTTCAAGGCCGGGGTGTCCAAATTTTTGAATGCCTTGGCGATCTCCATCGCCCGCTCGTTGTCCTCGTTGAAGACGATCCCGTAATCCACTCCCGCGACGCGGAAGTTGACCACGTTCGGATGCCCCTTGAACGTCGGGTCGGGAATCATCTGTAGGGTACCCGTTTTATTGTTCATCACCCGGATCATCGGTACGCCGTAATGCGAACCCGCTGCGGTGGTGATGTCGCCAGGCACGGCCTCTTGTAATCCGGTGAGCGGGTTGGTGACGTAGATCGGCGCAGGTTTCACCAACGTCGCGATCTCTTTATTCGGGTGCATCATGAGGAGACCCGCGAAGGCTTTCACGGGTTTCATTTTCTCGCCACGTGCGATGACCTGATCGCGTGCTTGCGCAATATTCGCCAAGATCGGCGAGACGGTTTTCTCCGACCCCATACGCATCTTCGCCGTGCTTCCTCGCACGGAGAGTCCTTGACCCGTGGGATACCCCTCGGCGTCAAACCCTTCGCGTCGCAACGGCACGTACGACTGATATTCGAGTTCCCAGTCGGCAATTGTCTCCGCATTCTCCAGTCCATACTCGACCATAAGGCGTCGCGTCTTTTTGGTGATCGCGTCGACCATCTGCGCAAGCGGCGTCAACTTTGTCAGATCGGCTGACGCGAGAATCGCGTTCGCCTCGGCGTCCGACATACCCCCGAGTTTGGTGTTGTTCGGCATGCCAGGATTCATGGCGAGCAAACGGGCGTTGACATCGTCGTCAATAAGATGCCTCGCGTGCAGATAGTCGTTCATTTCTTTGTATGTGACGCCTCGGAGCCGCATCGCGTTCATGAGCGGTAAGAGCTCGTCCGTCTTGAAATCCGCCACGCCTTGCGCGACGAGGCTATGATACATCTCCTCGTGCAGGATCGGATTCGCTTCGTCCGGGACATCGCCACCGTATTTCTTCACAGCCTCGATGAATCGCTTGATATCGATATTCTTGTCCTGCAAGCGGCGAATGATATAGTCGAGTTTTCCCGTGCTCTCCACGTCATAGGTGACGGGAAGGGGAAACGTGCTTCCGTGAGGAGGAGAGACAGATGGGCCGCCCGGTCCAAGGGTCGTTGGGTAGGCGGCATTCCATTTCCGTAAGACGGCTTCGGCTCGGTCGAGCTCGTCGTGAAGATCGTCAGCCTCATCGATATCTGCGTACTTGAGTTGATCGCGTAACTCTTCGATGCGTGCTTCGAGTTCGACGCGGTGCGTCCGTAAGGTAGAGTCTCGTTCCTCGCTATTCGACGACGACGCGTGTCGATCAATCACCTTCGTTGGATGGAACAAGGCGACTGCGCGAGGGTCCGCTCCTTCCGAGTTGTAGAACCCGGCGTACCCCGCGTTCTTTGCCTTGAGCTCGGCCTCGGTGCGATCTCCTTCGATTCCCGCAAGATCCATGAGCCGATTGGCGTCAACCTGTGCGCGATATTTGTTTGCGTGTCGGAAACGCGTCTCAGGCTTGGCCCCTGCACGATAGAAGTAACTGCGATCCACGTACGTTCCGGGCTCGGCGTTAGCTTTCCGTTGCATTTCGGCTCCGGCTTGCCCAGTGCCGTGCATCTTCGGATGGATGGTCTCCAAGTTGGGCTCGTGACTGTAGTGGTCGAGGTTGATCATGTTTGGAGACGCGACGGTCGCTTCCCGTTCAATCGCCCAATCCGGCATCACGGCGGCTTTTTGATCGGCATAGTGCGTGTCGGCTGGATTGGCGGAACGGTTTGCCTCTCCGTAGGGACCGTAGTTGACCCACGAATTTTGCCCGCGCGTTTCAGCACTCATCGCTTTGGCCGCAAGTGGCGTGAACATTGCGACGTGCGAGTACCAGGCGTTGTCTTCGCCCTCAGCACGGAACCCGACCCCTTCTTTAATGTGGCCGAAATAATCGTGCACCGCCCGGAAAATATCGTTCGCGAGCGCGGTCTGTCCGCTGATCTTGAACTTGGTTTTCTCCAGCAACGGGTGCGCGTTCGGATCGAAGTTCGTATCTGAGCCGAATCCCTTCATCGTGCTGAACACGAAGAGGTGATTATTCTGCACCACGTCGAGGATTGCGTTGCGCGGATTGCCGTAGGGATCGTCGCCTTCAATAAATTCGACGTGCAGACCGGTTTCCAACATCGCCTCGTATTGCGCCGACGCTTCGTCGATCATGGCGCGGTAGGCCGCCTTGACTTCGAGCGCGTTCGGATTATGCTCCAGTCGTTCGTACGCGTCGGCCAATCGCTTCGCGCGTGTGATGTCGAGCTTGTGGTACGTCGTCTCTGGATTGTACGCGAGGCCTGCTCGCTTCATATAGGTGCGAGCCGCCTCCTGCGCGGGGGCGAATCCTTGAAACTCGACCGTCTGATCGCCCATTCTTATTTCGGTAGGGAGACCTTTGAGCGTCGTGCCAGTGAGACCAACCCCTTGATAGGGCCGTTGTGTGACAGAAAATAAGCTTTCGCTTCGTCCATCTCCTCCAGTCCCGATAGCGGCAGTATTTTGTGCTCGTCTGAAAGCGGCTCGTTCGTCATGGATGACCCGTTCCTTTCGTAAATGTGCCTGTTCGTGGATCGACGCGTCGAACGACTGCCCACCCTGTTTGGGGCTCAACCCTTCGCCTCCGTCTTGCCACATAAATTTACTGATCCCGCCTGAGAGGGCAAAGACCTTCTCGCGCGCGACGGCTTGTGAAATTTTTCCTGCGCGATACGCTTTCCAAATCTGATCGACTTTCGGGGCCAAGACTTTTTTCATGCTCCATGGGAACAACCCGCGTACGGCTTCCCAGGTCACGGACTGCATCTCTCGCGGTTGGAGGTTCCGCTGCGCGGCGGCATCCCGGTAGGCATCGGCGAAGATCTTGTACATACCGACGCGTGAAAATACGTCAGCCACTTCTTGTGAGTTCCCGGACAGGGAGCGGAGCAACGCGGCAGCGACGGCGTGCGTGTCAATAGTGACGTGCCCTTCGGCGTTATGTGGATCGACCATGTTTTGGTAGAAACTATGGACCTTCACGGCGTGGCCGAGTTGGGTCTCGATATTCGCGTCCGACCCATCCCGAATGACCGAGACGGCCTTCTCAATCGTGCCGAACGATCCCCACGCCACGGCTCCGAGATTACCTACGGTCGGGCCGAAGAGATCCGCTTCCTCCTTCACGCCGAATCGAGCATAGTCGAGGAAACCCCCCTCGGGGGTGACGAGGCGGTAGGCGCGTTCGTGGTAAGCCTCGTCGAAGACGCGCACGAATCGTGCGGCGTCCTCCACGTTCATGTCGGCCAAGACCTGCCCTTCGAGGCGGTACGCGGCTTTGAGGAGCTCGCGCCGACCGTCGTCGCCTAATGGGGCGGCAGCATGATAACTTTCCACGAACCGCGTCATCGCCGGAGTCCAGGCTTCGTACTGGCGATCCTTCATGATCGCCATGGTGCGTTCGGCCAGACTCACGTTCATGAACCAATCTTTCTGCGGAGACAGGACTGCTACGACGGCGTCAGCTTGTTTGTGTGCCAGCGCATATTTGTCGGCTAGCTCGGCGTTCATCTTGTGTGCGCCCTCGTACCAGAGCTTGGCACGCGCGCGCAGATCGGTCGGTACCAGATCGTGCAACCAGAGGAGGTTCTGGACCATCGTCGCGTGCAACTCGCCAAGGAGTTGCTCGTTGGTCCCGCGCCCTCGGACTGCGCTATACGTCCGGATCATCGCGATCAGTTTGTTGGTCAGCGATTTCGAGTGTAAGATTTTTTCTTTGCCGACGAGCATCACCGGACGCGTCGCGGCTTTTGCCGCTATCTCGGCCTTGACGCGTTGACGAACCGCTTCCACCTTCTCCGCGCGTCTCTTCGCGGCGTCCTCCCTCTCGCGCGTGATCGTCTCCTGGATCTCGCGAGAGTTCTCAAGTGCGCTCTGGCTCGCGTGGTCCACGTCAACATGAGGGATGACCGCTCCGTCCTCGCTTACCCGATATTCAAACGCCTTCTCGTGGTATTCTTGCGCGTCGAGTTTCGCAATGCCATCCAACTTCTTGAGCAATGATAGAGCGTCATCCCATCGACGTTCACCGACCGCGACAGCCGCCTCACGCGCCAGGAATTGCGTCTCATTGTAGACAGGGAGCTCCTTGTGGGCATCGGCGTACTCCTTCATTGCCGCATAAATCTTTTGACGCAACTCTTGCGGCGTCGTCTTGTAGTAGGACGCGTTACTCTTAATGTTCTCGGTCATCTCCTTCGCGAACCCGTATTGCGAGGAGAGATACCGAATAGCCCTCTCGACCTTCTCCTGTACATAGGGCTGCCCCGCGAGCCCATAGTGGGACATCTCAGTCAACCGGTGCGTCAGATCGCCGACGTGCTCGACGAGGGGATTCACGACCCCGCCTCCCATGGCCTCCTGGACCTTCATCGTCGCGCGTTCCGGCTTGCCGCGTTGCGCCTCGGCCAACCCTTTGAAGGCGGTGACGACGTGCTCCGGAGGAATCTTCGGCGTAAACGCTGACGCGGTCGTGTCGAGCTCGTTGATCCGATCAATTTCAGCCGGAGCGTTGGCGGTGCCGTATCCTTTTTCCAGGTACTTGGCCGCGACGGCACGCGCGAGGGCGTCATGTACGCGTTCAAGATTGCGGACGTATTGCGCGGCGAGCGGCTTGCCGTCTCGTCCCGTCCACGTCTTTCCGGTTGCCATCGCCCGGACGCGGCCAATCATCTCTTTCAAGGTGCGGAGGAAGTTGAGGACGTTCGCGTGGGCAGCACTCTCCCCAATTTGACGCGTCATGTGCAAGAAGACTTTATCCCAGAAATCTTTCCGGTGCATCGCGTCGCCATGGATGTCGGCACCGATTTCGTTTAGCAGTTGCTCGTCATTGAGTTGCCGACCGTGACGTAGATACGCTTTACTTTTTGCGCCACCTCGAAGCTCTTGCTTGATCACCGTAATGTACGCATCGTGGAGCGGCGTACCTTCCATCAAATGCGTGACTTCATGATACACAATTGCCATCGGATCGACCGAGGTGTTGGCCGCCATGAAGACGACGCCTGG
>Ga0070715_10000102_pt1 | contig 21108 bp, 17 predicted proteins | sample LARL111metaG_FD_71394 | JGI IMG/M metagenome (GOLD analysis project Ga0070715, IMG submission 71394) | Corn, switchgrass and miscanthus rhizosphere microbial communities from Kellogg Biological Station, Michigan, USA - LAR L11-1 metaG | ecosystem: Host-associated > Plants > Roots > Rhizosphere ... | reverse complement strand
GTCTAATTGAGAAAGAGCTGCGCATCGAAGATGCTTATGGTCTTTGGCGCCGTCCACCTAAACAAAATGTGTAACCCATGTCTCCGGACTCTTTTGTTACCTATGTCTCCGACTGTTCATGGCCAGTTGTTATTTGTTAGTCGTCTTTCGTTTAGTCCTGTCGCGAGTTAGAAGTTCTCCGAAACCGCTGTTTGAGACGGCGACAACTGACCGCTTGACCAACTGACAACTGACCACTGGTCACTGACAACTGACCACTGCAATTATAACAACAGGTGATGTCGGCTCGAAGTCGGACATCACCTATCGCTGATGGGATTCGCGTTTTTGCTGGGGTTAAGCCGTAGTAATCGTGGTTGCTATTGGCTACTGCCCTGAGGCGACGGTGACTCTTCAGCTTTTCTCTTTTCGTTCTGCTCGTGTAGGCTGTCGGCTCGCTTGCGGGTTTCGTCGGCTTTCTTCAGGGCCGCAGCTTTTTGGTCCATCTTGCCATCCATCTCGGCAAGTTTCGCCTGTTCGGTGAAGATACTGGCCTGATAAGTCCAGGCATTTTCGTTGGTCGCATCAAATTTGATCGCGTTATTGACCTGTTCGAGCCCGTCGGCGATGCACTTCATAGCGGTGTCGAAGTCCTTCGGGTCTTTCGGTTTCTTGTAGCTTACATTTCCTTTGCCGGCTTCGGCCGACACGACTTTATTTTCTTCGGTAATCTTGAAGGAACAATCCCAGTCCTTGCCGGCAAGGATCGCATAAGCATCGGCCCGTTTATCGTCCTTGATGCCGGAGTTAGTTGCGCGCGCGGTAATCCATTCGCGCAAACTCTTATCGTCTCCGAGTTGCGAATAAAGGACCGACACTGCCTTGTAAGCCTCGTCATTGTCAGGCTGCTCCTGCAGGACCCGCTTATAGGCTTCGATCGCTTCGTGCCCCTTGGCAACATTTTCCGGCTCGGGCACCTGAGGTTTGTATTGTTGGTGGATAACTCGGGCTATGAAGATCGGAGCAGTCTTATTGCTGGGGTCGAGTTCCAGGGCTCGCTTGGCATGCTGTTCGGCTTCTTCAAAGTGGCCTTCTTTGTAGGTGCGCGCGGTTTCATTCAGCTCGTTCTTGGCTCTGATCTTATTTACGAGTGAGCATCCGGCACTGGAAATCACAAACAAAGCCAGAGCCATCGCCGTGCTGGCCCTGGACAGAGAAAGTTTCATCCTGATTCGCTCCGTTTTCACTAAGAAGATAAGCCGCAGGAAGCGACAGCAATGCTTCGCGGCCCAGGCCGGCAAACTAGTTCGGCAAATCGTCAACCTGCAAACCCACCGGATTTGCGCCCGCGCCCTTGATCGCGTCGATTACCTTCACGACGTCGCCATATTTCATGGTTCGAGGCGCTTTGACAAATACGGTCTTTTCGATGCGCTGCTCCATGGGAAGGTCCGTGCGCGTTTCGTACCCGCTCTTGAATGCCGGCGGGCTGAAACGCCTGGCGAATGTCTCGTGGAGACATTGCGCGAGATGACTCGGATCGTTTACCGAGCCATAGTCCGGAACGACGCCATTACAAGGCTCTTCCGGTAGCGGGTTGTCGTGGTTATTAAGCTTAAGTTTCAGATCAGTGGCGCTGGAAACTGATACGACGAGGGTCAGTGGATTGGGTTTTAAGTTTTGTATGTTCTCGTTGGGATCGCGCTGAGCCGGAATGTCAGCCATAAAACGGCTCGGCTTTAGCGGCGTGATCACCATAAAAATGATCAACATGACCAGGAGCACGTCGATGAGCGGTGTAACGTTGATGTAAGGGACAGCGCGGCTGCTGCCTTGAGCGGTCATTGCCATAACTTCACCCTCGATTCAAAGCTGGAAATTTCCCGACGATCAGGTGCCGGCCGGCTTGGCGGGAGCGGCGGCGCCACCCTTCTTCTTGTCTGCGACCAGGCCGATTTGATCGATCCCTTTTTCGCGGACAGCGTTAATCACGCGAACGACTTCACCATAACTAACGCCGACGCCGCTCTTAATGTAAACGACGCGATCCTTCTTCTCTTTATTTGTGAGCGATTTCTCGACTTCAGCCTTGAGATCATCCAGGCTGATGCGCTTTTTGCCGAGCCAGTACTCTCCGTCATTCGGAATCGCCAGGATCACTGAACTCTCTTTGTTAATTGCCTGATCCTCTTCGGCATTCCGGGTGTCGCGCGGAATCGCAACTGAAACTCCATGCTGCAAAAGCGGCGTGACCACCATAAAGATGATCAACAACACCAACATAATATCGACCATCGGCGTGACGTTAATTTCCGATTGAAGCCCGCCACTGCCGCCGCCAGCCTGCATTCCCATAAGACAATCTCTCCTTAACTGCCTGCACTTCCGGAGGACGCTGCCGCGGCGCTCGCGAATGCGGCGCCGCCAATGCGTTCAGCCAACTGCACCTGACTATGGATTCAGCTGCTTGGTCCGGTTCTTAATGAAGTAGTCAACCAACTCGGAGGCTGAGTTATCCATCTCCACCACGAAACCGTCGACCTTCCCGGTAAAGTAATTGAACAACCACACCGCCGGCACGGCCACGACGAGTCCGAGGGCGGTCGTAAACAACGCTTCCGAAATACCGCCGGCCACCGCCGCGATACCAGCCTGCTCGGCGTTCTTCATGCCGCGGAAAGCGTTGATGATGCCGAACACGGTTCCGAACAAACCGACGAAGGGAGCGGTCGAACCGATGGTCGCCAAACCCGAAAGGCCGCGGCGAAACTCTGCGGTCTTAATCGCAATGGCCCGCTGCAGCGCGCGCTTCGAAGCCTCGATCTCGTCGCCTGAGATTTCGTTCGACTGCTCGTGAGCGCGAAACTCCTGCAAGCCGCTGTTGACAACCATGGCGAGGTGCGACTTCCGATGCTTGTCGCTGATATTGATTGCTTCCTCGATGCGATTGTTCTTCAGCGCCTGGGCCACCCGCGGGGCGAACTCGCGCGACTGTTTCTTCGCCGCCGTGTAGGTCAGATATCTTTCGACCATGATGGCAATCGAATAGACCGACATGATCAAGAGAATGATCACGACGGTGATCGCCACGCTGCCCATGTTCTTGACCATCTCAGTGATGGTGAACTCGTTGCCGCCGGCGGCCGGGCTGGCAGAAGGACTGGCAGCCTGCCAGAAAAATAGAAGAAGGCCCAAACCCTTCGTTCCGAGAATGCTTGTCAGAATAGTCACGATAAACCCTCCAAAGGTCTGATTACTAAAATTTCAATTGCGCGGCACGCAAGCCGGCAAGCATTGCCGGTTTTCCGCAACCGCCGAAGCCCGTCCTTTATTGCGCCACAAAGTTGTAGATGATCACGCCATTAACTTTCACCGGCTGGCCGGAAAGTTTCGTGGGCGTGAACTTGGAAGACCGCGCCGCGGCCACCGCCGCTGCCTGCAGGAGCGGGTGACCGGATACCGCATGTGCTGAAATCACATTGCCGTTCTCATCAATTAACACCTGCACCTGTACCGCTCCGGAAGCATGGGCACTTCTGGCAATCGCGGGGTACGGCGGCGTCACCAGATGCACAGCCTTACCGTTCAGCACCCCACCCGAAATTGGAGCATGAGGAGTCGGTTTGGGTGGCGGCGGTGGCGGCTCATCGTTCATCACAACCTTGGCCGGTCCTACCGGTCCCGTTCCCGTGCCTCCGGCGCCTGGAGCAACGGGCGCTATGGCGTTGGTGTTCCCGCTGCCAATCACAGTCTGTACGCCGCGACGGACCGGAGGTATATCACTGGCCTTATTTGAAACCTTTTCCGGAACGATCTCAGAGCGAGTCACGTCGGCGATCAGTTCCTTGCGCACGTCGACGTTCTTATTAATCTCGACCTTCTCAGGTTTCGGCGCTTCTTCCGTTTTCGGGGCCGGCGGCGCCGGGACCGGCGCAATCAGCGCCGTCAATTCCAGATTCTGGACATCGAGCTGCGCGTTGTACCAGAGAATTCCTACGATGAAAAACGCAACGCCCAGGACAATGTAGACGCCAGTGAAAGCGAGAAGGAATGAGCCTTTTCGCCTGACGTCCTGCGCGTGCGAACCAGACTCGACCAGATTTTCGAACATATCTAATCCTCCCTATCCGGTACCAAAAGGGTCAAGGATGTATGGCAGCCGATTCCATGTCATTAGAACTAACTTGTTGAAAGGGGAAACAGCGACAGGTTTGGTTTAGTGCGTCGAAGCTTAAACCAGCCACTGTGCGAGAAACACACAAAGAAGCTGGCCACCATCGGACGTACAGCCCACCGTGCTTCCTATCAATTCAACAACAGGACACGACTGCAAAGCGTATTCAATTGGCCAGCAACGGGTGCAGTCTATTCCGCCTTCCGCCGCAAAGTCAAGAACAAAATCCCTCAAAAATCAGCACGATTCTTGTGCGGATAAGTTCCTTGCCCGGCTTTTTAGACACCGAATCCTGGCGCGCAGTTCCCTTCAAGCGCGCGCCGCGCGCGAAGGTTCCTGCGTTTCATTTCTATCTCGGTGTCCAACTCGATTCGATTGAGTGTCGCTGCGCCGTTTTGGTAATGATTCCAATTTATGCGCCGCTTCGAGTCGCTTCTCCCACCAAACCATGATCGGTCCGGCGACGGCGATCGTGTCGTAGGTACCAAAGATAATACCCATCAACAATGCCAGCGAGAACGGTCTGAGCGTCTCACCTCCCAGCAATACCAGGGCGATCACCGAGAGAAATACCAGGCCCGAAGTAATTACGGTCCGCGAAAGCGTTTGATTGATCGAAAGATTCGTAACTTCGTAGAGACTCAGGCGGCGGTATAGTTTCCGGTTCTCGCGAATCCGATCGAAGATTACGATTGAATCGTTCACGTCGAAACCCACCAGCGTCAGCAGCGCGGCGATGACGGTCAGGTTAATTTCAATCTGGAAGATGGAAAACAGACCCAGGGTGACGAGCACTGTGTGGAAGACTGCAATTACCGCCGCCGCGCCATAAGTCCATTCGAAACGAAAAGCGATGAACAGCAGCATGCCGACCAGCGCGGCGATCGTCACGGCAATCGCCTGCGTCCGAAGCTGCTTGCTGGCGACCTCGCCAACTGCGTCCGTGCCTTCGATCTTGTAGGCAGCTTTCGGATCGTCGCCAAGATTCTTACTCGCTTCAGCTTCCGGTCCAAATGTCTTCAGCGCCGAATTTACGCGCGAACGAGCAGCTTCGACGCCTTGCTGACTTTCGACCTCGCTTTGTCTTGGAAGCCTGATAAGAAATTCGCCGGGCTTGTCCAGTGCCTGTTGAATCACGGCGCCTCGCAATCCTGCCGCGTCGATCGCGGAACGCAGGGCATCCGCCGTGGGTGGCTGTTTGAATCTCACGGTGACAACAGTGCCGCCCTTGAAATCCACGCCCAGGTTGAATGCGTCAGTGCCGTTGGGATGAAACTGGTGACGGTATAGGGCCATGCCCATGCCCGACAACATCAGGATGATCGAGAGACCGATAAAAAAGCGGCGCTTGCCGAGCCAGTCAATATTTATGTTATGGAATATTTGAATCACAGTGTGTTAGATACTGAGCGATTCGACCTTTCTGCCTTTACGCGTCAGGAGCCAGATGAAGATTGTGCGCGACACATAAACCGCCGAGAACAAGTTCACGAGCAACCCAAGCACCAGCGTTACCGCAAATCCGCGAATCGGACCGGCGCCAAATACGTAGAGGAACAAAGACGAAATGATCGTCGTCACGTGGGTGTCGATGATCGTAATGAAGGCGTGCCCGAAACCCTGCTCGACGGCCGACGGGACTGTTTTGCCGGAGCGCAATTCTTCCCGGATGCGCTCAAAAATCAGCACGTTTGAATCGACTGCCATACCAATTGTCAGAATCATGCCTGCAATACCCGGCAACGTCAGGGTCGCATTAAACAGAATCAACCCCGCCATCATCAGCACCATGTTGAGAAGCAGCGCCACAACGGCGTTGATACCCGAGCCGCGGTAGTAAACCAGCATGAAGAAAACGACCAATCCAAGGCCCAGCACCGAAGCGCGCACGCCGGATCGAATTGAGTCTGCGCCGAGACTGGGACCGACGGTGCGCTCTTCCTGGTATTCAATTGGCGCGGGCAGCGCGCCGGAGCGCAGCGTCAGCGCCAGATCATCGGCCGATTGTTTCGAGAACTTGCCGGTGATCTCCCCGGTGTCGAAGATTTGCGACTTGATGAAAGCAATCGATTTGACTTCGTCGTTGAGCACGACGCCCATGTACTCGTTGATATTCTTGCCGGTCCAATCGCCGAATTTGTCGGCGCCCGATTTCTTTAACGAAAACTGAATCTCGTAGTCGTCACCGCCGGCTCGGGCCTGCACCGCCGAGGCGTTGCGCAACTCAATGCCGTCGATGATTGCCGGTGATTCGACTACCACCCACTTCGTTGCTTTTGGCGCGTTCGGATTAGTTTCTGTTGCCAGCTCAGCCCGTTCCGAGTAAGGCAATACACGTTTGTTCGCGGGAATGTTACCGCCGCTGTTCAGCGAAGCAATCGCTTCCTCTTTGGTGGAATAAGTTTGGGCGGGCGCCGGCGCCGGAGAACTCACCACGTGAACCAGCTCAAGATGTGACTGGGCTTTCAGTAACTGCTTTACGTGCTCCGGATCCGTGATGCCGGGCATTTGCAAAAGAATCTCGTGAGAACCCTGCGCCCCATGCGTTCCGAGTTCGGGCTCAGTTACGCCGAGGGTGTTGATGCGGCTGTCGATAATCTTCATCGCCTGGTCGGTGGCCTGCTGCGCCAGGGCTCGCTGCGTGGCCTGCGAGAGCGTCCAGGTCAGGGTGTTGCCCGAACCGGAAAAAGACCAGCCCGCGCGATCGCCCAGATCAACTTTCTTCTCAACTGCATCGCGGATTTCACTGAGCCTGGAAGGATCGCCAACCTGCATCACGACGCGATAGTCGCCGCCGGACGTATCCGCATGCGCTTCCTTCACCTCAAAGTTCGCGTCTTTGGCGGCGTTCTGCGCGGCCGTCGCGTTATCTTCGCAGAGCCGTTTCAAATACTCCTCGGTCTTTACGCGCATCACCAGATGCGAGCCGCCTTTCAGATCCAATCCGAGGTGAATGTTATCTGCGAGTGTGGCTTTCAGGCCCGACCACTTGAAATCGCTTAAGTGAGGTCGGCGTCCGTGCGGGCCGATGACTATGTACAGGCCGACGAGAGTTACGGCCAGGATGAGTATCGTTCGCTGCAGCAGGTTTCTCTTTTTCATGAGCCATGTTCGATCAACTTAGGGTTGTCGAACTACTTCTTTTCTTCCGCGTCCACTCCGGCCACCGCTGAACGCGCGATCTCCAGGATGGATTTGTCGGCGCTTCGGATCAGAAAACTTGTGTCCCGCACAGCGGTAATAATGCCGATGATGCCGCCGGTCGTAACGACCTTGTCGCCGGCTTTCAATTGAGAGATCGTGGCCTGGAGCTCGCGTTGCTTTTTCTGTTGCGGCCTGATGAGCAGCAAATAAAAGACCCCGAAGACCAAAACCATCGGGATGAGAAAGCCGAAGCCACCGGCGCCCTGGAAGAAAATCAAAACCAGATTGATTGAGTGCATTTTGTCAGTGCCGCTACCGTCTGCCTGTTACGAAATGCCTGGCGTTTCTGATCAGATTTGCTGCGGCGGCTGGCGGGCGAACTCTTCCTGAATTCAGCCGCTCATCAGTCGAGTCCGAAGCTTAATTGCTCAGTGTACTCTCGCCGAAATTTCGCGAATTGGCCAGAACGGATAGCTTGCCTGACACGTCGCATAGTGTCAAGGAAGAACGCCAGATTGTGATGCGTCAGTAGAATGCTGGCGAGCATTTCGCCGGCCAGGTAAAGATGGCGAATAAAGGCGCGCGAATGTCGGCGGCAAACTGAACATCCGCACGATTGGTCGAGTGGCAGCTGGTCCTGTGCATACCGCGCATTTTTTATGTTGAGTTTGCCGCGCGAAGTGAACGCCTGGCCGTTGCGGCCATTGCGTGTCGGCAAGACGCAATCAAACATATCAACTCCACGCGCAACCGCTTCAATCAGGTCTTCCGGAGTTCCCACGCCCATCAAATATCTCGGTTTGTCCGCCGGCATCCGTGGCGCGATCTCTTCGATGATGTCCAACATCAGGGGTTTCTCTTCGCCGACGCTCAGTCCGCCAATCGCGTAACCGTCGAAGCCAATCTCCACAGTGCGTTCCAGACTCTCGCGCCGCAGCTCGAGATGCGAAGCACCTTGAATGATCCCGAACAGCGCCTGGCCGTGGCGCCAGTTGTCAACTTGCGCTGATTCTGCGTTTCGCAAGTTGGCAACTTGCGCTACCTTAAATGCCTCCTTCGATCTTCTCGCCCAGCGCAGCGTCAACTCCATGCTCTTTCGCGCTTCATCATGCGTGGCTTTACCGGGCGCGCATTCGTCAAACGCCATGACAATCTCTGCACCGAGCGCGGTTTGCACCTCCATCGAAATCTCGGGTGATAGAAAACACTGCGCGCCATCGATGTGGGAACGAAACTCAGTTCCCGCTTCAGAAATCTTTCGCAGCTCGCCCAGACTCCAGACTTGAAATCCGCCGGAATCAGTCAGCATCGCCCGGACCCAGCCCATAAACTTGTGCAAGCCGCCGCATGCTTTAATGGTTTCGATTCCGGGTCGCAACCACAGATGGTAAGTGTTGCCGAGAATTATGCGCGCATCGAGATCCAGCGCTTCGAGTTCTTCGAATCGAGTTCCCTTCACCGTTCCTGCGGTACCTACGGGCATGAACACAGGCGTTTCGATCTCGCCGCGTCGCGTCGAGATTACTCCTGTGCGCGCCCGCTCTTCATGAGCGATGACTTCAAACGTGAGACTGGAGACTGGAGGCTGGAGGCTGGATATGTTTTGGCTCATCGTATGGATCTTGCAAGACGAGTATTCAAACTACTAAGCCTATCGTGGATGTTGCTTCCGAAGGGCAATCGCCTTCGAGAGTCCTCGCAACATCTTTCCGATGCGATCTAATTCATCGAGCAATTGAGAGGCAATTTCATTTCCCATATAACCCAAGTCGGTACTTAGTAGGATTTGAGTTTCCAGTTCTGCTACAGATCCCATTGAAATCAAAATGAAGCGGCTGAACTCCGCCGATGAACCTCTGGCGTGTCCCTCAGCAAGATTTGAGGAACCGAGACGGCTTCATAGCCTTTCGCCAGACTTCCAAATCTCGGTAGCTCTTAAAAGAATTCTTCATCTTTGTCCTCCTTCAAGGTGAGAGTTTCAGTTGAAATCGATGAGCGTATGCATCCCAGACCTAGTCTCCAGCCTCAAGTCTCTAGCCTCTCTTCTTATGCCGCTCAATAATCCGGATCGGCGCCGCAAAAAAATCAAACTCTTCGCGCAACTGATTTTCCAGATGCCTCAGAAAAGAGAAATGCAGACCCGCCTTGCCGCCTGCAGTGAATACGACGAATGTCGGCGGCCGTACCGCTGTCTGCGTTAGATATTGCACGTGCAGGCGCGATCCGCCATGTGTTTTTGCGGGCACGATCCCACTGCGTTGAATCATTCGTTCATAAAACTGATTTAATTGTGAAGTTGGAATCCGGCGCTGGCGCGCTTCATTGGCTTTGATCGCCAGGGGCAGAAGTTTTTGTATTCGCTGTCCTCCCAATGCGGATATCGTCACGATCGGCGCCCAGGGAAGAAATTTCATCTGCTCGCGCAGCTTCCGCTCAAAGCGCGCGACTGAGCCCGTGTCCTTATTATTAACAGCGTCCCACTTGTTCAGCGCGAGAATTATCGAAGAGCCCGCTTCCACCGCATAGCCGGCAATGGCCGCATCCAGCGCCGCAATTCCATCTTCAGCATCGATCAAAACAATTGCGACATCGGCGCGCTCCAGACTCTTTCGCGCCATAATCACGGAAAGCTTCTCAGCCATAGCGTGCGTCCTGCCCTTGCGACGAATACCCGCGGTATCGATGATCCGAAAAGTCTGATCTGGAGTTGCGAACAGGGTGTCAACTGCATCGCGCGTGGTGCCGGCAACTGGCGAGACAATGGCCCGCTCCTCGCCCAACAATCGATTCAATAAAGATGACTTGCCGACATTGGGCCGGCCAACTATGGCCAGTCGCAACTCTCGAGTAGCAGGCAGGTCCGCCTGCGCCTCACCAGCATCCTCGCCGGTGCTTAGTAGTACTGCCGCCGCCTCGCGCGTTTCCTCTTTTTTGCCTTTTTTCCCCTCCCCTCTTCTCGTGAGTTCCTTGATCAAATCATCCAGCAACTCCCCAATCCCATTTCCCTGCTCCGCGGAGATTGCGAACACCTCTTCAAATCCAAAGCGATAAAAGTCTGCCCGGTCCGACTCCAGCGCGGCCGCATCCGTCTTGTTAGCCGCGACCAGCACTCGTTTTCCGGTTTGGCGCAGCCGCTGCGCAAGTTCTTCATCCAGCGGGGTCAGACCCTTCCGCGCATCGACAACCCAGATCAGGGCGCTCGCCTCACCGATCGCCACCGCAGCTTGTTTCAGAATATTTGCCGGGATCACCGCATCGTCATCCGGCACAATGCCGCCCGTGTCGACCAGCGCAAAGCGCAACCCATTCCAATCGGCCTCGCCATAGATTCGATCGCGAGTAATGCCGGGTTCATCACCGACAATCGCGCGACGTTGTCCGATCAGTCGATTGAACAAGGTCGACTTGCCGACATTCGGGCGGCCGACGATTGCCACGAGCGGCAATCTCTTGAGCCGATCTTGCATAGGTTTCGGCACCGTCGCCGACGGTCGGGTTCCTGCATTCCGCGAGATTCGCGCGCCGGATCGAGGCATGCGGGCTATGATACGCACCATAGGGGACTTAAACCACTTTGGCGGTCCGGCCGTTGGGGGGCTCAGCATCCTCGGGTTGGGTGTCGCGGTCTGGGTCCTAGCAACTCAAATGACACTACGGACATCGTAACCGTCCACCTCTTCACGGTGTCTATCCCAATATGGAAATCTCCTCACGACGCTCCGGCAATATTATTTCTCGATTCTCAGCGGCGGTTTTGCTTGGAATTGCGCTACTTTGGTCGTTGTCCGCTGCTCCGACAATGGCCCAGGAAAAGCGTGACCCCGGGGCGCCGGTCCAGTCAGGCGCTGCTACGCCGACTATAGCAAACCGAGCGAGCACGCCGGTTCAGTCAAATACCGTGGCGTTGCCTGTTAATCAAGTCAGTACCCCAGCCCAACAGAAACCAGCGAGCAGCGCGACTAACACCGGTTCGGTCCCAGCCTCTAAAAAGACCGGCGACACTGCGAATTCCGCAAGCGATTACAAGGGCAGTCTTACCGCGCTTTCGACGCTTTACGAAAATGAAGTTCAGCGGCTTGAGCAACGCAATAACCAATCGAAAGACCTCTACAACCAGGGACTAATCTCGCGCGTCGATGTGGAAGCGAGCGATAAGGCCCTGGCTGACGCGCGCGCCAAAGTCGCGGATATTCACAATCAGATCACCGCCGCTAGCAAGCCGGTCGCGCCGGTTATCTCAGGGCTGTCGGCAAACTCTAATTCCGACCTCGCCTGGAGCACGGGTAATAGCAAGATCGATTCCCTCATCCGTTTCTACGCCAACAAATACAGTGTCGATTCCTATTTGATCTATTGCCTGATGTCGCAGGAGTCTCGCTTCACCATGAGCGCGACGAGCCCCAAAGGCGCGCAGGGTCTAATGCAACTGATGCCCGGGACCGCGGCTCGCTACGGAGTGACCAATCCGTACGACGTCGCGCAAAGCATAATGGGCGGCACGCGCTACCTGAAAGATTTGCTTCAGATGTTCAATGGAAGAGTCGATCTGGCCCTGGCCGGTTATAACGCGGGAGAAAACGCGGTCATAAAATATGGCTACAAGGTTCCGCCGTACGAGGAAACGCGTAATTACGTCAGGTTGATCGTTGCTCGCTACGCGAAGAAGCAAACATCTTGAGCTGGGCAACCGATTCAGAACCGCTTGCGATCGCGAGCCGGTACGTTACGATTTGCCCTACCGAATAACCGCTTCCTGCTTCTGTTTATCTGCTTCCGCCCAGTCTTTGGCAGAAACAAACGACTCGTTGTCATAGATCAGCACAATTGTTCCCACCGGCAGTAGTCTGCTCATCTCGACCGCCGCGGACATGGGAACGCGAATGCAGCCATGACTCTGAGGTATTGTCGGGACCGAGGGATTTCCATGAATCGCGAGTCCGTCGCTGAAGTAGTTGGGATAATAAAGCAACCCCAGGGGCGATTTTCTCCACCCCGACATCTTGGCATAGATCCTGAAACGGCCCCTCGGCGTATAGGCCAAACCGCTCATTCCTTTTTCGCGGTAATGCTTATTGCTGCCGGTGGACACCGGCAGAACTCTTTTGACGGCTCCTTCGTCATCCATAAACAAGAGCACCTGGCGATCGAGATCCACTTCAACATGCTGGTAACCTGAGTCTCTTGCCTGCGGCGCCGTGGCATTCATGATGGCGTCGAAGTCGTCGCGGCCAAGACGGCCTGTCACTTTACGGCCTTCCCATTTCTGGAAAGCGATAAGCGCAGAGGTATTGATCGCTCCATCGACTCGACCGGTGCCGTAACCCATCTCAGACAAGCGATGTGCCGCCTCCTTAATCTCACCCTGCGTCAGTGACCGATTAGCAGGTCGTGCTTTGCGCTTGTCACCCTTACCGATCGCGGATGAACCGTTCGGAATGAGGAAAAGCAGACTCACCATTACAAAAACCAGGGATGCTGGTTTCTTAAAAGTACTCATTACAAATCCCCCCTTCGTCGTCCCCTTTGCAAAAACAGATCCAGAACACTTGCGAGAGCGAACTCACCCCGCGCCCTGAAGGCACAGTCGCTACGGCGACCACGTCAGCGCACAGTCAATGGCCACCTGCCGATTCATTTATCGAAATCGACATTCGCAAATCGGCGATGCGACACCCAGTCTGGTCAAGGGGGACGGCAGTCGGGTGGGGGTCTTGCTGAAGATTGGTCTGGCGGGGACCCTCTGAAGATTTACCGCGGCCAGTTGATGCTAAAACTTCTACAACAATTACGATACGCCGCGTGCTTTGTGAGGTCAACGCCAACGCTGCGGACGCAGATGATGCTCATGGATTCGGCGCCTCAAGACATTACCAAAGTGCCACCGAACCGGGATTAGCAGTTGTGACCGGTGAGAGTACGGATCATGTTTGGTTTTGAACTCTGCCTGCTATCCCTTGTCGTAGACCGCGATGGTGTTAATCCGCCTGCCCTTCGAATCCCTGCCGCTGGTAGTGACGGTGCGGGTGCGGCCATTGGCCGAAACGACGATTCGACCGGTTACCGTAACTTTGCCGGCTTTCTTCCCCGTCAACGCCAACGTGCGGCTGTTTATTCGCCGGTACGAGCGCATGTCCGAAGTGGGATCGCCGTTGACCGCGTAAAACTTGCCGTCAAATTTTCCAGTCCATTCGCTGTGTACCGCGTTACCATCGCCGTCAACGCCATCAACCGTGACCTTAATCTGGTCGCCGGCCGCCTCGTAAACGACGGTGTTATTCTTCGTCGCTCCCTTACTGAACTTTGACTTTGCTTCGTTCAGCTTCCAGGTGCCTATTTGGGGATTGTCGGCCAGGGACATCACGGCGCCGGCAAAAAGTAATGCCACTGCGGGTACGATTAAACGTACTTTCATAACTCCTCCTTCATCGAGTAAGTGTGTGTGACTGTTTGGCGCGGGCATTCTAGTGCGAGCGGCCGCATTAGGCAATCCGGAACGGTCAAACGATGAGTTGTCCAGAATCGAAACAGCGCTGAGTTGTTCAGTGCCCTGAAACTGCTCTTTTCTGCCACGCTTTTCACTCAGGCAGAGCGCTCGCTGCACCGATTTGCTGCAAATCCTAGTCTTCGCCCGAAATTTGCATAAAAAGACGCGCGCATCTTGATGACAGTCGTGATCTGAGCGTCATCCTCTGTCCGGCGGTGGGTCTGATTATGAAAAGAAGAACGAGTTATCTTGCGGTGAGTATCGTTCTATGCGCTCTCATCGGTGTCGCCGTGTGGGCAGTGCTTCGCTTCAAAGCGATCAGGCGACAGGCGCTTCATCAGTCGACCAACTATCTGTCGAATCTTGCGGGCCCGAGCAGTGCTGATGCTGATTTGTGGAACCGTGCCGTGGACCAGGTGAAGGCCGATCGCGGCGAGTCCGCCGGCCAGGGCCAGGTGGAGACCCCGCCGGAGTTGCGGCACTACAGCGACAGGCATTGGTTCCTGGCTACGCAGGTTGCCGAGGTCCGGAAATACAATGTCCGATCTTGTCAGGACTTTGTGGATCTCGCGGCGATGCTTGAGCGCGGCGAATTGGTTTCCGTGCCGGCGGTCACCGATACCTACATCCTTTACGGCGTCGGCGCGACTGCAGACGCGGACGCATTCAGCCGGTATGAAGACGATCACAGCATTGAACTCCTCAACGAAGGCCAGCTGCGCGACGAGTACCAACGCCTCGACGACGCGCGCTCAAACCTGCAGGCAGAGATTTCGGGTCTGCAAACTCAGTTGAGAGCGCTGAAAAAACGCGACCGCACTAAGCAAAGCGAGCTGCAAAAAGAAATCGCTGCGCGGCAGCAACAGCTGACATCAACGGACGAAGCTAAAGCACAACTCGATCGATTCTACGGTCAGCCTGACAGCCGGCAGAGACTACTGAAGGATTACGAGTCGGTGCAGACGCTGGCAAAAAATTTCGGCGGACGATCTTTCAATATCGAGGAATCATCTGACCGTCAGGCAATGAAGGTTGCCATGCTCCGTTCGCTCAGGCCGGAAGCCCTGAAAATCCTGGAAGAAATCGCGAAGAAATATCACGACAAGTTTGATCGCCCGTTACCGGTAAGCTCTCTGATCAGGCCGGAACAATATCAACATACATTGAATCGGGTGAACCGCAACGCCGTACTAATCGACACGCCGCCGCACTCGACCGGACTGGCATTCGACATCGATTATCGTTATATGGCCGGCGCCGAACAGTCTTTTCTGATGACTGAACTTGCGCGCATGAAGGACGAGGGCCGCATCGAAGTAATTCGCGAGCGCAACGCCAATTACCATGTGTTCGCCTTCATCGACGGTAAGCGCCCAGGCGATGAATTGATTGCCGCTTCGCTGGATGAAGCGCAAGCGCCGGTCAGGGAATTAAATCACGCGACGAAGAAACCAGCGAAAGAGAACAGCAATTCGAAAGAAACGAAGAACACAAAGGCGAAGTCAAAAGCGAGAAATGCAGGCTCGAAGTTGAAAGCGAGAAAGCGACGCTAGATGCGCGGGTGATGGTTGGTAATTTCAGTTAGCGAAACTGACAAGCCGTTCGTTAATTTTCTTGTCCTATGTCTGCTCCAATATTTATAAGACCCTGTGCAGCGGCCCGAAGCCGGTCAGTAGTCCCGCAGGAAGTTCGTGACGGTCTCAGCGAACTGCTGTGGAATCCGATCCATCGCATTGTGTTCCTGACCTTCGAACACTACGAGAGTCCGCTTGGGTAAAGTATCCATTAACGAGTTGATTGCCTGCTTCAGTTGCGGTGAAGCGGTCTTACTGCCGGTAAGGAGCAACATTGGCACCTCTATTGTTCTCATTCGCTTTGCATCAAAATGATATTTACTGAGTGCTCGAATTTCGCGAATCTGTATATCAATGCCGGAGACGCGACCGGGCCACGATGCCTGCCGTTTCATCGCCGCGATTTCATCCGGCGAGATCATCACGATCTCCCGCAAGAACGTCACCAACGCCTGCTCGCGATCGCCGGCGTGGATCATTTTCTCCATTCGCTCGGCAACGGCGGTGTGATCGAGATCCTGCAGCGGCGGTTCATAAAGAACCAACTTTGAGATCTTATTTGTAAGAAACGTCGCCTCTAAAGCACAGACCGCCCCGTATGAATGGCCAAGAACGAAGACCGGCTCGGGTCGAGAGTTAACGACCGCGGCGACATCCTCAAATTCTTTCCTCAAGCTGTAGTTCGAACCGGCTCCACTTTCTCCGTGACCGCGGCGATCCATGGCACAAACTGTAAAGTGCGAAGCGAACAGCGGCAGTAAAGGTCTCCAACGGCTGCGGTCACCCGTGCCTCCATGAACAATCAAGAGACTTGGGCCGCTGCCCGTGCACTCAACGGCGATGCGTGTTCTATCCTTTGATCGAATGAAGGAAACCTGAGATCGAGTGTCGGCAGTCTGCGAGAACGAAGTGGCCGCCAACATCGAGACGCAGCAGAGAATGAGGACTATTCGCATGATGATGATTCAATCTTACCAAAGTTGTCGTCATCGTTGACACGGCCTGCCGATCAAGGCTCGAAGGGCCGACCTGGTACGAACCTCGTACCGGTCCTCCGGACGCCTTTAATCATTTTTGGTCTCCTGACGGGATGGCTTCGTCTGCGCGCCCGACGGCTACTTACGTATCAGAACTATATGATGTCTTTGTCTGCCCGCTTCCCGGCAAGTGAGAGGTTGCGCACCCGGATCAGTTTCATTAAAGTGTCGGATACCAGAAATCAGTAGCCCTGCATTCATCAGCAACTCGTACATCGAGACCATAGTCTTGAAATCGTCGGAACCGCGAGAAATGCTTCTGCATTACCGCCTGCTAAAAAAGGTCGGCAGCGGTGGCATGGGCGAAGTATACAAGGCCGACGATACAAAGCTCGGCCGGACGGTCGCGATCAAGGTCCTGCCCGAATCCGCGAATGAAAACCTGGCTGCCAAGCGTCGCTTTCTGAAGGAGGCGCAGTCGGCGTCGGCGCTCAATCATCCGAACATCGTCACGATTCATGCCATTGAAGAGGTCGAGGGTGTGGACTTTATCGTGATGGAATACATCGACGGCCAAACCCTTAGGGCACTGATCGAACGTGAGGGTGCTCTCCCGCTCGCGAATCTTCTCGACATTGGAACTCAAGTAGCGGACGCGCTGGAAGCCGCTCACGAGATTGGCTTGATTCATCGTGACGTCAAATCGGCAAACATCCTGGTGACGCCGCGCGGGCGGGTGAAGGTTCTCGACTTTGGGCTGGCAAAAATTGTCCGCACGGTCGCTGACGCCGTCGATGGCGAAGCGCTCACGCTGATGAACCTGACCGATCAGGGAACGGTGCTCGGGACCGCTGCTTACATGTCGCCCGAGCAAACTCGCGGCGAAGGTCTGGACGCGCGCTCAGATATCTTTTCGTTTGGCTGTGTGCTCTACGAAGCGGCGACCCGCTCGCTGCCCTTCACCGGCCCAAGCATGCTGACCGTCATGCACGCAATCGCCACCAGCGATCCCACTCCGCCAGGCCGGCTCAGGCCTGAGCTCCCGCGCGAGTTCGATCTAATTATCGAAAAGGCCCTGGCAAAAGAAAAAGAGCGTCGCTATTCATCCGTCGCGGAAATAGCCGAAGCGTTGAGAAGTTTGCAAGCGACGATTACCGGGCAATGGTTGGGCGCCCCGATTGTTTACGACAAGGATTTGATTGAGACTCGTGCTTCTGCATTCGTAGGACGCGAGCCGGAGCTCAAGAAACTCGAGACATTTCTACAGCAGGCAATCGAGGGGACCGGTCGCGTCGTTTTCATAACTGGCGAACCTGGCATCGGCAAGACTTCGCTCTCTGACGAATTCCTGCGCCGCGCGCGCACGAAATATCCGGCGCTGCTGGTTTCGCGCGGGAGATGTGTCGAGCAATACGGCACTGGCGAAGCGTATCTGCCGTTTCTCGATGCGATTGGAGCGCTGCTGGATGGGCCAGGTCGGGAACGGTTGGCCGCGACCATGCGAACGCACGCGCCCACCTGGTGTACGCAATTACCTGCGGCGTTCGCCTCCACCGGCGCGCTGGACAGGTTGCAGCAGGAGACGATTGGCGCAACTAAGGAGCGCATGATGCGCGAGATGGGTGACGCACTCGGGATGTTTGCAACAACTTCTCCGATCGTTTTGCTGTTCGAAGACTTGCACTGGGCTGACCCGTCGAGCATAGACTTGCTGCGCCACCTCTGCCAGCGGATTAACAGCCAGCGGCTTTTGATCGCCGGAACGTTTCGACCCGAAGACATCGAGCGCAGCAATCATCCGCTGAAAAGTTTTAAGGCCGAGATGCAGGCGCATCATCTTTGCGAAGAAGTTGCATTAAGCTCGCTCGGGCGCGATCACATTGCGGAATATCTGAATGCGACGTTTGCACCAAATGATTTTCCACCTGAGCTGGCGACCATGGTTCACGACAAAACTGAGGGACATCCGCTTTTCGCTATCAACTTGCTTCAGTACCTGAGCGAGCGAGGCGATATCGGAAAGAATAATGCGCATTGGACACTCGCGCGTCCGCTCTCAGAATTGGATCTGGAAGCTCCCGAGAGTGTGCGCAGCATGATAAGCAGGAAGATCGATGCCCTGGAAGCCGAGGAGCGTCGCACGCTGCAATACGCCAGCGTCGAGGGCGCTGAATTCCTGTCAACCATTGCTGCCGGCCTCCTTGATGTCGACGAAATTGATCTGGAAGAAAGCCTCGCTCACCTGGAGAAAACTCACCGGCTGATCGTAACGCTTGGCGAAGAGGAGTTGCCGGACGGCTCACTGGCAACTCGCTATCGCTTCGCCCATGCGCTGTACCAAAATTTTCTGTACAGCGATCTAGTCAATAAGCGGCGCGTCATGCTTCATCGGCAGGCAGGCGAGCAGTTGGCGCGTCATTACGGCAAGCGCGTGCCGCAAATTGCTACCCAACTCGCACTGCATTTCGAGCGGGGGCGTGATTTTCCGAAGGCGATCGAATACCTGACTCATGCCGGCGACAATGCGACGAAACTCTATGCGAACGCCGAAGCTGCCGATCACTACACCCGCGCGATCGGTTTGGTTCAGAAACTTCCTGCCGAAGCGCAGACGGAACCGATGGTCACGCTTTACCAAAAACGCGGCGCCGTAAACATGGCATTGAGCCGCTTTGCGCAATCTGTTGACGATTACACGGATATGCTGAACCACCAGAAGCCCCTGGGCTCGCCTGAGAAGCAAGCTGAGGCGTTAAATGCGCTGGCGCTCACATTGTTCTTTTCGCATCGTCTGGAAGAAATGGAAAGGCGCGCCAATGAAGCTCTCGCGGCAGCGAAACTCGCCGGCAGTGAGGCGTTGAGTGTGCAGACGGCGGCGCTAATGGCGCTCAAGTATCTTTGTTATGGAGAACTGGACATAGCCAAGCCGACGCTTGAGAAGCTCATCAAGACTGCGAGACAAATTGACCACAAGCCGGCACTGGCGGCTGGATTGATCTGGCGCGGGTGCCTCTATTTTTTCCAGACAGAATACGAGCGCGCGATGGAATGCGAAGTTGAAGGCCGTCGTCTCGCTTCTGAGTTGCGCGACGGATTTCTGCTGCTTACTTCAATGTTCTTTATGGGACTGTCGCAGGCAAACCTAGGACGTATGTCCGAAGGGCTTGCGACCCTTGAAGAGGCCATTCGCATGGCGGGTCGCAACGGCGATTTGTTCTGGTATCCGCGCATACCCAACTGCATTGGCTGGATTCATCGCGAATTGCAGGACTTCGCCGGCGCTCTAAAGCACGACGAGCAGGGTTTGGAGATTGGCCATCAACATCACGTGCTCGAAGCCGAAGCCAATTCATTGATCAACCTCGGCATCGATTACACGCACTCCGGCAGAAGAGCAGAGACTATCTCTGCGTTTCACAGGGTGCGTGACATTTTCGAGCGCGATGCCTGGTTCCGGTGGCGCTATAATATTCGCCTGCATGCGGCGATGGCTGAATATTTCCTAGGGCGCGGCGAAAGGGAAAAGGCGCGTGAAATCGTCACCCGATTACTTGAGACTGCCGGCAAGTATGAAGTTCACAAATATGCCGCAGTGGCTCACAAGCTTCTGGCCGAGATAGCCATTGCCGAAGATGACATAGCGACCGCGAAAGCAGAATTTGCATCTGCGCTCGATGAATTGCGACGCTACCCGGCGCCGCTAGTCGAGTGGGCCGTCTACGCAGAGATGGGTCGCCTGAAAGCGCGCGCCGGCGATCCTGTTGCCGCGCGCGAAGCATTTGCCAAATCCGCCGAGATTATTGAACGCATTGCCGCAAGCGTCACGGACTTAAGTCTACGAGAGATTTTCCTGAATTCAGAAATGGTAAGTGAAGTCAGAGCCCGAGCAACGAATTGAGGCGGGCTTATGTGCGCTAGACCCTTCCCCTTAGTCCCCTTCTCAAAGGGAAGAGGAAACAAAAACAAGCACTTACCCTCTACGGAATCAGTCCGAGGTCTTTACCTATCTGCACGGCCTGCGTTCGCCGGCGGGCGCTAAGTTTATCGAACAGACGGCTCGAGTGCGTCTTCACCGTGTTCTCGCTGACAAAGAGTTTCTCGGCGATCTCGCGATTGCTCAAGCCCTCGGCGATCAACTCGAGGATCTCCCGCTCGCGTCGCGTAATGCCCAGCTCACGCAAGCGCACCTCGTTTACGGCGAACGGTTGCGCCGCAACCGGGATTTCCTTCACTACCACGGTCTCTTTCTTTTTGGTCAGCTTGAGTCCGAGCCATATCCCCAACCCCGCGAAGACTGCTGCAACCAGACCTCCGTAAATCTCGATCGAGTGCTCGACCACCAGAAAGCGGTACTCGATCAGCTTGAGGAGAACGATTAGGAATCCGCCACAGAGACCGTAGATGAGAATGTGTTTTTTCATGGTGGGTGATTCCAGACCGTGGGCGGCGTGCCAGCTATTCCTCAAAAGTCTGAAAGTGCGGCCTATCATTCACACCGGGCTTGAAGCCCGGTGTGGAGATTCGGAGACAGTTTCAACGGCATCAACATAGTTGACCGATCAAAGTATCTGCCCAATACCGCAATTGCCCTCTCCCTTTGGGAGAGGGTTGGGTGAGGGCTTGACCTTGAGGCGCTCTTACCTGTGATCTTAAGAAAGATGATTTCGCGAACTTGTGTCAGTACCCCGAGCGGTAGCGAGGCGGATCAATCAAGCTACGTTGAGCTGTGATCCGGTCGCTACCGCTCCCGGTACTGACACGCTCGCGAAATCATCT